>Ga0315339_1000311_pt1 | contig 68842 bp, 69 predicted proteins | sample ASW17metaG_FD_204514 | JGI IMG/M metagenome (GOLD analysis project Ga0315339, IMG submission 204514) | Ammonia-oxidizing marine archaeal communities from Pacific Ocean, United States - ASW #17 | ecosystem: Environmental > Aquatic > Marine > Oceanic | place: USA: California | collected 2016-12-05 | reverse complement strand
CCATTCGCTCCGAGCGCCTGAAGGGCAAACAGGGCGTGCTCAAGGCCACCAGCCACGAGCAGGCCGAGGCGCTAGCAGATGCGGCTATTGCCGCGATCAAGGCCAGCATTCAGGGCGTTGGCAACGCCGCCTGACCTGATCGTCACCCGTAAAACCCCAAGGGCCGCTAAGCGGCTTTTTTTGTGCCTGGAGGGCACGCATGAATCGAACCCACTTCGAGCACGTCCTGGCGGCGTTGCTGATCATGGGCGCCCTGTGGGGCGTCCTGGCCCTGCTGGGCGTGCCCGCTGGCCACTGGGCCGGCGCCGCTGCCGGCATCTTCTTTTTCGCTGGTCGCGAGTACACCCAGGGCGAGCGCAACCTGGCGCACGTCGAGGCGGTGCACCTGGCCAATCTGCGCTGGTACGACGGCCTGCGCATCTGGCGATGGACCGTAGACGGTCGCCTCGACTTCTTCTGCCCGCTGGTGGCCTGCCTGACCGTGGCGCTGCTGGTCGAGGTGCTGCAGATCCTGCAGCGCTGACAGTTTTCCTTTCTCCCACCCTCGGGCCGCGCATGACGCGGCCTTGTGCATTCTGGAGTTCCAAATGGCTGGATTCTTTCACGGCGTTACCGTAACGAACGTCGACACCGGCGCGCGCAACGTCTCGTTGCCATCGTCCTCGATCATTGGCCTGGTCGACACCTTCACCGAGGGCGCCGGCGCCACGGCAAAAGCTGGTGACCTGGTACTGATCACCAACGAGCGTGAGGCAGTCGCCGCGTTCGGCGCGGCCTCGGCCATCACCAAGGCCTGCCAGGCCATCTATGCCCGCGCCAAGGCGGTGATCGTCGCCACTGGTGTGGCTAAGGTGGTCGACCCGGCGGCGCAGACCTCCGGGATCATTGGCGGCGTGCAGGCCAGCGGCAAGCGTACTGGCCTGCAGGCGCTGCTCGATGGCAAGAGTCGTTTCAACGCGCAGCCTCGCTTGATCGTCGCGCCCAAGCACAGCGCGACCCAGGCGGTAGCCACCGCCATGCAGTCGATTGCGGAAAAACTGCGCGCGGTCGCGATCATCGACGGCCCTGGCACCACCGATGAGGCGGCCACCACCTACGCCAAGCTGTTCGGCTCCAAGCGCCTGTACATGGTCGACCCCGGCGTGCAGCTGTGGGACACCACCACCAGCGCGACCATCGACGCGCCGGCCTCGGCCTGGGCTGCCGGCGTGTTTGCCTACACCGACAGCGAATACGGCTTCTGGTCGTCGCCGTCCAACAAAGAGTTTGTCGGCATCACCGGCACTACCCGCGCGATCGAGTACCTGGACGGCGACGAGACGTGCCGGGCCAACCTGCTGAACAACGCCAACATCGCGACCATCATCCGTGACGACGGCTTCCGCCTGTGGGGCAACCGCACGCTGTCGAGCGATTCGAAATGGGCGTTCGTCACCCGGGTGCGGACCATGGACATGGTCATGGACGCCATCCTGTACGGCCACAAGTGGGCAGTAGACCGGGGCATCACCTCGACCTATATCCGCGACGTGACCGATGGCCTGCAGGCCTTCATGCGCGACCTGAAAGCCCAGGGCGCAATCATCAACTTCGAGGTCTACGCCGATCCGGTGCTCAACACGGCCAGCCAGCTCGAGCAGGGCAAGGTGTACTGGAACATCCGCTTCACCGACGTTCCGCCGGCTGAAAACCCGAATTTCCGTATCGAAGTCACCAATCAGTGGCTGACCGAAGTCCTCGACCAAGTCGCGTAAGGAGCGCATCACATGGCAATGATTCCCGAAATTCTGGCCAACATGAACCTGTTTGTGGACGGTGTCAGCTTCCAGGGCGATGTGCCCAGTCTGACCTTGCCCAAGCTCACGCTGAAGATGGAAGAGCACCGCCCTGGTGGCATGGACATGCCTATCGAGATGGACGTGGGCATGGAGAAGATGGAGTCCAACTTCACCACCACCGGCGTGCGTAAAGAGTCGCTGAAGTTCTACGGGCTGGCTGATGGCAACGCGTTCAATGGCACTTTCCGTGGCTCGTTCAAGGGCCAGAAGGGGGAAACCAAGGCGGTCATCGTCACCCAGCGCGGCACCCTGAAAGAGCTGGATATGGGTGACTGGAAACCGGGCGACAAGGCCGAGCTCAAGCATGCTGTGGCCTTGACCTATTACAAGCTGGAGGTCGCCGGCGAAGTCATCTACGAGATCGACCCGGCCGGCATGAAGCGGGTCATCAATGGCGTCGACCAGTTGGCCAGCCAGCGCCGCGACCTCGGTCTGTAATTCCCCCTGTCTTTTCCGCAACCCTTTTCGAATCAAGGACCCAAATCCATGGCCAAGCCACTGCCCAAATTCATCAAACTGGAAGCCGACCGCGTCACCGTAACGCTGACCAGCCCAGCCCAGCTCAACGGCGTTCAGCAAGACACCATCACCCTGCGAGCGCCGACTGTGCGCGATATCCGTAATTCGACCCAGACCTCGGACGGTGACGACGAGCAGCGCGAGTTGAACCTATTCGCCTCCCTGGCCGACGTTCACGTCAAGGACCTGGAAGGCCTCACCTACAAGGACTACAACCGCCTGGCGACCGGTTACAACTTTTTGGTGCGAGACGACGAGCTTTAATCCCGCCACACAGAAGCAAGCAGCCAAGCGACTTGCGGCTGAGTTGAATTTCTCCGCCGCAGAGATCCTGACCATGTCCTACGCGGACATGGTCTGGTGGCTCACGGATTGAGCTTGCACAGGGGGCACCGATGGCAAGCAGGCTAGCGTTATCGCTGGTGATCGGGGGGGCTGTTGCCTCATCGGTAGGCGCAGCGTTCAAGACGGTCGAGAACGGCATCCAGAAGCTGGAAGCCAAAGGCAACAGGGCCAAGGTGCTGAAGAGCACCATTGGCGAAACCATCAAGCTGCGCGAAGAGTGGAAGCGTGCGCACGACAGCGGTGCTGCGAGTGCTGACAAACTGCAGCGCAAGCTGGACAGCAATCTGGATGCCTTGCGCAAGCAGGGCATCGAGGTTGGTCGCCTCAGTCGTGAATATCAGCGCCTGGGGCGTGAGGCGAAGAGCGCCGATCTGCAGCTCAAGGGGCACCAGCAGCTGCAGGCGGGCAAGGCCTCGCTGAAGTCGAACATTGGCCAGGCCGTAGTTGCCACGGGCATGGCCGCAGTGCCGACGATGATCAGCGCGAATTATCAAGCGGTCATCCGTGATATTGCGATCAAGGCCGACATCGTCAACAAGCCGGAGGAGCGGCAGCTCACCCGGACGGTGATCGATACCGCCCAAGACACAGGCATGTCGCGCAACGATGTGGCTGACCTGGTCAACCAGCTGGTCGGCGCTGGCATGGAGCTGGAGAAGGCGTTGTCGTATGCCCCGGTCGCGGCCAAGTTCGCGATTGGCCAGGGGGCTTCGGGTGTCGACACTGCATCGATGATCCAGGCGCTGCAGCAAAACGCCAAGATCAGCGACCCGAAAGTCATGCAGCAGGCGCTGGAGGCGATCGCCTACCAAGGCCAGGCGGGTAGCTTCGAGGCCAGCGACATGGCCAAGTGGTTCCCGCAGTTGCTCGCCGGCATGGAGAAAAACGGGATCACCGGGCTTGATGCGGTGACCTCGCTCGGCTCGATGCTGCAGGTGCAGATGAAGACCGCCGGCAGTTCGGACGAAGCGGCGAACAACTTCAAGAACTGGATGGAGAAGATCGGTTCTGGCGAGGTGGTCAAGGCCTATAAGGATGCCGGCATTGATTATCAGGGCTCGCTGAATACCGGCCTGCAGAAGGGCATGAACGTCATTGAGGCGTCCATGGCCTTGGCCATGAGGTACGTCGAGGCAACCGACCCCGCGAAGGCCAAGCAGATCGAGGCGGCCAAGGCCAAGATCGACAAGGAAGTCGACCCCGAGAAAGCCAAGGCCGCACTGGACGCTCTGGAAAAGACCCTGCGCACGGGCGATATCTTCGCGGACATGCAGGTCAAGGCGGCGCTCACTGCTTACGGGCAGAACAGGGGGCTGTATGAGGAACTCAAGGCCGACTCGCAGAAAGCTTCGGGCATCCTCGACAAGAACCTGGCCGAGCGCCGTGAAACATCGGCGCAGCAGTGGGCCGAGACGGTCCAGGCGGCAGACGACGCAATGCGCAGCATTGGCGACGCTATCCGTCCGGCAACTGATATGGCGTCCAAAGGCCTGACTGCCGTCGCCCGTGGCATTACCTCGCTGTCTGACAGCTTCCCGGCTGTCGTCGCTGGCATAACCGCTACCGTGGCGGCCATCCTCGCACTCAAGACTGCATCCAGCGCATTCAAGATCGGGCGTGGTGTGTTGAACATCGCGCGCGGTCGAGGCTTGGAGAGCATGGCCGGCCGGGCGGGCCGTAGCGATCGTACGCCCATTGAGCTGCCTAAGACGGGCAGCAAAGTGGTCGATACCGGCCTTGGCCTGCTGGGAAAGGTGTTTGGAGCCACGCCGAAGGATGCGGCGCCGGCAAACGACCCGCTAGCAGGCAGGGATGACACGCAGCGGGTGTTCGTGGTCAATGCCGATGCATTCAGCGGGATCGGTAGTAGCGTCACAAACAGCGCCCCTGCCGCACCTGCCCGGGGTAGTCGTAGAAGCCGGCGCCGGGCTCGCAGACGAGAGGCAAGGCAAGCGTCCCCAGCACGGCCCGGGGTGAAGGTTGAGGCGCCCAAGTCGCCACTGGTGAGGCCCGCTATTCCAGTTACTGCGCCGAAGATGGTAGCCGGCGTTGAAGAGTTGGGAAGGGTTGCCCGCTCGGTGCGGGGTGTTACGCGTCTTGCCAAGCGACTGCCTGGCGGGAATGTGATTGACGCCGGTGTTGCTGCGATTGATGTCGCGATGAACGCCAGCTCTCAAGACGAGAAGGCAGAGGGGTACGGTGGTGCAGCTGGCAGCCTTGCGGGAACGCTTGCCGGCGCGGCTGCTGGGGCGGCCATCGGTTCGGTGGTACCGGTCATAGGTACTGCAGTAGGTGGCGCAATCGGCGCTGTACTGGGTGGCATGGGTGGCGAGTCGCTCGGCGGGTGGCTGGGTAAGCGCTGGTTTGGCGATGAACAACCCGAGTCCGAGGCCACGGCGAAGCCGGAAAGTCCGCCGGCGCATGAGGAGGCGGTACAGGTAACCTTGGCACCGGCGCAGAAGGACAAGCCAGATCCCAAGGCTGTTAACTCGGCCCCCTTGCCTGCAGCGCCGAAGGCTGCTCTTGTAACGGCGGTTGTGATCGACAACCGTGAGCCTGTTACCCAGCCAGTGCCGGCGGCGCCGGTACCGGCCCTGGGTGGCACGGTGCACAACGTAGCACCCCCGGTGCCGGCCAAGTCTGAGGTGTGGTATGACCCACTAGATCCGGCGTCCAAAGACCCGTACGTGGTGCCCGCGCCGACGGCCAACAAGGTGCGCTTCCCGGGGGCGGCTCTGGTGCGGTCGCCGGCGCAGCCAGAGCCTCAACCTGAGGCCGCGCCGATTGTGCAGGAGCCGCCGCCGAAGTTGGGCGACACCGTGCGAGCCGTGGCCATCCCGGCCCCGACTGAGTCTGAGGTGTCGTATGACCCGCCGGACCCATCGACCAAAAACCCGTACGTGGTGCCCGCGCTGACGGCCAGCAAGGCGCGTATCCCGGGTGCGGCACCGGTGCGGCCGCCGGTGCCGCCCGAGCCTCAACCCGAGGCGGTGCCGATCCTGCAGGAGCCACCGGCGAAGCTAGGCGACACGCTCCGCGCGGTGACCGCTTCGGCGCCGGCGCAACCTGAGCCACTGGTCGAGCCTGAACCAGCGCCGGTGCTGCAGGAGCTTCCGAGGTTGGGCAATACGGTGCGAGCGATGTCCACCCCGGCCCCTGCGGAGCCTGAAGCGTTCGACCCGGCATCTAAGGATCCGTACCTGGTACCGGCATTGACGGCAAACAAGTTGCGTGTTCCGGGTGCGCCGTCGGCGCAACCTGACCCTGTGCCTGGACCAGTGCTGCAGGAAGCGCCGAAGTTGGGCAACTCAGTGCGAGCCGTAGCTACACCAGCGCCGATTGCGCCTGCAGTGTCGTATGACGCGCGCGACCCCGAGTCCAAGGATCCCTACCTGTTGGCGGCGTTGACGGTCAACAAGGTGCGTTTCCCGGGGGCAGGCCTGGTGCCACCGCAAGCCCAACCGCAACTGGTGCCGGTGAAGCTGGGCGAAACGGTACGCGAGGTCCCCGCTAAATCAGCGCCGGTGCCTGTGGTGATCGATAGTCGCGAACGTAGGCCCGCCGCCGATGGCGCAACTCCGCCACCTGTCCCCCAGTTGGCAACGCTGCCGGCCGGTTTCGGGGATGTGGTGCGTGACATGGTGGCCAAGTCGGCACCGGTGCCACCTCGGGTGCTCGAACTGGCTCAGCCAGCCAAAGCGGCTGAGCCTGTGGTGGTATCGGCGCCGAAGGTGGATCAGGCGTTTTCGTTCTCGCCAACCATCAAGATTGACGTGCAGGGCGATGTGAAAGACCCGTCGCAAGTTGTCCGTGAAATCGAGACGCCTCTGCGACGGCTGTTTGAGGCGTGGCAGCGCGAAGCTGCGGTGCGCATGGCTTCGGCTCAACTGTTCGACCAACCGCATGTTTAAGGAGGGCCTATGGCCTACATGGAGCAGCTGGAGTCTTCCCTGTCCGGGCTGGTTTCAGCGGGGGAGGCCGGGCGCAAGGGGGTGGATGGCATGCTGTCCCCACTCAATAGCGCTGTCGGCAGCATCACGGGGGCCGCCTCGGAGCTGGAAAACGTCCCGTTCGTGGGGCCTGAGGCCGGTGCGAAGCTTGGCCGGATAGTGCGCAGTATCAACGTGGCACAGTCTCAGGTGGGGCAGGTGGCTTCGATGTATAGCCGAGGAGTCACCGGCGCTGCTCAGGTGCAGGAGCGGCTCGGTACTTTCAAACAAATGGCGGCCAAGGTCACAGCCCAGGCCGGCCGGGTGGCGGGGCTGGTCAGCCCGTCACTGTCCAACGTGCTACCGACCGGCGGGCTGCTGGGTTCGGCCACTCCGTTACCTGAGGCGGTCGCGCCTTACCCGCACTTGCTGATCATCCAGCCGCACGATCCGAAGAAACAGCCGTATTACTTCAACCTGGGCACCGCCGCCTTTGATGAGTTGCGGCGTCAGACGTCGTTCCGTTGGGCTGGCCAAGAGCGTCTGCGGCGGAGCGTCGCCCAGCAGGCAGTGGGCTTGGGCGAGGACAAGATAACGCTCAAGGGTGCGATCTTCCCCCACCACAAAGGTGGCATCAAGCAACTGGGTGTGCTGCGTAGCATCGGTCGCAATCTGCAAGCGCTGAAGCTGGTCACGGGGTACGGCGAGGTGCTGGGCGATTGGTGCCTGGTCAATATCGAAGAGGAGCAAAGCCACCTGCTGGCTGGTGGTATCCCCCGTAAACAGGGCTTCAACCTGGAATTTGTGAGCTATGGCAACGACCTGCAGAACGTCTGACGGAGATCTGCTCGATGTGATCTGTCAGCACCATTACGGAAATCTCAATGGCACGGTCGAGGCAGTGCTCGATGCCAACCCGGATTTAGCCAGGGAGGCACAGCCTTACCGCGCCGGCCTGCTCATAATGCTGCCCGATCTGTCGGCGCCGGCGGTCGAGCTACTGCAGCTGTTTGACTGATCCCGCGCTATGCGTAACGAAGCCCCGCCCGTGCGGGGCTTCCTGTTTCTGGAGTAAGCATGAAACCAACGTATCGAATCATCGCGGACCGCAAGGACATCACCGCGCTGATAAATGACCGCTTGCTGTTGCTGCGGATCTCGGACAAGCCTGGCATGGAGTCGGATGAGTTTGAGCTGCGCATTGACGATCGCGACCAGGTAGTTGCGCTGCCTGCCCGGGGTGGAGTGGTGGAGGTTCTGCTTGGCTACGAGGGGCAACCGCTAAAGCGTATGGGCGCCTACACGGTCGACGAAGTGCAGTTATCTGGTCCGCCTGATGAGTTGACCATTCGCGGCAAGGCCAGCGACATGCGTGGCAGCGGTAAGACCACCCGTAGCGGCAGCTGGGAGAATGTGCCGCTGTCCGAGATCGTCGCTGAAATTGCAAAGCGGAACGGGTGGGAGGTGGTCTGCCCGGTCACAACGAAGGTCGAACGGATCGATCAGCGCAACGAGTCGGACTTCAACTTCGTCACGCGCCTGGCGCGGCAGTACGACAGCACGGCCAAGGTTGCCCAAGGCAAGCTGCTGGTGATGCCCCGTCAGGGCGGGAAGAGCACCTCGGGCAAGTCACTGCAGGTCATCACCGTCAACAAAACGGACGTCTCCCGCTATCAGTTCCGGCTCAGCGACCGCAGCACGCAGAAAGCCGTGAAAACCCAGCACCAGGATCAGAAAACCGGCGCTTTGAAAGTGGTCCAGCTGGACAACGACGAATCGCCGGACAGCCTGCCCCCGGTTCACACCGACCGCCATATCTACCCCAACGAGACTGCTGCCACACAGGCCGCCAAGGCGCGGCTGGCCGCGTTCAACCGCAGCACCGCCGGCGTGCGCCTGGAGATGGCGGGCCGGCACGACCTGTTCGCGGAGTGCACGGTGAATGCCCAGGGCTTCAAGGTGGGGCTCGATGGCGAGTACCTGGTGGAAAGCGTGGAGCAAGTGTTCACGGCCAGCGGGTGGACGACGACCGTGGAGTGTAACGGCGGCAAGAAGGGTAAGGCCAAGGCCTCAGGCAAGAAAAAGAAAGACGACAAGCCGCTCAAGGTTGAGCAGCTTTAACCCTCATGGCCGCACACGGCCATCACTGGAGAAATCAATGGCTATCTCAGTTCAACAGTTGCAACAGATCCTCCCCAACGCCGGCCGAAAAGCCGGCGTTTTTGTTCCTGGCCTCAACGCAACCATGGGCAAGTACTCGATCATCACCCCTCGGCGTATGGCGGCGTTCCTTGCGCAAGTCGGCCATGAGTCGGGCCAACTGCACTATGTGCGAGAGCTCGGTAACGATGCCTACCTGGCCAAGTACGACACCGGGCGGCTGGCGGAGCGCCTTGGCAATACTCCGGCGGCTGACGGCGACGGTCAGCGGTACCGTGGCCGTGGGCTCATTCAGATCACCGGCCGGGACAACTACGAGGCCTGCAGCGAAGCGCTGTTCGGTGACAGCCGCTTGCTAAATACCCCCGACCTGCTCGAGCAGCCCGTATACGCCTCGCTGTCTGCCGGCTGGTACTGGCAGCGGGCGGGGCTTAATAACCTCGCTGACAAGGTGCTGCAGGCCGAAGACTCGGTGTTCGAGCTGATCACGCGCCGTATCAATGGTGGCCTGAACGGATTGAAGGATCGCCAGGCGCTCTACAAGCGTGCGCTGGAGGTGCTGCAGTAATGCCGCTGAATTGGCGTATCGCACTTCTGGCCGTGGCGGTCGGGCTCTATGCCGGCGGGCGTGGGGCCTGGGTGTGGCAGGCCAGCGAGTACGGAAAGCGGTTGGCTGACCAGGCTGCAGATTATGTCCAGCAGTTGGCAGATAAGGATCGGGCTTACGGTCGTGAGCGTGAGGAAGCTGCAGCTGCAGCCCTGGAGCATTTGGCTGAACAGAAAAGTCAGCGCAAAGACCTGGAGGATCGCCTGCAGGAGCAGGGCAAAACACATTGGAAGGAGCTGAGCGATGCACAACAGATTCAAGCTCGCCTGCGTGACAGGCTGGCTACTAGTGACTTGCGGCTGTCAGTCCTTGTCGACGCCGGAGCCTTTGCCACCCCGGGTTGTGACGGTGGGATGCGAGAAGCCGCCAGCACCGGAGGCGTGGTTCATGGAGCCGTACGAGCACAACTTGACAGTGCGCATGCTCAACGAATTATCGACATCACCGATGCGGGCGACCGTGGACTGATAGCGTTAAAAGCATGCCAAGGGTATATTCAGCAAATTATGAGGTAAGAGTGGCCGGGGTGATCCCCGGCTTTTTTAATGGCCTTCGACGACGTTGGTTTTTAGTTGGTCTAGATATGTTGATTTAATATCGTACCGTTTTGCGATGTCAAATTGCTGTCGATAGTCAGGCTGTGTGTTGTTTAGGATGGCGTCACATATGGCATAACAAAATACAGCGTTTGAAAATACGTTGGCGGCTGCCTCGCTTTCCTCTTGAATTGAGGATGGGTTGCTGCGCGAGATGGCGCAGAGCGCGGATAGCGTCGCTGCCAAGTCGAGCATATGTAGGATGTGCCCTTGCGTCTCGGTGGGGTAAGTATGTGCTACGGACTTAAAATACTCTTGAATCAAAATTGGCTCGACGCGTCCCGGCATGCTGTGCCCATTACTTGATTTCTGCTGCATGTTGGTATCGAGAATTTTCAAAGATACCTTGTAGCATGCTAATGCTGTCTGCTTCATTCTGTTGATTTCAGTAGCTATGCAGTCTTTCTTTTCTTGTGTTTCTCTTTTTTCTTTTTTGGATTCTTTTGCGATATTTAGTAGAAAGCCTACTGCGATGCCTATAATTGTTGTCGCTACAGGTAAAAGCTTTTCATATAAGGGCGTGGCTTTGGAAATTGTCGCAACATAGCTTAAACATTGCGCAAAACTATTAACATCCATGCTGTGCACTCCACATAACATTTGGTCCGGCCCATTCTAGCTCGTTCCCTCAGCTAGGGTCAGTCTGGGAACCATGTGGAGGCATCGATTCCGTGAATGCAGCGCAGACGATTTAGGATCATCACGAGTCTCACATGCCCGGCATTGGCACGCTTGAATTCCGCTGATTGCTGCTCCTGGAGACGACTATTGATGTCGACCAATTTCTGGATGTTCGCTTGAGCCTGCATCAGTCTCTGGCGCAGAACGTCGTTTTCGTTGCAGAGCAGTTGGCATTGATGGTCCATCATCTCCGCATACGTCGGCATGCCGTGCTCAAAGCCTGTCGTATCAATGTTCACATGGGCGCCAATGCTGGTTATACACACAGCATTCTGATGTGCGCATGACTTGGCAAGGTCAGTACGACCAGCGTGGCAGTGGTGGCTTTCCTTAGGGCATTTTTAGGGCAGATTCTGGGCCGTGATAGGCCATAACAGCCCTTAGGTTCATTTAGAAATGCCCGTAAACGCTGGCCTATTGCGGCCTGATAGGCGCTGCGGGCGGGTTCAAATCCCTATCCCGTTTGTTAGGCTCCGTGCAGCTGCGGTTCGGCTATCGTGGAAGGTTGTAGCGTTGAAAAAAGGCGAGCCGGGTAGCTCAGCTAAAGTCCGGTTGGCCCGCCTAACCTTTGATCGCTCTATTATTCGATCAAGTGGTAGTCGCCTCTGGTTCTGGGATCAGCTGTAGCGCCTCGGCAGTCATCAGAACGCAGGGGAGGGTGCCCAGGGAAGAAAATGAGCCCTTCCGCTTCAAGAGCAAAAGCGAGCGCCTGCATTGTGACGCGCCGCAGCTCATTCCCGAGCTCGACTCTACGGATCGCTTCTGGCGAAACGCCCGAACGAAATGCCAGTGCTTCTACACTCCATTCAAGGGCTAGGCGTGAAGGTTCGCAGTGCTCTGAACGGAACTCTAAGGGAAGGTCGGCGAAAAATTCTTCCATTTCTTTCGGGATCCCTTCTTCCTTGGTCTGTATCGGGAAGCTAATGATGTCGGCCGTCATGGTCACTACTCGTTATGCTGTATGTGCATACAGTATAACGGGGAAGCCATCTAGGGCAATGGCCCCAGTTAAAGTCCGGTTTTCGAGAGGGCGGTGTGGTTATATGTAATATATATTGCGATTCGTTAGGTAACCCCAAGGCCATCCTGATCTTCACCGCCTTCCTGCCGCAGTTTGTCTCGGTCGGTAGCAGCACCCCGGTGAGTGAGCAGTTCCTTTGGCTGGGTGTGTTGTTCCTGCTGCTGGAATGGGCGGCCATTGCCATCTACTCAGGCCTGGGCGCCTACATGCAGCGTTGGTTCAGCCAGCCCGGCCCACGCCGGATGTTCAACCGGGTCAGCGCTTCCTTGCTGGGTTGCGCGGGCCTCGGTCTGCTGGCTGCGCGCCGCTAGAACTGCCAGCGCACGCCCAGGTTAACGCCGCTGGCTTCCTGCTGGCGGCTGTCCAGGTTGGCGGTGTACTGCACGCCGCCATGCAGGCTCAGCGCTTCGTTGACCTGCGCGACCACACCGCTTTCCAGTTGCACTGAGGTATAGCGGTAATCGGTCTTGATCTTGTCTGCGTCATCGAAGCTCAAGGTGTCGCGCCCACCGTCGCCGTGCCACAGGTTGACCTGCGCATAGGGCTGCAACAGGCGCCCGCTGCTCCCCGTGAACGCACCCTCCAGGCGCAGGCCCAGGCGGCCGGTCAGCTCGACCTGGGCGTCATGACGGATGCGCGAGACGCTGTCGCTGGCGCTGTCCAGCGCGACCTTTTGCGCAATCAGCTGAGCTTGCGGTTCCACGTGCCAGCGCTCGGACAGGGTGATGGGGTAGCCCGATTCCAGCGACGCTGTCCAGGCGTGGCCGTCGAGGTTCAGCGTTTCGCCACGCTCGGAGCGGGCGCGGCCATCCAGGCGGGTGTATTGCAACACCGCGTCCAGGTACGCGACCTGTGGCCCGACCAGCGTCCAGTAGGTGCCCACGCTGTCGCCATCGAGTTTCAGGTCGCCCACGCTGCGGTCGTGAACGGCCAGGGCAAACCCTTTGACGTCGGCGTCCAGGCGGCTATGGCTTACGTAGATACCGACATGCTGGCGGTAACCGTTCTCGCCAACCTTGGCATACAGGTCCTGGCCCACCTTGAAACCGTACAGGTCGCCATCCAGGCTCGGGCTGACCGTGCCGCTCCATTGCTGGCGCAGCGTGCCGCCGTAGGCTTGCCCCCAGCTGGCGGGCAGGGCGCTTTCACCCTGCAGTAACAGCTGATCGCCCTGGCGTTGGTGGAAGGTGCCCAATGCCTGACGGGCGATGATCGCGGCACCCCGTGGCGCGGCGGCATACACCGGGACCTCGGGGCGGTACAGCGGCAGGCTTTGGCCCTGCACCGGCGCAGGCAGCTCGGCCTGGCCGGGCGCTGGCGCAGCGACGGGCGGGGTGACGGCCGGGGCGATCACGGGCGGCTCGCCCGGTGCCGGCACAGGGGCTGGGGCGGGTGGCGCAACCAGCGTCGAGCGCAGGTACCAGCTGTTTTCACTGCCGGCAGTGACGCCCCCTTTGAACAGCCGATAGTCGTAGGCACCGGCCGATAGCCTTTGGGTCTGTACAAAGGCGGTGGCCGTGCTGGTGGCGCCGTCACGGGCTTCGACCACCTGGATGCCGTTCTGCGCAGTCGCCGCGCCTGCGCCGTTGAGGTTGTTGATGAGCACCTGGGTAGAGCCGGCGATGGCGCCGCGGCTGACCACCAGGCGATCGGAAGCAGCGCCATCGCCGGCCAGCACGCTGTTCAGGCGCAGGGTGCCGTTGTTGCCGGTGTAATCGCCCTCGATGCTCAAGCGGCCCATGGCATCATTGCCGGCGGTGAGGTCAAGTGTGCCTGCGTTGCTGATTGCGGCGCGCTGGCCAGGGGCAAACGCAGTGATCACCCCTTGGCGTGACGTGATGCGGCTGCTGGCGTCGAGGGCGAGGCTGCCCGTGCTGCTGTTGCTGTCGCCCAGTACCAGCGTGTCATCCAGTGCCAGCCGGCTGCCGTTGTTCAGCGCCACGCGTTCCCAGTTCACATAGTGGGCACCGCCTGCCGGCTGGCTGGCATCGAACGTCAGGCTGTCGTTACCTTCGCCGCCGTCCAACGTGATACTCAGCACCTCGGGCGTAAGGCCTTTGAGCAGTGCCGTGTCATCACCTGGCCCGGCATCCACGCGCCCGCCAATACGGCCTCCGTCCCAGGTGAAGCGGTCGTTGCCAGTGCTCAGCAACACATCGCCGCCAACCTGTCCACCGTGCACCAGCACCTGGTCGTCGCCACCGCTGACGCTGATGTTGCCACCGATGTTGCCCTCGAAGACTTCGATGTAGTCTTTGTCGAAGGCCGTGATGACATTCCGGTCGACGCTGCCGCCACGCATGATGAAGGTGTTCTCGTCCAGCCGCATGTTGACGTTGCCGATACGTCCGTCGTCCATTTCGGCATAGTCGCCGCTGTCGAACGTGCCCTTGATCCAGCCGCCGCTCATGTGAAAGGTGTCCAGGCCATCACCCTGGTTGAGGTTGCCTTCGATGACGCCGCCGCTCATGACGAAGTCATCGATGCCGGCGCCTTGGTTGACGTTGCCGCCGATGCTGCCAGAGCCCATGTCGATGCTGTCTTTGCCGGCGCCGAAAGTTACGTCGCCGGTAATGGCGCCGCTACCGGATGCCGGGAATACCAGGCGGTTATCGCCGCTGCTGTCCACCAACGCGGGTGCGGTGCCGCTGTCACAGGTGTAGGTGTCGTTACCCGGGCCGGGTGCGAAGGTGCAATTTGCTTGGGCGGGCGTGACCATGCCCAGCAGCGGGAGCGAACCCAGGGTCAGCATCAGGCGTAGACGCATCAGGAAAACCTCCATTCACCAGGGAAACCTGCGCACCACGCGTGGTGCACAGGGTTACCGGGGTTGTATAGAGGAGTGCGTCACGACCACAACTGGCAAAAATGTCAGGTGGCAAAGGGCTAGCGCGTTAGTCGCGGTAGAACGTTTGCACCAGGTGGTAGCCGAATTTGCTCTTGATCGGCCCGTGTACCACACGCAAAGGCTTCTTGAAGATCACCTGGTCGATGGCGCCGACCATCTGCCCGGGGCGAATTTCGCCCAGGTCACCACCGCGCTTGCCCGATGGGCAAAGAGAGCACTTTTTGGCGAGCACGTCGAAAGCCTCACCGTTGGCGATGCGCTGCTTGAGCTTTTCGGCTTCGTCAGCGGTCTTGACCAGTATGTGGCGGGCTTGGGCTTTCATGGGCTACCTGTGCATCGGGGAAAAAGACGGCATTATGCCTGATTGAATCCCGTTGAAGCGATCGCGCCCAAATGGCCGCGATGAATGTCAGCTCTTCAGCTCAGCACGATCGCGAAACTGCTCCAGCGCCTCCGGGTTGGCCAGGGCATCGGTGTTCTTCACCGGCCGCCCATGCACCACATCGCGAATCGCCAGTTCCACCAGCTTGCCACTGATGGTGCGCGGTATGTCGCTGACCTGGGCGATCACCGCCGGCACATGGCGGGGCGTGGTGTACTGGCGTATCACCTGACGGATGTGCTGGCGCAAGGCTTCATCCAGCTGCAGGCCGTCTTGCAGGCGCACGAACAGCACCACCCGCACATCCCCGTTCCAGTCCTGGCCGATGGCCACGCTTTCCACAACCTGTTCGACCTTTTCCACCTGGCGGTAGATCTCCGCCGTGCCAATGCGCACGCCGCCCGGGTTGAGCACGGCGTCGGAGCGACCGTGGATCACCATGCCCCCGCTGGCACGCTGCTCGGCGTAGTCGCCCTGGGCCCACACCCCCGGAAACTGGCTGAAGTAGGCATCGTGGTAACGGCGACCGTCCGGGTCGCTCCAGAAACCGAGTGGCATCGAGGGGAAGTTGCGCGTGCACACCAGTTCGCCTTTTTCGTCCACCACGGGCTGACCCTGCTCGTTCCACACCTCCACCGCCATACCCAGGCCCTTGCACTGGATTTCGCCGCGACGCACAGGCAGGGTCGGGTTGCCCAGCACGAAGCAGGAGACGATATCCGTACCGCCCGACATGGACACGAGCCACAGGTCGGCCTTGATCTTGTCGTACACATAGTCATAGCTGTGCGGTGACAGCGGCGAACCGGTGGACAGCAGCAGCCGCAGGCTGGTCAGGCAGTGGCTGTTGGCAGGTTCCAGGCCTGCCTGCTCCAGTGCCGCCAGGTACTTGGCGCTGGTGCCGAAGGCGTGGATGCCCTCGGCGTCTATCAGGTCCAGAAGCCGCTCGGGGCCCGGATGGAACGGCGAGCCGTCGTACAGCACCAGCGTGGCACCCACCGCCAGGCCGCTGGCCAGCCAGTTCCACATCATCCAGCCGCAGGTGGTGTAGTAGAACAGCACGTCATCGGCCTTCAGGTCGTTGTGCAGGGCGTGTTCCTTGAGGTGCTGCAACAGCACGCCTCCGGCGCGATGGACAATGCACTTGGGCACGCCAGTGGTGCCACTAGAATAGAGGATGTACAGCGGGTGATCGAACGGCAGCGGGGTGAAACGGGGCTCGCCGCCGGGCTGGAAGAAGTCATCCCACAGGCTGACGTTGGCTGCCTGGAATTCATCGGCACGCGTGCCTTTGCGGGTATGGGGCACCACGATCAGCTGCTCCAGGCCAGGCAACTGCGCGCACACCTGGTTGACCTTGGTCACCTGGTCGATGGCCTTGCCCGCATACTCGTAACCGGCGCAGACGATCAGCAGCTTGGGTTCGATCTGGCCGAAGCGGTCGATGATGCCGTGCACGCCGAACTCGGGCGAGGAGGTAGACCAGACCGCGCCAAGGCTGGTGCAGGCGAGCATGGCCACCAGTGTTTGCCAGGTGTTGGGCATGATGGCGGCTACCCGGTCGCCCGGGACGATACCTGCAGCCTTGAATGCCATTTGCAGCCCGGCCACCTGTGCGGCCAGTTCGGCATGGGTGAACACTTCGCGTTGGCCGTCTTCGCGCACGGCGACCACGGCCGGGCGGTCGTCGCGGCGGCGCAGCAGGTGTTCGGCAAAGTTCAGGGTGGCATTGGCGAACCACTGTGCATCGGGCATTTGCGGCCCTTCGCTGAGCACCTGGCTGGGCGGCGTATGCCAATGAACGTGGAAATACTCGGCCAGGGTTTGCCAGAAGGCGGGGCGCTGTTCGATGCTCCAGCCGTGCAGGGCCTGGTAGTCGTTGAGTTGCAGGTTGTAGCGCAGGTTGACCCGGCGGCGGAAGGCATCCATCCGGCTGGCCTCGATCTGCGTTGTGGACGGGCGCCAGAGCACATCGTTCATGCCGAATCTCCTTTACCGGAACAAAAACAGGCTCAGGGCAGGATCAGCCATGTGGTGCGAAGAGGCTGACCCTGCAGAGAAAGCGGTCCTGCCTACTCTACTTTAGCCTTCTGCACATCCTGCGATGCCGACCACACGCGGTAACGCACTTCGACATCCTTGGGCACATACACCACCACCGGCAGCTTGCTGTTGTAGCGCAGCAGGAAGCCATCGCCGACCACCGGCACGAAGGCCTCGGTCTTCTTGCTGTCCGGGCAGGCCATCAGCGTGCTGGCCGGGCCGCTGACGTTGTCCAGGCGGTAGTAATTGTAGCCCCAGCCTTCCAGGGTGCGTGCTTCCAGGTTGCCGCCCAGGCGCTGACGATTGCAGTCGACCTGCAGCGTCTTGCCAGCCAGGATTTCCAGTTTATAGGCCGACTCGTCGGCCTGGGCCGGTAGGTGGATAACCTGCCGGGTGAAGCCTTTTTCCGCCTCGGGGTAGGGCGCGATGTCCTTCAGGCTGGCGGCCATCGCAGGTGCGGCGGCGGCCAGGCTCAGGGCCAGAATCGCGGTCATCGGGGTAGGGCGCATAAGGCCTCCTTGCTGATAAACGAATGCGGGACCGTTGCCAGGCCCAGGCCGCCCGTCACTGGGCCAACCAGCCACCGTCGACGTTCCAGGCGGCGCCGCGAACCTGGCTACCGGCCTCGCTGCACAGGAAGAGTACCAGCTCACCGAGGTGTTCGGGGGTGACGAAGGCCAGCGATGGTTGTTTTTCTGCCAGCAGATCGTGCTGCGCTTGCAGCCGATCGCCACCCTGGGCCGCACGATCGTCGATCTGCTTTTGCACCAGCGGTGTCAGCACCCAGCCCGGGCAAATGGCATTGCAGGTGACATGACTGGTGGCGGTTTCCAGGCCTACCACCTTGGTCAGGCCGACCACACCATGCTTGGCTGCCACGTAGGCTGCCTTGCCCATCGAGCCGACCAGGCCATGCACCGAAGCGATATTGATGATGCGCCCCCAGTTGCGCGTGCGCATGCCCGGCAGCGCCAGGCGTGTGCCATGGAATACGGCCGACAGGTTCAGGGCGATGATCTTGTCCCAGCTTTCTGGCGGGAACTGCTCAACCGGTGCCACATGCTGGATACCGGCGTTGTTGACCAGGATGTCGACGCCGCCGAACTCACGTTCGGCCAGGTTGAACAAGGCCTCGATCTGGATCACATCCGACAGGTCGGCCGGGTGATGCACAACCTTCACCCCGTGCCGGGCCATTTTCGCCATGGCGGGGCCCGGGTCGCCAAAGCCGTTGAGCACGATGTTGGCGCCAGCCCGGGCCAATACCTGGGCGATGCCCAGGCCAATGCCGCTGGTGGAACCGGTGACGAGTGCAGTTTTGCCTTCAAGGGTCATGCCATGCTCCTTAGACGATGCCAGTGGCGTAGAACGTGGCGATGACCACGAACACCGCCAGGGTCTTGATCAGGGTAATACCAAAAATGTCCTTGTAGGCCTCGCGGTGGGTGAGGCCAGTCACCGCCAGCAAGGTGATCACCGCGCCGTTGTGCGGCAGGGTGTCCATGCCGCCGCTGGCCATGGCGGCTACCCGGTGTAGCACTTCCAGCGGGATATCGGCCGCGTGGGCGGCGGCGATGAAGGTGTCGCCCATCGCCGCCAGGGCGATGCTCATGCCGCCCGAAGCAGAGCCGGTGATGCCGGCCAGCAAGGTCACGGTGATGGCTTCGTTCACCAAGGGGTTGGGGATGCCGCGCAGGGCATCGGCCAGCACCAGAAAACCCGGCAGCGAGGCGATAACCGCGCCAAAGCCGTATTCCGAGGCGGTGTTCATGGCTGCCAGCAAGGCACCACCCACCGCGCTTTTGGTGCCTTCGGCCAGGCGTGTACGAATGGCGCCAAAGGCGCACACCAAGACCATCAGGATGCCCACCAGCAACGCGGCCTGCACAGCCCAGATGGCCGTCAGCTTGGCCACGTCGCTTTGTACCGGTACGCTCATGCCTGGCAATTGCAGGCTGTGACTGGGGCCGTACCATTGTGGTATCCAGTGGGTGAACACCAGGTTCATCACCCCCACCAGTATCAGCGGCGACAGCGCCAGCCAGGGGTTGGGCAGGCTCAGGTCGGCAGCGGTTTCCGGTTCGTTGCGCAAGTCGGTGCCATAACCTTCACCGGCGCGCAGGGCCTTGTTGCGCTGGCGCTGCAGGTAGGCCATGCCGGTAAGGAACACGAACAGCGTGCCGATCAGGCCCAGCCACGGTGCGGCCCAGGCAGTGGTGTTGAAGAAGGTGCTGGGGATGATGTTCTGGATTTGTGGGGTGCCGGGCAAGGCGTCCATGGTGAACGAGAATGCGCCCAGGGCGATGGTGGCCGGGATCAGGCGTTTGGGGATGTTGCTCTGACGGAACATTTCGGCGGCGAACGGGTACACCGCGAACACCACCACGAACAGCGAAACACCGCCGTAAGTGAGCAGGGCACAGACCAGTACGATGACCAGCATCGCCTGTCGGGTGCCGAGCAGGCGGATGGCCGCGGCGACGATCGAGCGGGAGAAGCCGGACAGCTCGATCAGCTTGCCGAACACCGCGCCCAGCAGGAATACCGGGAAGTACAGTTTGATGAAACCGACCATTTTCTCCATGAACACCCCCGTGAACGCAGGGGCGACAGCAGCCGGGTCGGTGAGCAGCACAGCGCCGAGGGCGGCGATGGGGGCGAAGAGGATTACGCTGTAACCGCGGTAGGCGGCCAGCATCAGCAAGGCCAAAGCGGCGAGTGCGATGAGCACGGTCATCGGGGTGGGTCTCCTGGGTGAGTCTTGTTTTTATCGTTGAACAGGAGATAGCGGGAATCGTGCCAACTATGTAACTGGCTGATTTGTAAGGGTTAAAGGGTTTTGTTAGAAGTCTATGTCTACCTTCAGAGACGCCAGGGGCTGCGTTACAGCCCATCGCTGGCTTGCCTGTGATAAAGGGCGCACCTCTGGCGGCAATCTCAAATCAGAAACAAAAGTCTCCAATCAGAGACCAAGTGCCGCCATCTTCTTGTACAGCGTCGACCGCCCCAGACCTAAGGCTGCCGCAGCCTCTGGGACTTTTCCTCCCTGTTCGGCCAGCGCCCCGGCAATCAGGCCGCGTTCAAAGGCCTCGCACGCGTCACGGTAGCGCTGCCGGACGGGCGCTTCAGCCAGCGGGCTCAATGGCCCCAATGCCGCACGCAGGTCCGCCACCCCCAACCGGGGCTGATCCGCCAGCAGGGTCGCGCGCTCCAGCACATTGCGCAGCTCGCGAATGTTCCCCGGCCACGCATGCCTGGCCAGCAGTTGCTGCGCTTCAGCTTCCAGCTCGTACTGGCTGCCCAGCTCAGCCAATATGGCCTCGCACAGCGCGGGCAGGTCCTCAAGCCGTTGTCGCAACGGCGGGACTTCGATCGGCAGCACATTCAGCCGGTAATACAGGTCGGCGCGGAAGGCCCCGCGGGCCATGGCAGCCTGCAGGTCGATGGAGGTGGCGGCAATGATGCGCACATCGCTGCGCAGCATCTGGTTCGATCCTACCGGTTCGTATTCCTTTTCCTGCAACACCCGCAGCAGCTTGCTCTGCAGGGCCAGCGGCATGTCGCCGATCTCGTCGAGGAACAGCGTGCCGCCTTCGGCCAGTTGCAGCTTGCCGCTGCGGCCTTTGCGGTCAGCGCCGGTAAAGGCACCCGGCGCGGTGCCGAAGAATTCGGCTTCCAGCAACGTCTCGGGGATGGCGGCGCTGTTGATGCTGACAAAGGCTTTGTGTGCCCGTGCTGACGCTGCGTGAATGGCGTGGGCCAGCAGCTCCTTGCCGGTGCCGGTTTCGCCCAGCAGCAACACGGGCGAATCACTGCCGGCGCCACGCCGGGCGCGTCGCTTGGCTTCCAGGCTGGGCGCGCTGCTGCCTACGAACTGGGCGAAGCTGTATTTGGCCTGGCGGGCGCGCAGTTGCGAGCGGGTCGAGGCCAGTTCCTGCTGCATGCTGGCGTAGCGCTTGAGCAGCGGCGACAGGCTGCGCAGTTCGTCGAACAGGGCAAAGCCAATGGCGCCGATCAGCGCGCCCTGGTCATCGTGGATGGGCAGGCGCATGACCACCAACGGCTCGTTCGCCGTGTCGAGCATGTCCAGCAGGATGGGGCGGCCATTGCTCACCACGTCGCGCATCAGGCTGCCGGGGATCACTGTTTCGCACGGCTGGCCGATGGCACTGGCAGCGTCGGCCAGGCCAAAGCGCCGAGCGTAGCGTTCGTTCATCCAGACGATGCGTGCCTGGCGGTCGACGATCACCGTGCCTTCGCTGGACTGTTCGATGATCTCGAACAGCGAGCGGATCGCCAGTTGCCGTACCTGGGGGTAGTCCTTGAGGCTGTTGCTGTCGTGCATGGGTGAACATCCTGAATCATGTATTGGCACAAGCCCGCGAAAAGGCCTGGCCTGAAAACTCATCGTCGGGGGTCAAACGCCTCACGCAAGGCATCCCCGATAAACACCAGCAGTGACAGGATCACCGCCAGCGCAAAGAACGCGGTAAAGCCCAACCACGGCGCCTCCAGGTGCTGCTTGCCCTGGGTCACCAGCTCGCCCAGCGAGGCGCTGCCCGCTGGCATGCCAAAGCCCAGAAAGTCCAGCGCGGTCAGTGTGGTGATCGCCCCGGTCAGCATGAACGGCACATAGGTCAGCGTGGCAGTCATGGCATTGGGCAAGATATGCCGCAACATTACCTGACTGTCCGGTAACCCCAACGCCCGCGCTGCCTTTACATACTCCAGGTTGCGCCCACGCAGGAACTCGGCGCGCACGACGTCGACCAGGGTCAGCCAGGAGAACAGCGCCATGATCCCCAGCAGCCACCAGAAATCCGGTTCGACAAAACCGCTGAGGATGATCAACAGATACAACACTGGCAACCCCGACCATACCTCCAGCAAGCGCTGGCCGAACAGGTCGACCCAGCCGCCGTGGTAGCCTTGCAGGGCGCCCGCCGCCACGCCAATGAGCACACTGACCGCGGTCAGGGCAAAGGCGAACAGCAGCGATACCCGCGTGCCATAAAGCACCCGCGCCAGCACGTCACGGCCTTGGTCGTCGGTGCCTAGCCAGTTGCTGGCACTGGGCGGGCTGGGGGTGGGCACCTGCAGGTCGTAATTAGGTGTGTCGGCACTGAACGGGATAGGTGCGAACAGCATCCAGCCACCCTGTTCCGCGATCAGTTGGCGCACATAGGCGCTGCGGTAGTCGGGCTGAAACGGCAGTTGCCCGCCGAACTGCTGCTCGGTATAGCGTTTGAGCGCCGGCACGTACACATTGCCCTTGTAGCCCAGCAGCAGTGGCTTGTCGTTGGCCACCAGTTCGGCACCAAGGCTCAGCAGCAGAAGGCCGGCAAACAACCACAGCGACACCCAGCCCAGGCGGTGGCGGCGAAAACGTTGCAGGCGACGGCGCGACAGGGGCGATAGCATCAGTGCGCCCTCGTATTGAAGTCGATGCGCGGGTCGAGCAACGTGTAAGACAGGTCACCGAGCAGGCGAATCAGCAGGCCCGCCAGGGTGAAGATGAACAGCGTGCCGAACACCACCGGGTAGTCCCGCGACACGGCGGCCTCATAGCTCATGCGGCCCAGGCCATCGAGCGAGAAGATCACCTCGATCAGCAACGAGCCGGCAAAAAACACGGTGATCAGCGCCTGCGGCAGCCCGGCCACCACCAGCAGCATGGCGTTGCGCAACACGTGGCCATACAGCACGCGGCGTTCGCTGAGGCCCTTGGCCCGGGCAGTGACCACGTATTGGCGGGAAACCTCGTCGAGGAAGGCATTCTTGGTCAACAGCGTGAGGGTGGCGAACCCACCGATCACCAGGGCCGCGACCGGCAGCACCAGGTGCCAGAAGTAGTCGGCGACCTTGCCCAGCAGGCTGAGCTCGTCGAAATTGTCCGAGACCAGGCCGCGCACCGGGAACCAGTTGAGCGAAGTGCCGCCGGCAAACAGGACGATCAGCAGCAGCGCGAACAGGAACGAAGGCAGGGCGTAACCGATCACGATCAACGCGCTGCTCCAGGCATCGAAGCGGCTGCCGTGGCGCATCGCCTTGCGGATGCCCAGCGGAATCGACACCAGGTAGGTGATCAGCGTGGCCCAGAAGCCCAGCGACAGGGTGACCGGCAACTTGTCGAGAATCAGGTCGGTGACTTTGGCGCCGCGGAAGAAGCTGTTGCCAAAGTCCAGCCGGGCATATTGGCCGAGCATCAACCAAAGCCGCTCGGGGGCGGACTTGTCGAAGCCATACTGGCGCTTGATCTCTTCGATCAGTTTCGGGTCCAGGCCGCGTGTGGCCCGGGATTCGCCATGGACCACTTCAGTTCGCGCGCCGGGGGCGCCGCCACCGATGCCCTGCAGGCGCGCCACGGCTTGCTCCACCGGCCCACCCGGCGCGGCCTGGACGATGGCGAAATTGACCAGCAGGATTGCCAGCAGCGTCGGGATGATCAGCAACAGACGGCGCAGGATATAAGCGGTCATGGCGAGGCCTTCCGGCGTTCGGCCATCTGCGCGTTGGTCAGCGGGGTAGGGCTGACCTCCCACCAGGTGTCCAGGCCCTCGTCATAGGTGGCCTGGACCTTGGGCAGGCCGAAGCGGTTCCACCAGGCGGTGGAGCTGCCCGGCGGGTAGTAGTTGGGGATCCAGTAATAATTCCATTGCAGCACGCGGTCCAGGGCATGGGCGTGGCGCAGCATGTCGGCCTGGGTGTCGGCGCGGACCAGGCCGTCGATCAGGTGGTCTACGGCCGGGTCCTGCAAAACCATCAGGTTGTTCGAGCCGGGGTCGTGAGCGGCCGCCGAGCCAAAGTAGTTGTACAACTCGGCGCCCGGCGACAGGGTGACCGGGTAGCCGGTGACGATCATGTCGTAATCGCGCGCCATCAGCCGGTTGACGTACTGGGCCGAGTCGACATTGCGGATGTTCAGGCTCACGCCGATCTGGGCCAGGTTGCGCTTCCACGGCAGCAGCAGGCGTTCAAGGCCCGCCTGGCCATTGAGGAACGTGAACGCCAGCGGCGTGCCCTGGCTATTGACCAGGCGGTCGCCTTCGGGGTGCCAGCCAGCTTGTTCGAGCAGGGCCAGGGCCTGCAACTGCTGTTGACGGATGATCCCCGAGCCGTCGGTGACCGGGGCAGTGAACACCGTGGTGAACACTTCATCTGGCACTTGGCCGCGCAAGGGGGCGAGCAGCTTCAACTCACCCGCATCCGGCAACTGGCGAGCGGCCAACGGCGTATTGGAGAACACGCTTTGCTGGCGGATGTACAGGTTGCGCATCATCTGCCGGTTGCTCCACTCGAAGTCCCATAACATACCCAGCGCCTGCCGCACACGGCGGTCCTTGAACTGCGGCTGGTCGAGGTTGAACACAAAACCCTGAGCCACTTGCGGTTTGGCCGGGCCCAGGTGGGCGCGCTGCAGGCGGCCGTCGTCCAGTTGCGCACCGTTGTAGCCCAAGGTGTAGGCCGTGGCGGAGAACTCACGGTTGTAGTCGTAGCCACCGCCTTTGAGTACCTGGCGCGCCACTTCGGTGTCGCCGAAGTACTCGATGCGCAGCTTGTCGAAATTGTAGCGGCCACGGCTGGCCGGCAGGTCACGCGCCCACCATGTCGGGTCGCGTTCGAAGGTGATGCTGCGGCCGTTGTCGATGCGCCCGATGCGGTATGGCCCGCTGCCAACCGGCTTGTCGAAGCCGGCACCGTTGGCAAAATCGCGCTGCTGCCAGTCGTGCTCGGGCATTACCGGCAGGCTGGCGAGGTCCAGCGCCAAGGTGCGGCCGTGCTCGGGCTTCAAGTCGAATCGCACGCTGTGCAGGCTTTCTACGGTCACGCGGGCCACGTCGGCGAACTGGGTCCGGTACTTCAGGCTGCCCTTGCTCATCAGCAGTTCGAAGGTGAAACGCACGTCTTCGGCGCGCACCGGCCTGCCATCGGCGAAGGTGGCGCGTGGGTCGATGTCGAAACGCAGCCACTCATCATTGGGGCCGCGCTCCATGCGCCGGGCGATCAGGCCGTAAACGGTATAGGGTTCATCGTAAGAGCGTACCGCCAGTGGCGCGTACAACAGACCATCGACTTCGCTGACACCGATGCCTTTGTCGATGTAGGGGAGGATATGGTCGAACTGGCCGATCTCGATGGCCGAACGGCGCAAGATGCCGCCCTTGGGGGCGTCGGGGTTTACATAGTCGAAATGCCGGAAGCTGGCGGCGTAGCGGGGGGCTTCGCCGTAGACCGTGAGGGCGTGGGTGGGAGCGGCCTGGACCGTAAAGCCCATGCACGAAAATACAAGCCCCCACAATACTTGTGGGAGCGGCTTTACCCGCGAATGCGTCGGAGCAGGCAACGAGGTTGTCTGGTCTGGCCTCTTCGCGGGTAAACCCGCTCCCACAGGGGGGCTGATCACCGGGAGGGGTGAATCAGTCCTGGCGGCTGGTCACTTCCAGCAGGTGGTAGCCGAACTGGGTCTTCACTGGGCCTTGCACAGTGTTGACCGGGGCGCTGAAGACCACGGTGTCGAATTCCTTGACCATCTGGCCTGGGCCGAACGAGCCCAGGTCACCGCCCTGACGGCTGGACGGGCAGGTGGAGTTGGCTTTGGCGATTTCAGCGAAGTCGGCGCCTGCTTCGATCTGGGCTTTGAGTTCGTTGCACTTGTCTTCGCTGCTGACCAGAATGTGGCGGGCGGTTGCACGGGCCATGGGTACTGCTCCTTGGGGGTAAAAAGGCAAGCCTAGCGCACTTGTCCGGGGTATGTCTCGCCAGGCTTACAACCTTCGGCCTACAGTTTTTGTGCCGCCTCACGCAACAGGGTTTCGGTGGAGGCCCAGCCCAGGCAGCCGTCGGTAATCGACACACCGTATTTCAGCGTGCCCTTGCCCAGCGCCTGGCAGCCATCGAACAAGTGCCCTTCGATCATGACGCCGACCAACGAACGGTCGCCGGCCAGGCGCTGTTCCAGCACATCATTGAAGACCGCTGGCTGGCGCGCCGGGTCCTTGCCGCTGTTGGCGTGGCTGCAATCGACCATGATCCGTGCCTGCAGACCGGCCTTGGCCAACGCCTGGCGGGCCATGGCGATGCTGTTGGCATCGTGGTTCGGGCCTTTGTGGCCGCCACGCAGTACAAGGTGTGTGTCCGGGTTGCCCAAGGTCTCGATGATCGCCGGGTGGCCCTGTGCATCCATACCGAAGTGGCGGTGTGGGTGGGCCGCGCTGCGCATGGCGTCGCTGGCGATGGCGATGCCGCCGTCCGTACCGTTCTTGAAGCCGACCGGCAGCTCCAGGCCACTGACCATTTCGCGGTGGATTTGCGATTCGGTGGTGCGTGCGCCGATCGCGGCCCAGGCCAACAGGTCGTCGAAGTAGCCGGCGGCCATCGGTTGCAGCAACTCGGTAGCAATTGGCAGGCCGCGTTCGATCATGTTCAGCATCAGCCCGCGGGACAAGGCGATACCCGAGTGCATGTCGTCACTGCCATCGAGGTGCGGGTCGTAGGCCAGGCCTTTCCAGCCTACTGTAGTACGCGGTTTTTCGACGTAGGCGCGCATCACCAGCAGCAGCTTGTCGTTGACTTCGCGGCCAAGGGCGGCCAGGCGGTCGGCGTATTCCAGGGCCGAGCGCGGGTCATGAATCGAGCAGGGGCCGACGATGACCAGCAGGCGCGGGTCGCGGCCTTCGAGGATGTTGCGGATGGCCTGGCGATGGGCCTGGACTTGCTGGGCCAGTTCGCTGGACAGTGGCATCTGCTGCTTGAGCAGGTGCGGGCTGGGCAGGCGTTTGCTGACAGTGGTGTTGGCCGCTTGCGGCTGGGTCAGGGGCAGGGCGAGGCTGGAAGCGTGCATGGCGTTTTTCCCTGGGCGGACAGCGGGTTCAAGCCCGCATGGTCGGCCCTATCGAGGTGTTCGACAGATCGTTGAGTTCGTATTGGCTGCTGCATTGCCACCTGTAGAAGACCGATCGGAGGCGGCAGGCTGGCCCGAACGGGATTGGCTAAATCGCCAGGCGTAGGTGTTTGCGTAGTAATAAGTGGCGTAGTTCATGAATCTGTCCTCAAAGTGAATCGGTGTTGGTCAAAGGCCTGAAAAGCAAAACCCCCGGTCGGGAAGCCGACCGGGGGTTTGAGTATTCTCATGTTCGGCGGCCCCTCGAAGGTGGGCGCCGGGTGGGTATCGGCGCCTAGTGGCTAAACCAATACCCAAAGTAATAGCTGGCAGGTGCCACGCAGCCGGCAACGGCCAGCACAGGGCGCAGGCTGCGACCGGTGTGGTTGGCGGGGTTGCGGGTGTGTTTCGGCATGTTGCTCTCCAGTGAATGAGCCCGAGCTTACTTCAGTTCGTGCGGGCCATTCAATGGATAAATGCTATAGGGCCGATCATTTATTTTTGTACTGACTGGTTCAATGGCCGTAGCGCCCGACCAGACTCTGCGCCCCCAGGGCGTGGCCTTGCAGCAGTTGCAGCAGGCCGCTGCGGTCCAGCCCCTCGGGCAAGGTACCCAAGGGCAGGTCGGTGGCAATCAGGGTCAGTGCGTAATGATGGGGGTTGTCGCCGGCGGGTGGACAGGGGCCGCGGTAGCTCTGGGTGCCACGGGAGTTGCGGCCCACTGTCACGTAGGGCCCGCTCAACCCCGCCATGCCTTCCTTGAGCCCATCCTGTTCGGGATCGATGTTGTAGGCCACCCAGTGCACCACACCCACGCCCTTGCCACCGTCCGGGTCGAACATGATCAGGGCCAGTGATCGCGTACCTGCGGGCAGGTTGTCCCAGCTCAGTTGCGGGGTTCGCTCTTCACCGGCCCCACATGCTGGGTCCTGGCCGACCTGTTGCAGGGCAATGACGCCGCCATCGGTGAAAGACGAGGAACTGACCGACATCGCGCCTTGGCCGCCTGCGGCGGCCAACGCTGTGCAGGGCAGCAACGCAGCGAACAGCCAGTGTCTGAGGTGCATGGTCAATCCTTGGCAGGGCGTCAAGGGCTTAGTCTAGTCCAGGTCTGCCTCAGCGGCTGTCCTGGTCCTCGGCAGTGCCTCCGCTGGCTCCGGCACCAGAGCCGGTGGCTTCGCCGGTGCTGTTGGAGCCGCCAGAGGCACCGTCGGCGGCATCGGCGTTGCTGCCGGTGTCACTGCTGTCGTTACCTTTGCTGCTACCGGGGCTGTTGACGCTGCTGCCTTCACCGGCGGTCTTGCCGCCGGATTGGTCAGTTTGCGGATGGCTGTCGGTATGGGTGTCGGTGGCGGCGAAGGCAGCGCCGGTCAGGCTGGTCAGGGCCAGCGCCAGGCACAGGGACAGCGGGCGAATGCGGATCATGGGACTTCTCCTTTGTGCAAGATCTGTCATTCGTTTGGCTGGCAGCGGCTGGCGGGGTGCCTTCTGGGCGACGAGTGGCAATCAACAAGATTCCGAGCGCTGAGCGGGTGCCGGGGTTTCGACCGGCTCCAGCGGCGGATGCTCCTGCGCCGCATGCATCAGGTCTTCGGTCACCCGCAACTCGGCACCGGTTGGCGAGAAGGTGGTCGAAGCGGTGAACGGCGCCGGGTGCTCTGCCGCCGGGCGCTTGCCGCGGCGCCACATGAAGAAGCACACCATGGCCAGGTTGACCACGGCAAACGCCCAGAACAGCCCAGCCTCGCCAAACTCGGTCATCATCGGCGAAATGGCCACCGGTGCCATGGCCGAGCCCAGCGAGTTGATCAGCAGCAGGCCCTGGATCATCGGCACCAGCGCATCGGACGGCGCGCGGTCGGCCGCATGGCTGACCGCCACCGGGTACAGGGTGAACACGCCACCACCCAGCAGGAACAGCATGGCCGGCAGCAGGAACGAGTCCGATGGCAGGAACACCGTTACAAGCGACAGGACAACGCACAACGCGGCCAGCGCGAGCAGCACATCGAGGCGGTCCTTGCGGTCGGACCAGCGCCCGACCGGGTATTGCAGCAGCATCGCGCCAAGAATCACCCAGGCCATCATGTTGCCGACCTCACCCACCTCCAGCCCGATGCGCTGAAGGTACAGTGGCAGCAGCGCATAGATGCCGGCAATCGCTACGCCCGAACCGAAGCAGCCGACCAGGCCCGACGGTGCCACGCCCAGCAACTGGCGGGGTTTGAGGGGTTCGACCTGGTCCAGCAGCGGCGAAACCCGCGGCAGGATCACGATCGGCAACACCGACAGGGCGGCTAGCACGCCGGCCAGCATGAACGGGGCGGTATCGCCTAGCTGGGTGATTTCGCCAAGGCCGGCCTGGGCGATTACCCCGGCGCCGTAGAAGGCGATCATGTACAGCGCCAGTAGGCGGCCGCGGATTTTCGCGTCGCCGGCCAGCAGCAGCCAGCTTTCGATCACCAGGAACACGCCCACTGCGGCCCAGCCGTTGATCAGGCGTAGCACCGACCACCAGGTGACCTCGTAGAACAACCCTTGCAGCAGGATGGTCACGGCGATCAGCGAGGCGAAGCTGGTGTAGGCGCGGATGTGGCCGATGCGCAGGATCAGCCGGTCGTTGAAGATGGCGCCGAGGGTCAGGCCGATGAAGTAGGTCGACGAGACGATACCAATGGTGGTTGCAGACTCACCGGCGGCGCCCAGGCGCAGGGTGGTCAGGGAAGACATGAAGCCGTTGCCCAGGGCAATGATGAACAGCCCGAGCAGGGGCGCCAGCGCCATGGCCAGCAAACGCGGAGACATACGTACCTCTAGTTGGATGAGCGGAATGAGCACCTTCTCGGCGCGCACACCGGCTCGACCCGGCAAGGGGCGAGTGGCGACACGGATGCGACCTGGGCAAGACTCAACCGCTGGGCGTTATGGGAGATGGGCCGGGCGGGGAGGGTTGAGCCTACTTCACATGTGCGTTCATGTGTTCAGGCGCTGACTCTGTCATTGCTACTGGTTGCCACCGTTCAAGGCGACGGGCGAAAAGGAAGCGGGATTCTACGGGCTTGGACGCTTTTGCCCAAGGGGCCTGGGCGTGCGACGAGACGCCGCAGTCTCAGCGCGACATGAACATGTCTTCCACAGACATTTTCGATGGCGGCGCCTGCGTGCGGTGAGATCGGCCCGGTACTCTCACTGAGTGCGGCATAATGCTGAACCCCATCAAGGAAGGCCCCCCATGTTCGCGTCGCTGTTCGCAGTCCTGGCCCCGGTTTTCATCGTCGCCGGCATTGGTTTTGCCTGGGCCCGCAAGGGCCTGGATTACCCCACTGATTTCATCGCCCGGGTGGTGATGACCGTCGGCACACCTTCGCTGGTACTGTCCACCCTCAGTCGTACCGACCTGGACCCGAATGCCTTTACCAGCATGGCCGTGGCCTGCTTGCTGTGCACCTTGGGGATGGCCTTGGCCGCTTTGCTGGTGTGTCGCGCGTCGGGCATGCACTGGCGGGTACTGCTGCCGGCGTTCATGTTCCCTAATACCGGCAACATGGGCCTGCCGATCAGTCTGTATGCCTTCGGTGAGCATGGCCTGGCCCTGGCCGTGGCATTTTTCCTGACCCTGTCGATCGTGCAGTTCACCATCGGCATGGCCATCTCCGGCACGGCGGCTTCGCTCAAGGCGTTGCTGCGCAACCCTATCGTCATCAGCCTGGCCGGCGGCATGCCCATCATTTTTCTCGATTTCGAACTGCCGCGTTGGCTGGCCAATACCGCAGACCTGCTGGGCGGCATGACCATTCCGCTCATGCTGCTGACCCTGGGGGTGTCACTGGCCAGCATTCGCCTGCGTCACGTGGGCAGCGGCATGCTGCTGGGCGGTTTGCGCATTGGCCTGGGGGCTGCGGTGGGCTGGGCAGTGGGCGCGGTACTGGGTATGGACAGCCTGGAGCGTGCGGTGCTGATGGTGCAGTCGGCGATGCCGGTAGCCGTGTTCAACTACCTGATGGCGGTGCGGGCCAACCGTGAGCCAGAGCAGGTGGCGAACCTGGTGATGTGTTCTACGGTGCTGTCGTTTGCCTGGTTGCCGGTGGTGCTGGCTTGGTGGATGTAAGCGATAGGCAACGACAGCAATTTCCGTTGAGTCAATGCGCAAGGCTCACAAGGCCTTGGCCAAAAACGCGGCCGTGCGGCTGTCGGTACATGCCGCCACCACCTGCGGCGTGCCACTGACCACCACCTTGCCCCCGGCATCGCCAGCCCCCGGCCCGATATCGATCACCCAGTCGCTCTGCGCCACCACTCGCATGTCGTGTTCGACCACCACCACGCTATGCCCGCTTTCTACCAGGCGGTTCAACTGAACCAGCAGCCGGTCGATGTCCTGCGGATGCAAGCCGTTGGTGGGCTCATCCAGCACATACAGGGTCGCCCCGCGGGCCATGCGCTGCAGTTCGGTCGCCAGCTTGATCCGCTGCGCTTCACCACCGGACAGCTCGGTGGCCGGTTGGCCCAGACGCAAGTAGCCCAGGCCGATATCCTGCAGCACTTGCAGACAACGGCGGGCAGGCGGTTGCTCGGCAAAAACCTGCAGGGCCTGGTCGACGGTCAACTGCAGCACTTGCGCGATGTTCATGCCTTGCCAGCTCACCGCCAGGGTTTCGGGGTTGTAGCGGGCACCCTGGCAGGTCGGGCAGGGCGCGTACACGCTGGGCATGAACAGCAGCTCGACGCTGACGAAACCCTCTCCCTCGCAGTTGGCGCACCGGCCCTTGGCAACGTTGAACGAAAAGCGCCCGGCGTCGAAGCCCTGTGCCTTGGCCTGCTCGGTAGCCGCGAAGCATTTGCGCACGTGGTCGAACAGGCCTGTGTAGGTGGCCAGGTTGGAGCGCGGCGTGCGGCCGATCGGCTTCTGGTCAACTTGCACCAGCCGCTTGATGCTGCCAAGCCCGGCGCTTACGTGGCCGCTGCTGGTCTGTTCAGGTTCGTCTTCCAGGCTTTGCGCTTCGGGCTCGCTAGGTTGCTCGGCATGGCCCAGGTGTGCCCCCACCAGTTCCAGCAGGGCCTGGCTGACCAGGCTGGATTTGCCCGAGCCGGAAATACCGGTAACGGCGGTAAAGCAGCCCAACGGAAATGCGGCGCTCAGGTTATCGAGGTTATTGCGCGTGATGCCTTCAAGCTTCAGCCAGTCGCGTGCTTGGCGGGGGGCGCGTGTGGCCTGTACCGGGGCATCGAACAGGTAGGTGCGGGTGCATGACTGTTGCACCTCGGCCAGGCCGGCGGGCGGCCCGCTGTAGAGGATGGTGCCGCCGTGTTCGCCGGCAGCTGGCCCTACATCCACCAGCCAGTCGGCGCGGCGCATGGTGTCCAGGTCGTGCTCCACCACATACACCGAGTTGCCAGCCTGTTTCAGGCGCTGCAGGGCTTCGAACAGCGCTTCACTGTCGGCCGGGTGCAAGCCGGCCGACGGCTCGTCGAGTACGTAAACCACCCCAAACAGCTGCGAATTCAGCTGGGTGGCCAGGCGCAGGCGTTGCAGTTCACCAGAAGACAAGGTCGGGGTGCTGCGCTCCAGGGCCAGGTAACCGAGGCCGAGGTCAAGCAGCGTATCAATGCGTTCGAGCAGTTCTTTGGCGATACGTTGGGCCGCCAGGCGTTTTTCCAGTGTCAGCTCGTCCTGCCGCCGGGTCAGGTAGTCGGCTGCCGCCACCTTGCGGAACACCTCAGCCAGCGCCTGCAACGACAGGTGCGACAGTTCGGCGATGTCCAGCCCGGCGAAGGTCACGGCCAGCGCTTCGCGCTTCAGGCGTTTGCCTTGGCACAGCGGGCAGGGGCTGGGGCGCATGTACTGGGCCACACGCTTGCGCATCTGCGCGCTCTGCGAGTGCATGAAGGTATGCAGCACGTAACGGCGGGCACCCATGAACGTGCCTTGATAGCTGGGCTCCAGCTTGCGCTTGAGCGCTTCGCGGGTCTGCGCCGGGGTCAGGCCGGCATACACGGGGGCGGTGGGCGTCTCTTCAGTGAACAAGATCCAGTCGCGCTGCGCCTGAGGCAGGTCGCGCCAAGGGATATCGACGTCATAGCCCAGCGTGACCAGAATGTCGCGCAGGTTTTGCCCTTGCCACGCCATTGGCCACGCCGCCACCGCACGCTCACGAATGGTCAGCGACGGGTCGGGGACCATGGTCGCTTCGGTCACCTCGTAGACACGGCCCAGGCCATGGCACTGCGGGCAAGCGCCCTGGGGCGTGTTCGGAGAAAAGTCTTCGGCGTACAGCATCGCTTGCCCGGCCGGGTAATGGCCTGCGCGGGAGTAAAGCATGCGGATCGAACTGGACAAGGTGGTCACGCTACCCACCGAGGAACGTGCACTCGGTGTGCCGCGTTGCTGCTGCAGGGCCACCGCCGGCGGTAGCCCGTCGATGGCATCGACATCCGGCACGCCAACCTGGTCGATCAGGCGCCGGGCATAGGGCGCCACCGATTCGAAATAACGCCGCTGGGCTTCGGCATACAGCGTGGAGAACGCCAACGAAGACTTGCCCGAGCCAGACACGCCGGTGAACACCACCAAGGCATCGCGGGGAATATCGACATCGATGTTCTTCAGGTTGTGCTCGCGGGCGCCACGGACGCGGATGAAACCGCTTGGGGTGGTCGGGCTTGGAGGCATGAAGCAGTCCTTGTCTGATGCTGAGCAGTGCGCTCAAGTTAACAGCAATTGCAGCGCCCTTGCGTGGGCAGCAGTCAAGGAATCTACCCGATGGAGCCGGTGGGGTGGCAGGGCGCCGGCTGTCTTCGCCTTACCTGACGTCCGTCTCAAGGCTTTTATTGCAGCCCCTAGCGGGTGCCCAGCACATCGCGGATGTTGTCCACCACATTGTTGTCCTTGATCACGTCACTCAACCAGCCTTCCAGCGGCATGTTGCCCCACTTGATCGCGCGTTCGATCAGGTAGGGTACCGGGCTTTGCGGTTCGCTCTGTTTGAAGTACTGGGCGATGCCCGCAAGCATGGTGAATGCCTCGTCGCGGGTCAGCGGGGTGGTGCGCAGGGCTGCAGGCGCGGTCGTCGGGGGCGTGGCATTCATCGGCTCACCTGCTTCGTGGAGGTTGGCGCCCGTGGCCTGTGGCTGTGCTTCCTCCGGGATGGCGGGGTGTAGCTCTACGCCGCGGTCCTTGAGCAGTTTTTCCGCCAGCTGGCTGGCACGCGATAGCATGTCGGCAAGGCTGGCAAAGCTGGGCGCCTCGTGGCCGAACAGGCGGTCGGCGCTGGCCTGCAGGCGTTTGCATGCATTCAGGCTGGTAGCGATCTGCTGGGCCTTGGCGCGCAGGTAATCGGTGTCGGTAAGCGCTACCGAGCGCTGGAAGATCTCGGCGTTGATCTTGCCTTCGTTCAGCGCTGTCTGCATCGCCTTGGGGTTTTGCAAGGCGAGGTTTTCTACATGGCGTGATTCGTCATAGCGCAACACGCCAAAATGCTGCCCTTGGATAATGGGCAAGCCACCGGCAATGTCGGTGAGCGTGGTCTTCAACCAGGACAGTCGCGCCGCGCGCTCGTCCAGGCCGTCTTCGAGGGTGGGGTACAGCGTTTCCCAGAACGCAACCAGGAGCTGTTCGGTCAGCTCGAGGCCAAAGGTGATGCCTTCGAAGTGTTCACGTTGGGCCAGCCCCTCGCAGAGCCAGGCCACCAGCATCAGGTCTTTGCTTTGCTGCGCAAGCCCTTGAGCCGACAGGTTGATCACCTGCTCCCAGTCGGCAGTCTTCAAGTCGGTTTGCCAGTCCCCCTGGGTCAGGTAGTCTGGGTCCGCCCGGCGTGCCTCCTTGATCTGGTCGAACAAGGCAGAGAAGCTCAAGTCTTCGCCACTGCCACCCTCGATAGGGGCGACCAGTGTGGCCAGCGAGAGGTCATTGAGAATTTCAGGCATAGAACACTCTGGACATGGCTAATGAACAGCGCGCCAGAAAACCCGGCGCGCTGCGGAACACAGGCCGCCGAAGCGGCCCATGGTTCGGTACGTGCTTAGGCAAACACTTTGTTCGCGGTGCGGTCCCAGCCACCTACGATGTTGCCGCCGGCCTGGCCGTCGGTGCGGTTCTGCTGGGTGTAGGTGGTTTTGATGCGGGCAAAGTTGAAGCTGATTTCTTCAACTGGCAGGTCGCTGACCGCCTTGTCTTCACCACTCTGGTTGCCACCGGCGACAAACCTGACCGAAGAGACCACCACTTCTTCCATGTCGATGGTCAGGTAGGTGACCTTGTCGCCACCGGCGCGGTTCACGTTCAGCTTCAGCTTGGCGATGTGCTTGCCGGTGCAGCAGTGTTCGAACAGTTTGGCCGATGCCTTGTCGACTGCCTTGCGGATCTTGAAGTCGCTCAGGGCAACGCGCTCGGAGGACGCACCGCCCGAAGAGCTGGCGGTTGCCGACGTAGCCTGGGTGGCGCCGTACTCGTAGCCCAGCACTTCGATCCAGTCCTTGTGTTTTTCATCCAGTACTTCGCCTGGGATGCCGTCGATTTGGATATACGCGTCAAATGCCATTGTGAAACTCTCCATTAACAACATGTAAAGGGTTGCTCATGCGCCCCTTGGTTTTGACCTCGCCGGGCGTGCCGGCAGAGGTAGCTTGCCGCCGCCCGGGCCTCATCCTGTGAGGCCCCAGCGACCGGTTATTGCGGCGTGGCTCAGTTAAGCCCACGCACTTCGATTTCCACCCGGCGGTTGGGCTCCAGGCACTTGATCAACTGCGTTCGCGGTTGTTGCATGTCGCAGTTGACCAATGGCTTGCGGCTGCCTTCGCCCTGCGCGACCACCAGCTCGGCAGGTACGCCCTTGCCAACCAGATAGGTGCGGATGGTTTGCGCCCGTTGTTTCGAAACCTGCAGGTTGCCCTGACTGTCACCCAGTTGGTCGGCGTGCCCCGAGATGATGATCTTGCCGATATTCGGGGTGTTCAGCAGCTTGCTGGCAATTGCGCTCAGCTGATGCTGGCCTTCGTTTTTCAGGCTCTGGAAATCGGCGCGGCCGAAGGCGAACAGGGTGTCGGATTCCAGCGTGATGGTCTCGATCGCACGCAGTGACTGGGCCCGCAGGCTGTCGATGTAGTTGCGCGAACTGGACATCAGGAAGGCGTTGTCGAGGATGCGCGGTACATCTGGCTCACGGATCTGGTCGCTATAGAACGTGATCTGGCGGCTGGCATACAGGTAGTCCTGGTTGCCACCGGCCTCGCTGCCAGCGGCGGCCATGCTCTTGCCGGTATGGCGGGCGATGGCCGGGTACCAGTAGTCCGGCAGGTGCGCCTTGAGAAACGCCGGGTCGGCATGCTCGCGCTGGCCCGGAGAAAGCATCACGTAAGTGTCCAGGGCCGCCTTTCCGAAATTGGCGATCGACTGGGCGCGGTTGTCATGGGGCAGCGCCTCGGCCTCTACGCTGTCAATGCCGCTCACTGGCTGCAGCTCACGGGTGTTGCGCTGGTAGACCTTGAGCGTGGTCAGCAGGTACAGGGTGCGGGTCAGATTATCGGCCGTGGGCTTTAGCATCACGTTCTGCAACATGGCGAAGTAGCGGTTGCGCAGCAGCGGCTCGACCTCATGGCCCTGGTACAGGCCCAGGCGCATGCCGAGGGGCACGCCCTTTGCGTGGTGTTGCTCATGGTAGTGAGCAGCCCAGAAGCGCAAGCGGTCGAGGCTTCGCCAGGCGGTGTACTGGCCGCTGGCCGCCTGGTCGTCGACCTTGGCCTGGGCCAGTTCGTCGGCAATGCTGGCCAGGGTGGCGCGGTTGTTCAGGTACGACCAGCCCCACAGGCTGCACAGCACCAGTGCCGCCAGGCCGGCAGCGCCCACCCACCCGGCCTTGCGCCGGCGTTCACGGTGGTTGCTGGTGTACAGCGCCACCAAATGCTGGTCGGGAATGATCACTTTGCGGAACAGGCTGTTGATGAACAGCGGCGCCGGCTGGCTGCCAGCAGTGCCCGTTCCTTCTGCGTGTTCGAGCGCGAAGCGTTCGGCCACATGCTGGCCGTGGCAGCCCCACTGAGCCTCGTCGGCCTGCAGCGCCGCGGTGAAATAGAAACCGCGCAGCATTTCGGCATTCTGGTAAGGGTTGGCACGCAGCAGGCTGTCGACGAACTGATGCAGGCGCGGCTTGAGCGCGGCCAGCTCCAGCGGGAAGCGGTAGGCGGCGTTGTTCTGCCGAGTGACTTGTATGTCCTGCTGCACCAGCTGCTGGCTCGCCATCTGCCCCCAGTAACGGGTCAGCTCGTCCATCGCATTGCTGAAGCGCTGGCCCCAGTCGGCTTGCTCGTACCCCTTGTGAGAGAAGGTTTTACCCATCACTTCACCACGCGCGGCGTCGTCCAGCTGGCGATAGAACGCGGTGAAACCAGGGATCAGGTCGCACTTGGTGAAAACCAGGTAGATTGGCAGGCGCACTTCAAGCAGCGCGCAGCTTTCCTGAATGCGTTCGCGCAGGCGCTTGGCCACGCGCTCCTGGTCTTCGACCGAGCCATGCAGGATATCGGCGATGCTGACGCTGACGATCAAGCCGTTAAGGGGGCGGCGCTGGCGATGCTGGCGCAGCAGTTGCAAAAAGCCGCGCCACTTGCCGGCTTCCTCGGGGCTGTTCATGTAACGCCCGGCAGTGTCCAGCAGTACCGCTTCAGAACTGAAGAACCAGTCGCAGTTGCGCGTGCCGCCCAGGCCCGCGACCCGCACGCCTTCGCGCTCGGCATAGGGGAAGTTCAGGCCCGACTGCAGGATCATCGTGCTCTTGCCGGCGGCAGGCTGGCCAATGACCAGGTACCAGGGCAGGGCATACAGTGCATCCTTGTTCGAGGTACCGCGCGGCTTGTTGCTGTGCAGGCGCTCGATGCCCTGCAGCAGGCGCTCGCGCAACAGGCTGACTTCTTCCCGGTCGGCCGGGGCTGCACTGAGTACAGCCTGGTCGGCGTCGTCGCGCAGCAGGCCTTCAAGGTTGTGGTGCTGACCCACTCCGCGGTACAGCAGCAGTACATAGCCCGCCGACAGCAGCAGAAACACGCCGATCCCGGCCAGCAGGCTGTGCAGCGAGGCGAAGCCGAAGGCTCGGCCGATGGCCCAGACCAGGAAAATCGCCAGGAAGAACGCCACGCCCAGCAGGTAGGGTTGGTAGCGCAGGCAGTAGTACTTGAGCTTGTTCATACAGGCGTCGCATCCAGTGCATCGACGAACTGGTCGATGACATGTTCAAGGGGGCGGTCGTAATCGTGCAGCCGTGGCACCGTTGTCAGCGGGCTGAGCAACTCCAGGTGCTGGCGCGGGTCGGCACAGCCACTGAGCAGGCGGTAGGCACAGCTGGCGTGGCGCGCCGGGAAGCAGTACAGCTGCGGGTGCATGAAGTCGTCGGCCAACAGGCTCACTGCCGGCAGCGCTCGGTGTTCGCTCATGCGGGCCAGCCAGGTCAGCCACAGGTCGGCAGTGGGGTTTTTAAGGCCACGTTCGGCCGGCAACGGCAATTCGATGCCGCCTGCAAAGTCGCCCAGCAGCGAGGCACGGCCGAGCTGCAGGTGGGCGAGGGCAGTGGCACTGTCGAAACCTGGCCAGGACCCATGAAGGGCACGGGCCACATCCGTGAAGCTGAAATCATGCAGGAACTTGGCGTGCACCCGGCGGAACAGGTCCAGGTCCTGGCCCTGCAGCGGGCGCAAGGCCTTGATCCGTTCGAACAGGCGGGCGCAGTCGGCGCCTTGCACGGCCTGGTGCAGCATCGGCTTGATCTGCGCGCTGAACAGCTCGCCAAGCGTGAACGGGTTGACCAGCCCAGTACTGTCATCGCCCTTGAGCAGCTGGAAGATGAAGAACGGGTAGCGCCGCTGGCTGGCATCGCGCGAGCTGAGCAGGCCACCCAGTAGCCAGTTGCCGTTGCGTGCGCGGTAGGTGAAAAAACACATCGGCAGCGCGTCGAACAACGCCTGCCAGTCATCGCGGTAGCGCATGGCTGCCAGCGATGACTGCAACCAGGCGTCGAACTCGCAGACTTCTTCCGCCGCCCCATGCAGGCTGACGAAATCTGCGCTCGACGGCAGCTTGCCGAAGCAACCGATCATTGCGCGCCCCTGCTGTTGAGGGCGCTCAGGGCCTTGACGTCACCCAGATCGGTCAGCTTGACCCCACCGAAGTTGCGCACGACAAGGCTTACGCGGCCGCTGGCGGTGTTCCAGCTGAAGCGTTGCTGAATGCCGTCCAGGTCGTCGACCCGAGCGCTCTCGTTCATGCGCAGCAGGCCCCACCGCCCTGGGAAATCGAACACGGTGACCCGTGTGCCGCTCAGGGTGACGACGTCCAGGCGCGCGCCCGGCGCGGTGCTGGTGCCCGGCCAGGCGAAGCGGTTCCAGCTGCTGCGGCCGTTGCGGTAGTGCTGCTCCTGGCCATCGAGGGTGAAGACGATGTCGGTGAAGTTGGCTGAAGGCTCCAGCATGATTTCGAAGCCGTTGTCACGGTCTGACAGGCTGGCGATCACCTGGCCCACGGAGCTGGCCTTGTCGATGCTGTTGAGCATGCCAGGGTTGACCAGCGCCGGCCCCTTGCCATCGCCCACACCCAGACCTTCACCACCGGCCAGGTTGCCGATTTCGTTGCGTTTGAAGGCCGGCAGCAGGCCGCTGTCGGGATCTACGAAGCGTTGCAGGTCTTTCACCGAAGCCTCGTTGCGGCTGCTGCCGGCAATCGGGTAACGGTGTGCCATGACCTGCTCCCAGGGCTTGGCGATCTGCTGCGCCCAGGCCTTGGCGATCTGCTCGCCGGCCGGGTCGCGCAGGGTCGCCCAGGCATACTGGATGGGCAGGCTGAACAGCCCCTGCAGCGAGCGCGACAGGCCATCCTGGCTGGTGTCGACGCTGCTTTCCACGTAGTTGCGCACGGTGGTGATTTCGCTCGGCTGGCCTTCCAGGGTCTCGCTGATCAACTGTTTGCTGCTCTTGCCCACATCCTGCGAACGCTGGATGTTGTTCATGCGCACCTTGAGTTTGCGCAAGGCGGCCAGGTAGCGGTCCATGATGGTGCTGTCGGCACCTTCGGCGTTGTTTTCAGCGAACACCCGCGCCACCGGCTCGAAGCGCTTGGCCAGGCTGCCGTCGTCCACCGCCGGCAGGGCCGGGGCGACGTTGGCAGGCAGGGTGTCGTTGGCGTCGAACAGACCGGTGACCTTGCTCCAGAAACCGTCATCGCGGCTGGTGCCGGGGACCGGGATGGCTTGCTTGACCGGCAGGTCCCACTGGGTATTGTCGTTGACCGCTTGCAGCAGGTTCTTCACTGGCGAGTTCTGCACGTCGCTCAACAGCCCCAGCTCCCGGGTCGCCGAGGCCAGGTCGGCGAAGTGGCGTACGCCAACGCTGCTGACCATCTTGTACCAGGCCTGGGTGTAGTCGCGCTTGTAGCGGGTCATGAACTCGCGCACGAAGTTGGCCTTCTGCACGAGGGCATCGCCGCCTTCGCCGTCCAGCACCCAGTCCGACTCGTTGCGCAGGTTGCCCGACACCAGCTTGATCAGCTCGGGCTTGACGAAGGTGTCCCAGCCCTGGCGGGTGTAGATCGCCGGCACACCAGCGGTTCCGTACAGCAGCGCGCGGCCTGGTTGCGGGACCAGGTCGTTGAGGCTCAGCGCCGGGAACTGCCGGCTCGACTCGAGCTGCAGGCGCAGGTACTCGCGATCGACCAGCGAGCTGGAGATCATGAACGACTTGAGGTTCTGCCGGGTTTCGTTGATCAACTGTTCGTTGCGCGGCAACGACGGCGCTTGGCCCTGCTCCAGCAACTGCACGTACAGCGGGGCATTTTCCGCGATCACGCCAGCGTCGGCCGGGGTGCCTTCGGCGGTGGCACTGGCCCAGGCCTGGGGCAGGCTGGCAGCGACGAAGGCCGGGTCTGGATGGGCCTGGGGCTCGGTCAGCAGCAGGTACAGCTTGAGGGTGTTGTAGGCCTCGATGATCGAGGCCACCTGCTGCTCGTCCAGGCGCCCGAGCATTTCTTCGGACAGTGACAGCCCACCGGTGGCGGCGGACAGCTCGGCGCCATCGCTGGCAGTGGCCAGGTTGACCTTGACGGCATAGGCGCCAGCGCGGGTGTTGCCCAGCGCGGCCTGAGCCCTGGCCGCAATGGCAGGGGCCAGCGGCTTGCCATTGCGCTTCTTCGGCTGCGGGGGCGGGGTGAATTCCAGCTCCTGATTGATACCGTTGGCGAAGGTGTTGAACGCCCGCATCTGCACCTGCAGGCTGCGTGCGATCGGTTCCAGCGCCTGGCTGCGCAGCTGCGCCAGGTAGGCGCTGCGGGTCACCTGGTGAATCGCCTCGCCCTGGTACAGGCCGCCACCCAACTGCAAGGGCACTCCCTGCAGGCGATGGGCCTCGACGTTGGCCATCTGTTCACGCAGCACTTCCAGGCCCTTGCCTGCGGCCAGCTGCTGCTCGCGGTCTGCTGCCTGCTCGATGTGCGCCAGCTGCCCGCGCAGGCTGTCCAGCCACTGGCGGTTATTGGCGAACGACAGCGCTTGCCAACCGATGAACAGCAACCCGGTGGCGGCGGCCAGGCCCAGTAGCAGCGGGCTGAACGCAGCCTGGCGGCCCAGGCGCGACTGGTAAAGGATCAGGTCGCGGTCGGGGAAGATCACCTGGCGGAAGGTGTCGGTGATGAAGTAGCTGCGGTTGCCCAGGGCCTTGCCGACGTGCCCGGCCTGCTCATCGTAGGCGGCCTGCAGGGCGAATTCGTCGGCGATGACGTCTTCATAGACCTGCCCCAGTTGCTGCCCGTTCTGCAGTGCACTGGTGAAGTACAGGCCACGTAGCAGCAGCGGGGCACCGCCGCGATGGCCGCGGGTGAAGTGGTCGAGGAATTGCTCGAGCACACCGCTGAGGGCGGCGAAGTACTGCGGGAAATTCAGCAGGGTGCTGTCGGCCTCGGCACCGAGGGCGATCATCTGTGCGTCGACGTGCTGGCGAATATGAGCCTGCAGTTTCTTCAGGCGCGTCTGCAGCACGGCGTGCAGGCCGTTGGTGCGGATTTCCGAAAGGCCAAAGGTCATGCCCAGCGGCTGCTGGCGTTCGTGCAGGTCGAGGCCGTCGAAAGCCTGGCTGAAGCCCGGCAACTGGTCGGTCTTGCTCAGCATCAGGTAAACCGGCGGGTTGGCATCGAGGCATTCGGCGTATTCTTCCACCCGGGCCACCAGCTGGGCCGCCAGGGCATTGCGCTCATCGCTGTTGGCCGCCAGCAGTTCGGGCAGGCTGACCACCAGGACCAGGCCATTGATCGCCGCTTTGCCGCGCTGCTTACGCAGCATGCGCAGAAAGGCCGAGAACTCGCTGGCCGACTGGTCGTCGCGCAGGTAGCGCCCGGCGGTGTCGATCATCACGGCGTCGGGGCTGAAGTACCAGTCGCAGTGCTGGGTACCGCTTTCGCTGTCGTTGGCCGTAGCGATGCTGGCCGACAGGCCGGAATGGGTCAGCAGCGAGGTCTTGCCGGCCGCCGACATGCCGACCACCAGGTACCAGGGCAGGTCGGACAGCGCCGCCTTGCCGCCGCCACCCGCGGAGCGGTCGGTGCGCAGCATGGCGATGGCGTGCTTCAGGCGCTCACGCAGCACCTGCTGGTCACGGAACTCGCCAGTGGCATTCCACGAGCGGTCGACCTCGATCTGCAGCAGGTTCTCCAGGTTGTGTTCGGCGCGAATGCGCTGGTATTGGCGCAGCACGATTACCAGCAGGAAGCAGGCACTGATGATTGCCAGCGCTTCAGGCACATGATGACGCAGCCACGGCACCAGCGGCGCGGCCAGCCAGCAAATCAACAGGCTAGCCAGCCACAGCAATGGCAGCAGCACCCAGAAACTTTTCAACAGACGCAGTAATGTTTTCATGTCTTCCTGACTCGGCTACCTGGTATGTGCTCAGGCACTGAACAGCTGGCGGATTTGTTCGGACAGGGCGGCGACGTCCTTGTCCAGCAACCAGTCCAGCGTCAGGTACACGGCGACGCAGACCAACGCGATCAGCGCCAGATACACCCACAGCGGTACTTCATGGCGCAGCATCTGCGACACCTGGTCGGGCAGTGCCCAGTCCGGTGACAGGGCTTTGGGCGCTTTGCGGTAGCGGGCGATATCCTGGCCCAGGGTATTGGCCAGGTAACGCAGCTGGTCCTTCTGGCCGAGGCTGAACTTGCCCTCGAAGCCCAGTGCCAGGCACAGGTGGTAGACCTCGAGCACGTCGATGTTCTGCTTGGCGTCGGCGCGCAGCGCATCGACCTTCTCGAAGAACCCTTCGCCGGCCAGGTGCACGCCGAAATAGCGGAACTGCAACGGCTGCAGTTCAAAGTGCCGACGCAGCGCGTTGTCGTCCGAGCGCAGTACGCTTTCGTCGAGGAAGGCGCACAACGCGTATTGGGTGTCCTTGACCTGCTCGACGCTGTAGTTGGCGGCACGGGCATCACGTTCCAGGTTGGCGAAGAAGCGTTCGACGCTACCTTCGAAGGCCTGCACCGAGGTGACCTGGCGGCCGCGACGTACGATCAACGCCATGCTGATGAAGTCCTGGACCAGGTCCTTGAGCGTCGGTTTGTCGCTGGCGGCCGGGACGGCGCCCTGTTGCAGTACGGCTTCGGTCATTTGAGCACCGCCATCAGTTCAAGCTTGAGGTTGGTAAAGGCGCTGGGCGCATAGAAGCAGATGGCCTGGGCGCTGATCATTCGCTCATACACAGTGCCGTGTGGTTCGATGGCGAAGTACTGGTTGTCCAGGCGCACCGGAATCGCGTTCGGCAGCCGCGCGGCATGATTGAGGGTGACACCCGGCATGGCGCTGTTGACCACCACTTCAATGTCTTCCGGCGAACCGACCTTGAAGGCACGGGGCACCAGCTCCAGCAGGCTGGCGCCGGGCATGTCGGCGTGCACGGCGATATAGAAGTCGGCTTCGGCCAGGCGCGGGTCGTGCAGTTGGCCTTGCCAGTGCGATGGCTTGGTCTGGGTCAGGTTGATGACAATGCACTGGTTGGGCACGACGTTGTCGAGCATCACCCGGATCATTTCGTCGAGCTTGACCAGCGACGCGGCCGGGTCGTGGTGGTCGTACTCGGGGATGTCGCTGAGCTGGGTGTCCAGGGTGAAGGTCAGCAGGCCGCCGGCAAGGTCCGCCAGGAACAGGTACAGGCGCTCCGGGTGCATGCGCGGGTGGGCCAGTAGATGCGCCAGCTGCGGGTGGGCACGGTTGACCGTGTTCAGCAGCCAGAACAGGGTCACATCGCTGGAGCCGAACTCGGCGATCTGGTCGGCGCGCTCGCGGCGTCGGCCGGAAAGCGCCTTGCTCTTGGCCTGCAGGGCGCCGAGCAGGCGCTTGCCGATGCCGGCAATGGTCTCATGGCTGCCCAGGTGCAAGGTGGGGTGGACGAAATGTGGGTCAACGTTGAAACCGCCCATGCTGTTGCGTGTCAGCTTGGCCAGTGGGCAGTGGCTGTAACCGTCGAGGCTGTCACCGTCGACCAGCAGTACGACGTTCAGGCGCAAGCTGGTGATTTCGTTTTCCAGCTCGCCTTCATTAAGGTCGGGCAGGGTGTCGAACTGCTTGCGGAAACGCCGTGCGGCCTTGTGTTCGTGGCCATCCTCGACGTAGTTGAGGCCGAATGGCTCGGGCAGCTTGAGCGCAGCATACACCTTCAGGTCGTTGGCCTTGAGCAGGTCCTTGAGGTCGCGCGCGGCCGGCAGCGGATCGTGCTGCGGCGCGTCGTAGAGGCTGCCATCGGGGAACACCAGCTTCAGGCGCTTGAGCTGCAGTGAACCATTGGCCAGGGCGTCCTCGTCCACCTGCAGCGCCTGAACCCCCCAATGGAAAGGGGTGCTGCGCAGGGTCGCCTCAGCCAACTGGTGCTGATGGAATTCGTCCTGATACTGGAAGTGCTGGGGCAGCAGGAACATGCCTTCCGACCACATCACCCGGCTCTGCTTGCTCATTTGACGCTATCCACTAAAGAATTGAAGGTTGAATCCATGGCGTTGCTGGCCGACTGGCTGGCGGCGTCGGTGGCTTTGTCGATGGCCGCGTCCTGCACCTTGTCGGTGAGGGTCGCGTCGGCATCCTTGGCCTTCTGCGCAGCGGCAAGCTGGTCGGCGGTCGGTGGTTTGTTCAGTACGTCCACGCCCCGCATGGCGCTGATTTCGGTGTTGTCCACCAGCACCCGCAGGCCGTCGGAGGAGAACCAGATACCGTCCTTGCGCAGCGAGTTGGCGTCGAAGGCGACTTTCCAGCGCGCGTCCTGCTCATCGCGGAAGAACGCCGCCACGCCGACGTAGCGCGCGTTCTTGGCCAGCGGCCACTGGTCGATCTGGCCAATGCCGGGCAGCAGGGTGATCTCGCGGGTTTCCACCAGGTTGTTGCCCAAGGCTTTTTCCGGGGCGTCCCACAGGGTCTCGGCATCGGTAGCCGCGAAGCGCTCGAGGTCGGTCAGCTGATACACGCGCATCACCACCGACAGCGGCTTGCCCTCGGCGTCGGGGTTGAGCTGGTTGCCGCCGTCGGAGGTCAGGATGACCTTTTCGCTGTCGGCCAGCATGTCGGCCGCCCAGCTGTCTTCCATGCGCTTGCCGATACGGTCGGTGACCCCGCAGCCGGCCAGCGCCACCAGCAAGGCGGCTGCGGTCAGGCGTTTGAGGACGATGTGCTTGTGTTGCATGACGGCAAAACCTCCGGGTACTGGTCAGGCCAGGCGATAGGCGAAATCGCCATCGCTGCCCAGCTCGATCGCAAGGTGCTGGATCGGCGCGTCCTGGGCCATGCGCTCGAGCACGCGCTGGGCGAGTTCGGGCATCAGGGTCTGGGACAGGATGTTGTCGATGTTGCGTGCGCCGCTGTCGACCTCGGTGCAGCGGGCGGCGATGGCCTTGACCAGCGCCTGGTCATAGCTGAGCTCGGCCTGGTGGTTGCGGGCGAAGCGCTTGGCGATGCGTTCGAGCTTGAGGGCGACGATGCGCTCGAGGATCTGGTCCTGCACCGGGTAGAACGGCACGATGCTCAGGCGACCGAGGAAGGCCGGCTTGAACACATGGTTGAGCTGGTCGCGCAGGTCCTCGACGATCGCCTCGGGCGTCGGCAGCTCGGTGGCGTTCAGGCAGGTCTGCATGATGCGCTCGGTGCCGGTGTTGGAGGTGAGGATGATCACCGTGTTGCGGAAATTGATTTCGCGGCCCTCGCCATCGTCCAGCACGCCCTTGTCGAACACCTGGAAGAACAGTTCCAGCACGTCGGGGTGGGCTTTTTCCACCTCGTCGAGCAAGACCACGCTGTACGGCTTGCGGCGCACCGCCTCGGTCAGCACGCCGCCTTCGCCGTAGCCGACATAGCCGGGTGGCGAGCCCTTGAGGCTCGACACGGTGTGGGCCTCCTGGTACTCGGACATGTTGATGGTGATCAGGTTGCGCTCGCCGCCGTACAAGGTGTCGGCCAGGGCCAGGGCGGTTTCGGTCTTGCCGACGCCGCTGGGGCCGAGCAGCAGGAACACGCCAATCGGTTTGTTCGGGTCTTCCATGCGCGCTCGGGAAATCTTGATGCGCTTGCCGATCTCGTGCAGGGCGTGGTCCTGGCCCAGCACGCGTTCACCAAGCAGGGCCGGCAGGCGCTGCACGGTATCGATTTCGTCACGCAGCATCTTGCCCAGCGGGATGCCGGTCCAGCCACTGATGACCTGGGCGATGGCGCCGCTGTCGACCAGCGCGTGGACCAGTGGCTGGTCGCCTTGCACGCGCGCCAGCTCGGCACGCAGGGTATTGAGCTGTTGGGCGTCGGCATCGTTGGCGGCGTCCAGCGCCTTGAGCTGTTCGACCAGTTCCAGCTCCTGCTGCCACTGGGCATTGAGTTGCTGTTCTTGTTGCTGCTCGGCCTGCAGGGCAGCCTGCAGCGCTTCCAGGCGGCGGGCATGGTCGTGCCCCTTGCCGGCTTCGTGGCCGAGCACGCCGATTTCCGCCTGCAGGTTGTCGATCTGCCGGCGGCAGTCTTCCAGTGCGCCGGGCAGCGAAGATTGCGCCAGGGCAATGCGCGCGCAGGCCGTGTCGAGCACGCTGACCGCCTTGTCGGGCAGCTGGCGGCCGGTGATGTAGCGGTTGGACAGGCGTACCGCCTGAACCAGCGCTTCGTCCATCACCGCCACCTTGTGGTGCTCGCGCATCTTGCCGAGCAGGCCGCGCAGCATGTGAATGGCCTTGTCTTCGTCGGGCTCTTCCACTTTGACCACCTGGAAGCGGCGGGCGAGGGCGGCGTCCTTCTCGAAGTACTTCTTGTATTCGGCCCAGGTAGTGGCAGCGATGGTGCGCAACTCGCCACGGGCCAGGGCCGGCTTGAGCAGGTTGGCGGCATCGTTCTGGCCGGCCTGGCCGCCGGAGCCGATCAGGGTGTGGGCTTCGTCGATGAACAGGATGATCGGGTGCAGGCTGCGCTTGACCTCTTCGATCACAGCCTTGAGGCGGTTCTCGAACTCGCCCTTGACCCCGGCGCCGGCCTGCAACAGGCCCAGGTCGAGGGTGTGCAGGGCAACGTCCTTGAGCACCGCCGGCACGTCACCCTGGGCGATGCGCAGCGCCAGGCCTTCGACCACGGCGGTTTTGCCGACCCCGGCTTCGCCCGTGAGGATCGGGTTGTTCTGTCGGCGGCGGGTGAGGATGTCAACCATCTGCCGTACTTCGAACTCACGGCCCAGCACCGGGTCGATGCGGCCTTCGCGGGCGCTTTGGGTAAGGTTGACCGTGTACTGGTCCAGCGCTGGGGTCTTGCCGCTGGCCTTGCTCGACGTGCTCACTGGCGCCGCTGGGCTGGCCAGCGGGCTGGCCTGCCTGGACTCGGCGCTACCCTCCACCAGCGCTGCAAGGTTCAGGCGCAGGTCATCGGCATTGATTTTTTCCAGCTCCGGCGCTGAGGCGATCACCACGCGACGCAGTTCAGCATCGTCAAGCAGAGCCTGCAGCAGGTGAGCGCTGCGCACCTGGCCTACGCCGTATTCGATCGAGGCCAGCAACCAGGCTTGCTCGATCATGCGGGTAATGTGCGGCGACAGCGCCGGGGTGCGGGTATTACCTTTCTTGAAGGTGCCCAGGGCGGTGACCAGCTGCGCTTGCAGGCGTTCGGCGACGACCTCGTAGTGGCGCAGGATCGGCGCCAGGTCGCTGTCGTTGTTGTCGAGCAATTGCAGCAGCAGGTGCTCCACTTCCACGTCGTAATGGTGCTCGGACAGGCACAGGGCCGCCGCGCTTTCGGTGGCCGTGCGGCTGGTTTCGTTGAGCTTGGCGAACAGAGACTTCAGGTTCACAAGGCGACCCCATCGTAAGGAATGTGGAAGACGGCGCAACGCGAAGGCTCCGCGTCACGACCCGGGCGTTTGAGCCAACCCAGCCAGCCCAGGGCGACATTGCCGCTGCGGCCCAGTTGGGCGCGTGGCACAGCCTCGCGCTTGAGGCGCGGGGCAATTTCGAAATCCAGCTCGGCACCTATATAGAAGCGCACGAGCTCGACCAGCTTGCGGTAGCAGGCGGTGCCCGGCTGGAAGCGCTGGTAGTCGGCCAGGCTCAGCGGGCCCAGCTCGATGCGGATGCACGACTGGTAGTCCCAGACCCGGTTGCCGGCGACGGCGCTGTGGCCGAGCTGGGCATTGCGGCGGCCGAGCTGGGTGCATTGTTCGGGCTGCAGGTGCAGCCAGCGCCCGGCGAACGGCTGGACCTTGATCGGCAGCGAGAAATAGAAACCGAGCATGCGTTCAAGGTTCAGCGCATTGCGCGGTTTCTGGCTGAGCAGGCCGGCAAAATAGCTGAACAGCTCACGACGCAATGCTGACGGTTGCTCTTCGAACTTCAGCTTCTGGGCGCGCGGCCCGAGGCCAACCAGGTTGAGCAGGTAGCCGTCGAAGCCCGAAGTGCCATTGCGCTCGTGCTCGATGTGGAATTTGTATTTTTGCCAGGCCTCGTAGAACAGCGTGGTCATGCGGTGCGAGAAGATGTCGAGAAACGCATGGGCGGCATCGTCGCGATACTGCACGTGGCGCTCGAGCAGCAGCTCGGTGTACGGGCGTGGCAGCACGCCCGACGGCCCGACCAGGCCCATGAAGGTGACCTGCACTTCCGACAGCGGCAAGCCGGCCGGCGACACCTTGCCTTCGCGCTCGAAGTGCAGGTCGCTGACCTCGCTGGCCGGGAACGCCAGCGACAACTGGGTACGAAAACGCAGCGGGTCTTCGTGCGGCCGGGTTGCCAGGTCCATGCGCCCGGTGCGGCTGTAGTGCAGGCGGAGCAGGCGCACCAATTGAAAGAATTCGAATCGGTGCGGCTCGGCTCGGGCCTGATCGATCAGACCAGGGGCTGATCGCCGGTGCGTGCTGGCCATTGTACGACTCTCTTTTCTCGTTGTTGGGTGCGCAGGGTCAGTTGGGTGAAGCTGTTCATCGAGCAGTACTGGCCGAAGAAGTGGTCCAGCACTTTGCCGAACAGAAACACGCCGCTGCCGATGAACTGGCTTTCGTCCAGGGTCAGGGTGATGCCGACGCCGCGCACGAAATTTGGCCGCGGGTGGCCGATGCGCGCGACCACCGGTTCGCTGCTGATCGCCTTGATGCCGTTGATCTGTTTGCGAATGGCGGAAACATTGCGGTAGTTGTACAGCGACAACAGCTCCAGCAGCACTTCCCGGCCCTGGCTGACCAGCGACAGATGGTTCAGCGACAGGTGGGCGATCAACCGCCAGATCAGGCCCTTGCCCAAGGGCACACGCACCGTGGCGGTGGGCTTGCGCAGGCAGCGGATATCCTTGATCACCGAGTTGGCGGGAATGGTGAAATCGCCCCGTTCCCCACCGAACGGCAGCATCAGCGGCACGTCGCGGTTGCTGCAGGTAAGGCCGATACTGAGGGTGTCGCTGCTGGCGTCGATCAGTTCCAGATCGCGGTCGACCACGCGGATGCTCATGGCAGTGGCGTCACCCTGGTTTCGCCGGCGCGCAACCCAGAAGCTGCTGTGTGGGTCTTGCTCGCCCCGGGGTTCGAAAAACGGCTGGCAGGTGGCGACCTGGTCGATACCGCCGAGTTTGCGCACCCGCCGTACCCGGTCGATCGAGACCACTTCTGCAGCGTTGTGCAGCCGTGTATCAGGGGTGACCGGGTATTCGTGCTGGGTGTGGGTCAGCTTGATCGGCTCGGCCTGCTGGCGGAACAGGTTGATGATCGGCGTGCAGTTGAGCTTGAAGTTGTTGCGCCCGATGTTCTGGGTCAGCCGCGCCAGGCGCTCGCTGAGGTCATAGTCGGAGAAATAGAAGTTGACCTCTACCTGCTCGATGGCCTTGCCCTGCAGGATGCGGGCAAATCCACTGAGGTCGAAGAACATGAACTTGTCGGGGAAGGTGAAATACTCGTGCAGCAGGCGGTAGCCCAGGAATGAGCGTTCGGAGTAGTCCACCAAGCCTTCGTCACGGGCGTAGCCCACGGTGTTCAGGGCATCGGCCGGCAGCGCCACTTCGCGGCGGCGGCCCTGGTCGTCGAAGCTCAGCGTGGCCTTGGCCAGGTTGTTGAACAGCAGCTCGTACAGCTGCAGCATCAGGGTCGCTTCGCCGTCGAGGAAGAACCGCAGGCGGTTCATGTCCATCTGCCCGAACAGGGCATCGCCAGTGGCTGCCAGGCGGATGCGCAGACGAGCGACCAGGTCGGCGCTGTGCCCGTTGAAGGCCGAACGTTCCATTTCCGTGAACGAGGCCTGCTGCACGGTAATCGGCCACAGCTCTACCGGGTAGCAGGTGCGGAACTTGCACACCACGCCTTCCACGGGATTGGCATGCATCTCGGTATGGCGCGCCACGCGGTAGGCTTCGGTGACTTTCTCGTGCCTGCCCAGGCTCAGTTCGACAATCGACATCGACGGAGTAGGGCGCAGGTAGTGGGGGTACAACACCTCGAGGAAGGATTCGACGATTTCCGGAAACTCGTCATCGAGTTTCTTGTGCACCCGCGCAGACAGGAACGAGAACGCCTCGATCAGGCGCTCGGTGTGCGGGTCTTCGCAGTTGTCGCCTTCGATCAGCAGCCGCGAAGCGATCTTCGGGTACTGCGCGGCAAACTCCTGGCCGAGAAAGCGCAGGTGCGACAGTTCCTTTTCGTAGTAGGGCAGCAGTTCGTCGAGCATCAGTTGAGGTTCTGCACTTTGTATTCCTGGGTGTTGACCTGCAGCACGGCGTCGAATGACACCTGGCGGCTGATGTCCTGCAGACGCAATACGGCGTCCACGCGGAAGGTCAACATGCGATGGCCGTTCTGCTGGGCCAACAGCTGAACACGGACCCGGCGAAAGCGCCGGTCTCCGGTGCTGATCGCCCGCTCCAGCTGTTGCTGGATCAGGCGACGATCGTGCGGGTCGAGCACGCTGCGGCTGATGAAGTCCGGCATGCCGTATTCAAGGATGGAACCACCGAGCTGGCTGAAGCCGTCGAGCTCTTCGGCGACCAGGGACTGGCGGGTGTTCACCAGGACTTCGAGGTCGCGGACGATGCTGGCCTTGTACTCGGCCAGCGAGCAGGTGCGCTGCGCTGCGGGCTCGGCCGACTGGTAGGGACGGTCGTCCAGCAGTCGGTCGAGCAGCGAGGGCAGCAGGCGGGCCTGGTTACTCATGTGTCATCCCTGTACACAACGGCCTGTCAGCCGCGCGCGCCCTGTGGCAGCTCGGCAACCAGCCGCAGCGAGGCGGTCAGTTCATCCAGCTGGTAGTGCGGGCGCAAGTAGGTCACGGCCTTGTACACGCCTGGCTTGCCGGGCACTTCGAACACCTCGGCGCGCGCTTCGCGCAACGGGAACTTGGCCTTGGCCTCCTGGCTGGCGGTGTCGTCGAGCAGCACATAGCTGGCCAGCCACTGGTTGAGGAAGCGCTCGACATCCATGCGCGAGGCAAAGCTGCCGATCTTGTCGCGCATGATCGCCTTCATGTAGTGGGCGATGCGCGAAGTGGCGAAGATGTATTGCAGCTGGGCCGACAGGCGTGCGTTGGCGTTGGCGATGTCGGTGTTGTACTGCTTCTGTTTCTGCGCCGACTGGGTGCCGAAGAACGCGGCATAGTCGGTGCCCTTGCAGTGCACCAGGGGGATGAAGCCCAGGTCCGACAGCTCTTTTTCGCGGCGGTCGGTGATGGCGATTTCGGTCGGGCACTTGAGGGCGATTTCGCCGTCGTCGGTCTTGAAGGTATGGGTCGGCAGGCCTTCGACCAGGCCGCCGCCTTCCACGCCGCGGATGGCCACGCACCAGCCGTAGCGGGCGAAGGCGTCGGTGACGCGGGTGCCGAGGGCGTAGGCGGCGTTCATCCACAGGTATTTGTTGTGGTCGCGGCCATCGACGCTTTCGACGAAGTTGAATTCTTCCACTGGCGTGGTATCCGGGCCATACGGCAGACGACCGAGCACGTGGGGCAGGGTGAGGCCGACGTAGCGCGAGTCTTCCGAGGCGCGGAACGACTTCCACTTGGCGTATTCCACGGTGTCGAAGATCTTCGCCAGGTCACGCGGGCCGGACATCTCGGTGAACGAGTCCCAGCCGAACAGCTCGGACGAAGCGGCCGAGATGAACGGCGCGTGCGCCGCCGCCGCGACGTGCGAGATCTCTTCGAGCAGGTACATGTCTTCGGGGTTGCGGTTGAACTCGTAGTCACCGATCAACATGCCGAAAGGTGCGCCACCGAAGGTGCCGTACTCTTCTTCGTAGACCTTCTTGAACAGTGCGCTCTGGTCGAATTCGCTGGCGGCCTTCAGGTCGCGCACCAGGTCTTTCTTCGAGGCATTGAGCAGGTGGATCTTCAGTGTGGTGCTGGTCTCGGTCTGGTCTACCTGGTATTTCAGGCCGCGCCAGGAGGCTTCCAACTGCTGGAACTCGCGGGCGTGCATGATCTCGTTCATCTGCTCGGAGAGCATCGCGTCGATTTCGGCGATGCGCGAATCGAGCACGGCGATCAGGTCCTTGCTCGGGGTCATCTCACCCTCGAGCACCTGGTTCACCAGTTCGCCAATCAGGTCGCGGGTGCGGTTGCGCTCGGTGTCGGAGCGGGCCACGCGGCTTTGCGAAATGATGCTGTCGAGCAGCGAGGGCTGTGGTGCGAAGTTTTCCACTTCGACCAGGTCGCCGGCCTGTTGCGGTGCGGTTTGCTTGTCGGTCATGTTCGGGCTCCTGCTCAGGCGCGATCGTCGCTGGACGGGTCTTTCACTTCGGCTTCACGGCCGAATTCCTTGCCCAAGGTCTTGAGCTTTTCGGTGTTCTGCAGCACATCCATCAGCAGCTCTTCGAGCTTGTCGTTGCCGCCCATCTTGTTGCGCAGGTCGGCCAGCTTGTTGCGCACTTCCAGCAGCTTGCGCAGCGGCTCGACCTGCTTGACCACGTTCTGTGGCTCGAAGTCTTCGAGGCTGTTGAAGTTCAGCTCCACGCCCAGCTGGGTACCGTTCTTGGCCAGGGTGTTGTCGACGCGGTAGGTCAGGCGTGGCTTGATGCCCTTGAGCACACCGTTGAAGTTGTCGCGGTCGATGTACACGAACTTGCGGTCCTTGAGCTTGGGCAGCGGCTCCAGCGGGTTGCCGGAGAAATCACCCAGTACGCCGACGACGAAGGGCAGCTCCTTTTTCTCGATGGCATCGCCGATGTCCACGTCGTAGGTGATATGGACCCGAGGCGCGCGAACGCGGTCGAGTTTGTGCTGAGTGCTTTCCTTCTTCGCCATCGTGTTCTCCAGTGCGAGCAATTCGCTGCGAATCATTGCGCGGCCCGGTACCGGGCGCTGCGCGTTACAGTCCTTCGATCGTCAGCAGCAGGCGCTGACGGATTTCGTCGTTCATTTCCAGGATGTTGTCGCGGCCTACCAGTTCTTCGAAGCTGGTGTTGCCGGCAATCTGCGTGCTGCTGCGGATGACCGAGTCGTCGGGAAGTTCCGAGCGCACCGGCGAGCTGATGACGCAGAACGGCAGGTCGCCAAAGCCCTTCAGGCGCTCGAAGCTCAGGCCGTAGCGCAAGCCCTCGAACAGTCGGCCAAGGCCAGGCGACTTGCTCAGGCAGTAGAACAGCACCAGGTAGTGCACCACGAAGCGGTACAGCTCGGCGCTGCTGCGGTTGGGGTCTTTGATGACATTGCGAAACCGCGCCAGGTCGAAGGCGTGGAAGCCCACAACCCAGCGGGTCGGGCTGGTGATGCGGATGACCTGGCCGCTGTGTTCCAGGGTCTTGTCGTATTCCAGCGGGAACAGTTCGGGGGTGGTGCTGATCAGGTTCAGCGGTACTTCCAGCTCGGTGACCAGCTGGAACGGCGCGGCCGAACCGATACGTTCGTAGAGTTCGACCAGGGCCTGGAAGTGGCCCTGGGTTTCGCGCCCGCTGCTGCGCTGTGCGCCTTGCAGGTATTCGCCAAACAGGGTTTGCGGACGAATCAGCGGTGCCACGGTGGCAAGGTAATCCGCCGCCTGCGCCTTCAGCGCATCGGAGATCGCCCGCGTCTGGCTACGCAGCTTGATCAGTGCTTCGACATCGAATGTCTGTGTCATTGGTGCATCGTCCATGTGCCTGCTTGATCGTCCTGAAACGCCGGTGGCGTGGACCTGAAAAATCGCCTTTCGGCTGTAGCGAATTTGGGTGCTGGCATATGAATATTGTGTTGCCAGCAATGCCGAGTAGGGCACCTCGCTGCGGAAGAAGTTCCGGCGAAGGGGGCGATTTTTTCCCCGTTGTGTGACGCTGCGCAATAATGGCGCTGTGATATTGACAGCGTGTCTTGGGCGCAGGAGATGGGGGCTCAAGCCCTAAAGACAGGGTACGAAAGGGGCTGGAAAGCGATGAAAATCGGCGACAAAAGTTTTTTTCAAAAAGTGAATCAGTTCTCATTTTGTGCGCCGGCCGCGTGCGTGCAGCGTGGTGGGGAAGCGCGTCAGGATGATGGCAATGCGACCGGTTTCGTCGCGTCCGGCGGGGAAACTGTATTGTTCAAAATCTAATAGCTAGCGCGATGCCCGTAGGAGCGGGTTTACCCGCGAATAGGCCGGACCTGCCGGCCACTATCCCTGGTCATTCACCGTCACAGCCGCCACCGCATTCGCGGGCAGCCTGCCCGCGAACACCGGCGCAGCCGGTTTCATCCAACTCAACGACCATCGACCTGTACGCAAACGTCTCTGCCATCGATTGCCTTGCATGGCCAATTGTCGTTGATGTAATGATCCGGCTTGAAGCACACCCGTTCATCGTTGACCCAGAACATCTGCCAACCGGAGCCCGAGATCCTGAGCTTCGGGCACGACCAGTAGTCCTTTGCCGAAAGCGTGGCTGTGGTCAGCGCAATCATTGTCGGAGCAACGATAACCATCAGCACAACTGTCAGTTGCAGCGAGCGTAGCTGGAACCCATGCAGCCAAGAGGTTTTTGGTGGGTCAAACTTTCGACCGGTCCATGCGGCGATCAGGCTGGCAACGATCAGGCAAGGCCCCAGGGGAATGAATGCAATCATGAAGAAAGCTTTGAGTGGTGTTTCCACGACCGGCGCATTACGGTAGATCCGGCCGTAGAGGGGCACGATATCTGTCCATAAGGCGTACACCGCCAGTGCTCCCATGGCGAGCATGGACAGCATCAGACCGATGGCCGTAAGCCGGAAAAGAATAGGGGACCTTACGTAGAGTTCGGGATGGTCTTTCATGTGTGCCTGAGCATTCCCTGGCTGCCGCGGATCAAACCGGCATGGCTGAACAACAGGTTCAGCACGTTATCACAGGACCAGGCACTGGACCTTTGCCGATGCCATGGTGCGCTGGTACCGGCAGGGTGAAAACCGCGTCAACGGCCGTTGCTTCGACATCGGCAATGTCACCCGCGCAGCCTTGGAAGGCTGAGAGGCCCAGGGGGCCTGACTGGATGGGCATCATCAAGGCCTCGACCGCAGGCAATGGTATCGTTGATACGCCAATGGCTCCGTTACCCAATTCATTCTCAAAGAAATCCCATGATCGATCTAAGAAGCTCAAACGCATTGCTGGCCGACTACGTGCGACGTTATGCGCATCTGTCGCCGGAGCCCTCCCGGCAGTTGCAGCAGCGGATGGACTCCACCTTGCAGTCTGATGCACTGGCGGCGCCGGCGGTCAAGCCAAGCTGGCTGCACTCCAGGGCCTGCACATTGACCGCGGAGCAGGCACTGGACCGCGCCAAGGGCGCGCTGCTTGGCCTGGCCATCGGCGATGCGGTCGGCACCACGCTCGAGTTCCAGGCCCGCGACAGGGGGCAGGTGAGCGACATGGTCGGGGGTGGCCCGTTCAACCTCGTTGCGGGTGAGTGGACTGATGACACCAGCATGGCGCTGTGCCTGGCAGACACGTATGTGAGCAAGGGCAAGTTCGATTACGCCACCTACGCAGATGCCTTGGTCCGCTGGTACCGGCGCGGGGAAAACAGTGCCAACGGTCGTTGTTTCGATATCGGCAATGCCACGCGCAATGCCCTTGAAGGCTGGCTGCGCGAGGGTATTACCTGGCAAGGCAACTATGACCCCTCGACGGCTGGCAATGGCTCCATCATCCGCCTTGCGCCTACGGCAATCTTCCGCCGGCACTCGCTGTCGGCAAGCTGGTGGGAAAGCGTCACGCAAAGCAGCGTGACCCACAACGCCGACGAGGCAGTGAACTGCTGTCAGCTGTTTGCGGCACAGCTGCATCTGGCGCTCAATGGTGCAGACAAGGAAGAGGCCCTGGCCCCAGCGGTGCGTTCGTTGCGGCCTCGCCCGATGATCATCAATGCGGGCGAGTACAAGCAAAAGAGCCGCGAACAGATCCGCTCCTCCGGCTACGTCATCGATACCTTGGAAGCGGCACTGTGGGCCGTATGGAACACCGACAACTTCAAGGACGCGATCCTCCTGGCCGCCAACCTTGCCGATGATGCCGACAGTGTCGCGGCCACCGCCGGCCAGTTGGCGGGTGCGCTGTACGGCGTGTCCGGCATGCCGCCGGAGTGGGTGGAGAAGGTTGCGTGGTCGCAACATATCCAGGAACTGGCAGCCAAGCTCTTCGATCTCTCGCCGCAGCATGATGAACTGGACGCATTGCTTTATGGCCAGCCTTGACGGTTCGGGCAGAAACTGTGAAGTACGCCACGAATCGAAACCAGAGGAACGCTTCGCGACACGTACCTGAGGCAGGAGCCGTATGCGGTAGTTCCGCACGTACGGATCTGTGCGGGGGGGGGCAGCGAATCTTCTGCTTGAGTGTTTCGGTGTTCATGGTCAGTCCTGATTGGGGTAAGGGACTGCACCACTTCACCGCAGCGTGAGATGGCACCACTCATTTGTTGGTAGGGTCAAACGGTCATGCAGTGTCGGATTTCGTCAGCATTTATCTATGTGGCACTAGATGGCCGTGCCCCGATTTTTTCCCGGCTTGATGATTAATAATTCATCAAGTTGTCTTTTGCGGCATTTTATCACGAAAGCCAGCGCCGCATCAGGGTCATCCATGAAGGCATCAAATGTAGCTGGAGCAATGGCGAAATACTCTTCGTATTCAACCATGTCGTTGCTGACGGGGAACGAAACGTAATACTGACTAGCGTCTTCTTCGATGCCGATTGAGTACATGTGCTGACGACTGATGAAAAGATCTTTGAATTTCATAGGGGGCCTTCAAAAAAGGGGAGCGGTATTGAACCTCTTGGCGGCAATACTCGCCGCGTCTATGACGACTTCACTGTTGCCGTCAGGTAGCTTGCCACCAGGGATCCAGAATTCGTTAGCACCGGCTTCATTTCCCGATGGAATCCGTAGATTCAACTGCTTCGGATCAGGGATGTCTACCGGGACCAGTGCATTGGTATCAAGGAAATTCTCAGGCTAGCCAAGGGCTTGCTCCAACGCGCGCTTGTCACCTGCTGTCTTGGCAAGTAGTTCGGTTGCTTCGTGGCCTAGCATGATGAACGACGTACTATCTTTCTGTGCGATGCCGTATTTCTCAAGGTTGGTCTGGGTCATGAAGCCTGAGGCGCCATTTTGGAATTGGGCCAAATGTTGCGCGACATAATCTGGATCTGGATAGGTGGTGGGGGTCGGGCATTTCGCCTTTGGCGATCGCAAGAATATCCTCTTCGGTGAATCCACGTTATGAAACATTTTTCTCCGCCAGTGGAGCTGATGCTTCAGGTAGCGAGACAGTTCGAGTGGGAGCTGTCGGGCATGGGCTCTGATCGATACCTCAAGAACCTTCTGTGACGGGCCATTCGGCGATTGCCGGGTCGCCTCCGGGCGCCAGTGAGGAAGATGAAGGATGGCGATATGACATTGCCTTGCAGGGCGGTATTGCCCCGTTTTCCTAGGCCTGTAGTGAGTTGACAGGGCAGCTTTTGCCGGTGTTTCCTTTGGGCCTTTCTGCCTGCCTGGCATTCGGGAATGTGAATCCTGTCGCACTTATTTCAATGCATGATGGCACTTTCCTTTCTGCAGGCAGTCGCATGATTCCGCAAGCACGTTATGCGCGCATGCAGAATACGCCCGCAAGATCAGGGTTGCAGCTGAGCATCGCAAGCGCGTGCTGGCCGTGTTTTCAAGGAGATTTCGCATGATCATGGACTTGGCCTCCGCGCTGCTGTCGCCACAGAACCGCCGCCTGTTCAAGTTTCACAACCTGGCCAACCCCGAGCAGGAGCTGCTGCTGGAAACCTTCAAGGGCACCGAAGCCCTGTCGTGGGCGTTCAACTACGAACTGCTGCTGGTCTGCGAAGACTCCGGCGTGCCGCTCATGATGGGCTAGCAAGTCAGCATCGAAATCGAAGTGGCCAAAGGCGGCTCGCGCTACATCGCATATGTTGGACAGCATAGCGCCTAGCCCAGAGCATCCTTGAGTGATGACGCAACCGGTTGGGGGACTGACTTGGGCGATTATCTGATTGGGAAAGATTGAATTAAATGTTTACGACCGAACGGTTTTTTGCGCGAATTTGGGCCTTCTGGTTTTTAACGCTTATGATTTCAGTGTTGACACTTGGGGTGGCGCCGAAGATTGTTTTTGTGCCCATGGCTGTATCGTCTTTTGTTACATTTTGCTGGTGCGTGAAATGCGCCTATCGTTCGGAAAGATTTGCTGATTTTGCGTCCTTACGTCTCTGTTTCAGCTTGACTGCCGTGCCGCTTTTTGCCTTTGTCCTGTCAATGGCGATAACGTACAAACAATCAAAAATGGGAGGCGTAGCGGCGCTTGCGATCAGCGCCGTGCCGCTCATTCTTACTGCGTTGGCTTTCGCATTGGCCTATGGGCATCGAAGCAAGGCGAGTTCATTCCTGTTACGCGGTGAGCGGGTAGAAGTATTCGAACCCGAGCAGGCCAATTCGTGGGTTGTGGGCGGGCTTGGTGCAGGGTTGAGTAGTCTGCTGTATCCGACGATAAAGAACTATAATAGTTCTATGGCCGTGGTGCTGTGTGTGATGGTTTTCATTTCGCTGTATTTGGTCTTCTATAATCGCACCAATATCGCTTCGTTAAGGGCGTTAAAAGAACGCGAGCGTCGTGAGGCGCGTCAATACACATTTCTTGAGATCGAATATGTGCGTGCGTTACGTGACGCTTCATGGTTGGCTCGGGTTTTTGCACTCAAGAGCCGAAAATAAGCGATATTAGACGCCAGTTATCCAGGAAGTGTGATGTTGACTTGCCGTCTCGACTCGCGAATCTTCCAGGGTAAGACGGTACAAGACCTAGTTGGCGAGGTATTTGCAGGTTTTGGCAGCTTGGCAAAGTGCGATTTCCGCCTGAACAAATCGTTGAAACCTTATAGCTACTGCAACCCGGAAAGATCGCCGTTCGTACCTTTGACTATAGTCAGTCGCGCAATTTCTTTCCGGTGATCATGCAGAGGCTCAATGAACAGGGGGATGTAATCGGCAGACTTATAGCCCTGTGACTTGAAGAAGTTGGCAGCAGTATCCTGGTTGCCTCGTATATTGGTGTCCTGCCAAGTTGCCCGTTCGAGCAAGCTTCTTGTATGTTCTCCATCTTTTTCTAATCGTGATTTTTATTTTTGGCTTGGAATTTCTTAAAGGAACTCCACTCCTCTCCATCAATCAATGCCATGTAAAATTCTGCAAATAACTGACTGAGATTACGATCGTCCTGTAAGTTGGTCTCCGGTAAGTAGCGGTAACCAGGTATGTCTCTAGCCTCCATGGGGGCATGAATTTTTCCATTTTCAGCTTTTAATAAGAGGCCGCGTAGGGTGTTGAGCATCAGCTTCGCATCGGAATTTTGATCTTCGAGAGCCTCAAGTTTTTCACAAAGCGCTGTAGCGGTAGCCTTCAGTGTGTGCGTGTTCATTGTCTATCCTAGTTATCAATAGTGCCTATGAGCTTGGTGGTCGACCACTCATTACGGTTAGGGGTAAGATATTGAAGTGCGCCACCCGCCCTGTCAATGTTACCTCCAGATTCGGTGGTAGTCGCAGTTTGCGGCACGTAGCTTTTGCAGATATAGCCCACCATCAGGGCTGTCGAGATACTCATTAATCTGTTTGTTGCTAAGACCTCGGGTGCAAAAGTCTCTGCATGTTTTAGTTGTTGATCGTGCGCTACAAAGTCAGGGTCCTGTTTCGCATGAAGCTCTCGCAAGCGCTTCGGCTCGACCTGGCTGATGGGAGATGGTCCTTTAAGGAAACTCCGAACAAGTTTCTCATCAGTCGGAAATGGGCGGCTTTGGGATGCCGAAAAGCCCGATTTTCAGTCGCTGATTATTGGATAATCAAGGCAAAGCCTTGGTATCTGGACTCACGGGCGCACCTCTCCCCGCACTCGCGCACTGCCCGCCGCATCCGCTTCAACGCTTGCGCACTGACTCCCGGAAGGAAGCTGGTAAAAAGCTTGTTCTGCTGGCCGATTGCCTTCCTGGGTCTAAAAGTGAAACCAAGGAAGGTAAAGCTCACATGCGGATACCCTGCGCGTCGATTGCTGTCCTTGCAGTACACGATTTTCGATTTCTCGGGATGCATCGTGAGGCCACAAACCGCTAGACGTGAAGCGATTGAACGCATCACGTGTTCTGCTTGCCTCTGGCTACGACAATGCACTACCGCATCATCGGCATACCGGGCAAAAGGACAGTTTGGGCTATTTCGTTGCATCCATGCGTCAAAGGCGTAATGAACTCATGAAAAGATGGCAAGGCTGCCCGCCCATCATCCCTGGGAGGGTTTCTCCCCCATGCGCGCCTTGAGCTTGTGCAGGGTAGGGGCTCGCCCCCGGAGAGCTCGATACGAAACTCGGCGAAGGCGTGCTCGAGATCGGCATACTGCTGCAGCCCTTCTTCGGTGAACAGATAGCTTCCGGGGATGTCACGCCATTCCATCGGGGTGCGGATCCGCTGCTGCTTTGCCGCGTTCAACAAGAGCGTCAGCTCTACACTCAACTTCATGGCGGCCGGGTCGTGTGACTTCAGCCGGTCAATGATGACACGCAGCGCTATCGATTTTTGCCGGAGTGCGTAAATGTCCATCGTGGCTCAGTCTGCTGGGTGTAGGGTTTATAGCTTTCGTCAGTGACTGCGCCCGATGTTCAGTGGCTGGCCTGATCGAACGTCGGCAATCAATCGGGCAGTTGAATTTTGAGGCCACGAGCCGACTGGATGGCTACGTAATAGGCGTCTTTCAGTGCTCTGGCCAACTCGGGGTCATTTTCTTCGAATTCTTTCGAGGCAATGGCACCGATACTGAGTTGGTGGAGTTTCGATTTATCTTGCTCACGCCCTTCGAACACGGCTTTCACATAGTCAAGTTGGTTTAGTAGCATCCCATAAATGGGGTAAGCGGGACAGGCCTTGTTCCGCTGCGCGGTAATGTCGATAGCCTTCTGTACATAGCCGAGGGGGGTTGTGGGTTTCATAATGCACCTGGTGTTATCAGTTTGAAGAGCTCGCGTTGGCCAGAGGTCATCTGCCGAGCACCGCCAATGGCGTTATAGGGTTGGGAAGGAACGGACCAGGTATCCAGTACCGGTGCCGAGGTACTCCTCAGCAGCGTGACCTTCTCAGTGCTCTGATAGACGTTCACGATCTTGGGCACGATGGTTTCCGTTTTGTAGATCTGGCCAAGCGGGTTGATCCCCAGTTGCCCTGGCACCACGTCAGGGGTAGGAGAGTACCACATGCCTTGCCGGCCGCCGGGCACCTGGAATTGCCAAAGTGTCTTGCCCCGGTTGATTGTTTCCGTGAAGACTGGTTGAGTGAAGTCCAAGCCGTTCATGTAGCCTTCGTAGTCGGCAGGCTTATAGCCCTGTGACTTGAAGAAGTTTACAGCAGTTTCCTGGTTGCCTCGTATGTTGATGTCCTGTGCCAAGTTACCCGTTCGAGCGAACTTCTTGTTCAGGTACTCCCTACGGGAAACTTCCGTTAAGCCTGGCTTATCCGGTGCCTGAGCAATGGGTGGTCGATCGGGTAGTGGTCGCAATGGCTCCGGTTGCGCTTGTGCACGAGAGATCGGTGTGGCCTCTTTGGGCTGCAACTCCGGCTGCGCCAACAGTTTCTGCTCATTCTTCGCCAACCAGGCTGCCAGCTGCTTGTTGGAGATCTCGGCCTGCAGCCGAGCGCTCCGGGCGGCAATGCTTTCCATGCTGCTCATGACGCCGGCCTTCATCTGGCCCCGAGTAAGGTAGGTGACGATGGCTGTCAGTAACAGCAACACCCACTGCTCCTGCCCGCGAGCAAGCTGGCGTACAGCACGCTCGACACGCTCCTGGGCCTGCGCCGCGGAACCGCCGCTCGGGTCCAGGCCAGCGGGCTTGAGGCCATCCTCGGCGAACCAGGCCGTGGTCATGCCTTGCTGAAGGGTCGACAGGCAGGCCGGCAGGCCCTGATAAAAATACTCGGCGATGGCGGACAGCCCCAGGCCCATGAGGATCAGGTTGCCGACCTGCAGGCCAATGCCGGCGCCGGCCACCGCGCCCGGCGCCGCGCCGACGCCAAAGGCGAACGCCCCGGCCACCACACTGATCGCCCTGTGGAACCTGAGGATGGCTCGAAAACAGCTGATGGGTATGGGTGAACTGCGCGCTTAAAAGAGAAATCTGGGCGAAAAGCCTCTGAAAACATGACGCATTGAGCGCTTTTTCGATAGATAGCCTGCGTGACGGGGAAATATCAACTCACCGTCTCCGCGCGGCAAGTTGACGGAGCATCCCAAGGTGACACGAGATGGAAGAGCTGACTTACGACAGCTATTGATGGCCTGATTCGAGGAATGTTTCAAGGCTCGCGGATTTATTAACTCAGTTGTTTTCTGTGTAGCTGTCAGGGGTGAGGCTGAAGCCCGGATGGCTTACGCAAGTCAGCGGGGTGGGGGCGGCGAGCAGCCTGAATTTGATGGAGATTGGAGTGAAATGGCTCATTTGAGCGCTTCCAATTGTTTGATGATTTCTGTATTTGTCATGACTTCCTACAAGTAGCGACGTGGGTGTGGGTATTAGAATTACTGGCGCCCGTCAACCTGGATGCAGGCATTTTTATCACTCATGCGCTTGCAAGGCCAGCCGTCACGGGTATAGGAATCAGACTTGAAACAATACCGCTCATCATTGATCCAGCACACCTGCCAGGCAGATCCTGAAGTCAACAGCTTCTGGCAGGGTGTGTACCCCTTCGCCCACAAGCCCAGCGTCACAAGTATCCCAAGCGTAGGCGCTATGTAGAACATTGACCACAGTGTCCTGTGAACGTTCTTGGTAATGCTGGTGTATGGGCAAAAGATGGCGCAATGCCATCTCATTCATAACGGCTAATGCGAAGGATGAGCGATATTCATAGTTGACAGAGTTGCGCATTCCAGTGTTTCCTGCGCCCTCTACACTCGGCCGGCAAATCCATTTGTGATCTGGTTGGCATATTCAGGTGTTGTTGGGAACTTTGCTTGCCTGCATAGGTCGCAGCGCCTGAGACGTGGGCCGATACTGCGCAGGTCGCGCAAGCAGGATTTTTGACAAGGCGTGAACAGAATCGTGAACAGAATCTATCCCTGTACCGCAGCCGACCCCATGGGCCTCGGCGGGCAAGACGGCCTTCTCGGGCAGGGTGACCTGCCATGGCCAAGTGTTGTAGCAGCCAGAACCTACGCCAAGATGGATGTAGGCGGCCTTTATTCGGCTGATGACATGAGTGCCGCCGAGTTTCTTGTTGCTGAACTACAGTCGTCCGAAACGCAGTTGAGTGCTGACGAAGCCGAAGAATACGCGCAGTTACTTTATAGCCTGATTGCAAAAATGGAAAAATCGGGGCGTTTTGCCGCGGATGAACTGCTGGCCATCAAGGAGAAGGCCGAGAAGATTCCAGTCGTAGGGGCACTATTATTTTCAACTGCAAATTTACCCGGCACGCTTGCCAACGTTGCTGCGCTAGGCCATGCCGCATCCAAAGCCACCAAAGTTGAAAACCTGCTGAACATGACGGATGCCACGCGCGGCAAGCTGAAGAAGTGGGCAGCGTCACGTGGCAAACCCGGCAGTGTATCTGCCGCCAGGGCCATGAAAGGGCGCCTGAAACTGGTGCGCATGGGCGGAAACCTCTACTTCGAAATACCCGCCAATAGCCAGGCAAGTTTGTACAGGCTGCCCGGTCGGGGCAGTAACCTGCATGTGGCTGCTTTCAATACCGCCAAGGCGATGCGTGCAACTGCCCATATTGACTCGGCCGGGTACAGCAGCCGTGGCGTAGGCAAAGTACTGACGGGTGCCAAATTAGGCGGCGCATTGGCGTTCGGCCCCCAGGCTTACCTAGATGCGACGGAGGCAAAAAGCGTCTCGGAGTTCTTCCAGAAGTCAGCTTACACCCAGCCGACCAATGCATTGGCCTTTGGTGTCGGTGTATTGGTCGGCGGGCTAACAGGGCCGGCTATAGTCGTGATTGCCTTGTCTTTGGGTGCGGGTTTGGCAGTTCAGTTTGTCATGAGTGATGATTTTTCGGGGCTGGGCACTACCCTGGGTAATTTCTTGACGGGGAAGGATTAAATGTTTACCACAGAACGTTTTTTTAAAAAAATCTGGTCGGTGTGGCTGCTGGTCGTGATATTGGCCCTGATGATGACCGGAGTGGCGCCGCCATTCATGGCGGTGCCGGCGATCCTGATCATTATCGTTATGACGCTGTGGTGCATCAATTGTGCTTACCGCAGTGAGCACTTTGTAAGTTTCGCGAATTTGCGCATGTTCTTCAATATGTCAGTTGCACCAATGTTCGCATCGCTGCTGACACTGGGTGTTACCTACAAAAAAATGAAGTTGGGAGCGGCGACTTCTTTGATGTTAGGGCTCGCACCCGTCGTGCTGGTGTTGTTGACCTATGCAATGGCTTATTACTGGCGCAGTAAAAGTGATATTCTCCACTTTAAAGGGCAGCGCGTGGAATCCATCGAGCCGCCCCAGAAAGTTCAGTGGTGGCAGGCGGGTTTGGCGGCGGGCTTGAGCAGCGTGATCTATCCGCTGATGAAAAGCCATGACGTGCCGGCCACCGGGTTGATCTACTTCTTTGCGCTAATGTCCGTGTTCATGGTGTTTTACAATCGTGACAAGATCAGTGCACTCAGAGAGCTGAAAGTGCGCGAAGCGAAGGAAAACCGTCAATACACATTCATGGATATTGAAACTATTCAGAGCATGCGTGCTGCCTCGTGGTTGGGCAGGCTTTTCGCCGTACGGGCGCGCTGATGTTCACCGTTACAGGGAGTAAATTATGCTAACTGACGTTCTTTCCATGCTCGCGCCGCAAAACAGGCGATTGTTCAAGCTGAATATCCTGACACAAACAGCCAACGATGAGTTTTTGCTGGAGCACTTTTCCGGCACTGAAGAGCTTTCCAAACTCTATGAATTCGATCTGGCCTTGCTCAGCCAACAGAGCGATGTAAAGCTCAAGTCACTGATTGGCAGCCAGGCCACGATAGAAATCGAGTTATCCAACGGCTCTTTCCGCTACATTAACGGCTATGTTCAGCGGTTTAGCACCCAAGGCAGCGACGGCGGCTATGTGCGTTATGCAGCCGTGCTAGGGCCGTGGCTGTGGATGCTGACTTGCCGCTTCGATACACGCATTTTTCAAGAAAAATCGGTCCAGGCTGTTGTCAGTGAAGTGTTCGCCGGATTTGGCACGCTGGCCAAGTACGAATTTCGTGTAAGCAAGTCGCTCAAATCGCACAGCTACATTACCCAGTACCGCGAGAGCGATTTCAACTTTGTGCAGCGCTTGCTTGAGAGCGAAGGGCTTTTCTACTACTTCGAGCACACGGCCGACTCCCACCTGATGGTCATCACCGATGACTCCAGCACCTTGTTGCCGCTGCCCGAACAGCCGCAGATTCGCTACCACTCCGCGTCGGTTACCGAAACCGCTGATTCCATTACTCAGTGGCAGTCAACGCGGCAGCTGCAATCCGGTCAAATTGCCGTTCGCACGTTCGACTATCGCCAACCGCGCAACTTCCTACCTGTGACCATGCAAAGCTTGAATCAACAGGGCGATGTGGACAGGTTCGAGATTTATGATTTCCCGGGCCAGTACACCCATGGCAGCTACGAAGATGGCGAAGCCATCGTACGCAACCGTATCGAAGCGCTCGAGTTGATGGGCAAGACCTTCTACGGCGAGAGCAATTGCCGGGCCATGAAGCCGGGTTACACTTTTGAGTTGATCCAGCATTATCTGCACGACACCGGTGACGCCGAGAACCGTAAGTTTTTGTTGCTGAGCGTGGAGCATCGCGGCAGCAACAACTACATGACTGGCGACCAGGCCGGTTACGTCAACCGATTCGTGTGCGTGCGTAAAAAAATCGCATACCGCCCGCAGTTAAACACCCGCAAGCCTTTGATCAACGGCCCGCAGACCGCCATCGTTGTCGGCCCCCCAGGCGAGGAAATCTTCACCGACGAACTGGGCCGGGTAAAGCTTCAGTTTCACTGGGATCGCCAGGGGCAGTTCAACGATCACAGCTCCTGCTGGGTACGTGTCGCCCAATCCGGCGCCAGCGGCGGCTTCGGCAGCATTCAGATCCCACGCGTAGGCGACGAAGTGGTGGTGGTGTTCCTTGATGGCAACCCGGACCGGCCGCTGATCATGGGCAGCCTGTACAACAGCACCAACACCCCGCCATGGTCGCTGCCGGCGAACAAGACCCAAAGTGGTTTCCTGACCCGGTCGATGAAGGGCGACGGCGGTACCGCCAACTTCTTCCGCTTCGAGGACAAGGCCGGCGCCGAGCAGATCATCATGCATGCCGAGCGCAACATGGATACCGAGATCGAGCTGGATGAGACCCATGATGTGGGGAATAACCGCTCGATTACTGTTGGTGGTACGCACACCGAAACGGTCAAGAAAGACACCGTGGTGCAGGTGACCGAAGGTTCCTACACCCTGCAGGTCGACAACCAGTTCATCCAGGTGGCCGCAAAGCAGCACATCATCCTGCAGGTGGGCGACAGCAGCATCACGCTGACCCCGGAAGGCATCGAGATCAAAGGCAAGGTCATCGTGACCACCAGTACCGACACCACCCAGATCACTGGCGCCGCAGTGCGGATCAACGACTGAGGCAAGGTTCATGTACAAGCCCTCGATCTACGACCGCATCTCTGCCAGGCGCGAAGCGCAAGAGGAGTCTGCGCGGCTGGCCAGTCTGGCGGAAGCTGCTCATGTGCCCGAGCCTGTGCCCGAGCCGGAACCGCTGCCAGCCGTGTTGCAGGATGTCGCCAGCGCTTTCACCTTCGCAGGGTTCTCCTTGCAGTTTCCGCTCGGCTTTCGTTTTCGCGACATCCAGACCACCCTCGAGCATGAAGGCGAGCCGGTCAGCCTCAGCATCCGCCGCCGTGATGTACCCGCCAGGCAGCCGCTGGAGCAACTGTTCCAGCGCGCAGTCGAGGCTTTGCGCGAATTGAACCCGCAACTGCGCGTGATTCGCCAACGTGATTGCCTCCTGGCTGGGAACCCGGCCAAGGTCGTGGACTTTCACTTCAATGCCGGCCACGAGCCTCGGCACGGTCGCCTGGTCGGCGCACTGGTGCCCATCGCCGGCAGCGATTCGCTGCAATGGCTGGATATCTCCAGCGTGATCGACCCCAGCAAGCCCGGCCTGAGCCAGTGGCTGGCCGAGTTCGACCGCATGCTCGATGGCTTCGCGCAGGGCTGACCCCGATTTTTTCGCTATCAGGAATTTTCATCGCATGGATTACGAATTACAGGAAGGCGGCATTGCGCTGCCGGCAGGTTTCGAGGACCGCACGGTCAACATGTTCGTCTTGGGTGCCAGTGTTCCAGCACCCTTGAGCATCACCATCTCGCGTGACACCTTGCTGCCGGACGAATCGCTGCAGGCCTATGTCGATCGCCAGGTCAAGCTGCTCACCTCCAAGCTGCGCGGCTACACCCGCATGGGCAACAAGGCCGTCACGCTCTCGGTTACCGCACCCATTGCCGGTATCCAGATCGACGCCTATTACATGAACCAGGGCCGCCCGCTGTACCAGCGCCAGGCCGCCTTCATCATCAGCCCCGGGCGTGCCCTGATCTTCTCCACCACTGCACAGGCCGACTTCAGTGCCCAGCAGAACCAGGACTGGGACAACCTGTTGGCCAGCTTCACCCCGCGTGCCCCGTCCGAAACCAGCGCCGAGTCCGGCGAACAGGAGTAACCCCTCATGTTCGAAGCGGCCAGGTTCGGCGACGAGATATCGCACACCAGCGCGCTGGGGGGCTTCCTGATCGGGGCCGCCCTGGGGATTGCGCTGGTGGCCACGGTGGCCATCGCCACGTTCACCTGCGGGTTCGGCGTGGCCTTGCTGGCCGGCCTCGCAGCCGGCATCGGGGGCAGCTTGCTGACTGCCGCCGGAGAGGCGATAGGCAGTATGTTCTCGTCCCCCTCAGGGACGATAACCACTGCCTCACCCAACGTGTTCATCAACAGCCGCAAGGCCGCCCGCGTCGAAAAAAGCATCGGTGCCTGCGACA
>Ga0315339_1000310_pt1 | contig 68867 bp, 67 predicted proteins | sample ASW17metaG_FD_204514 | JGI IMG/M metagenome (GOLD analysis project Ga0315339, IMG submission 204514) | Ammonia-oxidizing marine archaeal communities from Pacific Ocean, United States - ASW #17 | ecosystem: Environmental > Aquatic > Marine > Oceanic | place: USA: California | collected 2016-12-05 | reverse complement strand
ACTAGGGTTTCTTTTGAAGCAGGCATGACACAACTTGGTGGTCAATCACTTTTTCTATCTGAAAAAGATATACAACTAGGAAGAGGAGAGCCGATTACTGATAGCGCTATCGTTATAAGTTCAATGGTAGATGCAGTAATGTTGAGACTTTCATCTCATGAAGATATTACTGAATTCTCAAAGCATTCAACTAAACCAGTCATTAACGCCCTTTCTGATGAATCTCATCCTTGTCAAATACTTGCTGATTTAATGACTTATCAGGAACAAAGGGGGGTAATCAAAGGCAAAAAGATAGCTTGGATAGGAGATGGATGTAATGTTTGTCAAACCTATATGCAAGCTGCAAACATATTTGACTTTTCTTTATCCATCGCAACGCCTGAGGGTTACGGGCCATCTCAATTGTATGTTGATAAATATCAAAACAACATTGAGTACTTTAATAAACCGTTAGATGCCTGCATAGATGCTGATATTATTGTTACTGACGTTTGGACTAGTATGGGCCAAGAATCTGAACAAAAAGAGCGAGAATTAGCGTTTAAAGGCTTTCAGGTTGATGAAATGATGATGTCTAAGGCAAAAAATGATGTAATTTTTATGCATTGCCTTCCTGCATACCGAGGAAAGGAGGTCAGCGCAGATGTGATTGACGGCAAACAGAGTGTTATATGGGATGAAGCTGAAAATCGACTGCATGTCCAAAAAGCATTATTACTCTATCTTATAGAGAATTAGTCACTCTGAGATAACTTAAGTTTTACTTCTTGGTAAAACTTTACACCTCTTTCAACTTCTTCTCGCCCCTTGGAAACTCTCCAATTGTTAGTATCTCTCAAAGAATATACACATCCACAATACTCTTGCTGATAAAAGTTTTCTTTTTTTGATAACTCTAGCATTCTTGAGGAACCACCTTTTTTTCTCCAATTAAAGTCCCAATAAGGAACATTATGTGACTTAGATGATCTAGCACCCGAGTCATTAATTTGATTCATATCTTTCCATCGAGATATACCTAGTGTTGATGAAATAATGTCAAAGTTATTTTCAGAAGCATATCTAGCGGTTCTTTCAAAGCGCATATCAAAGCATGTTGTACATCTCTTCCCTCTTTCAGGCTCATTCTCTTGCCCTTTTGTTCTCTTAAACCAGTCATCACGATCATAATCACCATCAATAATTGGCATACCAAGCTTTTGGGCAAAGCGGACATTCTCTTCCTTTCGGAGCTCGTACTCTTCGACAGGGTGAATATTTGGGTTGTAGAAAAAAATTGTAGTATCTATATCTGAGGCAGCCAATGCCTCCATAATTTCACCAGCGCATGGGGCGCAACATGAATGAAGCAGTAGTTTTTTCTCGCCATTAGGGGTTTTTAGTTTAGGGCGCTCATAAGAACTCAATGAATAATTTATCTGAGACATAACATAACCTTTTTTAACACTTCCCAGACCTCTCTTTTAAGTTTATCATTTTTTAGAATATCTCTTGGATGATGGGTGGAAAATAGAAAAGATAAATCCGAATTAACCTCTGAACCCATAACCAATACAGCCTTTGCAGGATTAGCCCTAATGCACTCATCAAGATTATCTTTTTCAATTGACATTAAGCAAACATTGCTTAACGTTAAATCAATAGAAGTCAATATTTTTATTAATAAATCTTGGCTTTCACCTGGCTCACAGAAAGAATCTTGGGAGGTAGTTTCAATTATCAAACATTTCACTTCAGGAATTACTTTTTTTTCGAAATCACTTTGAGAATATAAAAAATCAGGTATCCCTAGAGCTTCTAGATAATTATTTCTATTTTCTATCGTCATATTTGAGGATGTGCCCTTTCTACATTTGCCATCACTTTATTTAAAGCATTAACGTATGCCTTGGCTGAAGAAGTAATAATATCAGTATCAACTCCCTGACCATTAACAATTTTTCCTTCATATTCAAGGCGAACATTAACCTCACCAAGCGAGTCTGTTCCTTGGGTTACATTTGTAACTGAATATAGCTGGAGTTTTGGATCAATATCAACTAAAGACAATATAGCATTGAAGGTAGCATCTACTGCACCCGATGTTTTTGCTGAGGCACTTTGCTTATTTCCATTAATTAATAGTGTTATATCAGCAGTATTATCTTTACCAGTCTCAGCAGAGACTTTGAGAGAAACTAATCGAATAACTTCTGTTGCTTCAGTTTGTGCTTCAGTAACTAATGCTTGAAGATCTTCATCAAAAATATCATGCTTTTTATCAGCTAGCGTCTTAAAACGAGAAAATGCATCATTTAATGCCTCGTCTGATTCAAAATCAACACCAAGTTCACCAAGTCTAGCTTTGAAAGCATTTCTGCCAGAGTGCTTACCTAGAACTAAAGAATTAGTATTCCAACCAACATCTTCTGCCCTCATAATCTCATAGGTTTCCCTATGTTTAAGAACACCGTCTTGATGAATTCCAGCCTCATGAGCAAAAGCATTAGCACCTACAATTGCCTTATTAGGTTGAACAACAAACCCTGTGATTGAGGAAACTAGCCTTGAGGCAGCTAAAATATTTGTAGCATCAATATTTGTATCACAGCCAAAGACATCTTGTCTAGTTCTAACCGCCATAACAACCTCCTCAAGAGATGTATTACCTGCTCTCTCACCTAAGCCATTGATGGTACACTCTATTTGTCTTGCACCACTTAAAACAGCCGCGAGGGAGTTAGAAACTGCAAGACCAAGGTCGTTATGACAATGAGCTGAAAATATCGCTTTATCAGAGTTTGGAATTTTTTCAATAAGCATTCTCATAGTTTCACCAAACTGATGAGGGATGTTATAACCAACCGTATCAGGAATATTAATTGTTGTGGCACCTGCTTTAATTGCTTTCTCAATTATTCGACAAAGAAAATCAATCTCTGATCTACCAGCATCTTCAGGACTAAACTCAATATTATCTGTAAATTTTGTTGCTCTTTTGACAGAACGAACAGCTTGACTTACAACTTCATCTGGAGTCATTCTCAGCTTCATCTGCATATGAATATCAGATGTTGCAATAAAGGTATGAATTCTGGCAGAATTAGCACTCTTTATAGATTCACCAGCACGATCAATGTCTTTGTCGAGCGCTCTTGCTAGAGAGCAAACTGTCGAATCCTTGACAGCTTTTGCTACAGCCTGAACTGCTTCAAAATCACCTTGTGAGGCAATTGCAAAGCCAGCCTCAATAACGTCGACTTTCATTTTTTCTAAAATTTTAGCAATGCGCACCTTCTCTTCCTTTGTCATCGAGGCGCCTGGTGATTGCTCTCCATCTCTAAGAGTTGTATCAAATATAATTAATTTATCGGACATAACTTACTCCTTTTGTAATTCCGAATTTTAGCTTAAGTTTTAGTGATAGACTTTCGTCTATTATGATTATTATTGCCTTACGGCAATAATCGCAACAAAGCAAAGAGCTTGCTTAGTGAATGTGAAGTCAACAAATTAAAAACTATATACATAGTGCGTGATTATAAAGGAACTTATCTATCTTGACGTTGTTTTTTCTGCATCCGTTTTTTATTAAGTCCAATAATAGTAATAAAAGGACCAGAAAGCATATACACAAAAAAGCCAGTAAATAAAAAAATATTTGGTTTTGAAAGTAGCACAATAAAACTTAATACTACAACTAAAATAAATCTAAATGAAGCCTTTTTGGAATCCAGCTCCTTGAAGCTGTAGTAACGTACATTACTAACCATGAGAAGTCCACACAAAATTGTTATTCCAACGCCAATATAGTAACTTAAAGTAGCTATACCATAAAAGAACTCAAAATTCCAAAATTTAAGCCATATCATACTAGCAATAACACCTGCCGCTGCAGGTGAAGGGAGTCCTTGAAAATACCGCTTATCTAAAATACCAACTTGTGTATTAAACCTTGCAAGTCTTAGGGCTGCACAAGCTAAAAAAATAAAAGCCGCAAGCCAACCAATTCTTCCTAAGTCAGATAGGGACCATTCATAGACAAGGAGAGCTGGAGCTACGCCGAAAGAGACTAGATCAGCAAGAGAATCATACTCGCCTCCAAAATCACTTTGAGTATTCGTTAATCGAGCGACTCGACCATCTAGTGTATCCCACATCATAGCAATCATTATTGAAATAGCTGCTACAGTGAAGTCACCATTAATTGATGCAATAATTGAATAAAAACCAGCAAACATCCCAAACGTAGTAAGGATACTTGGCAGTAAATAAATGCCTCTACTTGATATTTTTTTAGTCACAATTTCTTAAAATCAAACTGGGATAATCTAATTTTTTTAGTTTTTAGATTGATCTACCAATTTATTTTTTGCAATCCATGGCATCATAGAGCGCAAGCTCTCACCAACAGTTTCGATTTGGTGTTTGCGTTGAACATCACGACGACCTGGTAATTCACCAACATTACTGATAAATTCTTTAGCGAAAGCACCGCTTTGGATTTCACTTAGAATTTTCTTCATTTCAGCTTTTGTTTCATCAGTTACTATTCTTGGACCTCTAGTAACATCGCCATATTCAGCAGTATTTGAAATTGAATAACGCATATTCGCAATACCGCCTTCATATAGCAAGTCAACAATTAACTTTAATTCATGAAGACACTCAAAATATGCCATTTCTGGCTCATAGCCTGCTTCTACAAGCGTTTCAAATGCAGCCTGCACAAGTGAAGTTGTTCCACCACAAAGGACTACTTGCTCTCCGAACAAATCTGTTTCAGTTTCCTCACGAAAGCTGGTCTCGAGTATCCCAGTTCGACCCCCACCAATTGCTGAAGCGTAAGAAAGAGCAATATCCTTAGCATTACCTGTAGCATCCTGCTTGATCGCAATTAAATCAGGAATACCTCCGCCTTTAACAAACTCTGAACGAACTGTATGTCCTGGCGCTTTTGGAGCAATCATAATCACATCAAGATCTTCTCTTGGGACAATCATATCAAAATGGATATTGAGTCCATGTGAAAACGCTAAAGCAACGCCTTGCTTTAAGTTTGGTTCAATATTTTCTGAATAAATACTAGCTTGAAACTCATCTGGAGCCAAAACCATAACAACATCTGCCCAAGCACTTGCTTCTTCAACAGACATAACACCGAGACCTGCCTCTTGTGCTTTTGTTACAGAAGATGAGCCCTCTCTTAGACCAACAACAACTTCTACACCTGAATCCTTTAAATTATTAGCTTGAGCGTGTCCTTGTGAGCCATAACCAATAATAGCAACTTTTTTTCCTTGAATAATTGAAAGGTCTGCATCTTTATCGTAATATCTATTCATTTTTTTTCCTTTAATTATAATTTATTTTTTTCCTCTAGAAATTCCAGTGACGCCCGTCCTTGAAACCTCAATAATGTTTGCTGCATCAAACGCATCCAAAAATGCGTTAATTTTTTTTGTCTTACCAGAGACCTCAATGGTGTAAATTTTTTCAGTCACATCAACAACTTTACAACCAAAAATTTCCACCAACTCTTTTAAGTCAACATTATCCTTTAAGATCGAGGAAATCTTAACAAGCATTAACTCTCTCTCGACATGATCTTGACTAGTCAAATCACTTACCTTAACAACCTCAATCAATTTATTGAGTTGCTTAACAATTTGCTCTAATACACGATCATTTCCTGACGATACGATTGTCATACGAGATAAATTCGCATCATTAGTTTGGGCAACAGTGAGAGATTCAATATTAAAACCGCGTTGGGTAAATAGCCCAGAAACTCTTGAAAGAGCACCCGCTTCATTTTCTAAAATAACTGAAATAATATGTCTCATAAACTACACCGCATTAAAGTCTGTTTCATCTTTTGATACCATTTGATCTCGGCCTGCTAACAACATATCGCAGTGAGCACCGCCTGCTGGAATCATTGGAAATACATTTTCAGATGGGTCTGTCAAAATATCTAGAAAAACAGTACGATCTTTTTGCTTAAATGCTTCAACAAGAGCAGGCTTAAGGTCAGACTCTTTTTCAACTTTTATTCCAATATGGCCATAACTCTCAGCCAGTTTAACAAAGTCAGGTAACGCATCCATATAGGACATTGCATAACGCTTTTCATAGAAAAACTCTTGCCATTGCCTTACCATACCTAAGTAACCATTATTAAGGTTAATGATTTTAACAGGCGTTGAGTATTGAAGCATTGTTGAGAGCTCTTGAAGCATCATCTGAATACTACCTTCTCCAGTAACACAAGCTACATCTCTATCTGGCATCGCAAGTTTAGCACCCATAGCAGCAGGAAGACCAAAACCCATAGTTCCTAGACCTCCAGAATTAATCCACTGTCTTGGCTCATCAAACAAATAATATTGAGCTGCCCACATTTGGTGCTGACCAACATCTGAGGTAACAATGGCCTTACCTTCGGTAACCTCATAGAGCATTTCAATAACTGTTTGAGGCTTAATAACACCTGATTTCTTAGTATATGCTAATGAATCAACCTTTCTCCATTCACTAATCTGCGACCACCATTTGGAAATATCTGTAAGTTTTTTGTCTTTCAGTTCATCAATAAGGGCTTGAAGAACTTGCTTTGTTTGACCAACAATAGGGATATCAGCAACCACATTTTTAGAAATCTGAGAGGGGTCGATATCAATATGAATAAACTTAGCTTTTGGACAAAATTTTTCTAAGTTTCCAGTAATTCTATCATCAAAACGAGAACCAATAGCAACCACACAATCTGAATCATGCATTGCCATATTAGCCTCATATGTTCCATGCATTCCCAACATACCAAGAGATAATTTATCAGTTCCAGGGTATGCGCCTAAACCCATCAAAGTTTGTGTAATTGGAAAACCAAGCTTACGTGTTAATTCACGTAACTCTTTTGAAGCATTACCTATAACACAGCCGCCGCCAGAATAAAATATTGGTCTCTCAGAATTAGCAATCAACTCTGCAGCTTTTCTAATTTGACGATTACTTGCTTTAGTTGTAGGTTTATAGGACCTCATCTCTACAGTCGCAGGATATTTTTCCATTTCCATCTCAGCAATGGTTATATCTTTAGGAATATCAATTACAACGGGACCTGGACGCCCAGTTGTGGCAATATAAAATGCTTTTTTAACCGTACTCGCAACTTCACTAATATCTCTGATAAGAAAGTTATGCTTAACACATGAGCGAGTAATACCTGTAGCATCTACCTCTTGAAAGGCATCCATCCCTATCAGTGGAGATGGAACTTGCCCAGAAATTACTACCATCGGGATAGAATCCATATGTGCAGTTGCAATTCCAGTCACAGCATTAGTGATACCTGGCCCAGATGTAACCAATACAACGCCAGGCATACCGTTCGCTCTTGCATAGCCATCAGCTCCATGAGCGGCGCCTTGCTCATGCCTAACTAAAACATGCGCAATATCGTCTTGAGCTTCTAGAGCGTCATAGATATGCAAAACAGCACCACCTGGGTAACCAAAAATATGCTTAACACCCTCTTTCTGTAGGCAATGTATCAGTATTTGAGCACCATTCAATTTCATCACTAATAACTGTAATATAAAAAGTTTTCGATTATACCAAAAGAATTAAGCTCGAAAAAGACTTCGTGGGTAACAGTTATTGCTTTCAAATAAGGAAAATAAAGGTATTTATTATTTAGTTAATGGAATAGAAAAAATAGTTTTTTTTAGAGTTCATTTTGCCAATCTTCTGAATAAAAGTGGATTGGCGAGTCGATCTCCTTATAGGTTTTTGTCGTCGTTGCCTGAGGTTGAGAAAGTATTGCAGAAAGCAACTGATCATTAAGCATATGTCCAGTCTTATATCCCTCATATTGACCTATCATATTACCACCTAAAAGAAAAAGATCTCCAACAATATCTAATATTTTGTGTTTTACAAATTCATTATGGTACCGCATTCCGTCTTCATTTAGAATATCATAATCAGAAAGACCAATTGCATTATCAAGACTAGCCCCCAATGCAAGTCCACCAGCTTGAAGCGCCTCAACATCACTCTCATATCCAAATGTTCGGGCACGAGATATTTCTTTTAAATAAGACTGCTCTGCAAAATCAATTGACAGCTTCTGCCCACTTTCTTTTATTTTTTTATGTTTAAAATCTATTTCAAGTGTCACCTTGAATCCATTATGAGGAGAAACCTGTGCCCATGCTTCGCCATTTTCAACCCTAATAGTTTCTTTAATGACGATGAATTTTTTTGGCGCTTCTTGTTCTTCAATTCCGGCTGACTGAACTAAAAAAATAAAAGGCGCAGACGAGCCGTCCATAATTGGCACTTCAAATGAATCTAACTCTACCAAAAGGTTATCTACTCCAAGGGCTGAAAGAGCTGACAATAAATGCTCAATAGTTGAAACCTTTACACCTTTGCTTTCAATACCTGTTGACAAGATAACTTCATTAACGAAAGCGCTATGAGCATGGACTTGCCTACCACCAGCATCTAAGCGCTTAAAAACTACGCCATGATCTACTCCTGCAGGAATCAATGTCATATTCACTTCCTTACCGCTATGAATTCCTACACCACGAGCCTTAACTATTTTTTTAATGGTTCTTTGCTTTACCATATGTTAAAAGTTCCTTACGGTCCATTTTTTTAATTTACCCATAACACTTTTATTTCCATTAGAGATAACATCAACATCCTTTCTCAAATCATCTTCATGTAACAAGAGCCCTATAGAGCCTGCATATCTAAAGTCAGTTAGTATGTTATCTAAACCAGAAATTCTTGAGCGATGAATAGTACCCATTTTAACTCTTCTGGTAAAGAAATCACGAACAAGCTCTTCGCAAGAAATAACTTGTGCTCCACCACCACACAATACAAACCCCGATTTAATAATTGCATCCAAATTATGGTGTTTTAATTCATTTTTAAGTGCCAACAAAATTTCACGATAAGCCTCTTCAATAACTTCTGATAACTGAAGACTAGAAAGCTGATGTTTCTCTTTGTTAGTGGCTTGAGTGAAATCAATCAATTTCTCTTCTTTAAGTGCAGACGACTTAGCAACTCCGTAAAACTCTTTTAATCTTTTTGCTTCTTCAAGGGAAGTATCAAAGGCTAATGCAATTTCTTGTGTAACTTCATTACCGCCCATTGAAATAACACCACTTTGAACAATGCCCTCCTCATTAAAGACAGAGAAACAAGTAACTCCAGCCCCAATATCAACTATACAAACACCATTATCTTTTTCTTCTTGAGTTAGTATTGCATGAGACTTAGCAATAGAGGTAAGTACAATTTTATCAACCTGTAAATCACTCTGCTTTAAACAATTCTCAATATTCCTAACACTGGCACTCGAGACAGTTACTATATGGACCTTAGATTCTAAGACTTCGGCTTCCATCTCCAATGGATTATCTACTACTACACTTTCATTAATAGTAAACTTCTTTTTAATTCTGTGTAATTTTTCTTTGTTGGAGGGAGTTGACATTGCCATCGCAGATTTTAGAACTGCATCTACATCGTCACGAGCTACAACTTCATTTACAGAAACTTTTCCTTTGCCATCAGTACAAGTTAGATGAGTGTCAGAAATATTGACACGAAATAAGCCAGGTGTTAAATTAAAACTTTTGTTAGTTTCTTCAATGAGCTTAGTAATTACTCTTGATAAATGTTCTATAGAAAAAATTGCCCCTTTTTTAACGCCATCAGAGGCGCAAATATTGTGCCCAATAATCCTGAGTCGATTATCATAATCTTTTTCAGCAGCCAACAGCGCAATCTTATCAGTTCCGATATCAATGCTCGCTATGTAATTATCACCTGCCATATTTTTTTTAGAGGAGAATTTTCCTATGAAATTTTACCAAACTATTGAGTACTTTTATTATCGGTTGAACTATTTATTTTAAAATCTAACCACTCATTCAAATGATCAAATCCAACTACCTTACCACTTAATAATCTGCGAAATAATTTAGCATTAATTTCACCATGATATAAACCCAATATATGACGAGTCATCGATCTTATAGGTACACCAATTTTGAGTTGTTCATTCATATAAACCATATATCTCTTTAAAACTTGTTCACGATTTATTGGATTCTTTTTTTCGTCGAATATATCACTATCTACTTCACTTAATAAAAATGGATTATTGTACACCGCCCTTCCTAGCATAACCCCATCGACATAATCAAGATGGCTCTTTATCTCTAGGCAGCTTGTAATGCCACCATTTAGAGTTATTTGAATTTGTGGAAAATCTTTTTTTAGCTCGTAAACCCAAGGATAATTTAAAGGTGGGATTGTTCGGTTCTCTTTCGGACTCAGGCCCTGAAGCCATGCTTTTCGAGCATGGATTATAAAATGCTTACAACCTTTAGAATTAATGCGTGATACAAAATCACTCAACTCACCATAACTCTCCATATCATCAATTCCAATACGGCTTTTAACTGTAACTGGAATGTCACATTTCTCAATCATACTTTCAACACAAGCTGCCACCAATTCAGGCTCCTTCATTAAGCATGCACCAAAACTTCCAGAAAGAACTCTGTCGGATGGACAACCAACATTTATGTTGACCTCATCATATCCCCACTTTTGGGCAATTTGAGCGCATTCAGCCATCTCCCTAGGATCACTACCACCTAATTGAAGAGTTAATGGATGCTCACTTGCATTAAAGTCTAATAAACGATTTTTATCTCCTCTTAAAATAGCCTTTGAAGTTATCATTTCAGTATAAAGCTGAGTATTTTTACTAAGTAACCGATAAAAATATCTGCAATGTCTATCTGTCCAATCCATCATTGGAGCGATGGATACTGCTGAAGAATTGATCACAGCTTTAAGGCTAACTGAACTAAAGCATAAGTAATACTTTGAGATACAATATCGGATCTAGCACCTGAAAAAAATTGCGTTGTTGTAGTTGTCTTCCCATCAAAGAAAAAACCAAAACAAACCATACCAACAGGTTTTTCACTACAGCCACCAGATGGCCCTGCAATACCTGTTATTGATACGGCAAGATTACTTTGTGACCTTTCACCAGCTCCAATTACCATTTCATGGGCAACCTTTTCACTAACAGCTCCATATGTTTCAATTGTTTCTGGACTCACACCAAGCATTTGAACTTTTGATTGGTTGCTGTATGTTATATATCCACAATCAAAGTAAGATGAAGCTCCAGCAATTAAGGTCAGAGAACTGGAGAGTGCGCCTCCTGTACAAGATTCAGCAACAGAGACTGTCAAGCCTTTGGAAACTAGTAGTTCTGATAAATGTTTAGCGTCTCTATAGGACATTAAATCTTTCCTTTAAGAGAAGTGTTAACAATTTCATAGACATCATTAGACAACTCATTTGAATTACTAATTATTTTTAGTTCATTTTCTTGAAGGGAAGAGTACTGTTCAGTAAATCGTCTCCAATGATTAAATATACTTGCAAATCTTGCTGCAATTTGAGGATTTAAAGCGTCCAACTCTAAGATTACTTCAGTCGCTAGCTGGTAACCTTTTTTGCAATGAAACTGCAAATTATTTTGGCTAAAAGACCCTATTACTGATCGAATTCTATTTGGATTGGTCATTGTGAATAATTTATGGCTCATTAATTTTCTAATATCATCAACAGAAGTGATGGGTGAAGCACTCTGGGCACTAAACCACTTGTCCATTACTTGGGCATCTTCCTTGTGTTGGTTATAAAAACGATCTATAACTTCATCACGATATGGATTTACATTATCTAATAAGCTCTGAAAAGCACTGAACTGGTCAGTCATACAGTCTGCACTATTAAATTGTTCATAAGCCAGCTCATAGTTATCCAACTTAATTAAGTAACTTAAGCATTTATTCTTTAAGGCGCGCTCACCTACAGAATAAGAAGTTAAATCAAAAAACTGTTGATAAATTAATGCTTGATAGGTGTCTAATAAAATCTCCTTAAAAGCATTTGCAATATTCAAAATAGATTTTCTACGTTTTTTATGAACATCTTCGATATTAATTATTCCAACATTCTGATGAATTATTTGCTCAGAAGGGAGACTTAACATTTCAGATAGTAGTGCAAAATCAGATTCATTATAAAAAAGCTTTTCAACCATACCAAACAGATCTTTTTCAATAACTAGCTCAGGGTTCAGAATATATTCTAACCATAGACTTTGGACACTATCCCAACGGTTAAATGGATCAGTATCATTTGAAGAAAGAAATATTTTCTCTTGATTTGAAAGATTCGAATTAAACTTAATTGGCGCAGAAAATCCTCGAAACCATGAAGGAATTGGCTTGCTCTTTACATTATTAAACGAAATTGTTTTTTCAGGTTCGTCAATAATAATCAAGCCAGATTTAATTTCCGCACCACCTTCATCAATCAAACCAAATTGATTTGGAATTACAAAGGGAGTTTTTTGATTTTTTTGAGTAAAGGTGACACTGTAAGTTTGTTTATTTGGATCATATTCATCTTCAACACTAACTTCAGGGGTTCCTGCTTGGGAATACCAAAGCATAAAATTATCAAAATTATATTGATTTGCATCTGCCATACTCGCAACAAAATCATCGATGGTAACTGCATCACCGTCATGTCGCTCAAAATATAAAGTCATTCCTTTTTGAAAGCCCTCTTCTCCGAGTATGGTATGAATCATACGAATAACCTCTGCACCCTTCTCATATACAGTTGCTGTATAAAAATTATCCATTGCAATATAAGACTCTGGCCTTACTGGATGAGCCATAGGTCCTGAGTCTTCAGCAAATTGCCTTGTTTTAAGGGTAGATACATCGGTAATTCTCTGAATGGCTCGAGAACGAAGATCAGAAGAAAACTCTTGATCTCTAAAGACAGTTAAACCCTCTTTTAGGCTTAATTGAAACCAATCCCGACAAGTTACTCTATTTCCTGTCCAGTTATGAAAATACTCATGACCAATAATAGATTCAATTCTGATGAAGCTTGAATCTGTTGAAGTCTCTTGATTGGCAAGAACACAGTCTGAATTAAAAATGTTTAGTCCCTTGTTCTCCATTGCACCCATATTAAAATCATCAACTGCCACAATCATGTATATATCTAAATCATAGCTCAGGTTAAATCTGCTCTCTTCCCATTCAAATGCTTTTTTAAGTGACTCCATTGCAAAGGCCGTTTTGTGCAGATTGTGTGGCTCAACATAAAGCCTTAAATCAACCTCTTTGCCTGTTGATGTTGTATAGTTGTCCTGAAGATAGTCTAACTTACCAGCAACTAGAGCAAATAGATAACAAGGCTTTGGCGCAGGGTCATACCAAATAGCTTGAGTACTTGTTTCATTCACCAAATTTCCATTACTAAGAAGTACCGGGTAATTAGCTCTATTGGCATTTATTGTAGTTGTAAAGACACTCAAAACATCTGGCCTATCAAGGTAGTATGTTATTTTTCTAAAGCCCATAGCCTCACACTGTGTGCAAAAATTACCACTTGACTGGTAAAGACCATTAAGGTCAGTTTTACTTTCAGGATGAATTCGAACTTGCACATCTAAAATAAAATTGTCAGGAGGATTTAAGAGAAATAAGCCGTCATCCTTTAGCTCATAATTAGCAATTAATCCATCAATCTCAATGGATATTAACTCCAAGGATTCTCCGTTTAAAAAAAGCTCCTTTGCTTTTTTCTTGGCATCAGGATTCTTGTAAAACGAAATACGTGATGTGACGATTGTTTCGTCATCCTTGAGTTTAAAGTCAAGCTCAGTTGTTTTAATAAGATGAGAACTAGGGGTGTAATCTTTTCGATAAATCGGTTCTGGCATTAAAGTAGTAATAGCATTACTCCCAATAAAATTCTATAAATTACGAACGGCAAAAAACCAATTCTTTCAACTAAACGAATAAAAAATACGATCGTTGTATATGCAGTAATCAATGCTATTACAAAACCTATTAAAAGTAGAGTCCAGTCAACTTGATTAACCTCATTAACTAAATCAAAAGTTTTTAAAAGGGTTGCTAGTGCTATTACTGGGATTGATAGAAGAAATGCATACTTTATCGAAAGTGATCTTGATAATCCAATTAATAAGGCTGCAGTAATAGTTATTCCTGAGCGAGATGTACCAGGAATTAAAGCTAAAGCTTGAAAGAGTCCGACAATTATAATATCAGAGCTACGAATAAACTCCCGACTGCGACCAAGAAATCGGTGTAACCAATCAGAAAAACCAAGCAAAAATCCAAAAAAGATGGTTGCAAATGCGACCACCTCATAACTTCTGAGATTTAATTCAATACTGTCTTTAAAGAAAAGTCCTGTAAACCCAACTGGTATAGTCCCTAGCAAAACAGCCCATGCGAGCATTGATTGACCTTGCATCTTCCTTGTAACAATTGAGCATACAAAATCCTTAGACATTTCTACTAAAGTTAAGCGATAATAATAAACAATTGCACATAAAGTTGCAAAATGTAGTACGACATCAAAGGCCAATCCCTGATCTGGCCAATCTAAAAACTTTGGAAGAATCACAAGATGTGCTGACGATGAGACTGGCAAAAATTCCGTCAAACCTTGTAATAAAGCTAAAGCAATTGTTTGAGTAATATCCATATTTAATTATTAAAGCCTACTAGCAAGATTCTGCTCTTTAAAACCATCTAATTTTACTGTTTGTTTTTTTGATAATGCTAACACTTTAAATACTTCACCCATTGTCCCTGGCAAAATGAGTTGTTTAACTTGTTGAGCAAGTTTAATCCTTTTTTCATTATCCCTCTCTTCTGAGAGATAGCTCTCAATCCCCAGAGATATTAAAAACATTGATTGAGTGCAATAACCTGAAATTTTAAAGCCTTCATTAATTGCGCTATCGGCAATATCTGAAAAATTAACAGAGGTTGTAATATCCTGCATTCCAATGTTGCAAAAAGGGTTATCACTAGATTTGTGCTTATAAAAGCATCTTAATGTACCTTCGTTGCGCTGAGGATGGAAATATTCAGCTCTATCCATCCCATAATCAATCAATAACACGGTGCCTTCAGTAATTGCATCATATAAAGAACTAACCCATGCCATAGCCTGCAAATTAACTTCGGTAGTGTATCCGTTTTCAGGCTTTAAAGGCAAAAAAACTTTAGAGTTTAAATAAGGTTCATGAAATTTTTGCCAATGAAATCCACACTCATCAACATTGACACCTAACTCAACAAAATACCCTTGAGAAAAGATTAATCTTTTTGCAGGCATTGCATCAAGAACTTCATTGGCAATAGCGACTCCGCTAAAGCCAATTGGAAGCTCTGTTAACCATTCAATACGATCAATGAGCTCGGGTAGAACTCGCTCGATAGTTTGTTTCTGTTTATACCTTAGATGGGCGCTTAATTCGATAATGTAGTATTTATTAGGTAAAGAGTTAAGCCTTCCTAATTCAAACAAAATTTGACTAGCTAATATGCCACTTCCAGCACCAAATTCCAATATATCGCCACCATTAAGAACTTGTTTACACTGCCTCGCAATACAATACCCAAATAAGTCAGAAGTTTCTGGGGCAGTTATAAAGTCCCCTTGATGTCCTAATATGATATTTTTAGACCGATAATAACCAAATTGAGAGTGATAAAGAGCAAAATTCATAAATACATCAAAGCCTATTGGCTTTTCATTTTTCTTAATAGATTTAGATATAATGTTTTCTAGGTTCATATGGAAAAATATTTTATACTGTCCATGCGACTCTTTCATTGGAAAACTAAACTAACTTACTAGATCTTTATTAACCAATTAATATAATTATGAAAACTGCTTTAATCACCGGTAGTGCCGCTAGAATTGGCGCTGAAATAGTCAAAACACTCCACAGCAATAATTTCAAAGTTATCATTCATTGCAATCAATCTCAAGTTAAAGCTCAAATACTTTGTGATGAACTTAACTCTCTAAAAGAAAATTCAGCTCAAATTATTATAGGTGACCTAAACAATATTGAGGTTATAAACTCAATTAATGAAGAAGTAACTTCTTTAGATTTATTGGTTAACAATGCTTCTGTTTTTTACCCAAATTCAGTTGAAAGTAGTAGTATTGATGATTGGAATAATATATTAAATATTAACCTTAGGGCACCTTTTTTCTTGTCTCAGGGACTAAGTAAAAAGCTGGCAAAAAATAGTGGTTCAATAATAAACATAATTGATATACACGCAGATCGACCATTAAAAAAACATGCGATTTATAATATCTCAAAAGCTGGGCTTAAAATGCTTACTCAAACGCTTGCAAAAGAGTTAGCACCAAAAGTTCGAGTTAATGGTGTTTCGCCTGGCTCTATTCTTTGGCCACAAGAGAATGCTCAATTATCAGATGATGAGAAAAGTTCTATGCTTGAAAAAATTACCCTTAAAAGACAAGGCTCTCCAAAAGACATAGCAGAAGCTGTATTATTTTTAGCAATGGCTAACTATATCACTGGTCAAATCATTAATGTTGATGGCGGAAGAACCTTGAATCAGTAAAGAAGCTAAATTGACCTATTTATGGTATAATTCATCTGTCGAACATTTTTTTCGACCAACAAGAATTTTTTTACAATTATTTCAAACAAAAAAATGAAATATTGTAACGAACGTATTTTTTTATGGGCTAATTGATGCCACATGCAAAACCCTATTTAGCAATTGATGAATCTTATTAATCAAACCTTTATTCCAATTCAATACTCAAGTATTGAGGCTTTGTACGTACTCAATAGTCCAGATATTATAGGACTCAAAAATGAACCACATTCTTATCAACGCGACCCACAAAGAAGAAATTCGGGTAGCAATTGTCAGGGACAAAAAGCTTACTGATCTTAATATAGAGACAAGCCTTAATAGAAAATCAAAGGGCAACATATACAAAGCAAAGATTTCTCGTGTAGAACAATCTTTGGAAGCAGCTTTTGTTGATTACGGCAAAGACAAACATGGTTTTTTACCTTTCAAGGAGGTCTCTCCTTTCTTTTCAGATGGTATTAAACCCAAAGGTGAAAAACTAACAATTAGTGATGTCCTCAAAGAAGGACAGGATATCATCATTCAAGTTGAAAAAGAGCAACGAGGCAATAAGGGTGCTGCTCTTAGTACCTATATTAATTTGGCTGGTGCTTATATGATTCTTACACCGAACAATCCCAAAAGCTCAGGAATCTCAAGACAAATCAGTGCCTCTGATCGACAAGACTTAAAAAACCTATTACCAAAACTTGATGTTCCTAAACACTCTGGATTAATCATTCGCACAGAAGGCGCTGGCAGAGGAATTACCGAATTGCAGTGGGAAGTAGATCATTTAACTCAACTCTGGAAATCTATTAAAACGGCTACCAAGAAGCAAGATGAACCTTTATTAATTTACCAAGAAAGTGACATAACTGTAAGAGCTTTACGTGACTATCTGAGAGAAGATACCGATAGTGTCATAATTGATGATTTAGTAACCTACCAAAAAGCAAGGGACTTCATTAACTTCGTCATGCCTCACTACCTAGACAAGATCAAATACTTTGATATTACTGATCACTCTCTGTTTGCACATATGAGTGTTGAATCTCAAGTTAAGAGTGTCTTTAATAGAGAAGTTTCTTTAAAGTCTGGAGCAACTGTTGTCTTTGATACTACCGAAGCATTAACTGCAATTGATATCAACTCCGCTAGAGCAACTAAAGGCACCAGTATTGAAGATACAGCATATAAAGCTAACTTAGATGCAGCTGAAGAAATAGCACTACAACTACAACTCAGAGATATTGGTGGCCTAGTTGTTATTGATTTTATCGATATGGCATCAGAAACAAACAGATCATCTATTGAAAAGTTAATGGAAAAAGCAACTTCAAATGATCGTGCTCGAGTCCAAATTGGTTCGATATCAAGATTTGGATTATTAGAGTTATCTCGTCAAAGGTTAATGAATTCAGTTGCAGAATCTACAGGAAAAATCTGTTCAGTGTGTAATGGTAGCGGTACAAATCCAACGATTCCTTCATTATCATTAAGAATTATTCGTCAACTTGAGGACTCACTTAACTCAAGCAAAAATGATGCAGACATTACGATACAGTCTAGCGTTGAAGTAATCACTTATTTGCTTAATGAAAAAAGAAAAAACATAATTGATATGGAAGAGAAACATGACCTAAAGATAACTCTTCTTCCTAATCAATATATGCATTTTCCGCACTATACTATAAACAAACAAAAAGGTGAAAAAAATTCTCATCATAAAAGTTTTCAAGCTATATCAAAGCCACAAGAAAATCCAAATGAAATTAACTACATTGATAAAGAAGAATTGCCAATAATTTCAGCAAATCACCCTTCCACTAAAATGCCTAAAAAGTCTGAAAAGAAGGTCTCATTTATGAGTAAATTATCTGAAATGTTTTCTCCTGATAAGAAGGAAGCGCCGCAACCAAGAAACAAGAAACCTCAGAATCGCAACCAGAATCGCAATCGCAACCAGAATCGCAATCGCAACCAGAATCGCAATCGCAACCAGAATTCACAGGAAAATAAAAAAACTGGTGACAACTCAAAAAATATCGTAAATCAGAATAAAAGTGAAAACAAAAAAAATAATCTAAATCAAACTAGAAATCGTAATCAAAGAAACAACTCTAGATCACAACAAAAATCATCTGAGAATGTTGTAGCTAAGCCGAGTGAGAATGTTGTAGCTAAGCCAGTTAAAAAAGTAACTCGTAAGCCAGCTAAAAAATCTACATTAAAGCCTACTGAGAATATTACGGAGAAATCTGATGAAAAGGCTTCATAATATTTTATGAGTAAATATGCTGTAATTGGCAATCCGATTGACCATAGTTTATCACCAATGATTCATGCCCAATTTGCTAAACAAGTTGGGCTTTCAATAACCTATGAAAAAATTCAATCTCCAATAAACGAGTTTCCATCTAGTGTTGAGAGATTTATTAAGTCAGGTGGCCTAGGATTTAACATTACCGTACCTTTCAAAATTAATGCCTTTGAAATTACTGACGATTGCACAACAACCGCTAAAGCTGCAGGGGCCGTCAACACTATTAAAGTAGAAAATAACATTCTAATGGGGGAGAATACTGATGGGATTGGACTAGTCAATGATCTTTGTAATAATTTACATCAATCTTTAAAAGATAAAGAGATCTTAATTATTGGAGCTGGAGGTGCTACACAAGGGATACTAAAACCACTTCTTGATTGTGGTCCTGCGAAAATATTACTTGCTAATCGAACAAAAGATAAATCTATAAAATTAGCACATAAATTCGCTAAATATGGAAAAGTTTGCGGGTTTGGACTAGATCAAATAAAAGCGATGCCCGTGGATATTGTTATTAACGCTACGAGTGCATCAATTGCAGGGAAAATGCCTAAGCTTGCAAACGGTGTTGTAGAAGGTGCGATTTGTTATGACTTAATGTATGGAATTGAAACTCCTTTCATGAAATGGGCATATAAAAACTCTGCGCTAAAAGTTAGCGACGGACTAGGAATGTTAGTTGAACAAGCTGCAAGCTCCTTTGCCTTTTGGCATGGAAAAATACCTCAAACACAACCAGTAATAAATTTACTTAGGGAGAAAGACGACTAATATCCCATCTATCATTGTGATTCTCATAGATAAAGCGGTCATGAAGCCTATTTTCTCTTCCTTGCCAAAACTCAATGCTTTGTGGAATTACTCGATAGCCACCCCAAAAATCAGGCAAGGGAATTTCTCCTTTAGAAAACTTTTTTTTCATTGATGTAAACTGTTCAATAAGAACACTTCTAGAAGAAATCTTTGAAGATTGCTCTGAAGCCCAAGCACCCAATTGAGAGCCTTTTGGTCTAGATGTGAAGTACTTTAACGACTCAAGCTTTGTTATTCTTTCGACACTACCAATAATTTTAACTTGCCTCTCTAGTGCTAACCATGGAAAAAGGATAGCAGCCTGAGGCCTCTTTTCAATTTGGCGAGATTTTTTAGAGCCATAGTTAGTAAAAAATACAAAACCTCTATCATCAAAATATTTTAGCAGCACTGTTCGAATCCCAATTACATCATCAGCAGTAGCCAGACTCATTGCGCTAGGCTCAATAATATCTGCCTCCATTGCCTGAGAAAACCATAGAGAAAACTGATTAATTGGATTGCTATCAAGGTCATCCCTGACAATACCACTCTTTAGAAATTCTTTTCTTAAGTTGTTCAAATCACCTGTCATAAACTTTTCCTTTAGAAAGGTATTAAATTACTCTTTTTTGACTCTGTAAGGTGACTGGTTATTAAAGATTTAACAGGAGGAAAACGATTTGCAAATTTCAGTACTAATTTTCGAATTTTCTTAGCTACAAAAGTATCATTAGTAAATAGCGCAACAATCCCGTTAGTACCAAAATACATTAATCTAGAAAAATTAATGTGCTTTCTTTCATAATCATTCAGCACCTCGTCTGAACCAATATCCAATCCATGATTAAACGCTCTCTTAACAGCTAAAGATAATAGATCTTGCCCTTTTAGTCCTAAATTAAATCCATGCGCGGTTACCGGATGCATACCCACTGCAGCATCACCTACAAGGGCAAATCTTTTAGCTTTAAATTTTTGTGCATAGACTCCAATAAGAGGGTAGGAGTAGCGCTCCCCTATCTGTTTCATTTGACCTAACTTTTGCCTAAAACCCTCAGTCACCATCTCGTTAAATTTATTCTCGCTGAGACTAAGTATTTCTTTGGCATTATCTGCAGAGACAGTCAATACAACTGAAGAGAAATTGCCATTCAGAGGCAATAGTGCTAACGTATGACCATAATTAAAACACTCTAATGCGACATGATTATGGTCCTTTTCATGCTCCATTCTAGTTACTATCATGACTTTAGAAAAATCCTTCATTAACGAAGGTATGCCCATTTTCCTCCTGATTTCAGAGAAACGACTGTCAGCTGCTACAACAAGGCTAGATTTAACGTTTATGCCATTAGAAAGAGCAACCTCTGCACCAGTATTATTAGTATTGATATCCTCAACACTAATCTCGCTCACAATGTCAACATTATTGGCTTGCAATACTCTCTCATATAATCCTTTTCTGATTAAGTAGTTTGGGACTAGATAGCCAAGCGCCTCAATCGAGGATTTTTTTGCATCAAAATCTAACAAAGAATTTGAACTACCACTATAAACCTTAGCTTCCTTCAGAAGACTTACCTCATTCTCGTCAATAAGTGACCAAACACCAAGCTCATATAGAATTTTTCGAGATTGATGCGTAATTGCAATTTCACGACCATCTGGTTGTGGGTTTGAGATAGACCCAATCGATGATCGTTCAACAATCAGAACTCTTATTTTCTTTTCAGCTAATGAGCAGGCAAAGCTTAGTCCTGCTGGCCCAGCACCAATAATCACAACATCATAATCATTCTTGGTAGTTATTTGCTTCATGCAAGTTTATTTTAACACCCTTCAGAAAGTTATAAATTCATTGATATTAGGGCTACTGGCTTTTTGTCTTGGACTCTTCAATTTTTTTTAACCAATAATCACTTTTACTAATATCTTTGTCTGTACCAATACCCTCTTTATACATTTTGGCAACTTTAATTTGAGAATCTAAATAACCTCTTCTCGCAGCGACAATAAAATATTCATAGGCCTTTTCAAGATTTTGAGATACTCCTTTTCCTGTTTCATACATTTCAGCCAGATTATGTTGTGCATCAAGGTAACCCTGATTTGCAGATAAACTAATCCATCTAAAAGCCTCTTTAAAGTCTGAAGGAACTCCAACACCTAGATAGTAAATTGCACCCAAAGTGTATTGTGCTTTTGGGTGTGATTGCTTTGCAGCATTTTTTATATATTCAAGTCCTTTTTCATCATTTTGTTGAATTCCTATTCCGCCGATATACATAACTCCAACTGCCGTCATTGCGTCTAAATCACCAATATTAGCAGCAAGTTCAAAGGCCTTCAGTGCTTTTTCGTAATCCTTTTGTTTTACTAGGTCTTTACCTCTTTCATAAAGGCTATCCTCAGCATTAACTGGCGCTAGGGAGAAAAGTAAAATAGCTATTAAGAAGAATAATTTCATAATGAAAAATTTTATAGGAGTTGCTTTATATTTATTCATTCTTGGGTTTAAACTTAAATAATAAGACTAACTTTCATATATTTTAAATACAGCTTAATATTTTACAGTTTTTTTAATATCTAAACACCATCCCGTGGAACAAACTCTAAGACTGTTGCATTAATACAATATCTTGGCATACCATCAGGACCATCATTAAATACATGACCTAAATGAATATCAGAACTTACTGACCTAATCTCTGTACGAATCATTCCATAACTTTTATCAATTAATTCATAGACTTCATTATCTACTGGCCTTGTAAAAGAAAGCCAGCCTGATTTAGAATCAAATCGATCGGCTGTATTAAAGAGCGGTCTTCCAGATAACTTATCTACAAAAATACCCTCAGGTGTATCTTTAAAAATTTCATATTGCTTACAAAATCTTCTATCAGTACCCTCATTAAAGGCAACATTGAATGACTCAGAATTTTTTCCTAATTTAAATTCGCCAAGCGCTTTATAAAAGTCCTCAGAGGACATTATTCCTTGATGAGCCCAAACCTCTTTACCATCTTCAATAAGAATAATTGTAGGAGTAGCCCATGTTGGTGTTTCTATTTCAAAGCCAATTAAAGCAGATGCTGGGGTAGATCTGAGAGGAATTGTGCCAACATACTTTGAGGTTACTTTCTTCTCAAACTCTAGGCAAAATAAACAAGTTCCTTCAACCTCCGGACCAATAACAATAATTTCTTTTCCCCCAAGAGGAGTTATGGTGTCTGATGTATTTGAAGATGCAACTTGAGTAAGAAAAGTTACACCAGTTGAATGATCGGGACAATAGCCATTTGGATTCTTTAACAAGTAGTCTTGGTGATAGTTCTCTGCTGGCCAAAACTTTTCTAATGCGGCCATTTCAGTAACAATCTGACCATAACCCTTGGCGCTTAATAACTTTTGAAATTCTTGACCAGTTCTAGTAGCTATGTCTTTTTGTATATCAGTCGTCCAATAAATAGCTGAACGATAGTTATTACCAACATCATTACCTTGTCGATTTGACTGAGTTGGATCGTGAATCTCCCAAAAATTCTTTATTAAAGTTTCTGTAGAAACCATGCTTGAATCATAAACAACCTTTACAGTCTCAGTATGATTAATTAGTGTATTCTTACCCTCCTTCTCTTCAACTGACATACCAATATTTTTAAGAATAGAAAGAAAGGTTTCACCCTGCCCAGTTCTTCTGTTATTGAGAACATCTTGGTACGAAGGATTCTCATAATTACCCCCTGAGTATCCAGAGACAACATCTACTACACCATCAATACTTTCAAAGTTCTTTTCAACACCCCAAAAGCAGCCTGCGGCAAAAAAGATTTCTAAAATCATAGTCCTTCTTCTACTAAAACATAAAACCGAAATTCTACACTTTTAATCTAATCGAAAAGTGTTTAATGGGTGAAGAAAATGTGAGTAGTAATGGGACTTGAGGCTTCTACATTGTTAATGTAAAGGATAATTTATGTTTTTGAAACTTAACACTTACAGTATCCTTTTTTGTATTATAACAATACTTTAATTCAATTTCTTATGGGTATATACTAAACTCTAATTATTAATAAAATAATTATGAGTAAAGAAGATATTAAAAGAAAATATGATTCAAATGATACTGAGGCCGGTTTTCAGATTTTAGATGACTTTGTGAGATTTGATCAGAAGAATGATGTTTTTCGCCGATCATGGTGGGATGACTCTATTAAAAGCGATAAAACTAAGCTTTTCTACTCAACTTATCGCGAACCATTAAAAACATGGCGCAAAGCAGAAGGATATTCACAAAAAGACTATGCATTAAGAAATGCTGCTTGGCATGTGAGTGATCTTTTAACTGAGGTTAATAAAGATGACGATCGAAGAGAGGGATTTTCAGATGCATTTACCTTACAAACTTCAGTTTCAGAAAATCAAATTGATATGGGGACTGAACAACAGGCAAGCAATGAAATTAAAAAAATAGCCCTAGCATTTGGAGCTGGACTTGTAGGAATCACAAAATACGACAATCGATGGGAATATAGCAGGAAATTTAGCGATATGAGCTCAATCTCTAGACCTCCTGAAATTCCTAATAATTTAAATAATGTTATCGTCGTTGCGCAACCTATGGACTATGAATGGGTTAGAACAGTGCCCTCTGCACTCAGCGGTTCTGCAACTGGGCTAGGTTATTCTCATGATGCCCTTGTCGTTCTATCGCTTACGCAATATATACGCAATCTTGGCTATGAAGCAATAGGTAGTATGAATGACACATCACTCGCAATTCCTTATGCGATTAAGGCTGGTCTAGGTGAATATGGCAGGCATGGTTTATTAATCACTCCAAAATATGGCCCTCGAATACGCCTAGGAAAAATATATACAAACTTGCCTTTAGCACATGATCAACCCATTAATTTTGGTGTCAAAGAATTCTGTGATATTTGCAGACGCTGCTCAAAAGGTTGTCCAGTAAATGCTATTCCGGATGGCCCACCATCTCAAATTACTCATAACCAGTCAAATATCCATGGTGTAAGAAAATGGTCAGTAGATGGAGAAAAGTGTTTTGGATTTTGGACAGCACAAAACTCCGATTGTTCAATCTGTATTCGAGTATGCCCATACAATAAAGACTACTCTCAATGGTTACACAGATTAGGCCTTAAACTTGCTGGCACCAAGTTACGACACATTATGCTTTGGCTTGATGTTAAGTTAGGCTATGGAGAAAGGCAAAAATCCTCACTCTGGTGGCAAGGAGCCCGAGAAAAACTCTTAGTTAGATTTGCAAAATTATTTTATAGAAAGTAAATTAGCTGAATTTAGAGTATGAAGGGGTTTAGAGTTAGTAGTCATGGTTAGATTTGAACTGACGACTTCCACCTTGTCGAAGTGATGAAGTAGTTATATCGAAAACTCTTTAAAGAAACTCTTCAGTTTTAATACTTATAGCAAGACAAAAGAAGGGCTTTGCTTATACTGAAACTACTTAGCAACCTTGAGGTAGCCTTTAATATAAATAGAAGAAATAGTGATTTTACTTGTTGCTTTTTTTGAATTGAAGCGCACAGAAAATCCCGTATCCATATTACTTCTCAAAAATTCATCGCTTAACTTTAATTCCATTGTTTCCGTCCAGCTACAAAAAAAACCACTACAACCAGAAGCATTTGTTGAAATTAAGGTAATATCCATTTCATTGCCACCATCGGCACAACCTTTCCATCTATCACACTGACTAGCAGAGTAGTAATTTCTTCTGTCTTCTGAATCATATTTAATCGAAAAATGAAGTTGATGTTGAATTAAGCCATCATTACCTCTCATACCACGTAAAAAATAATTGAGAGAGTCGGGATTACTAAGAAGCCCCCTAATTTTAGTATCTGATATTTTAGGGCCCGTAAACTTAGAATTACTGTTTGAAATTTTGATTTTTTCAGCAAACTTAACTACATTCTCTGATTCGATAATAGTATTTTCAGCTTGTAATTTTCTAGCCTCTAGTTCACTAACTACAGCAGCTGCTATATCTGGATCCGCTAATTTGTTGGCCTCTTTTAGACTTTCTGCATGAGATAGATCTAAAGCAAGAATCCTATTTACTTTAGTATCAAAAGGACTCGTGGATGAAGTAAGTTCAGCATTATCTATTAAAGAACAGCCAATTAAGCCAAGAGATAGCAATAAGATTTGGAATAGTTTTTTCATATTTGCATTATATTTTAATTCGAACTTAGTATCTATTAAAATTCAAATTTCGTTTGATATATAAGGGGGTTTAGGGTTGGTAGTCACGGTTGGATTTGAACCAACGACTTCCACCTTGTCGAGGTGGCACTCTAACCAGCTGAGTTACGCGACTACGAAGTGAAGAATTATACTGCTTCGAAAACAGAACGGATAATTTTTTGTATGTTAGTTGCAGCCTCATAACGATTTTCAGCATTTTTAATTGGCCTTCCAACAACGATATAGTCAGAACCGCTCTTAAATGCTGTAGCAACGCCTACTACACGCTTTTGATCGTCATCATTAGCAACCGGACGAATGCCAGGAGTTACTGCAATTAACTTATTATCAACATATTCACGAATATAAGGGACCTCTAATCCTGATGAAACAATGCCATCGCATCCTGCCTCAAAAGCGCGCTTTGCTCGAGATATAACTAAATCTTTAACATCACAATCAAAGCCAAGATCATCGAGATCAGCTCTATCTAAGCTCGTTAATGCTGTAACCGCTAGGATTTTTAAATTATTTTTATTCTCGACTGCTTTTTCCATTAAGGCCTGATTGCCATGAATGGTAGCAAAAGTAGCTCCATAATCACTCAACCTTGCAATTGTTCTGCCAACAGTCTCAGGAACATCAAAAAACTTCAAATCAACAAAAACTTTTTTATCTTTTTCTATAAGCCAATTTAACAGCTCAAAGTACTGACCTGTCATTAGCAGTTCCATACCAATTTTATAAAAATTTACGCTATCATCAAGCTCGGTGACGATGTCCTTGGCTTGAGCAACTTCAGGAACGTCGAGCGCAAAAATTAACCGATCTTCAACATTAATGTCTTTCATAAAACCTCATCAAATCTTAGAATCAATAATTATGACAACAAATTATACTTTGGAATGAGAGTCTATGATTAGCCTGAAGAAATATAGTTTTTAGTCAGCTTATAAATAATTCTTGCAGCGCGCTCACCTAAATGTATTTGGTCAAATAATAGCCATTGGCCTTTTGACTCAGCAACCTTATCCCAAGATTTTTTAAAAACATAATGGTGTATTACACCACCATAAATTCTTCGTAATATTGGCAGTGTATTTGGGTCATAGTCACTCCTTAAAGGGTAGAGTCTTTTATCTAGTTCACCCCAAAGAGAATCTGAAACTGGCAAAAGAGAAATGTTCTTTTCTTGAGCTGTTAATTTTATACAGTCATTAAATTTATTAATGTGCTGATTTATAGATGAATCTTGATGTTCCCCAATTGGAGGAAGTGTGCATAGAACAATTTTTGGTATTGTACTTAGACGATCAATTAAGTCTAACAATAACTTTTGATAGTTTTCAAATGTTGGCACCTCGGGCAAACTATTGTTGCGTTTATAGCGTTCACCTGAATTTTTATTAAATGAGGCCATGGCGTCGTTACTACCAATCATTATGATAGCGATATCTGGCTTATATTTTAAAATTGGTTCAATCCTTTGATGAACTTGCCAGACAACGTCACCATTTATTCCTTCATTAAGAAATGTATCTTTTGGAAACTCTTGGCGAAGACTTTCAACCCAGCACACACCAATATTTCCATGAGTTAATGAATCTCCGATACAGGCAATAACTCGCCCAATTTTAGGGCGTTTCTGCTCAGTTAAGTCTATTGCCCTTCCATTGGGTGGAGTCGCTATGATTGATGAAATATAAAAAAATGCAGCAGTAAAAATAATTACTGCTGCAAGAAATATGTAGAAGATGATTAGAATAACCTATCTAATCATCTAATGAGCTAATAGTAACCTTTACTTTGATTACATCATCATATGGTCTTTTTTTACTCGCAAAGGATACATCATTACCATCATAGTCAACGTGAATCAAATAATGGCTTAATCTTTTTTCGATTTTTTGTCTAACTTTGTTCTCACAGACTTCCTGACTAACAATGACTTGGCCTTTTGAATTGGCTTTTTCAGCATCATTTGCTATAGATGCTCCCATGAGAGCTCCAAAAAGAGTCATAGCATCCTTACCATCGCCTTCACCAAATTTATTACCTATAGCACCTCCAATAACTGCGCCAAATAATTCATTGGTTGCACTGCCATCACCACTCTGTTGAAGGGTTTCTTTGATATAGCAATCCTGATAAGGCTCATCAACCCTATATTGTTTATAGACCTTTTCAACTGAAGTCACTGTTGCAGAGTCTACAAAGCTTCCAGCGAAAGTAAGCTGAGATGTTATAAAAAAAGATATAACTACTATACTTTTTAAAATTATCTTCATATTTTTACTCCACAAATGTTTACCCCTATAAAATCATTATATACTTTTTTTGTATTTTTTCATTGAAATTGGCAACCAATACTCTCTACTATATTCATGACCCAATGTGCTCTTGGTGCTGGGCCTTCAACCCAACCTGGAGAGAGGTTAGAGAAGCACTGCCCATACAAATAAACACTAACTATTTACTGGGTGGATTAGCACCTGATAGCAAAATAGTAATGCCTCCTGAAACACGTGAATATATCATAGGCAACTGGAAAAGAATTCAAGAGGTTATTCCGGGCACAAAATTTAATTATGATTTCTGGACATTATGTGAACCTAAGCGTTCAACTTACCTATCATGCAGAGCTGTAATTTGTGCAAAAAATCAGCGCTCTGAGATAGAGCAATCAATGATAAACGCAATTCAGCAAGCCTATTACCTAAACGCCCAAAACCCTTCAAATGAAGATGTTTTAATAAAGATTGCTACCGATTTAGGTCTAGATACTGAAAGATTCAAAAAAGACTTAAGGTCAACTAAAGTGAATGAGACTCTTCTTAATGAAATTAAACTAGCACAATCGATTAGTAGTAATGGATTTCCATCCCTAGTAATGAATACTGATGACAAACTCAAGAAGATTAATATTGACTACTTAGATGCCAATTACATTATTAATCAAATAATCTCTTGAATTAATACACATAACTGGCAATAATAGTAACCTTGCCTTGGTAGCTCAGCTGGATAGAGCACTCGCCTCCTAAGCGAGGGGTCGTGAGTTCAAATCTCGCCCAGGGCACCAAATTATAATTTTCATATAAAATTCACGAAAAATTCACTAAAAACTTGATTTAATTATCTAGAATAACTAATTCTTATTTTTTATTCTTTAATCTTAATTATGAAATTAAATTTAAAATTATTTACTATATTTCTTACTCTATTTGCCATACAAGGCATACTAAATATTTCAAAAGCAGATGATCACTTACATACAGTTAGTGGTTCTATAGCTGGTTGTTCAACTAAACATTCAGTCCATGTACTGATTTATGAAGAGTCGGGGTTTAATGATGGTATGAATCATAGTCAGGAGGCTATTATTGAGCCTACTAAGAGTGGCTCTTGTAGTGTACCTTTTAGCTTCAATAAGCCAACTGGATCATATGCTCTAGCTTCATTTGAAGATAAAAATAATAATGGAAAGCTAGACTTCTTTTTCTTTATCCCTAAGGAGCCTGCAGGATTTTATAAATTTAGTGGAATGGGCGCTCCTAAGTTTGAAAAAATGAAGATTGACGTTAATGGAGATATTAACGATATAGAAATAGTATTGCAATAAACTTAATACTTCTGGTAGGCTTAAAAGATTAAAAGCTAGGAAGTAATATGAACATATCCATAGTTGCAGGATCTACAGGACTTATAGGTAGAAATGTAATTGAAGTTCTTTCTAATACAAATCAGAGCGTTGTTGCTCTTACTCGCAGATCAATTTCAAACTTACCGCATAACATAACGGAATTAATTATTGATTTTGATGCTTTTGAAAAACATGGATCACTCCCTCCATGCAGTAATGTATTTATTTGTCTTGGAACAACAATTAAAACTGCTGGGAGTAAAGAAAATTTTAGAAAGGTTGACATAGATTACTGCCTTAGTATTGCTAAAAAAGCCCAGAAATCTGGCGCAGAAACGTTGAGCCTTATTTCCTCTATAGGTGCAAACAGCTCTTCAAAAAATTTTTATCTAAAGACAAAAGGTGAACTTGAAGAAGCTATTCAAGATCTTGGCTTTTCAACAGTTAACATATTTAGACCCAGTTTTTTAGTTGGAGAGCGCTCTGAAAAAAGAATGGCTGAAAAGGTTGTAATAAAGCTTGCCAAGATAATGGACCTCTTTCTAATTGGCTCTGCAAGCAAGTATAGGAGCGTTAAAGCAGAATTACTGGCCAAAACTATGGTTTCAAAAATTGACAGCAAACCTGGAGTCAATTATTTCTACTTCGATGATTTCCTAAAATAAAATAGTGCCTAATAAAAAAAGCCGCTGAATAGTATCTCTTTATCTATGTGATTAATCAATCTTTTTCGAAATAAAAGCTGCCACTGGTATAATATTGGCCATCTAAACAACGCACTTCAATAGACAATGTCTGGTAATTCATTTGGAAAACTATTTACTTTAACAACTGCTGGCGAGAGCCACGGCGATGCTCTCATTGGTATTGTTGATGGTTGCCCGCCAGGAATGACACTGACTGAAGAAGACTTGCAAGGTGATCTAAACTTAAGAAAGCCTGGAAGTTCAAGGCACACTACCCAGAGAAGAGAGTCGGACACAATTAAAATCGTATCTGGAACCTTTGAAGGGGTTACTACAGGAACCCCTATCGGTCTTTTAATTGAAAATACGGACCAAAGACCAAGGGACTACACGAATATTGCTAACTCTTTTAGACCTGGTCATGCGGACTTCACTTATCAACAAAAATATGGACTTAGGGATTACCGAGGTGGTGGTCGATCATCTGCTAGAGAAACAGCAATAAGAGTTGCCGCTGGAGGAATTGCTAAAAAATACTTAAAAGAAAAGTACAGTATTGAAATTCATGGCTACTTAGCCCAACTAGGCCCTATCACTTTTGAAAACTTTGATTGGAAAGAAGTACACAACAACCCTTTCTTTTGTCCAGATGCTGGCAAAGTAAGTGAGCTTGAAGAGTACATGGATAATCTTAGAAAGTCTGGGGACTCGATTGGAGCAAGAATTAATATCGTTGCAAGTAATATGATTACAGGACTAGGTGAGCCGATCTTCGACAGACTTGATGCTGATATTGCTCATTCAATGATGAGTATTAATGCGGTAAAAGGGGTTGAAATAGGTGCTGGCTTTGAGGCTGTTAATCAAAAAGGCTCGGTTCATAGAGATCCAATAACACCTGAGGGTTTTACTTCAAATAATTCGGGTGGGATACTTGGAGGTATCAGTTCTGGTCAAGATCTTTTAATTTCTATCGCCTTAAAGCCAACTTCAAGTATACGAATTACCGCTGATACTATTAATAAAGAAGGCAAAGCGACTGAGATTAGCACTACTGGAAGACATGATCCTTGCGTAGGCATTAGGGCTACCCCGATCGCAGAAGCAATGCTTGCAATTACATTAATGGACCACGCCCTTAGGCATCGCGCTCAAAACGCTGATGTAATACCAACCACACCGTCTGTACCTGCTGCAAAGCCTTAGTTACAAGACAATCTAAAAGGAAATAATGTTTAAGCTAATACATAAGCGTGTTCCTAGCAACGCAAAGAACGATATCTTGTCTGGCCTAACTGTAGCCTTGGCATTAGTCCCTGAGGCAGTTGCATTTGCTCTTTTGGCAGGATTAAATCCTTTGGTTGGTCTTTATGCAGCCTTCACTATTGGACTAATTACTTCAATCATTGGTGGAAGGCCTGGCATGATTTCTGGCGCTACAGGCGCTATTGCAGTAGTCATTGGAACGCTGGTTGCACTCCATGGTGTGGAATACTTATTTGCCGCTGTCGTTTTAACTGGACTTATTCAGATTGTTTTTGGCCTATTAAGGATGGGTAAATTTATTCGACTTGTTCCTCACCCAGTTTTTTTAGGCTTCGTAAATGGTCTAGCCATTGTTATCTTTTTAGCACAAGTAAAACAATTCAAAGTTGCAGGTGAATGGATTACTGGGACCCCTTTAATTTTAATGCTAGTAATTGTTGCAATTACAATGACAATTATTCACTTTTTACCTAAACTAACTAGAGCTGTACCTTCAACCTTAGTTGCTATTGTAATTGGCACAGTAGCGGTGTTATTTCTAGGACTTGATACTAGAACTGTTGGAGATATTTCACCTATCGGCGGTGTATTTCCTCCATTCCACCTCCCTGACGTACCAATTAATATCGAGATGCTAAAAATCGTCTTTCCTTATGCTATTGTTATGGCACTAGTTGGACTAATTGAGAGTCTATTAACGCTTAACTTAATTGATGATTTAACAGAAACCACAGGCCAACCAAACCGCGAATGTATTGGACAGGGAGTAGCCAATACAGTTACTGGTCTTTTTGGTGGAATGGGTGGCTGCGCAATGGTTGGTCAGAGCTTAATTAATATTAAGTCAGGAGGTCGTGGAAGGTTATCGGGAATAGTAGCATCTGTAGTGTTACTATTTTTTATACTTTACCTCTCTAAATACATCGAAATGATTCCAGTTGCTGTCCTAATTGGCGTCATGATGATGGTCGTTATTGGCACCTTCGAGTGGGGATCTTTTCGCCTATTTGGCAAAGTACCAGTGCCTGACATCATTGTTGGTATATCCGTTACAGTTATTACCGTTTTAACTGATAATTTGGCACTCGCAGTTATTGTAGGTGTTATTATGTCCGCTCTATCGTTTGCTTGGGAATCAGCAGGAAAAATACACTCTGTTGAAGAAAGTGAATTAGATGGAAAAAAGACCTATAAGCTTCATGGCGCATTATTTTTTGCATCAATTAACACCTTTCACGCGATTTTTACTCCAAAGCAAGATCCAAAAAATGTTTATATAGACTTTCAAGACTCCCGGGTAATGGATCACTCTGCTATCCAGGCCATTGATAAGCTCGCTGATCGCTACCAGAAGTCAGGAAAAACATTGCATTTGATGCACCTAAGCTCTGAGTGTCGATTATTACTCAAAACGGCAAAGAATTTAGTGGAGGTAAACGTTCTTGAAGACCCTCAGTATCACGTTGCTATTGACAAAGCAAAGGCAAGAATTGAGGGTGCTATTTAATAAGCTTTTAGAATTGGTTATTTACCTTTCTGATCACCCCAAAGTAGCTTATGTAATTGAACTTGGAGGCGAACATTGAGCTGTTTTTCTAAAATCCAGTCTGCCAATTCAACCGGCTTTAGGCTTTCATATACTGGCGAAAAAAGGACATCTGAAAGAACATCATAGTTCTCTAAGATACTGCAGCACCAATCAAAGTCTGATCTCGAAGCAATAACAAACTTGAGCTGATCTTTGCTCTCTAAAAGAGCAATATTTTCATATCTATTTTGGCTTTTTTCAGTCGATGAAGGTGTCTTAAGATCCATAACAACTGATACTTTTTTATTGACCGGAGAGATATCAATACTACCACTTGTCTCCATTGAAACCTTGTATCCAGCTTCTATAAGAGTGTCTAATAAAATAAGGCAATTACTTTGAGCCATAGGCTCACCACCAGTGACACAAACATAGTGTGTATTGTATTTTGCGACCTGCTCCATAATGCTTCCAATCGACAAAGGATTATTGCCCTTGAATGCATAAGTAGTATCACAATAATTACACCTTAGAGGACAACCAGTTAAGCGCACAAAAACTGTCGGAATACCTACTTCCTTTGCTTCACCTTGAAGAGAGTAGAAAATTTCTGTAATATTTAAGGTTGTGTTATTTAAATTGTCCATCTCGAAGTCGTTTTATTTTATTTCTTGTATCTGCAGCTTGTTCAAATTTTAAATCTTCTGCAAACTTATACATCTCTTTTTCAAGACGCTTTAGCTCTTTAGCAAGCTGAACAGGAGATAATCGAACTTGTATAGTCTCTGAGCTCATTTCATCTATTTCTGACGCTGAAAGATCAGTATCCAATATATTAACAATTGGCTTCACTATACCTTTAGGTATTATCCCGTATTTTTTATTATAAGCTACCTGCTTATTTCTTCTTCCACTAGTAACATCCATTGCCCTTTGCATAGAGTTAGTAATCCTATCTGCATACAAAATGACGCTTCCATTAATGTGTCTTGCAGCCCTTCCCATTGTTTGAACGAGTGATCGCTCTGACCTTAAAAAACCTTCTTTATCAGCATCTAGAATTGCAACTAACGAGACTTCTGGAATATCAAGCCCTTCTCTGAGAAGGTTAATACCAACAAGAACATCAAATACACCAAGACGTAGATCACGAATAATTTCTACCCTTTCAATGGTATCAATATCCGAGTGTAAATACCTAACTTTAACATTATGGTCATTTAAGTAATCACTAAGCTGCTCAGACATCCTCTTCGTGAGAGTGGTTACCAGTACGCGCTCTTTAACTGCAACTCTTTTATGAATTTCAGACAACAGGTCATCAACCTGAGTCTCAACAGGCCGAACATCGATAGATGGGTCTAATAAACCAGTTGGTCTTACAATTTGCTCTGCAATAACCGTAGAAACCTCAAACTCAAAGTTAGCAGGAGTTGCAGATACCATGATACATTGGTTCAATCTTTCAGAAAATTCTTCAAACCTTAACGGTCTATTATCAAGGGCAGAAGGTAGACGAAATCCAAAATCAACGAGCGTTGTTTTGCGAGCCCTGTCGCCATTGTACATTCCGCCTATTTGACTAACTGATACGTGAGATTCATCTAGGATAATGAGTGCATCGTCTGGCATATAGTCGAATAGAGTTGGTGGTGGTTCGCCAGGCTTGCGACCAGATAAGTAGCGTGAGTAGTTCTCAATACCTGAGCAGTAGCCAAGCTCTCGCATCATCTCCATGTCTTGAACAACTCGTTGTGAAAGTCTCTGTTCTTCGACTAACTTGTTTTGAGAAAGTAGTTCCTTTTTTCGTTTTCCAAGTTCTACCTTTATGTCATCAAGAATATTCAAAATAGTTGACTTTGGAGTTACATAGTGAGTTTTTGGATAAATGGTGACTCTCTGTAGAGACTTTAGTTTTTCACCAGTCAATGGGTCGAACCATGAAAGATTTTCCACTTCGTCATCAAACATCTCAATTCTAATTGCCCTTTCTTCAGAATCAGCTGGGAATATATCGATTACCTCTCCCTTGACTCTGAAGTGGCCTCGAATTAAGGTGACATCGTTTCGTGAATACTGCATTTTTGATAATGTTGCAAGAATTTCCCTCTGCTTAGTAATCTCACCAACCGTTAAATGCAGAAGCATCTTCATGTAGCTTTCAGGGTCACCAAGTCCATATATTGCAGAGACGCTTGCAACTATGATGACGTCTCTGCGCTCAAGAAGTGACTTAGTGGCGGAAAGTCTCATTTGCTCAATCTGCTCATTGATCGATGCATCTTTTTCGATATAAGTATCGGAAGCAGGGACATAAGCCTCTGGCTGATAGTAATCATAATAAGAGACAAAATACTCGACCGCATTGCCTGGAAAGAACTCCTTCATTTCACTATAAAGCTGGGCAGCTAATGTTTTGTTGGGAGCCATTATGAGGCTCGGTTTTTGGCTCTTCTCTATGACATTTGCAAGGGTAAACGTTTTACCTGAACCGGTGACTCCAACTAAGGTTTGATACTTCTGCCCAGAGTTGATACCTTTAAGTAGTTTTTGTATCGCCTCAGGCTGGTCACCCTTAGGCGAAAAATTCGATTTGAGTTGAAATTTTCTAGCCATTATTGGCAGTTTTTCATTAAAATAACAAACCCTCAATTTTAAACTATTTAAAGAGCTCAGTAAATGTCAACTATCTTATCAAATCGAGTACAAAAAGTTAAGCCATCAGCAACTATGGCGGTTAGTGATAAAGCCAAAGAGTTGAAATCTCTAGGAATCCAAATTATTTCTATGGGATCAGGTGAGCCAGACTTTGATACTCCAACTAATATTCAAAAGGCAGCGATTCATGCAATTGGTGCTGGAGAAACTAGATACACTCCTGCTGACGGAACCGCTGAGCTAAAAAAAGCAGTGTGCGAGAAATTCAAAAGAGAGAACGGTCTTGACTACTCGGCGAATGAAGTTATGGTCTCTTGTGGAGGTAAGCAGGTTTTTTATAACCTATGTCAGGCTATCCTTAATGAAGGTGATGAAGTCATTATTCCTTCGCCTTACTGGGTCTCGTATCCTGATATGGCAATTCTTGCAGATGCAACACCTATCTTTATAGATGCAGGATTAGATCAAAACTTCAAAATTTCCCCTGAGCAACTTGAAGCTAGCATCACTAGCAAATCAAAACTTCTGGTTCTTAATAGCCCTTCAAACCCTACAGGTTCAGTCTACAGTAGGTCTGAAATTGAAGCACTTGGAGTGGTACTTGAGAGACACCCAAATGTATTCATTATAAGTGATGATATTTATGAACATATTCGCTGGGGCGGTGATGAGTTTATTAACATTGCTATGGCTTGTCCAAAGCTTAAAGACAGAACTGTGATTCTTAATGGCGTCTCTAAAGCTTATGCGATGACTGGCTGGAGAATCGGCTATGCAGCAGGACCTAAGACAATTATTAAGGCCATGAAGAAGATTCAAGGACAATCTACTTCTAACCCAAGCTCAATCTCACAGGCTGCGGCACTTGAAGCAATTACAGGTGATCAATCTTTCATTAAAATGATGGTAGAAGCGTTTGAGCGTCGACATGAATTTCTTGTAGAGAGCCTTAACGCAATCGATGGCATCGAGTGTCCAAGATCTGGCGGTGCATTTTATTCATTTCCAAGGGTTCAAGGTCTTATTGAGCGTATTGGTCTCAAAGATGACGTAGAGTTTTCAACCTATTGTCTTGAAAAGCTTAACTTAGCTGTGGTTCCTGGTTCAGCTTTCGGCACACCTGGGTATGTAAGACTTTCATTTGCAACCAGTATGGACAACATTAAATTATCAGTTGAGAAGTTAGCAAGTATCTAAAAAAAAACTGTTTAGATATTTTCCTTGACATCAAAAATTTCTTAATATATTCTCTACACTCTAATTAGGAGACAAAAAATGATAAATAATAGAAAATTTTATATTAATGGCCAGTGGGTCGAGCCTGCAACTAAAAATGACTTTGATGTCATTAACCCATCTGACGAAACAGTATGTGCAGTTATTTCTCTTGGTTCACAAGCAGATACAGACGCAGCAGTAGCTGCAGCAAGAGCAGCCTTACCTTCTTGGTCTACCTCAACAAAAGCTGACAGGATAGCTTTACTAGAAAGACTTTATGCTATCTATGAAAGAAGGATGGATGACATGGCTGAAGTAATCTCAATGGAAATGGGTGCGCCTATTGATTTTTCTAAATCATCACAGGCTACAGCTGGGACATTCGCTATTGAAGATTTTCTTATCCAACTTAGAAAGTTTGAGTTTGAAGAGAAGTTAGATGATTCAGATAATCAATTATTTTATGAGCCAAAAGGCGTTTGTGCCCTTATTACGCCTTGGAACTGGCCTATCAGCCAAGTTGCGCTTAAAGTTATTCCTGCACTCGCTGCGGGATGCACGATGGTCTTAAAGCCTTCTGAACTGGCACCTCTAGATTCTATAATTTTTGCTGAAATGCTTGAAGAAGCTGGATGCCCTGCTGGAGTATTTAATCTTGTTAATGGAGACGGTGCAGGGGTTGGAAGTCAGCTTACTTCTCACCCAGATATTGATATGGTGTCTTTTACGGGCTCAACTAGAGCAGGCGCTTTGATTTCTCACAATGCAGCAGATGACTTTAAGAGGGTTGGATTAGAGCTTGGCGGTAAGGGTGCAAATATTATCTTTGCTGATGCAGATGAAAAAGCTGTAAAGAGAGGTGTTAGACATTGCTTTAACAATACTGGACAATCCTGCAATGCACCAACAAGAATGCTTGTAGAGCGTTCTGTCTATGATCAGGCTGTTGAAATAGCCAAGGAGACTGCAAACTCAACCAATGTTGACATTGCCTCTAAGCAAGGAAGACATATAGGACCAATTATCTCTCAGCTACAATTTGATAAAATTCAAACCTTAATTCAGGCTGGTATTGATGAAAATGCTACTCTTATAACTGGTGGTACTGGAAAGCCAGAAGGACTAGAGACTGGATATTTTGTGAAACCAACTATCTTTGCTGACGTCAATAACCAAATGACAATTGCTCGAACTGAAATATTTGGCCCAGTTCTATCAATCATTCCATTTGATACTGAAGAGGAAGCAATCGAGATTGCTAATGACACGCCATACGGGCTTTCAAACTATGTCCAGACGCAGGACCCAGAAAGAGCCAGACGAGTATCTAAAAAACTACTTTCAGGGACTGTTGAAGTTAACGGTAATGGAGCAGCAATGGGAGCGCCATTTGGAGGCTATAAGCACTCTGGAATTGGTCGAGAAGGTGGATCATTAGGGTTAAATGAGTTTATAGAGGTCAAAGTAGTAACTGGCTGGAGTTAATTAACTTTTAATTCATACTGAATGGCTTCTAAAAAAATTGCCATTGGTGGTATTAGCACAGAGTGCAGCAGTTATTCACCACTTTATCAAAAGGAAGGTGACTTTCTAAGCCTTCAAGGTCAAGCACTGCTTGATCTGGTCGAGTACCCTTTTGATGATTACAATATTCAAGCTCATCCTATTTTCTTCAATAAGTCTGTACCTGGCGGGCCAATTGAGAGAAGCTACTTTTTTAAAGTAAAAGATCAATTCATTAAAGAACTTAAGGCATTAGGCACAATAGATGGTGTACTTCTTTTGATGCATGGTGCTATGTATGTTGATGGTATTGATGACCCGGAAGGGGAATGGATTGCTTCAGTTCGTAAGGTGGTTGGACAGAAATGTGTCATTTCAGCAAGCTTTGACCTACACGGACAAGTCACCGATAAGATTGTTAGCAATATTAATGCCTTTGCAGCCTTTAGAACTGCTCCTCACATTGATGTCAAGGAAACCTATTGGCGATCATCACAGATGCTCGCTAAAGCACTTAATGCTAATTATAAGCCTTGCGTTGTATGGTCTCCAATTCCAGTATTGGTTTCGGGAGAGATGTCGTCAACCTTTGTAGAGCCTTGTAAATCCATCTATGAAAGTCTTGAGCTTTATAATCAAGAACCAAATATTCTTGACTCTAATCTTATGATTGGCTATGTTTGGGCTGATACAAAAAGGGCAACCGCATCATCTGTGGTTACATGCACGAACCAAGAATCAGGAAGCATTGTTTGCAGAAACATTGCTAAACTTTATTGGGACAGTCGTAAAGATCTTAAATCTGATATGAAATCTGGAAATATTTATGATGCTATCAATTGGCTTGGAGAAGACTTTTCAATCATTGCGGATAGTGGAGACAATCCAACTGCAGGTGGAGTTGGCGACAGAATTGATGTTCTAAAAGCAATCTTAGAGTTAAATATCAAAGATGTTTTATTTGCTGGTATCGCATCAAAATCTAGCTACGATGAGCTCAAAAAAGGCAATCAATTTAATCTTGGCGGTAGTTTTGGAGGGGGTGGATCGTCACTAAAACTTACTGCTGAAGATGTGTATTTTGAGAACCATTGTGCTGTCGTTAAAGTAAAAAATACAACAATTGTTATCTCTGAATTAAGGAGGCCTTTTCATAATCTAGCTGACTTTGACTTACTAAAAATAAACCTTAAGGACTTCCAACTACTGGTGGTTAAGTCAGGATATCTTTCACCAGAACTTCAAGAACTATCAGTTCCTTCATTCATGGTTCTATCAAATGGTGCGGTAAACCAAGATCTAAGTTCTATTAAAAATATACACAGAAAAAAGCAAATATTTCCATTCCAAGATGTCGGTCAATTTATTCCTGAAGTCAGTAATGGCTTAAATCTGATTGGGTAATTACAAACAAAATGATGAAGTTTTGTGTGCAACTATCACCCTCTAAATCCTATTGAAGTTCCATCTAATATCAAGTTTATGTTAAGATTGATCTTTAATAATATGGGAAAGATATTATGACTTTATCCTTAGTTTATAGACTCAATGGCTTAATCGGAATTATCTGGGCTGCTTCAATGTGGTTTATACCAGAGATGATGGCTGCCCAGTTTCAGTTTGAAAGTACACCCGATATGGTTACGATGGGTCAATATTTAGGTACTACAATGCTGTTTGTTTCGGTAATGTTTTTGATGCTTCCAAACTGGACTTCTGCAGAGCAACTCAAAAAAGCCACTATGCCTTTGATTCTGCTGCAAGTGATCTACTTATTGGTTCAGCTGTTTCATATTTCTACCGAGGCGATTCCATCTGGCGGCATGCAATATTTTGGTGTTGGATTAACCATAGTATTTATTCTTCTTTTCTATTGGAAATCTCGTTCATAAATTAATAAAAAATATTTTGTACTTAAAAGGAGGTCATAATTGACCTCCTTTTATTTTGTACGGTATCAATGAACACTAAGCAAATTTTCTTAGCTCTCATTGTCCCTATCACCTGGGGGTTTGGCTATGCCTTAACAAAGATAGGTATGGACCAGTTCACACCTTTATTACTTATGTCGCTCCGTTTTGGTATCGCAGGTTTGATACTGGTATGTTTTACTAAACCGCCATGGGGGTATATGCAAGAGCTCTTTATCATCGCCTTGATAGGTTCGACAATACAGTATGGATTTACCTACTATGGATTAAAAGGTATCGACGTCTCGACAGCTTCCATTTTGGTGCAACTAGAAGGTCCTATTTTAGCGCTTCTTAGTGCTCTCATTCTCAAAGAGAGACTTGGCTGGCCTCGAGCCCTAGGAATGGGACTAGCTTTTACCGGTGTTATCGTTATCGTTGGTGAACCAAGACTGAATGATAGTTTGGATAGTGTCGCCTTAGTAATAACAGGCGCAGTTTTCTGGGCGATAGCTCAAATCATGATCAGTCGTCTTAAATCACTCTCGGGTATCACTATACTGGCCTGGGTTGCTATTATTGCTACCCCACAAATGCTACTCATCTCACTACTTATTGAAGAGGGTCAATGGGAGTCTATCAAGACCGCCAACCTTATAGACTGGTCGATAGTTTTTTACTTATCCTTTATCATGACAGTTATTGGCTATAGTGTTTGGTATCACTTGTTACGGATTTGTGATGTTAGCAAGATATCACCATTTCTGATGCTCTTACCTGTCACCTCAATCATAGCCGGCATAGTACTGCTCAATGAACAATTTACACTAACAATGGGAATCGGCGGGTTACTGGTAATGACTGGTGTTGCCAGCACCTTAATTAAATGGCGCTGGCCAAAAAAAACTACTTAACTTGCCTTAGAATTAAAACTTACTTATAAAATGGATCAACTGATTCAAACTGTGAAGTCATCTTTCTTAGCCACTTAGAAAAAGCAATACCCTTACTCAACTGAGCTGAGTTATTATCTGAGTGCACATCTTTTACTAGATCGCTATTTAAAGGGAGTTCCATTTGTTTATTCAACAAATGAGTTTCCCTGTCTAAATCTTTTCTTAACTCTTTAATCTGTTGAATCACAATATTTTTTGACATTGGCTTTCACTCCTAATCGAATTAAATTTACTTATCTCTTTTTCGAGATTTACTTGTTGAACTCTTTAAAGTAGGTTTGTATTGACTTTTCCATTTATTATTGAGATTAGTTTTCTCGATGTCATGGTAATCAAGACCACTAATCTCTTTGAACTCTATAATTGCATCCTCCATGGCGGTCTCAAAAACACCAGAAAGTGACATACTGTAGCCGTACTCTTGAGCAGCAATTGATGCACCTTTAAACGCTTCAAAAATTGGTCTACGAATTCTAACGCTAACCACTCTTTTTTCATCTTCATTTTGATTTTTTGTTACGTATTTACCCATCTATAGATTTATCAAATTGCTTGCTGATAAGGAAGTATACATTTTTTTGTATACATAAAGTAATTATATTAGTAATCTTTTTGTATACAAAATTAAAATAGATATTTTTCTCTAATAGCGAGCTATAATTAATGCACAAAAATACAAGGCAAGACAAAAAAAATGATTGATATTAATTCTTTAGATAAGCTCATTGAAAGTAGGGAAAATGAGATCCAAAATATACGTCTAGATACTGAAAAAAAGATTATTTGGGCAAACAAAAATAACCGAAAAACTAAAACAAGTTTGGTATTTATTCATGGCTTCTCAGCAACACGTTTTGAACTGAGTCCGGTAATCGAAATTCTTGGTAAAGAGCTCCAAGCTAACATCTTCTTTACAAGACTTAAAGGTCATGGTCAAGATGGTAAAGCTCTTGGCGAAGCTACCTTTGATGACTGGATGATAGATATACGGGAAGCTATAGAGATTGGTAAAGCGATTGGAGATAACTTTGTCTTGATTGGCTGTTCAACAGGCTGCTCATTGATTCATACTATCCTTGAAAAATCAACTAATATTAAAGCAGTCATTTATATCTCTCCAAACTTTGGACCTAAGTCCCTTAAAGGACAACTTCTTAGAGTTCCTGGAGCAAAATTATTCATGCCACTTCTATTTGGAAAAGAGCACTTCTTTATACCAAAAAATGTTGAACATGAAAAATGTTGGACGACAAGGTATCCCATAAAAGCATTATTTGCAATCAAGGATTCAGTCGTTGCTGCCTATAAAATAAAACATAACAAAATTAAAGTGCCTATGCTGTTTTGGTTTTCAGATGATGACCAAGTTGTCTCAGCTAAAGCGACTCGAAAAATTATTTCTAAAATGGGTAACAATGTTACTGTTCATAACCCAATTCTTACAAATGAAGATGACTCCTCGAAACATGGTATTCTTGGTGACATCTTGAGTGCCTCACAAACCAAAGATGGGGTTAATAAAATACTTAGCTGGCTCTCAAAGTATATTTAGTAATTGCGCTTAATCTTAGCACCTTTGTAAAGAATCTCTGACAAGTTTTCATTAGCGACTCTTCTCTGAACGACGGTTACAGGATCCATGTTGTATTTTGGTCTCTCAAGCGTTAAACCGTCTTCGTCTTGCCTCTTTTGACCTCTAATATGAGTCCATATGTTTCTACCAACAACCTGTTGTATTGATGGTGGGATATAAGACTGCAAAGAAAACCCAATCCTTCTTTGATGACTTTTATTAGGCTGAGAACCGTGAATTATTGCACCATTATGAATGGACATTTCCCCAGGCTCTAATATTAAATCAACACCTTTTGACTCATCAATATCTTTAATAACCTGACCTCGAGTTAAGATATTATTCTCAGCAAAGGTATCTTCATGGCTTTGTATTGAGGATTTATGACTTCCAGAGATCATTGTCATACAGCCAGTTTCCTTGTTACTAGGACTGAGTGCAATCCATGGCGTTGGAAAGTTGGTACTATTAAGTCCCATATAGGTTGCATCCTGATGCCAGCTAACATAGTCCTTAGATGCAGGTTCTTTAATAAACATAACAGATGCCCAAAGTGCAATATCAGGGCCTATAAGGTCCTCCATTGCATCAACAATTATTGGGTGATGCGCTAGCGCATCTAGAAACGCAAAAGACAAGTGAAGATTATTACGGCTCTCGGCATTAATTTCATCTGGAAAATTAGCCTCAACTTCTTCAAGCTCAGCCTTTATTGAAAGCGCTTCTACCTCAGAAATAACTCGTACAGGTGAAATAAAGCCTTCGTCATGATAATGTTCAATTTGCTGTCTCGTTAGGATTTTAGACATTGCTTTTAATTACTCTTGTCATTCATATTTTTATAAAAAGCTCTATTTTAGTACAAATTTTTTTAATTTATTGACCTTGTTATTCTTAAGTCTTTATACTAAATATGAAATTAATTATTATTATCATTATTACTATGGCTAACATTTTTACTAAGCACCCTAAAGAGGTAGGCGAGACTTACTTTCAGCATCTTTGGATAGCTTTAAAATACAGCTTTAAGCTCTTGTTATTATTTGTTATTACTTTCATCCATTCCATTTTTCCGTTCATTTTTAAGACAACTACAAGTGCTAAGATAATTGAGATGGCAGAGAAACTAAAAAATAGAAAATAAATTCTCCTAAAATTCATCAATAATTCATATAGCATTATCATAATTCATCTAAACTAGCCACATGAAATACTTATCAATCGTTCTTTCAGTGCTTCTTATTAATACTTCTGCATCTGGTGCCATGTCTCCTCGTTTTTACGAAACTGAAATACTTGGTAACTGGATATGTAAAGATATTTGGCCTGGTTACTCTGCATTTGAAATGATTAGATATAAAAAAGATGGTACCTGGAACAGCTTTGGTGAACTCATTGTTGATTTTCCAATAGAAGAAAACAAAGTCAAAGTTAGATATAGTGCTTTAGGCACTGGTCTCTGGGAAATTGAAGATCAAAACTTAGTTAGTATGATTGATTATATAAAAGTAACTAACAGGAACAATTCTTGGCTTGATGAATACTTCAATATGGAAGAACAGTTCACTCTTAATGACAAAAAATCAGAGGAGATTTTGGTCCTATCAGATGACTACATTAATTTACAACCATCCACAGGAAAGCCATACGAGTGCTATAAAGTTGAGATATAGTTAGTCGCCCCTTTGGTTGTATTTCTGAGCGTTACCTTTGGATAAATTAACTGGATATTTTTCCGCATTTCTCTCTAATTTACTTTCTATTGCCTTCTCTAAATCAATTCCAAGAACACTACAAAAACGAAGAAGATACATTGCAATATCAGCCACCTCACTATTAATCTCCTCTGTTTGCCTTTGATCAGGTAAATTTGACTCTTCTACGTTTAGCCATTGGAATATTTCAACTAGTTCTGAAACCTCAACACTTAGTGCCATTGCTAAATTTTTTGGCGTATGAAACTGCTCCCAATCTCTCTCAATAGCAAATTTTTGAAGCTGATTTTGTATTTTAGTTATATCCATAATTTTCATTAATACCAAGTTATTAAAACAACTTTATGATAAAAAAATTTAGTATACTTAAGCCACTTGATACTAATCAAGTTTTTAATTAACTTTAGGGGGTAGTATGGATATTCAGTCTATTTGTCACGTTTTTTTAATTTTGTTTGGTGGTTTTTTTGCAATTCAACTCACTTTTAACTCAAAAAAGTTTGCAGCAGAGCTTCGAATGGATTCTCCGCAAGCAGCTGCTGCTCTTAAGCCAGCTGGATTTCTAATGAGTGGAATAGTTTTAATGCTGATTGCCACATTATTTGAAATTGGAGGATTTACCGCTACAAGAGAATTATTAGCTGCAATGGGGCTATTTACTGCTTTTGCATTTATTTACAATATGGGTTTATTTTTAAAAGTTTGGCCAACTTTTGATGGTGCAGATCATGATTTAAAAAATGCTATTAGACCTTTAATACCTTTAGTAGTCATATTTATTTATTTCTGGACATCATAATTAACAATACATATTAGGAGAAACTATGTCAATTTTTGAAATTAGAAAAGCAGCAGAAGATAATAAAGATGCTGATGCTTTCATGGAAACTTTACACGATGACTTTGAATTTATTAGCCATATAGATGGCACAACAATGGGTAGAGCTCAAGCTGTTGAAATGTTTACATTCCTTCTGAGCAGTGACGATTTCGTAACTCATGAGTCACGTTGTCTTTATGAGAATGATGATGTTATGATTGACCACGGTATAATGAGTTTCCCAGATGGAACTCGTGAATCAGTACTTGCCTTTCATAAAAAAAAGGATGGAAAAGTTATACGCATGGAAACTGGCGCAACAGTTCTTCCATAAGCATTATTAAACTTAAATTAAAGGCGCCTTAGGGCGTCTTTTTTGTTTAATATATTATTCAACACTTCAGAATTATCTTAAAAATGTATCAAAAAAATCTTTGGCAAGAAACCTCTAGAGAAAAAATTGCTTTTGGGAATCTTAAAAAATCAATTACAACTGATTTAGTTGTTGTTGGTGGAGGCTTTACTGGTTGTTCGACAGCTCTATTTGCAGCAAAGAATGGATTATCAGTTACTCTTATTGATCAAAAGATAGGCTATGGGGGCTCAGGTAGGAATGTTGGTTTAGTAAATGCAGGCTTATGGATGCCCCCTGAAAAAGTTGAAAGTATCCTTGGATTAGATGCAGGAGTTAAACTCAATAATGCATTAGCAACAGCACCTGATTTAGTATTTAGTCTTATTGATAACTATGAAATTAATTGCAGCGCTAATCGCTCAGGAACTCTTCACTGTGCACACTCTCAAAGAGGTTTAAAAGATATTCAATTAAGATTTAAACAATTATCTGAGCGAGGCGCTGAATTAGAGCTTTTAGATAAACAGCAGACTAAACAAAGAATAGGCTCTTCAAATTTTTTTGGCTCACTTTTCAATAAAAAAGCTGGCATTATCAATCCTCTTGATTATTGTCTAGGTCTAGCAAAAGCTGCTAAATCTAATGGCGTAAATATTTATGAGTCAACTTTAGCAACTAAGATCCAATCAATCAATAATGATTGGCTTGTAAAGACTCCTCAGGGCTCCATTAAGGCAAAAATGCTCTTAATTGCTACAAATGCCTATCAAAAGCCAATTGAAGGTCTAAATCCATCTAAATATACTTCTGTACAGTATTTTCAAGTTGCAACCAAAGCCTTGTCTTTAGATCAAGTAAAATCAGTTTTGCCAAACGGAGAAGGTTGTTGGGATACTGCTAGTGTTATGTCTTCTTTTCGACTTGATACTGACAATAGATTAATTATTGGTGGGATTGGAAATCTTGGCCATATTGGCTCCAAGATTCACACTAACTGGTCGAGAAGAAAGGTTGAGAGACTCTTTCCACATCTTAAAAATATTGCTATTGAATACAGCTGGCATGGACGCATTGCTATGACAGGTGACCATATCCCTAAAATAATAAAATTGGGTAATAATGCTTATTCAGTTTTTGGTTATTCAGGAAGAGGAATTGGCCCTGGTACTTATTTTGGTAAAGCAGTTAGTAACTGTCTAGTTAGAAGTGATGAAAGCTTTCTACCAGTAGATCCTTTGGATAATTACCAAGAACCCTTATCTAGCATCAAGAGAGGCTTGATTGAATTTGGTGCTACTGCAAGTCATTTACTTTGATTAGTAATTAAGATTGGCTTCTATCGATCTCTGCCAACACCTTTAAAGCGCTGCTTAGTTGTAAACCAAGCACCAAGATCTAATATTGGTCTTGGTGGAAGCCATTTGGCCTTTTTAGTAGCAAGACAATCTGCAACAATAGAAGATTGCATTTCACAGGCATATTCAGCTATTCCTATACCAAAGGCAGTCCCTTTAGTAATACCAGAACCATTGAAACAACCTGCATAATAAAGGCTATCTGAAAATTTTTCAAAGATATTAGTTTTATTTAGGCTTACACCTTCAACCCCTGAGTACAAATGCTCAAAAGGAACATGACTTAACTGTGGAAATCTATTTATAAATGACTCTCTATGAATTTTCTGCCTTTCAATTAGCTGTTTCTCTGATAATAGTCGATGTCTAGTGTATTCAGCAGTATTACGTAATGCAATTCTGCCATCTTCAGTCAGCCTTATTGTTGCACCGCCACTATGAAGCGACAATACGCCCCATGATGATTGATTTCCAAGTGACGCAATCTCATCCTTACTTAAAATACGAGTAATACTTCCTGAAAGTGTCACTCCAACTATCCTTTGTTTTGGCTGATTTAGCGCTAAAGATTCATAATTGCATGCTAATATTACCTTCTCAGCTGAAATTGTCGCATTTGGTGTTATTAGTTTAATCTTCTCACCTAATATCATCTTTGTTACAGGCGTATTTTCATAAAGTGATACATTAGTTGGCAGTTTGTCTGCTAGTCCACTGACCAATTTAGCCGGTTGCATTAATGCACCACCTTCAACCTTTACCCCTTTTTTATACCACTTTGTCCCTAGTTGCTCTTCAAGTTGATCTTGAGAAAGGGAAATATGTGCAATCTCACGTTTTTGGAGTGAATCAATAAAGTTATCACACTCCTTTGAAGAGTCTACATCTGCAGCAGTATGATAAAAACCCTGCTCCTGCCAATCACAATCAATATTGTGTTGCGTAATCAAAGCCCCAAGAGAATTAAGACCTGCATGGTTTACACGATCAACCCTCTGATAATGAATTAGCTTTGCTTGGTCATAGATACCAGAAAAGTGACTATATGCAACTGCAAAGCCTGAGTTTCTACCAGAGGCATTTTGTCCTATCTCTCTAGCATCAAGCAAAATAATCTGATCGTTAGAATTAAGCTCTGCCAATCTCCTTGCACACGAAAGACCAGTAAAACCTGCACCTATTACAAGCCATTTTGCTTCTAGATCAGTGGTTAATTTTGCCTGGGGTTTCCTAGATGGAATTAAATCAACCCAACCTTGAGTTTCATGATCAAAAATGGCATTATTAAGGCTCATACTAATTTAATGAAACCTCAACTCAAATGATCAATCAAAGCAAAATGATCACTTATATCTTCAGCCTGATTAAGCCATCGCTTAACTAATTCACTCTGGTGTGGGGCTGCGCTAACTCCAGGAGGTATTTCTTTATTGAGAACAGCTTCAACTGCCAAGGCAACTGAGCAAGATACTAATTGAGCCATAGCACTTCCTTTATTATTCCCAAGCGTATCAAGTAAAAATTGTTTATGCCAAACAACCTTAGAGTCTTTTTTAACCTTTAATTCAACAGTAAGAATGACTCTATCAACCTCATCCTCTTTATAAGAATACTTCTTCCATAGCTCATCACTAAGAATCTTTAAGCGCTCCTCTACCTCTTGAGAATCAAGTGTATCAACCTCAGAAAAAATATCAGCCCAGGCAGCCTTCCACCCCTTATATCTTAAGGTGCCTCTAACGAACTGATCGATCTTCAATCCTTCATTCATCTGATATTGCTCAATAAATGGTAGGGAATCTCGGTTAGGATAAACTTCAAATTCATCTTCACCCCAAGGCATTGGTAATGGATACAACTCAACAGACTCCCATGGCTTATCAACAGTATAGATTTGGCTTTCACGAATACTAACGGAAGTTGACATTAAAGCCTTTAAAACGCCTAATGGAGACCAACTAAATTTGTAACAAAAATCATTTGGAACGTCACTCAGACCTCCACAATAGCTTAGAAAAGAATGCTGATTTTCTACAGAAAAAACCTTTGAATTCTTATAATTCTCAACCAAAGCGTGCGACATACTATGGTCTATACCCGGATCCAGACCTACTTCATTAACCAGACAGAGTTTCTTGTTTACTGATAACTTATGCAGACTCTGCATTTCCTCTGAAATATACGAGCTTGAGACAAAATGTGCCCCTACAGAGATACTGAGCTCTGCTACAGGGACATGAAAATTACCAGGAAGCATCGAAACCACAACATCACCATTATTGGTGTTTTCTTCAATTGCTTCAAAAGAAAATGGCACAATTTGATAATCACCCTTAATTCCTGATAAAGCTTTAGTCGCATTTTCAACTGTGCGATTGTAAACAACAACTGAATAGCCTTTTTCGATAAGCATCTTCAGGCCTGGTATTGCTGAGAGACCAGTTCCCAACCAATGAATTTTGGACATTACAACTCCTTCTTTATTTCCAAATAATAAGAGGTCTACTAACTAAGGGTTTAAGCCAACACTGCGTAAAACTAAATCTATAACTTGTTGTTTTTTTTCTTCAAACTCCTGATCTGTCAGCCTTTTACCATTATTTAATATCTTCACTTGATATTCAAAATCAGCATAATGTTGTGTAGTGGCCCAAATCATATATAACAAGGTATGGGCATCACCCACATTAGTAATTTTCTTTAGTTCAACCCATGTATTTATTGAGCCAACACAAGTATCAACCCATTTTTTTAACCTTGACGATAGTATTGCTTCCATTTCTGGAGCGCCACTGATAATTTCATTTGCCCACACTTTTGAACCATATGGTCGTATACGAGACAAATCCATTTTTGCGCCAACATAATATCTAAATGCTTCCCGTGGTTCATCAAATGTATTAAATGTGTCGGCGGCCTTCATCCAATCAACCAGTATGCTTTCCAAGACACATCTATACAAATTTAATTTTGTATGAAAATAATAATGAATATTGGATTTTGGGAGTTTTGCCATATCTGCAATTTGTTTGGTAGTCGAGCCTTTAAGACCATGCTTTGCAAAAATTTTTTCTGCTGCAATTAAAATAATATGTTCGTTTTCTTCACGAATTTTCTCCTTACTTCGAGTGCTACTCCTTACTTTTTCTGCAACTTTTAAAGTACCCATTCTATTTCTCCATTATGTTTTCATAAAACCCTCAATGGATTGTTTGGGTGTTTTGTCCAATCAGATGCTTGTGGTGAAATTGCCTTGCCAGTTCTCGGATCAGTTCCAGATGTCATAGCGACCATTGAGATACAATCTACTACAGGACAAACACTTACACAAAGATTGCAACCGACACATTCATCGTCGTTCACTGTAAATACTCTTTCCCCGCCTTCGTTTGTATATCCAATCGCTTGATGTGAAGTATCTTCACATACAATATGACAACGCCCACACTTTATACATTTATCTTGATCAATGACCGCTTTGTCAATATGATTTAAATTTAAATATTTCCAATCAGTAACTGATGGCACTGCTTTACCCACAAGCTCTTGCACTGAATTCATGCCTTTTTCATCCAAAAAATTGCTTAAACCAGTTGTCATATCTTCTACAATTTTAAAACCATAAACCATTGCAGCTGTGCACACCTGAACATTACTTGCGCCTAGGGCAATAAAATCGACTGCATCTTTCCATGTAGTTACTCCTCCAATCCCTGAAATTGGCAAATTTTTTGTTTTTTCATTGCGCGCTATTTCTGCCACCATGTTCAATGCAATTGGTTTTACCGCCTCACCACAATAACCACCATGTGTACCCATACCACCAGTAGTTGGAAACATAGTCAAATTGTCATAATCAACCCTCATAATTGAATTTATGGTATTGATTAATGACACTGCATCTGCACCACCCTCAAGGCACGCTTCAGCCGGATAAATTACATCAGTTATATTCGGTGTAAGCTTTACAATTACAGGTGTCGTAGCATATTTTTTACACCACTCAGTTGCTTGCTTTATATACTCTGGAACTTGCCCAACTGCTGCCCCCATACCACGCTCAGACATACCATGCGGACAACCAAAATTTAATTCAAAACCATCTACGCCTGTATCCTCTATTATTGGGATATACTTTGCCCAAGATGCCTCATTCATTGGAAACATCACAGATGCAATTAAAGCTCTATCCGGCCAGTCTCTTTTAACTTGACGCATTTCCTTAAGGTTAACTTGAAATGGTCGATCGGTAATTAATTCAATATTATTAAAACCAATAACACGCCGATCATTACTCATCATGGAAGTGTATCTAGGTCCATTGACATTCACTATATGCGGATCCTCTCCCAAAGTTTTCCATGAAACTCCACCCCAACCAGCTTCAAAGGCACGATTTACATTATATGCTTTATCTGCAGGTGGTCCCGAGGCCAACCAAAAAGGATTAGGTGACTTAATTCCCAAAAAATTACTAGATAAATCTGCCATGTTATGCTCCTTGTGTTAATGTTTTGTTAATTGAAATTGCAGCTAGTTTTCCATCTTGAACTGCTGACACTGTTAAATTATCACCATCAAGCACGCAATCTCCTCCCGCCCAAACTTTAGCCAATGAGGTTTTACGATGATCATCTACAACTATCCTTCCATTTTTTAGTTCTAAGCTTTTATTTTCAATCAAACCCTCAGTAACTAATTTTTGTCCAATTGCCTTAAAAACAACATCGGCTTTTAATGTAATATTTTCACCACTTGCCATTAAACTACCATCATTTTGTGATTGCATAATATTAAACTCCATTGCAGTGACTTTTTTATCAGCAGATAGCAGACGTTTTGGTGACACATTGTATTGTATTTGTACGTCATGCTTTTTTGCCAAAGTTTGCTCATATTCACTAGCAGCCATTATATTTTTACTGCGCCTATAAGCAATAGTTACTTGCTCTGCACCTAATAATTTACTTTGAACGGCAACATCTATTGCTGTCATACCACCCCCTATAACTACAATATTTTTACCAACCATTAGTTCATCTTTATTACTGGCTTGCCGCAAATTAGCAATATATTCAACTGCATCTATAACTCCTGAAATATTTTCGTTATCAAGATTTAATTTATTTACTGTGGCTAGACCACATCCTAAGAATACTGCGTCAAATTGTTGTTGCAAATCCTCAAGATTAATTTGTTTACCTAGCTGCTTTCCTGTTTCAATAGTGATACCACCTATATCTAGAATATAAGCAAGCTCTTGCTGTGCAAAATCATTGGTAGATTTATAAGCTGCAATACCATACTCATTTAAACCACCGATCTTATCCTTTGACTCGTAAACTGTTATATTGTGTCCCAAAACAGCCAAACGGTGTGCGCAAGATATTCCAGCAGGCCCTGCTCCAACAACAGCAATAGATTTTCCTGTATTTTCTTTTCTTGAAAATAACTGTACGCCATTATTTAATACTGAATCGGTTGCATAGCGCTGTAATAATCCAATTTCAACCGGTTTTTCTTCATGATCATTACGTACACATGCCTGCTGACACAATTCCTCAGTAGGACAGTCACGGGCACACATACCACCAAAAATATTTTCAGTTAAGATTTTATCTGCAGCGCCTGTTAAATTATCATTCTGAATGCTTTGAATAAAACCTGGAATATCAATACTTGTTGGACAGGCTTTAGTACAAGGAGCGTCATAACAAAAATAACAACGATCAGCTTCAATTAATGCCTCTATTGCTGATAATGGTGGATGAAGATCTGTAAAGTTATCTTCGATTTCTTTTTTGCTAAGGCGATGCGATTGAATGTCTATTGCCTCATTTTTTAATTTATTATTATTCATAGTTATCTCCAAAAAATTATTTGACTATTTGGTCAAGTTATAAAAAACAAAACCACAATGCAAAATTAATTACCTCCTAACGTTTCACAGCTTTTGGTATCTTTTTCTCAGCTTGGACATCTAGCCCTTGATAAAATGAAGAGTATGGAGGACGCTCAACATATCTTCCAGCTCCCCTTTCAACTTTTAACTCTCCGTTAGCATATACTACTTTTGCTGCACTTATGGTATGTGAAGCACAGCCTTTGACCTTCATACCCTCAAAAATATTAAAATCAATATTTTGATGGTGTGTTTTAGCAGAAATAGTTTTACTTGCCTCTGGATCCCATATAACAATATCAGCATCTGCTCCAACAGATATACTGCCTTTACGTGGATAGATATTAAATATTTGCGCAGCATTGGTAGAGGTTAGTTTAACAAACTCATTCATACTAAAAAGTCCAGTATTTACGCCATGATGCCACAACACTTCCATTCGATTTTCTACACCTGCGGTACCGTTTGGAGTGATACGAAAATCATCCTTACCAGCTGCTTTTTGATCAGCACAAAAACAACAGTGATCAGTAGCAGTAGTTTGTAAATTACCAGATAGAATACCTTTCCATAATGCATCTTGATGCTCCTTTGCCCTAAAGGGAGGACTCATAACATGAGCCGCTGCATTTTCAAAATTTTTATCTAAGTAGACTGATTCGTCTACCAACAAATGTCCAGCTAAAACCTCACCAAATACCTTTTGACCTGAATTTCGTGCTCTAGTAATAGCCTCTAAAGACTGTTTGGTAGAGACATGGACAATATATAATGGCACTCCATAAACATTAGCAATACTAATAGCTCGACTAGCAGCCTCACCTTCAACTTCTGGTGGGCGAGACAATGGGTGACCTTCTGGTCCAGTTATACCCATATCAAAAATCTTATTTTGTAACTGCGCAACCATTTCACCATTTTCAGCATGAACTGTTGGCATGGCACCTAGTTCTAAAGCCCTATTGAAACTATTGACAAGTATTTCATCGGTGGCCATTATTGCACCTTTATAAGCCATAAAGTGCTTAAAGCTGTTAACACCATGTTTTTCAACTAGTGTTTTCATATCAGCATGGACAGTTTCATCCCACCAAGTAATGGCAACATGAAAGCTATAGTCAGCTACTGATTTCTCCGCCCACTCTCGCCATTGATGATAAGCCCCAAGAATACTCGTTTGAGGCGCAGGAATAACAAAATCAATAATCATTGTTGTTCCACCAGCAAGTCCAGCAGCTGTGCCAGTATAGAAATCTTCACTAGCAACAGTTCCCATAAACGGTAATTGCATATGGGTATGAGGGTCGATACCACCGGGCATAACAAACTGCCCGGCAGCATCGATTACCTCAGCGCCACTCGGCGCTGAGATATTACTGCCAATTTCCTGTATTTTGCCATCTGCACATAGCACATCGGCTTTGAAAGATTGATCAGCATTAACAATTGTTCCATTTTTAATTAGTACAGACATAGTATTCTCCTACAAGAAATTAGATTTTATATTATGATCCAAATGCAGCATCCCAGACCTTATGAGTCCAAGCACCGACTGGCTCGCCATTAATTACTGGATCAGAATCACTACCAAGTAAAGTATCAACAGTACGCTGGTAATCGTCAACATTTAATTTACCACCATTTGTGGTTAATTTGTTAACCTCACCCATCATACGACGCTGATGCTTTTCAGTTTGAGCACCACTCATGTCATATTCAAGCACGATATCGGCAGCAGCATCGGAATTATTTGAAGCCCACTCCCAACCTTTCATGCTAGCACGAAGGAAACGCGCAGATTTATCAACAAAAGCAGGATCACTTAGGTTTTCTTCCAAGACATACAATCCATCTTCAAGTGTTGAAACACCTTGCTCATCATATGGAAAAACTACTAGCTCATCGGCTGAAAGTCCGCCATCAATAACTTGCCAATATTCATTGTAAGTCATTGTTGACACGCAATCTGCTTGCTTTTGAAGAAGAGGCTCTATCCCCCAGCCTTGCTTCAATACTGTCACTCCACCTGCGCTTCCATCAGTTGCCATATTAAGCTTACTCATCCAGCTCAGGAATGGATACTCGTTACCGTAGAACCAAACTCCTAGAGTCTTGTCTGCGAAGTCAGAAGGCGAACTTATGCCCGAATCTTTACGGCATGTAAGCATCATCCCAGAGCTTTTAAATGGCTGTGCTATGTTGACAAGGTTAAGCCCTTTTTCTCTAGAGGCCAAAGCTGCTGGCATCCACTCAATTAGAATATCAGCACCACCGCCTGCCATAACTTGAGGAGGTGCAATATCTGGACCACCTGACTTAATAGTTACATCTAAACCCTCATCATCATAGTAACCTTTTTCCAATGCAACATAATAGCCAGCAAATTGAGCCTGAGTTACCCACTTCGTCTGAAGGGTAAATTTATCACCTGCTTGAGTATTAAAGCTCACAGCGAAAAGCATAGTAGAGCAAATTGCAGCTAATATCGTTTTACTTTTATATATTTTCATCATTTCTCCTTTGTTTTAAAAAAATAGTACTTACCCAGAACTAGCTTTTTCGCATCGATGGATGCCAGAAAGTTAATTTTCTTTCTAAAAGAGCAAATACTCCATAAAACATCGAGCCCGTTAGAGCAGCAACAGCAATTGTTGCCCATACAATGTCGATATTCATTCGGCCAACCTCTGCCGAAATTCTAAATCCCATTCCTACAATGGGTGTTCCAAAAAATTCTGCCACTATAGCTCCAATCATAGCGAAAGTTGAGTTAATTTTCAATGCATTAAGAATAAATGGCATCGCATTTGGCAGTCGCAAACTAAAAAGTTCTCGCCAGTAACTTGAAGCATAAGTGTGTAATAAATCTCGATCAATCCTATCAGTCTCGTTAAGACCTCCTAAGGTATTTACCATCATTGGGAAAAAAGTCATTATGGCAACGACAGCTGCTTTGGACTGCCAATCAAATCCAAACCACATTATCATAATTGGCGCCATACCAATAATTGGTATCGCGCTAAAGAAGTTTCCAATTGGAATTAATCCACGCCTTAAAAATGGAATTTTATCTGCTGCAATTGCAACGAGAAATCCTGTACCACTTCCCATAATAAAGCCAGGAATTGCTGAACGGACAAAAGTTTGATAGAAATCTGCAAATAAAGTAGCGCCAAACCCATCAAATACTTGCCAAATTAGGCTTGGAGATGGCAACAATACCTGGGGCACAGACATACCTATAGTAATAACCTCCCAAAGAAAAAATATCCATGCACCAAATAAAACTGGAATAACTATATTAAGAAATAATTCTATTAATTTATTCTTTGTCTTCAAAGCTGATAGTTGAACTAAGTTATTCCATGTTAGAAACCACAATGCACTTACCAAGAACCAGGCATCTAAACCCATAACTACACCTTTATCAAATGAATGTATTAAATTTAATACAGACCAAGCTCCAGAAAATAAAGCTACAAAACAAATTGATAAAAGAACTAATCCTTGTTGACGAATGATAAAAAATAATAAACCAACAGTTGCAATAGTCAGCACAATAATAGAATTAAGTTCGTAATCATTAATTGCGTCAAGCTTTAACCAAATAAATGAGGCGATTGAAAAAATAAGACATAGCAATCCACTTAAGGGACGCGACCTTATTATTGCCAGGAAATTCATATTTGCAGCCCCATACGATTATTAACTGCGCGCTCCATTCTTCCAACTATGGTAACTAGGGTTGCAGAAATCACTGAAGCAGTTATCAAAGCAGCCCAAATAAGACTCGTTTGTCCATAATATGAGCCAGATAATAGGCGAGCACCAAGACCTCCTTGAGCACCGGCAGGAAGCTCTGCTACAATTGCCCCAACAACGCTCAGAGCAATGGCTACTTTTAAACTAGCAAATAAATAAGGAATAGAAGCCGGAAGACGTAATTTCCAAAAAACCTCTGCTTTTGATGCTGAATAACTGTTCATTAGGTCTACCAAGATAATACTTGGTGACCTTAAACCTTTAACCATCCCAACAACAACAGGAAAAAAACAAAGATAGGTTGAGATCATTGCTTTTGGAACTAAGCCAATAATACCCATTGAACCTAACACAACGACAACCATAGGAGCCAATGCTAGAATTGGAATAGTTTGTGATGCGATTATCCATGGCATTAAGGTTCGATCCAGTGCTGCCACATAAACAATACCTACAGACAACACAATACCAAGAAAAGTGCCCATTACAAAGCCAACCATTGCAGAAGATAAAGTCACTCCAGAGTGGTAAACCAAACTCCGTGGTGAAGTTATCTTCTTATCCCAAATTGTTTTCTTTAACTCCTTTGCAATTTGATGGGGTGATGGCAAAACAGGTCGCTCCATAGACCAAGAGTCTGAGGCTAATTCTGAAAAAGTCCACTCAATATTATTTTTTTCATATCTGTCAATTAAAAAGGAGCTATTTAAATAAACGGCTCCCGCATACCATATCATAATAATAGCGGTTACCAGAATCACGACAGGACCAATAGTTCCTCCTATAAGTATACTGAAAAGCCTATTAGCTTCCATCACTATGCCCCTCTTTTAGGCCTTCTCTTACAAGTTGTGAAATCTCCAAAAACTCAGATGATTCACGGATGTCAAAAGTCCTATCTTTTGGAAAATTAGTTTCAATAACATTAATAATCTTTCCTGGACGAGCTGACATTACTACAATCTTATTAGATAAGAATACTGCCTCAGGTATTGAGTGAGTCACAAATACAACTGTTTTCTGAGTTTCTTGCCATAAACGTAATAACTCCTCATTTAAACGATCACGAGTTATCTCATCGAGTGCACCAAATGGCTCATCCATCAGCAGCATGTCAGGATCAAAGCTCAAGGCTCTTGCAATTGAGACACGTTGCTGCATGCCACCTGATAATTGCCATGGATATTTTTTTTCAAATCCTGATAACCCTACTAACGACAAATATTGCTGCGAAAGATTTTTTTGCTCAACTTTTGAATAACCTGACATCTCTAATGGTAAGTGTATATTTGACTCTATATTGCGCCAAGGCAATAGAGCTGGAGTTTGAAAAACATATCCATATGAACGATCTAAGCGCGCTTGATTTGGTGATTTGCCTTCTACACTTATTGTGCCACTTGTTGGCTTTTCTAAATCAGCTATTACTCGTAACAAAGTAGTTTTTCCGCAACCACTAGGACCGATTAGTGACACAAAATCACCTGAATTAACTTTTATATTAATACCAGAAAGTGCGTGCACTGGTTCCGTTTGTGTTTCAAATGTAAGACATAGATTACTAATATCTATAATTGAAGACTCAGCAGACTTTACAGATAAAGATTCACTCATAATACTATTTTTCGGTTAACCTTCCATACAGGTCACTGCGCCTGTCTCTGAAAAATTGCCAAGTATCACGGACTTCTCGTACCATATCTAAATCAATTTCATGAACCAACAACTCATCGTCTCCATAACTTGCTTGTGCTTCAATTTGACCACGAGGATTTACAATATAACTTGATCCATAGAATTCTCCCATTTGCTCTGCCCATGGCTCTTCTGTACCAACTCGATTTATCGCTCCAATAAAAACTCCATTAGCAGCTGCCGAAGCTGGTTGTTCTAACTCCCATAAATATTTACTTAATCCTGCCACCGTAGCTGAAGGATTAACAATATACTCAGCTCCATTTAAAGCTAACGCACGCCAACCCTCAGGGAAGTGTCTGTCGTAACAAATATATACTCCCAACTTAACATACGCAGTATCAAATACTGGATAACCAAGATTTCCAGGTTTAAAGAAATATTTTTCATAAAAACCGGGTGCAACTTGAGGAATATGAGTTTTACGATATTTCCCTAAAAAACTTCCATCAGCATCAATTACTGCTGCAGTATTGTAATAAACACCAGGCATTTCTTCTTCATAGATAGGAACAACAATTACCATTTGATATTTTTTGGCATATTCTTGCATAAGCTTAACTGTCGGTCCGTCAGGAATTGCCTCAGCCGCTGCATACCATTTTTTATCTTGACTTGGACAAAAGTATGGTTGAGTAAAAACTTCTTGAAAACAAAGCACTTTTACTCCTTGTTTAGCGGCATCATCTATCATCGGGATATGGGCCTCAATCATTAAATCACGTATTTTTTCTGGCGGCATCGTACCATCACCTTTTAAGCCCATTTGGATTAAACCACACTTCAATTTACTCATTCAATAACTCCTTATCCTATTTGGTAAACAAAACAACATAATATTTCTTGACTAAATAGACAGGTTACATATTTTTTTTATACCTGTCAACTTAAATTTTTAGGCTGACTTTCAATAAGCTTCAAAGTGTCATCAAGCGTAATTTGAAGGAAATACGAAGTTTTTTTAACAAAAAAAAGGACTTCCTAAAGGAAGTCCTTAGAAACTAACATTTAAACCAACTATGAAGGGAAAGAAAAGTTTACACCCTCACGAATGCTAGATGATGGCCAGCGTTGAGTTATAGTTTTTCTTCGTGTATAAAATCTTACACTATCAGGTCCATATGCTGCTAAATCACCAAACATTGATTGCTTCCAACCAGCAAAACTATGCTGAGCAGCAGGGACGGGCAATGGCACATTAATACCAACCATGCCGACTTTTATTTGGTCGCTAAAATACCTCGCTGCTTCGCCATCTCGGGTGAAAATACAAGTCCCGTTACCGTATTCGTGTTCGTCAATTAAATCTATTGCTTGTTGCATAGTTTCTACTCTCACAACTTGCAATACTGGCCCAAATATTTCGTTCTTATAAGACTCCATTGAAGCCTCTACACTATCTATAAGAGTGCCACCAACGTAAAAGCCATTTTCACAACCTTTAACAGTAACATTGCGCCCATCCACAACAATATCTGCACCTTGAGCTTCTGCACTGGTTATATATTGTTTAACTTTTTTCATATGTTCTTTAGTTATAAGCGGTCCAAAATCATTTTTACTATTATCAAAATTACCTACCTTAAGGTCATGCATCTTAGATTTTAAGCCAGCAATTAAATTATCTGCCGTCTCTGAACCAACTGCGACTGCAACAGAAATTGCCATACACCGTTCACCGCTAGAGCCAAATGCAGCACCTATTAGAGCATTCACTGTATTCTCCATTTCTGCATCTTGCATTACAATAGCGTGATTTTTAGCACCTCCGAGAGCTTGACACCTCTTATCATTCTCAGAAGCAGTTTTGTAAATATATGTTGCAACAGCGGTTGATCCAACAAAACTTACAGCTTGCACTCTTTCATCGGTTAGTAAAGTATCTACTGCTTCCTTACCTCCATTAACCACATTTAGTACCCCTTTTGGCAAACCCGCTTCATATAATAATTGAGCTACGAATAATGCTGCCGAAGGATCTCTTTCTGATGGTTTTAATACAAAACAATTACCACAGACTATTGCCATTGGATACATCCATAATGGTACCATTGCAGGAAAATTAAAGGGGGTGATTCCCGCCACAACTCCTAAGGGTTGAAACTCACTCCATGAATCAATATTGGTTGAAATATTTTTACTATGTTCACCTTTTAGTAGTTCTGGTGCATAGCAAGCATATTCAACATTCTCTATACCTCGAGTGATTTCACCAAGCGCATCGTGAGCAATTTTTCCATGCTCCTCTCCAATTAATTGTGCTATTTTATTAATATTTTTCTCTAACAATTCTTTAAAACGAAACATAATTCTAGCGCGTTTAAGTGGCGGTGTTGCTCGCCACGCTGGAAAAGCATCCTGAGCAGCAGTTATAGCTTTTTCAACAGTGTTTTTTGAAGCGACTTCTACTTGCTTGCTAACCTCTCCAGTAGATGGATTAAATACATCTTGAGTAGGGTCACCCATTGATACAAGTTCACCATTAATAAGGTGTTCAATTAATTTCATTCCTTCTTTCTCCTTTATTGTAATTCTTTAATCGAGTCAGATATTGCACCAACAACATCCTTTATTTCTTGTTCGGATACGATAAATGGCAAACCTAATTGAATAGTATCTCCACCATATCGCACATAAAAACCTTTATCCCAACATTTCATTGCTATTTGGTAAGGTCGTAATGCGGGCTGATCTTTAACAGCTTCAATAGTAAATGCACCAGCCAATCCATAATTACGAATATCCGCAACATATTGCAAACCTTTAAGGCTATGTAGTTCTTGTTCAAATATTGGGCTCATTTTTTGCACTCGCTCTACCAAATTATCATTCTGTAATATATCTAAACTTGCAATCGATGCAGCACAAGCCACCGGGTGCGCAGAATATGTATAACCATGGAATAATTCAACCAAATAATTTGGTGCTTTCGTATCCATAAAAGTTTCATAAATATTTTTGTTAACCACTACGCCACCTAGAGGTTGAGTGCCATTACTAACTTGTTTTGCAAAAGTCATTATGTCTGGAATAACGCCAAATGCCTCAGCCCCTGTCTTCGCGCCCATGCGGCCAAAAGCGGTTATTACTTCATCAAAGATTAATAAAATATCATTAGAATCACAGATTCTACGTAGCCTATCAAGATAACCTATAGGAGGTGGGATTACTCCTGCAGAGCCCGCCATTGGTTCTACAATTACTGCGGCAATATTAGAAGCACCATGCAATGCTATTTTATTTAATAAGTCATCAGCTAAATGATCTCCAACTTGAGGTTGTCCTTTACTAAATAAGTTTTCTGGTAACAAAGTGGATGTTAAATGGTCAGCTTCAATACCTTGACCAAACATCTCCCTATTTGGGCCAATACCGCCAACACTGATCCCCCCAAAATTAACTCCATGGTAGCCCTTTACTCTTCCAATCAAACGAGTTTTACCGACCTTTCCCTTATGCCTCCAGTAAGCTCGAGCAATTTTAAGGGCACTATCTACCGCCTCTGAGCCGGAACATGTAAAAAAAACACGGTCTAGATCTTTTGGAGTAAGTTCAATAATTCTATTTGCTAATTCAAACGATTTGTCATGTCCAAATTGAAATGCCGGTGAGTAATCCAGAGTGTCAATTTGTTTACTAACCGCTTCCACGATTTCAGGACGTGAATGGCCAGCTCCACAAGTCCATAGCCCTGAAAGACCGTCAAATATTTTCCTGCCTTTATCGTCTACATAGTAACTATCTTTAGCCGAGACCATTATGCGTGGATTTGCTTTAAATTCTCTATTTGAAGTATATGGCATCCAGTGCGCATCATAATATTGAGGATTATTTTTTAACATTTTTCACACTCCTATTAACTAAGGATTTAAGCCAATACTTCATAAAGCTAGGTCTATAACTTGTTGGTATTTTAATATGCTTAGAGAGTCCAATCTATAACACTCGTTACTTTTTTTGCATCTAATAATAGTTCGCTTTGTATTGGGTTACCCTTTGCAATAACTTGCCCATTACGAATTACAAACAAACGTGCATTGCGTAAGCGTATCGCTTCAATTGGATTATTGGCTTGATGAACTACCAAATTAGCATCGCAACCAACTTCAATACCGTAATTATCTAGTTGCATTACTTTGGCGCCATTATTAGTAATAGTTTGAAATATTTGGTGCATTTGCTGCACGCCTGTCATTTGTCCCACATGCAATCCCATATTAGCAACATCTAACATATCATGTTTTCCAAGGCTATACCATGGATCCATTACACAGTCATGACCAAAAGCAACATTAATATTATTATCTAATAACTCTTTAACTCGTGTCATTCCTCTGCGCTTAGGATAGAGATCATGGCGACCTTGTATGGTAATATTTATTAATGGGTTGGCAACAACTTGTAAGTCAGCTTCTCGTAATAATGGTATTAATTTGCTTACGTAATAATTATCCATTGAGTGCATGGATGTTAAGTGCGAACCTGTAACTCTACCCTGCAAACCCAAGCGTTGAGCTTCAAAAGCCAACGTTTCAACATGTCTAGACATAGGGTCATCAGTTTCATCACAATGCATATCAACTAATAATCCGTGTTTTGCCGCTACCTCACATAACAATTTAATAGATAAAGAGCCTTCGTTCATAGTGCGCTCAAAGTGTGGAATACCGCCAACAACTTCTACACCTTTTTTTAATGCTCTATCAAGGTTTTCAATAGAGTTTTTATAGCGCAAATATCCATTTTGTGGAAATGCAACTAGTTGAATATCTATCCAATTCCGCATTTCTTTACGTAATTCTAATAGCGCCTCTACTGCTAACAATCGATCGTCACTTATATCTACATGACTGCGAATTGCCAAACAGCCATTTGCTATTGCCCAATGACATAATTTACGGGCGCGTTTTTTTATAAGTTCTATAGTTAAATGCGGTTTCAGCTCATCCCATAGCTGAATACCTTCAAGTAAAGTGCCACTTTCATTAAAACGTGGTTGGCCTAGGGTTAGAGTAGCATCTAAATGAAAATGGCTATCTACATGCCCTGGAGAAACTAGTTTATCTGTTGCATCAATACTATTAGCTGCATCGCCTGCGATGTTTTTTTCAACAGCTACTATTTTTTTATTTTGAATAGCGATATCGATATTTTTACGGCCATCCGGAAGATTGGCGTTTTTAATAAGTAAGTCAAACATTAGATTCGGTCTCCTTGTCTAAATGGAACTAATAATGCCTTAGGATAGGCCGCTTTTCTTGCAACAAGCATCATCGCAACTATGCTGAGAAAGTATGGCATCATAGAAAAAATTTGATATGGAATAACATCTGCACCTATTAATTGTGCCCTAACCTGTAATGCTTCAAATAATGCAAATAAAATTGCTCCCAAGAAGGCTTTACCAGGTTTCCAAGACGCAAAAATAACCAGCGCAATGCAGATCCACCCTCTGCCGTTAATCATACCGAAATAAAACGCATCAAATGCAGACATAGTTAAAAATGCGCCTCCAATAGCCATCAAAGCACTTCCAGCCATGACTGCACCAGTGCGAATTAATAGTACATTAATACCTTGAGCCTCATTGGCAACAGGATTTTCACCTGCCATTCTAATTGTTAGACCAATTGGCATTTTATAAAGCACATAGAAAGTAACTATTACTAATATGTATGCTAAATAAGTTAATGCAGATTGGTTAAAAAAGGCTTCTCCAATAATCGGAATTGATGATAATACTGGCACCTCAAATGCAATAAATGGAACAATTTTAGGTGGCGTAGTACTGAATGGTATTAGCATTGTATATGCATAATAACTTATAGATGAGGCTAGCAAGGTAATTCCAATTCCGCTAACATGTTGAGACAAACCAAGATAGACCACTAATATGCTATGTAGAAAACCAAACAGCATTCCCACTATAGCAGCAAATACTATACCACCCCATAGATCTCCACCTTGATAAACCCATAACCAGCCCGCCATTGCACCAATTGTCATTATGCCTTCAATTCCAAGATTTAATACTCCCGCACGCTCACAAATTAATTCTCCCAATGTAGCAAAAATTAATGGGGTTGCAATCCTTATTACGGCTGCCCATAAACCCGTTGTTAACATCATTTCAAATAGTTCCATCATAATTATTTACCCCATACAATTCGGAATCGTGTCAGCATTGCTCCAACTAAAACAGATAATAAAGATATGGCCACTAAAATATCTGCGATATAGTTTGGTATATCAACAGTACGACTCATTGCATCAGCACCTACATAGATCGACGCTAGAAATATAGCTGAAATAATTACCCCGATTGGATGCAATTGTGCAAGCATAGCAACCGCTATTCCCGTATAACCAAAACCTGGGGACAAAGTTAAAGTTAGATAGCCTTTCAATCCAGCAACCTCACTAACTCCTGCCATACCTGCTAATCCACCACTAAAAAGAGCTACCATTAATACTGATTTATTGATCGATATTCCATAGAAAGTTGAGGCTTGCTGATTGTATCCAACTGCACGTATTTCATAGCCCCAAACTGTAAAGCGAAGTATAGCCCACATTACAACGGACATTACAATGGCAATAATTATCCCAAGGTGCAATCTACTCTTAGCAACAATAGTAGGTAAAACACCATTATCAATAATTCGTGCAGCCTGAGGCCATCCCATAGCCATAGGGTCCTTCCATGGCCCTTCAAGCAACATATTTACAAATAGTAAAATTACAAAATTCAGTAACAGGGTAGTTACCACTTCATCCACTTTCATATGAGTCTTAAGAAGAACTGGCAACAACAAAATTAAACAGCCTGCTAAAGCACCTGCAATAAACAACACTGGGATCATGATTATTGAAGGTAGATCAATCACTCCTGTACCAACTAAGGTTGCTGCCATAGCGCCACAATATAACTGCCCCTCAGCGCCAATATTCCAAAATTTAGCTCGAAATGCAACAGCAGCAGCTAATCCAGTAAAAATTAATGGAGTCGCCCTTGCTAAGGATTCAGTAATTGCAAAAGTTGAACCTAAAGAACCTTTAATTAAAGCTATATAAGCAGTAACTGGAGATTCACCTGCCCAAATTATAAAAAAAGCGCCAATAATAAAAGCAACTCCAATAGAAAGTATAGGTAGTAATGCAATAAACCATACAGGTGCGTTTCTTCTTGTTTTAAGCCTCATGCAAACTATCCTCTTTCATTTCACCACTCATCATAAGACCGACTTGATTTATATTCAGTGTACTAGTATCAAAAGGTCCTTGTAATCTGCCATTAAATATAACTGCAATACGGTCAGATAATTCAAAAATTTCATCCAAGTCTTCACTAATTAGTAGTACGCCAGCACCTTTCGTTTTAGCATTTACAATTTGCTGCTGTACGAAACTGATAGCCCCTTCATCTAGACCTCTTGCAGGTTTATTAGCAATGATAAAACGAGGGTTATTTGACAAACTTCTTGCTAGAATTAACTTCTGAATATTACCGCCAGACAACAATCTGGTAGATGCAAATGGACCTTCGCAGCGAATATCATATTCTTGAATTAATTTTTCAGCACTACTAACCGCATGTTTTTTGTCAATAAAAAAGCCCGATTTAGCTTTAGAGCGTAATTCCTCACCAAGGAAATTTTCCCATACTTCCATTTCTCCTATAATGCCCTCTTTTGTGCGGTCTTCTGGAATCCTTGCTACTCCAGATTTTGTAAGATAACGAGGATCATATTTAATTAAACTCTCTCCAAATAGCTTAAATTCGCCTGAGCTTGGGGAGGCTAATCCTTGGAAAATTGAAGCTAACTCAACTTGACCATTTCCTGAAACTCCTGCCAAACCAATAATTTCTTTTTCATGTATTTTAAGGTTTATATTGCTAAGCCTAACTGAGCCTTGACTTGATTTGAGACAGACATTATTCAGCTCTACGACTGCTTTACCAATTTTTAATTTTTCATACGCTGGTCGCGTAACTTTACGTCCAACCATCATTTCTGCAAGCGACTCCTTACTTGCCTCATTAGTGGCAACCTCTCCTACTAATTTGCCATGACGAAGAACTACAATTCGGTCACTAATTTCTAAAATTTCATTTAATTTATGCGATATAAACATTATTGATAAACCAGCATTTACCATTTCCTTGAGGACTTTGAAAAGCTGTTCAGTCTCCTGCGGAGTTAGAACTGCAGTTGGTTCATCAAGTATTAAAATACTTGCATCACGATAGAGTGCTTTTATTATTTCAACTCGTTGTTTCTCGCCAACCGTTAAATCGGCTACTTTATCATCTGGGTTAATTAACAAGCCAAAACGCTTTGATAATGCTTTAAGTTTTGTATACGCTTGTTTTTTTTGGCTCCAAAGTCTAGTTAAAGGCTCCGTGCCAAGAATAATATTTTCTAATACACTAAGATTATCCGCTAAAGTAAAATGCTGGTGAACCATACCAATTCCAGCATCTAACGAGGCTCTTGTTGAGCCAGGTGTTAATCTCTGACCCTCAACTTCTATAAACCCTTTGTCACTAATATAGTGTCCAAAAAGTATATTCATTAATGTGGTCTTACCTGCACCATTTTCACCTAATACAGATAATATTTCACCCTCACCTAGTGAGAGTGAAATATTGTCATTTGCTACAACAGAACCAAAACTCTTACAAATTTTGGAAAATTGTAACTTCTTCATCTAATAATCTTAGTAAGTTGATTTTGGTTCGTCGTCATTAACTTCAACTACAAGACTACCACCTAAGATTTTTCTAGACATTGCTGCTACTTTAGTTTTTACATCACTAGCAATCCTACTATCAAACTCATAGTAAGGTGCTAAAGAAGCTCCACCTTTTTGCATCATTGTCCATTCTTTATAATCCTCTGCTACGAATGTACCAGCTTTAACACCAGAGATTGCATGATCAATTGCATTTTCCATATGCCATAAAGCTGATGTAACTACGACATCTGTGCCGTTTTCCTCTTTATTCATATCATTAACATTACCAAATGCAAGTATGCCTTTCTCTCTTGCAGCATCCACTACACCAGCACGCTCTGCATATAAGACATCAACACCTGCTTCTATTTGAGCAAATGCAGCTTCTTTCGCCTTCGGTGGATCATACCAAGAGCCGATAAAGCTAACTTTAAATTCAACATCTGGGTTAACTGACCTTGCACCAGCCATAAAAGCATGGAATAAACGGTTTACTTCACCAATTGCATAACCACCTACCATACCAATTTTATTAGTTTCGGTCATACCTCCAGCAATTATTCCCATCAAATAGCAAGGTTCATGAATGTAATTATCAAATACTGAAAAATTACTACCATGTTCACCACCATATCCACTTCCAGGATCTCCCATTAGATATGCTACGTTTGGATAGTCATCAGAAACTTTTCTAGCCTCAGCACTAATGCCAAAGGCCTCACCAACTATAAGGTCCACTCCACTTTCAGAATATTCCCTTAGGACTCGAACATAATCGGTATTTGAAACCTTTTCTGAATTTACATAATCAATTTCACCTCTATCCGCTGCTGCTTGCAAAGCTAGATGCAATCTTGCATCCCACTTTTGTTGCAGTGGCTGAGTATAGACTCCTGCGACTTTTATCTTATCTGCCAGAACCTGTCCAGACAAAAGAAAGCTAGATAATGTTATGATTAATAGTTTACTAAAACTTCCTATTTTCATTATTTACTCCTTAATTGTTTATCAAAAGTAATACACACATTGAGTTTTAATTTCCATTCAAAGTGATAGTATTACGCCACTTGATGAGCCTCATAATATAAATTAAGAAGATCAACAATTCCTTGTTTCCAATCCTTTTTCTAATTAAACTTGCATTGAGATATGAGCTTTAATTATTAAATCACGAATTTTTCTGACGGCATCGTATCACCACCTTCATACCTAATAGCCTTCAAGCCTACTTCATACCTAATAGCCTTCAAGCCTATTTGGATTAAACTAAACTTGAATTTACTCATTCATCAACTCCATCCTATTTGGTTAATAAAACAACTTAAAACTTCTTGACTGAACAGACAGGCTACATTTTTTTTTTATACTTGTCAACCAAAATTATTATTAGTAGTTCAATCTGAATTTATATTCCACCAATCACTCTATTGATGTGGTTCAATCCACACTATAAATACATCAAGAAAACATTAAGCATTCATCTTGAACCCCTAGAATTGAACCTTTTAAAGTATTCTCCATTTAAGTGCACAAAATCTGCACGAAATACGAAGATTTAGAGTCGAAAAAAAAGGACTACCTAGCGGAAGTCCTTACGTAATTTGGCTCCCCGACCTGGGCTCGAACCAGGGACACACGGATTAACAGT
>Ga0315339_1000309_pt1 | contig 69064 bp, 71 predicted proteins | sample ASW17metaG_FD_204514 | JGI IMG/M metagenome (GOLD analysis project Ga0315339, IMG submission 204514) | Ammonia-oxidizing marine archaeal communities from Pacific Ocean, United States - ASW #17 | ecosystem: Environmental > Aquatic > Marine > Oceanic | place: USA: California | collected 2016-12-05 | reverse complement strand
GTTTGAGCATAGCTGGCTTTCTGATGGCTAGATATTGCAAATTCTTGTTGCTCTTGCCTAGAAAGATTGTATTTTTTTGCAACATTTTCTGCAGTATCTCCCATTGATAAATAAACATTTGGGTTGGTTTGATTTAAGTGTGGATGAGGAGAATAATTTAAACCATTAATAGGTACTTTGGTCATACTTTCTATACCGCAGCAAATAAAAACATTTCCTGCATTCATAGCAATAGCTCCTGCTGCGTTGTGAATAGCTTGCATAGATGAACCACACCACCTATTTACAGTCATACCTCCGACGTGCTCAGGCATTTCTGTCATAAATGTAACTATTTTTGCTATATTATAACCCTGTTCACCTTCAGGATAAGCACAACCAGCTATAATATCCTCAATATCATTTTTATTAATATTAAAACTTGTAATTAAATCATTAATAACTTGTGCCAAAATATCTTCAGGGCGAAAAGATGACAATCCTCCTTTATTTGCAATAGTAAAAGGAGATCTTTTAAATCCAACTATTACTGCTGAAGACATTATTAAAAATCCATTATAGAATGAATTTTAATCCCTCTATCTATTAATTTCTGATCTCCTTTTAATTCAGGTAGATTAATGATAAATCCAGCTCCTACAATATTTTTTTTTTCAAACATATTTACTAAATCTACTGAAGCTAGAGCAGTACCCCCTGTTGCTAATAAATCATCTATGATTAATAAATTTGTATGGCCATCTAATGCATCTTTATGAACATGCATCTCGGTTGAACCATATTCTAGTGTATATGAAACTTTAAATGTTTCACCAGGAAGTTTGTCTGGTTTTCTAAATGGAATAAAAGCTGATTTTAATTTATATGCTATTGCACCAGCCATTATAAAACCTCTTGATTCGATGCTTAACACCGCATCAATTTTATAATTAACCCAAGGTTTTGTCATTTCATCAATAACTTGCTTAAAATGTCCGGCATTTTGAAGTAAAGTTGTTATATCTCTAAATTGAATACCTTTAACAGGATAGTCAACTATAGTTCTTACATATTCTTTCATTTAAATTCATTCATATCATTAATATTAAAAATTGTAATAGGTGCAAAATTAACTGAACAGTCATAGGCTTTTGTATGTGGATATTTTTTATAGTTATCAGATATCTGATTATCTAATTTGAGAAAATCTTCAAATAATTTAATCAAAATTTTATTAGGATTAGCATGTGGCGCTACGGATCGTATATATCTAATATTTTTGTTTATATCGGAAGAATTATCCTTACACAAAAAATAAGTAGCGGTAGCCATTGAACGGGAAACACCGCACCAACAATGAATTACAATAGGGTCATTATTATTCCAACTATCTGCAAATTCAATAATTGAATTTGCATGATCTATATTAGGAAGTAATTGGGGTGTTTGGTCAGTATTTAATCTAAATATATGATTATCAGGACTAACATTAACAATATCATCAAAGCCTAATTTTAAATGATAATCTACTCCTTTTGGAGTATCTGGCGCATAACCTGGATCTATGACTGAAATTACATGAGAAGGTTTCACACTCTCACAAACTGTTTCTAGGTCTTTTAATGAGCATACGATTATCATAAAAAAAGGGTGATATACATCACCCTTTTGAATAATGTTATAAAAAATTTAGTTAGCTATTGCATCAGCTAAAATTGCATTAGCTTCGTCATTCAAATCATTCAAAGTTGACATAATATCATCCCCTTCAATAATTCCTGCATAAGCTTTTTCAATTTCACCTCTTACTGAATAATAGGCTGGAACAGAAGGTTCTCCAACTCCAAATTTAATTAAACCAAGAGATTTATTATATTGTGGAGATGCATTTCTCATTTCGATTATGGAAGGATGATCTGCAGAAGAAGTTCGGACAAAGCCATAACCACTTTCAGATGACCAAACAGCAGAATTATCTGTATTCGTTATGTATTTCATCCATTGATATGCTGCCACCATTCTATTCGCATTATCTGTTTTACCCATAATTAATCCGCCACCATACAAGTTCATTACAGGTCCAGCAGTAGTATAAGGAACTGCAGAAACACTCCAATTACCATTATAACCACCTTCAATAGCTTTTTGAAAATAAGTTATTCCAGAAGTAGATCCTAAAGCAAACATATTTGTACCTTGACCTAAATATGTTTGATCAGCATATTTATCTCTTGTAACTTGAGCGCAACCTTTAGATGACATTCCTTGAATAAAATTCATTGCTTCAACAACAGGAGCGCTATTTAAAATATATTGACCTGTATCATAATTAAAAACATTTCCTCCATGAGCAAATACCCATGCTGCAAAATTACTTGCGTCAGTATCAATTTCATACCCTAAGCTTGCTGTTTCACTTACTCTTCCACTAAAAGTACTATTAGTAGCTGCACAAGCCGCTTCAGCAAATTCAGTTGGAGTTTGTGGCTCAGACAAACCTAATTCGTCTAACCAATCCTGATTATAATAAACAACTTCAATAGATTTTCCAACTTCGTGAAGAAGTTTCGGATTTCCATCAAAATAAGGTGAAAATCCTACGTCCCAATTTGCACCCCAGTCATCTTTATCATCTTGAGAAACACCCCATTTTTTACTATTTGATAAAATAGTTTGGTCAATGGCTGCTCCTATTTGATACATATCAGCTGCAGCATTACCATAACCTCTAGCTACATCAGCAATATCTTGAGTTCCTGCTGAAGTCATCATTGCAGATTGAACTTTGCCATAATGTCCTTTGTAAGTTATGTTTACTTTAATTCCTGTTTCTTTTTCAAATCTTTCGGCTCTTGCCATCATTGCATCTAATCTTTCATCCGAATATTGAACCCAAAATTCCACTGTTTGTCCACCAGGATTAGCATTTTCAATATCATCAGCAGTTATTGCCATAGACTGTGATGAAAAAATAATAGTCGTTACAAAAAATATTTTTGTAATATGTATAAATAAATTTTTCATATTCAGTAACCTCACCTTTTAAAATATGTAATTTCAACTACATATAAATTATTCAAAACCAATTTGAATTAAATACTTTTAAATAAAAATTACTATGATTAAATTACAGATTCATGGCAAATAATTGTTAACAATTATTGTTTAAGTCCAAAATTGGAAATACTCTCTAAAAATAATTTCTGAGTAAAGAAATAAAGTATAATAACTGGACAAATAGCAATTAAACAAGCTGCCATTAATAAATTATAGTTTGCGCCAACCTCTCTAATAAAGCTATAAATAGATACTGTAACAGGGAACCAATCATCTCTTGTTAAAATCAATAGTGGCCATGCAAAAGAATTCCAAGCAAGTATGAAAGCGAAAAGAGCTACAGTCACTATTATTGGTTTACTCATAGGAATAACAATTTTCCTTAAAAAATAAAAATGAGAAGCGCCATCCATCTTAGCGGCATCCCATAGTTCGTTAGGTATCTTTTTAAAATATTGTCTTAATAAAAAAATTATAAAAACATTTCCAAAAAAAGGAACAGTTAATCCTTGTAATGTATTCATCCAGGAAGGGCCAAAAGGTAATGGAAAAATATCACCTCTGATAATAAGTAGATGAGGTAATAAAGAAATAATTTCAGGGATCATTAATGATAATAGTAACGAATAAAAAATTATATCCCTAAAAGGAAATTCAATTTTTGCAAAAGCATATGCTGCAGGAATACTTGTGCATAAAACACCAGAGACTATCAGTGAACTAATAATTAAACTATTAATAGTATACTGCTGAAAATTATTTGATGTCCAAACTTCTATATAATTTTCAAACATTAATTTTTTGGGAAATAAGTATTGATTTGCAGCTTCACCTGAGGTCATCAATGAAGTACTAAGCATATATAAGATTGGATAAATAGATACGACCATAACGATAAAAAGGATAATATAAGGTATTATTAATTCTTTATGAGTCGATTTAATCATAGTTTAATCGCTTTCTAAAAATAACATATTGAGAAATAGCTAAAATATTTAATATAACAAATAAAACCACCCCTTCAGCTGCAGCATAACCAAATTTAACTCTATCCCAAAAATGATCAAAAATTTCTATCGTTACTACATCCATTGTTTCACCCGCTGATGATGTTTGCATTACTAAGATGTGATTAAAAGCTTGAAAGGAATTTATAAATCCAGTTAATAATAGAAAAAAAATTATTGGCATTAAAAGAGGAATAGTAATTTTAGTAAAAGTTTGCCATCTGGAGGCACCTTCAGCTTTAGCTGCTTCATATAAATCAGAAGGTATAATAGATAATCCAGCTAACAAAATAATTGCATAATAACCAGTATAAGACCAGACTCCATAAAAAATTGATGTTGTTAGAGCAAGACTTGGTCCAGCAAAAAAACTTTTTGTTTTAATGCCTAAAAAAATTTCACTGAGTGTTCTTTTGTCAAAAAGCCATATTTGAGGTTCAAATCCAAAAAAACCAATAAATTGATTTAATAGAGAATTATCGGCTCTTCCAAAAATAATAAAAAATACAGCCCCTCCCATCACAGCAGGTGTAATGTAAGGAAACAATAAAATCATTTGGAATAACTGCTTACCTTTAATTTTCTGATATAAAGAATATGCTATTAAGAGTCCTAGACCAACTTCAATCGTGATAGCAAAAAAAGAATAATAAAAAACATAAATAAGAGAGTAAAGAAAATCATCATCTCCTGTTTTCATCATGATTGTCCAACTATAATTTATAATAAATAAACTCATGATTAATGAAATAATAGAAACAATAAAAACAACATAAATATTTTTTATTTTATTTTTATATTCAGACCAAAACCAATATGAAAAAATCATTAATAAAAGACCAAAAATAAATAACCAAAAGAAACTAATATCACCTAATATTTTTTCGTAATTTTCAAAACCAAGAAAGCGACCTTTAAAAACTTTCCATTTATGAACGCTCATGTACATACCAAAAAAAACAGGAAATATGCCAAACAAACCAATGATTAAAAAAGCTGGGAGTATAAAAATATAACCGGTTAATTGATTAGAATATTTTTTATAAAAATTAATCATCTATAATAACTTGATCGTCAATATTTATTACTCCATCTTGTAAGGGAATTAAATAAACCCCCAAATCTATATGATTATAATATTTTTTAAGTGTTAAAGGTAAATTCATAGTAACTTTATCTGTAGTAGGTTGTAAGTTAGTTGCAGAACAACGAGGGATGTGTTTTTCAACTTTAAAAGAAATATTGTTGATTTTTATAATCTTATTTATCCATGTTCTTTCTTTCCATGGATCTATACCAGAAACATAAAAGTTACCTCTAAATCTTTCAAACTCAATTTTTTTGTCAATCTTTTTTTCAAAGTTAAAAATACTATTTAAATTTATTAAAGATATAGAATTAAGAACACTTCCTGAATTTGTAGTATCATAAAATGGATGTAGTTGATTTTTTAGAAAAAATATTTTTTTTGAAAGTGTATTTTCTAATTCTATCAATTTATCACACATGAGAGAATACTGATCATCTCTATTAATAAATATAGAATAAAGTTCTATATTATCTTTGGTAAGGATTAATTTGTTTTTTTGAAGATTAAAACTATATTTATTTAATATAGGTGAATTTTTTAGAGATAAAAAATTATTAATATTTCTTTTGTTTGGAAATTTTTCTATTAATTTTGCAGTTTCTAAATCAACATTTCTTGTAAAAGCAAATGATCTATCATTTAAAATCCCAATTTTCTTTTTTATTTTACACATTTTTAGATTTATGAAAGACAAAGATTTTATAGGAGAGTAATAAATAGCAGCAATAGAACAAGTCATAATTTTTAGATTATATTTATTTATCTTTGAGTAAATAGTAATCTAAAAAAAAATCCAACCAATTAGACATAGATTTATTATATTTAATTCGCAATAAAAGTTGATAAAAAATATTTTGGGCTCCATTTCTAAATAAAATTAAAGGCTTTTTAAATAAAACTGAAAATAACCAACGTAAGTGCATTATAAAATTAACTTCAGGATGAAATTGCAGTGCATAACATTTCTTATATTTAAAAGCTTGAAATTTAAATTTATCACCATAAGCTAAAGTTGTACAGTTTGAAGGAGTGGTAAATCCCTCTGTATGAAACTGGTAGAAAAATTTTTGTTTTTGAAATAATTTTTTACCTTCCTTACTTGGTTTAATTTTATAAAAACCAATTTCAGATAATTTTTTTTCATTTTTAAATATTGGTGAACCAAGATATTTTGCTAAAAATTGAGCACCTAAACATATTCCTAGATATGGGATATTCGAATCAATAATTAATTTCATAAAGTTAATTTCTTTTAAAATAAAATCATCTGTATCATTAGCACTCATTGGACCACCAAATATAACTACCAATGAATAAAAATTTAAATTTTTAGGTAAATCCTCACCCAAAGGAGGTCGACATAATACAATTTCATAGCCTCTTTTTTTAAGTTTAATTTCTATATCTCCAGCAATAGATTTTTTTTGATGTAAAATTAATAATGCTTTTTTCATTGTAAGATTTTGTATTTTAAAATATAAATAATTAAAGATCAATTATTAAACTAAGTGTTTTAAAGATGTTAAAAAATAAAAGAATTATCTAATGAAATGGAAAGTGTACTTATCTGGTGAAATACATACAAATTGGAGAGATGAATTAAGACAAAGTTCCAAAAAAATAAACCTACCAATTGAATTTACTGAACCTGTTACAGATCACGAATTATCAGATGACTGTGGCAAAAAAATACTTGGATCAGAAGATAATAAATTTTGGCATGATAATAAAAGTGCAAAATTAAATGCCATAAGAATTAGAACTGCTATTAAGCAAGCAGATATAGTTATTGTGAGATTTGGGGATAAATATAAACAATGGAATGCTGCTTTTGATGCTGGATTTGCAGCAGCTTTATCAAAACCATTAATAATAATACATCAAGATGAGCATCAACATGCACTAAAAGAAATAGATGTAGCAGCTTTGGCTGTAACAGAGAATGTTGATGAGGTTGTCAAAATACTTCAGTATACAATTGAGGGAAAATTTAAAACTTAAATTTTCCTTCTTTTTCTTGGGCCTGTAGGTCTATTTACGTTAGATCTCTTAGAACTCTTTCTATCAGATTTTTTATCAGAAGATTGACTAGAAAACTTTTTCTTAAAAGATTTTTTGAAAGAAGATTCTGAATCCTTCTTTTTAAATCTTTTTTTAGAAAATGACTTATCGTCTTTTTTTTTATCAGAAGATTGACTAGAAAACTTTTTCTTAAAAGATTTTTTGAAAGAAGATTCTGAATCTTTCTTTTTAAATCTTTTTTTATTTCTATTTTTATTATCTTGTTTTCTATGTGATGATTTATATTTGTTAGAAGTTTTAGATGATTTATTATTTTTAGAGGGATTAAATATATTTTTAATCTCTTTCCACTTTAAAAAATCTCCTTTAGTTACGAAACTTAAAGCCACTCCATTTAATCCTGCCCTTGCAGTTCTGCCAATACGGTGAATAAAATCTTCGGCCATTTGTGGTAAATCATAATTAATAACATGCTCTATATGTGGTACATCAAGTCCTCTAGCTGCTACATCTGTTGCAATTAGAATTCTAAATTTTTTATCTCTAAAATTCTTCATAACTGTATTTCTTTTACTTTGTCTTAAACCTCCATGTAGAGCAAAAGATTTAATTCTTTCTTTTGATAAAGATTTTACTAATTTTTCAGTACCATACTTAGTTTTTACAAATATTAAAATTGACCCTTCTCTTTTTGTAATTTGATTTTTTATCTCTAATAGTTTCTCATCTGATTTTAATTCAATAACTTCTTGTTTAATATTTTTTGCGGCAATATTCTCACTTCCTACTGAAACACGTTTAGGATTGTTTAAATATTTTGCAGATAGCTTTTTAATATTTTCAGGTATTGTTGCTGAATACATTAATGTTTGTCTTATGGAAGGTACAAATTTTAAAATTTTATTTATTTGAACTTCAAACCCCATATCCAACATTCTGTCAGTTTCATCTAAAACTAAAAAATTAGCATTATGAAGATTGAGAGTTCCTCTCTCTAAATGATCATTAATTCTACCGGGTGTGCCTACGAATATTCTAGGACGTCTTTTTAATTGTGATAACTGTTTACTCATTAATTCCCCACCTATCAAAGCAACTGTATTGATAGGACTTTTAAAACCTAATAATGAATGAACAACATCTAATACTTGTTTTGCTAATTCTCTTGTAGGTATCAAAATTAAAGCGGATCCCTTACTTGATCTCATAAGTAATTCTATCATTGGAATACAAAAAGCAGCTGTTTTTCCAGTTCCTGTTTGCGCCGATCCTAAAATATCTTTTCCTGCAAGTACTAAGGGAATTGATTCAGCTTGAATAGGGGTTGGTATGTTAAAGTTAATATTTTTAAGAGATTTATTTATTGTTTTATTTAAATTAAATTTTGTAAAATTAGTCATATGTCTTCATTATTTTTTGGAATCTTGATTGAAATATAGCCATAAATCAAAATTTAGGATTATGAAAAAAATGACAATATAAATTAAAAACCTCCTATAGAACTTAGATTTGCAGTTCGCTAGTGTTTATTTACTAATCAATTTATAATTTTATAGAAAGTTAGGTAAAATAAGAAAAATGACAGAATATATTGATAAGAAAAAATAATTTAAATTTCACAAACTTTTAATTGAATATATCTATCTTTATCAAAATTAAATAAGATTATTATCAAATATTAATCTTTTTTTATAATAAATGTTAATATAATTTCATATTATGGATAAATTCAATATAAAATCAATGAAACTATATAACAATGTTAATAGAATTTTTAATGAGTTAAGAGATATTGGTAAAGATAAATCAAAATTCTTAAAAATAGAAGATTTAATTAATTTTGATCAACTACACTATTGCGGAACAGACGCAGTTGATTTTGCAATAAAAAAAACACAAATTAATTCAAACAAATCTATTTTAGAAGTTGGATCAGGGATTGGTGGCCCAGCAAGGTATATTGCATATAAAACAAAAGCTTCAGTGACAGCACTTGAAATACAAGCTGATCAAAATAAAATAGCTGAAGATTTAACTAAAAAATGTAAATTATCAAAAAATGTTAAAAATATTAAAGGAGATATTTTGAATTATAATTGGAAAAACAAAAAATTTAATGTTTTGGTAAGTTGGCTTGCATTTTATCATATTAAAAACCAAAAAAAATTATTGGATAATTGTTTTAATTTGATTAAAAAAAATGGATATTATTATGCAGAAGATTTAATATGTGAGAAAAAAATCAATACGAGAAACTTAACTGAATTATCAAAAGAATTATATGCTAATTATTTACCAACATATGAAAAATATTTGTCTCTATTAGAAAAAAAAGGATTTAAAATTATTTACCATAGAAATATGTCTAGTAAATGGGCTAGATTTGTAAAAAAAAGAAAACTATCATACCAAAAAAATAAAAATAGAAATATAAGAGTGCATGGTAAAATAACTTATGGAAATATTGGCTATTTCTATAAAATTGTACACAAACACTTTAAATTAAAAAATATTGGTGGTATTAGAGTCGTAGCAAAAAAAATCTAAATCATTCATATAAATTTATCGTTTTTATTTTTTTTTATTAATAGGTATTAATTGAGTAATTTGAAATTATTAATTCATTAGATTTTGATATTTTAAAAAAAGATCTTACAAGTCTTTAATCCTATTTCTTTTTAAAGAAATAGATAGTTAATATTCCATATAAATTTTCTTTAATATTCATATTTTTATATATTTTTAATTCTAACGAAAAAAAATTACCACAAAAAAATCAAAAAAAAAATAAAGAAAAAGAAGATTCCAAAGATGGTTGGATAAATGATTAGGGAGAAAAGATTCTAACTCTCGTCACCCCTGGTCCCTAACCATGTATAAAATGTTTTTAAAATTATCAATTTTTTAAAGTGAGTAAAATAAACCACTTTAAAAATATTTTATTTAATAACTTTTAATAAACCTTCATCGTCAATCATTGCTTCAACTTGAGGAAAAGTACACATTGGTGCCCAACTCATCATGAAGCCGTGAAGTTTTTCATGATCTTCTGCATCTACAATTACATAACCGTAACCACTTGCTGAATTATGAACTCTAGCAATTTTAGTTACTCCTTCAGGAAATTCACCATCTCTTTCCTCTTGAGTCATATTTTTAAAAAACTCCTGTGCAGGTAATTTCTTATCATCATATAAAACGTATTTTAAGTGATATAACATTCTGTATCCTTTCAATTTAATAATTAAAAAAAATATCTAAATATAAAATTAAATAAATATTAATTTTTAATACTATTATTTTTATAGAAAATTTATCAATGGTCGGGGAGAAAGGATTCGAACCTTCGACCCCCTGGTCCCAAACCAGGTGCGCTACCAGGCTGCGCTACTCCCCGACTAAGAAGCCTTATAAGGATAATCGCATCAAAAACAATTATTTAGTTTGAAATTTCATCTTTATAGGTTTATTTAGAAAACAAAAGGGGTGCTTAAATGCTGAGATTTATACCCTAATAACCTGATCTGGATAATGCCAGCGGAGGAAATATGAAAAAAATATTAATTTTATTTTTACTAATAGGAGTATCAACTAAAGCTTATGCTAATAATTTAACAATTTATACATACGACTCTTTTGTATCAGAATGGGGACCTGGACCAATTATTAAAAAAATTTTTGAAGAAAAATTTAATACAAATATTGAATTTATTGCAGTTGATAGTGCTGCTTTGCTTCTTAATAAAGTAATATTAGAAGGTTCATCAACAAAAGCAGATATTGTTTTAGGCTTAGATATGAATCTTTTAGATGAAGCAAAAAAATCAAATTTATTTGAAAATCATAATATTATTAATTTAAATGATAGATTAGTACTACCTATTAGATGGGAAAGTAAGGTATTTGTTCCATACGATTTTGGATTTTTTGCTTTTGTATATAATAATAAAAAATTTAAAAAAGTTCCAAAATCAATGCGAGAATTAATCAATAATACTGATGCTAGAATTGTCATCCAAGATCCAAGAACATCAACACCTGGTTTAGGTTTGCTTACTTGGATGAAATCAATTTATGGTGATAACGCTCAATCTGAATGGAAAAAACTAAATAAAAAAATTGTTACAGTTACTAAAGGTTGGACAGATTCTTACTATAACATCTTTTTAGCAGGTGAAGCAGATATGGTATTAAGCTATACTACTTCTCCAGCAGCACATATGATGTTTGAAAATAACAATGATTTTTCTGCAATTAATTTCGAAGAAGGAAATTATCTGACAGTAGAATTTGCAGGAATATTAAAAAAATCTAAAAATAAAACTCAAGCTAATAATTTTATTAACTTCATGTTATCGGAAAATTTTCAATCAGTTATACCCTCTACAAATATAATGTACCCTGTTACTAAAATTAATAATATACCAGATGCATTTCAATCATTAGAAGTACCTAACCCACTTCAAATTGATCCTACTACAATTAGAATGAATAGAGAAAATTGGATAGAGGAATGGTTAAATGCTTCTTAAATTTAATTGTTATATAAATTATATTATCTAGTACTTGGTTTATTTAGCCTAGTAATAACTTTACCAATTTTAGGTATTTCATCTAAAATTGATTTTGAGTTTTCATATTTTGTCAAATTTTTTGATAGTAGTTATAATATTAGATTAATTTATATTTCTTTTATCCAGGCCTTTTTATCAGCAACATTAAGTTGTGCCATAGCAATTCCATTTGCTTTAAGTTTGTATAGACATAAAAATCTAACAATATCAAAAATTATCATATCATTATGTGGTTATTCATTTATTTTGCCATCTATATTAATAGTTTTTGCTGTAATTGGTGTGTTCGGAATAAATGGATTTCTTAATGAATATACAAATTTTTATCAAATTTTTAATATCAAATCTCTATTTGGCTTAAAAGCAATAATTCTTGGTCATATATTATTAAATGCACCTTTTGCGACAAGATTATTTTTTCAAAATTTAAATATTATTTCAAAAAATTATGTAGATTTAAGTAATTCTTTAAGTTTAGGTTTTTGGTCAAATACATTTAAAATAGAATTACCTATATTAAAACAGAATTTATTATCCATATTTTCAATAATATTCGTTTTATGTTTTTTAAGTTTTGCTATTGTTATGTCTTTAGGAAAAGGTCCATCAACTTCAACAATGGAAGTTGCAATTTATCAGCTCGCTTTATTTGATTTAAATTTCAATAAAGCCATAGTCTTAAGTATTTTTCAAATATTAATTTGCCTTATTTTTTTGATGACAGGTTTTTATAAACAAAGAGGCTCAAATTTTTTTGAAATTCAAACAAATAAGTTTAATCATCCATTAGAGCATTTTAAATCTATAAAATATATTGATTACATATTAATTTTTTTTCTTTCTATGTTCTTATTTTCTCCTGTAATATTTATAATAAGCAATTTTTTTCAATTAATTTTCGTAGAAAATATTTTTATAAAAAAATATTTTATCGATGCTTTTATTAATTCTTTTCTCTTGTGTATTTTAACTGGTATTTTGGTAACATTGATAGGTTTAACTATATCTATTCTATTAGTTAAAACTAGAAAAAAATATTTTTTACAACAAATATTATTTTTAGTTAGTTCAATAATATTAGTAATTTCTCCAGTAATACTAAGCCTAGGCTACTTTATTATTTTAGGAGAACTTCGTTATATATATTGGATTACATTTCTGGTAATTATAATTTTAAATACTATTTTTTTAATACCTTTTTCAATATTAATATTATTTACCAAACTAAAAAATATTTTTTTAAATTTTGATGACATAAAGAAAACTTTTAGATTGAATGATATAAACTTTATTAAAATAATTTATCCTTTAATTAAAAAAAATTTATTTTATGTATTCTCATTTTCTACAGCTATAAGTTTTGGAGATTTTACAATAATTTCTTTTTTTAAAAATGAATCTTTTCAAACTTTACCATCTCTTTTATATAAATTAATAATTTCATATCGTTTTAATGAAGCATCGATAGTGGCAGGTTTAATATTAATCTTTAGTTTATTCATTTACCTTTTATTTGATAATAAATTTTATAGAGACAAACCAGATAAAAGCATATGAACATAAATACTTACTATATATCCTATAAAAATAACTGGAGTCCATTTCATATGCCCAAAAAAAGTATAATAGCCCCTTGCTTGTCCCATTAAAGCTACACCAGCAGCAGAACCTATAGATAGCAAGCTTCCCCCCACACCAGTTGTTAGAGTCACTAAAAGCCATTGCTCAGTAGACATAGTTGGATTCATTGTTATTACCGCAAACATTACTGGAATATTATCAACGATCGCAGATAAAATTCCTACTATAACGTTAGCATATGTAGGGCCTAAACCAATATAAAGAAATTCTGATACAAGGGTTAAATAGCCTATAAAGCCTAAACCGCCCACACTTAAAATAACACCAAAGAAAAAAAATAAAGTATCCCACTCAGCTCTTGATACTTTTCTTAAGAAGTCAAATTTATCATCATCTTGATTTTTATCAAAAGTAATTTTTAAGTAAAATGAGTACAATCCTAACAAGCCAAGCCCAAACATCATGCCTAACATAGGGGGTAAGTGTAAAACATTATGAAAATTTACTGCAGAGAAAATTGTAAAAAATCCTAAAAAAATAATTACTTTAGATCCCCTCTTCATTTGAACTATATCGGTGGAAACATTAGGCATTTCATTAGGAATAAAAAAATACATTATTAAAGATGGTATTAAATAATTTATTACTGAAGGAATAAATAATTTAAAAAAAGTTAAAAAGTCAACTATACCTGCTTGCCATACCATTAATGTTGTAATATCTCCGAAAGGACTAAATGCACCTCCGGCATTAGCTGCAACTACAATATTAATGCATCCTATTGATAAAAATTTAGTATTACCCTTTCCGCATGCTAATAAAACTGAACACATTACTAAGGAAGTCGTTAAATTATCAGCAATAGGTGAAAGAAAAAATGTAATAACTCCAGTTAAAATAAATAACTGCCTAAAGTTAAACCCTTTAGAAACAAGTTTATATCTTATAAAATTAAATACATTTCTTTCTTCTAAAGCATTAATATATGTCATTGCAGCTAATAAAAATAGAAAAAGTTCAGCAAACTCAAGAATATTATACTCTAGAGCATGTTCTACCTCTTTTTGATCTCCCTTAAAATAAACAGAATAGTAATAAGCAATGAGGCCCCATATTAATGCTGCAGAAATAATTACAGGTTTTGACTTTCTAAGGTGCGTAAATTCTTCAGCCATTACAAAAGCATAGGCTATTATAAAAATTAAAAGAGAAATATAACCTACATAACTTGTTGTTAAATCTATGTGCATAATATTAAGTATTAAAATCTATTACATTTTTTTCAATGTTAAAATCATATAAATTATTATGCATTGCTTCGTCAATAAAAACACTTTTTTTTGGAAAATTAGCTTTCAAGAATAACTGTACACTATGGGAATGAGGAACTATTTCATCTTTTATACCGCTAATAATTAATAAAGGTGAAGAAATTTTATTTATTTTAGAAATATTATCAAACTTATCTAAAACTAATAATTTTGCAGGGTAAATTTTATATTTTTTTTGAGCAATATTAGTAATTGAAGTAAAAGGGGCTTCAAGAACAACAGATTTAAAGGAATATCTTGTTGCCATTTCTAAAGCTACCCCAGTTCCTAAGGATTCACCGTATACAATAATATCATTTTTTTTTGTTGAGGTGTTATTTTTAATCCATTTAAATGTTGATTCTGCATCCATATATAAATTTGATTCAGTAGGCTTTCCTTTGTTTCCACTATAACCTCTCCAAGCAGGCAGTATGACCCCCCATCCTTGCTTTATATATCTTTCTATTCTGTAACTTCTTTCTCCTATATCGAAAGAATTACCATGAAAATACAATAGAGTTGGGTTGTTATTCTTAGGCTTAGAATACCATGCTAATAAATTAATGCCATCTTTGGTAGATATTTGTATTTCTTTAATATTAGATAATCCATAATATATTGGTTTCTGTGGCTTACCAGATATATTAAAGATGATTTTTCTTTGAAATATAAAAAGAAATGATCCAAAAATTATGTAAATGAAAACAATAGAAATTATGTACTTCTCCATATAAAATATATATATAATCAAAAATATTGTATGTTAAATAAAATTAAAACATTTGACCCTTTAAGTGACTTTAATAAAGCTATTAAAACTCTGGAAAATAATAATATTCGCCCTACTAAGCAAAGAATGGTTTTGGCTAAATTATTATTTGAAAATGGTAGAAGACATGTGTCTGCAGAAGAACTTTATAATGAGGTAAAGAAAAATGATAGAAAAATTTCTTTAGCAACCATATATAATAGTCTTAAACAATTTTCAGCCATTGGTTTGATTAGAGAAATAGTTGTTGATCAAAATAAATCTCTTTATTGTACAAACAAAGAATCTCATTATCATCTTTATATTGAAGATGAAGGGAAGATTGTTGACATACCAACAAAAAATGTTGATTTGAATATACCTTCTATACCTGCATGTTTAAAGCTCCATAATATCGACGTTATTGTAAGAATTAGAACTCTTAAAGATAAAAATATTAATTAATTTTAATGACCAACAATTTGTTATGGTCCCCAACAAATAAGAAAAATAAACTTCAAAAATTTAGAAATAATAACCGATCTAATATATTAAACGATTCATATAATTCTTTACATAAATGGAGTATTGAAAGTAAAGAAGAATTTTGGTCTTCTATATGGGATTTTACTAAAATTAGAGGAATTAAAAAAGACCCTATATTAGAGAATAAAAATGACTTCATTAATTCAATTTTTTTTAAAAATTCTACATTAAATTTTACTGAAAACTTGATTATTAAAAACAATGATAAAGATGCTATTGTTTTTTTTTCTGAAAAGAAGTTTGAAAGAAGAATTACATGGAGAAAATTGGAGTCTGATACTGATAAAATTGCAAGGTTTCTAAAAAAAATAAATATTAATAAAGGTGATCGTGTAGTTGGCATTCTTCCAAATATACCAGAGGCTGTGATTTCTTTTTTAGCTTCAGCAAAGATAGGCGCTATTTGGTCTTCATGTTCTGCTGATTTCGGCCCTCAGGCTGTAATTGATAGATTTAAACAAATTGAACCAAAAGTAATTATAGTTTCTGATGAATATTTTTATAATAACAAAAAAGTTAAAACCTTAAGTAAATTAGATAAAATATTAAAAGAATTACCTTCTGTAAATGAAGTTATTATAGCCCCATATGATCATAGAAAAATAATTAAATATAAAACTAACTTTTCATTTAAAATGTGGGATCAAATATTAAACTATAATTATAAGCCGATTAAAAATAGCTATAATAAGTATAATTTTAATATTCCTTTATATATTTTATATTCCAGTGGCACAACAGGTGTACCAAAATGTATAGTTCATGGAGCAGGTGGTACTTTAATACAACATAAAAAAGAACATCAGCTTCATTGTAATATTAATTCTGGAGATAAAGTATTTTATTTTACAACTTGTGGTTGGATGATGTGGAATTGGCTTGTATCTTGTTTGTCTTCACAAGCCACAATCTATCTTTATGATGGTTCTCCATTTTATCCTTCTGAAGATCATTTTTTCAAAATAATTGAAAAAGAAAATATTACTTTTTTTGGAATAGGAGCTAAATATTTAGACTATTTAAAGCAAAAAAATATAAATATTAAAGATAAATTTAATTTAAATTCATTAAAAACAATAGCTTCAACTGGATCGCCTTTAATCCATGAAACATTTGAGTTTGTATATAGTAATATTAAAAAAGATGTGCATTTAACTTCTATTAGTGGTGGAACAGATATAGTTTCTTGTTTTGTATTAGGAAATCCAAATCAATCTGTTTATGCCGGGGAAATTCAATCAAAAGGATTAGGAATGGATGTTGATGTTTTTGATGAAAAAGGTAATTCCATTACAGAAACCAAGGGAGAGCTTGTTTGTAAAACTCCCTTTCCTTCGAAACCTATATTTTTTTGGAAAGATAAAAATAATCAAAAATATATTGAAGCGTACTTTTCTAAATATAAAAATATTTGGCATCATGGAGATTATGCAGAAATTACTAATAATAATGGTTTTATCATTTATGGAAGATCTGACACAACTTTAAATTCAGGTGGTATTAGGATAGGTACAGCTGAATTATATCGGGTTATTGAAAATATTAATGAAGTGGAGGAATGTCTTGCAACAGAACTTATACTTAAAAATGATACTGCAGTAATATTGTTTATAAAACTTCGAAACATTAATAATTGTGATGAAAATTTAAAATTAAAGATAAAAAATAAAATAAAAATATCTCTTTCACCTAAACATATTCCTGCTGAAATATTCTGTATAAAAGATATTCCTAAAACAAAAAGTGGTAAGACTGTAGAATTAACAATAAAAAAAATTATTAACAATGAAGATATAGAAAATTTAAATAGCTTAATTAACCCTGAATGTTTGTTTGAATATAAAAAAATTGCAAAAAAATTAAATTTAAAATAATTTTATTGTAAAAATATAAAAAAAATATAGCACTATATAATGCCAAAAAAGATTATAATTTCTAAATTAGGTGGTCCTGAAGTTTTAAAATATATTGATTACAATATTCCTGATAAAATTGACAAAGAAAATGTACGCATTAAACAAACTGCAATTGGATTAAACTACATTGATACTTATCACAGAAGTGGCATTTATCCTCTTCCATTAAATTTGCCAGTTTGTCCTGGACTTGAAGCATCTGGTAAAATTATTGAATTGGGTTCAAGCGTTAAAAATTTTAAAATTGGTGATAAAGTTTGTTATGCATCAGTACCTCTTGGTGCATACTGCGAAATTAGGGATTTTCCTGCATCTAATGTTATTAAAATACCCAATGAAATTTCAGAAAATACAGCAGCTTCTATTTTGCTTCAAGGCATGACTGTTGAGTATTTGTTTGAAAGACTCTATAAAATTAAAAAAGATGAAACTATTCTGTTTCACGCTGCAGCAGGAGGTGTTGGACTTATAGCATGTCAGTGGGCTAAATCAATTGGTTGTAAAATGATTGGAACAGTTAGTAGTGAAGAAAAATCTCAACTTGCTAAAAAAAATGGCTGTACATATGTTATCAATTACAAAACAGAAAATATATTATCTAAGGTAAAAGAAATTACTAATGGTAAGGGTGTCTCAGTTGTTTACGATGGCGTTGGTAAGGATACATTTGAAGCATCACTTGGATGTTTAGATTTTAGAGGATTGTTTGTTTCTTTTGGTCAATCTTCAGGAATGGTCCCTGAAGTAAACCTTCATAAAACATTTAATCCTAAAAGCTTATTTTATACTAGACCGACACTAATGCATTATAATTTAAAAAGAGAAGAATTAGAGAATTCATCAAACTTATTGTTTAAAAAGATAATTGATAAAGAAATTAAAGATCATATATTTAAGATTATAAAATTAGAAAATGCATCAAGTGCTCATGAACTTATACAATCTAGAAAATCTTATGGATCAATTATTTTGAAACCTTAGTTTTTTTGTCATTTAAATGAATAAGGCAAACTGAGCCTATAACAATGATACCTCCTATTATTTCATACTTTCCTGGGATTTCAAAAAAAATAAAAAAAGTTAAAATTATTCCGAATATAGGAAACAAAGAATAAAATGGCAATAACACCGCTACTGGATAATATTTATACAAGTAAAATAATCCACCATGACCAATTAACGAAACAAAAATTCCTGCATGGAAAGCTGTGATCATTCCATTGTAGTTAAAAGGATATAATTGATCAAATGGATTCCCTTCTACGATAGCTGAAAAAATAAACAAGATTAAAAAGCCTAACAAACTATGCCATCCTATTTGATCAACTGTACTAACTTCTTTGAGATATCTAGATAATATATTTGCCATAGCATAAAACAAAGCCATCAATATAATAAATACTAATCCGATAAGTTGATCAATAAATCTAGGATCATATGCAACAATAATTATTCCAATAAAAGAAGAAAATATTAATAACCATTTTTTCAAAGATATTTTTTCTTGTAAAAAAAAATTACTTAAAATTAGTCCGAATGGTACACTTAACTGAGCACCAATTATTATGGGAGATATTAAAGATGAAGCATCTAATGCCAAATATACAAAACTATAAACACCAATACCCATAACAATACAGAATAATAAAAAATGTAATTTATTAATTTTAGGAAAAGAAAAACGAAAAAAAGGGAGAACTGCAATAAAAAGGAATAAGGCTCTTAAGGATCCCATTAATAAGGGGCTAAAAAGGTTAGTTCCTAGTTTGCCAACTGGATAGGAACTGCCATACATTAGCATAATAAATAAAAGAAATACCAAATGATTCAGTTTCATATTTTTATATAAAGAAGTTTTATGGTGACCCCTAGGAGAATCGAACTCCTCTTTCCTGGATGAAAACCAGGTGTCCTAACCGATAGACGAAGGGGTCTTTGAAGGCGTTATATAGTAGATATCCCTAAATATTACAAATTATTTAGTTAATTAGGATAATATCTTTAATGATAATTTGTGGCTGTAATGTATCTTTAAAATTATCCTTTTTAATTGTACAAGCTATCGAAATTTTATGTTTTTTAAAATTTAATAAATAATCTCCTAAAGCTGTATCCAAACAATTAAAACAAATAGCTCTTAGATTTAATGAAAAATCATTTTGAAAAAAAATTAATATATGTTTTTCTTTTAAAATCTTAATACTCTTAATTTCAACATCATATACAATAAATTTTGGTTCAGAATTCCCTGAACCAAAAGGCTCTAAACATTCAATAATTTCTAATAATTCATTGTTTATTTCATTAACAGATAACATTGTATCAAATGATTCAATCTTTTCAAAAAAATGATTTGGGAAAATTTTTAAATTATCATTCAAAAAAATTTCAAAATTATCTAAAGATTTATTAGTAATTTGGAATCCAGCAGCCATTTTATGACCTCCTCCTTGTATTAAAATTTTTTTATTTTTAGCATTCAAAATAATATTTCCTATATCAATAAAATTGATAGATCTAGCGGAACCAATACCTACTGAACCATTAAATGAAATAACGATAGTTGGTTTATAAAACCAAGATATTAATCTACTAGCCACTATTCCCAAAACTCCATTATGCCAATTCATTCCATGTACTAAAATAAATTTTTGATTTTTTTGTTTTTCAGCTTGTATAAAAGCTTGATCAAAAACATAATTTTCTATTAATTTTCTTTTTTCATTTAATAAAATTAATTTCCTGCTAATTGATTCTACCTCCTCGATATTATTGCTAGTTAATAATTTTGAAGGAAGCGAAGAATCATCAATTCTACTAGCAGCATTTAATTGCGGTCCTATGATAAAAGCCAAATCAGAAGCAGTAGGAGTTGAATATAGGTTAGAATTATCAATAATTTTTGTTATTCCTAAATTTTTTCTTTCTTTTATTAAATTTAAACCCATTTTAACAAATACTCGATTATAATTAGATAAGTTGACTACATCACAAACAGTTCCTAAAGCAACCAAATCTAAATAAGATAATAAATTTGGTTCTGGCATATTATTATCAAAAAAATTATTTTCTCGTAATGTTTTTCTCAAGGCCATTAAAAAAAGAAATGTGACACCTACTGCGGCCATATGAATGTATTGACTATCCTCATCATATCTATTTGGATTAATTATTGAATAAACTTTAGGCAAATTTATTTCACTTAAATGATGATCGATTACTATCACATCAATATTTTTATATTTATTATTGTCAATAATATTAAATGCAGATGTTCCACAGTCTAAAGAAAAAATAATACTGACATTATTTTTTAACATTTGATCCATTATTCTTAAATTAGGACCGTAACCTTCTTTAAGTCTATCAGGTATTTTAATAATAATTTTATTAGAAAAATTTTTTAAAAACTTAAACAAAATAGAACATGAGGTAGATCCATCTACATCATAATCAGAAATAATACCTATATTTTCCTTCCTGTTAATTGCCGCAATGATACGTTTGACTGATTTTTCCATATCTTTAAGTAAAAATGGATTTGGTAAATCATTTTTGATATTTGGTTTTAAAAAATTATCTACAATTTTTTCATCAATACCTCGAAGTAATAATAATTTTGCAAGTAATGGATTGATATTATTTTTTTGACTAAAAAATAATACTAATCTTTCTTCACATTTTTTAAGTTGCCAAAAATTATTTAAAACAGATTTTTTTTTATACACTTCATTATTAATTTTTATCAATATTCATTATAATAATTTTATTTGTAACAAAATCTAGCTTTTCTATTTGTTTAATTGCATAAATTAACAAACTTTTTTTAACTTTGTGAGTGGATATAATAATAGGTATTGGGAGATTATTAGTTATGCTTTCAGGAAGTTGTAATATTTTTTCAATTGATATTCCTGATTCATTAAAATAAGATGTTATTTTTGACAAAACTCCAGGGATATCTTTGGACATAATACGAATATAATAAGAACTTTCCTTGTCTACACTATCTAATTTAGTAAAAGATTTAAGACTTGAAACTTTATATCCAAGGGATGTTAAATTTGAATTTAAAGATATTTCATATAAATCAGAAATTACAGAACTTGCAGTAGCCTTTCCTCCAGCTCCCTCACCTTCTAAAAATAAATTTTCTAATTGATCTGTGTTTATATTTATAGCATTTAAGACACCGTTAACTTTTGCTAAAGGATTTTCAATTTTTATCAACTTAGGTTCAGTGATGCATGAAATTTTATTATTTATAATTGAAGATTCAGAAATTAATTTAATTTTATATCCTAATTTTTTAGCATTTATAATATCCTCAATTTGTATATTACTAATACCAGAAATGTCATTATGAGAAAATTCAATTTCAGATCCAAAACAAATTGTAGATAATATTGTTAATTTATGAGCCGCATCAAAACCATCAATATCATTAATAGGATCTAACTCAGCATATCCTTTAGTTTGAGCTTCTTTAAGTGCTTTATCAAAATTTAAATTGTCATCTTCCATTTTACTTAAGATGTAATTAGTTGTACCATTTAAAATTCCAGAAATTTTTATTATTTTATTTAAAAAAATATTATTTTTTAATGTTTTTATAATGGGTATACCCCCTGCAACTGCAGCTTCAAATAGTAATAGAACATTATTTTTTTCAGCAATTTGAAATAATTCATTACCATTTTTAGCTAACAAAGCTTTATTTGCTGTAACAACATGAATTTTTTTTTCAAGTGCTTTTTTAATCAAATTAAAACTCAATCCTTTTTCATTGCCTATTAACTCTATCAAAACATTGTTATTTTTTATGTTTAATAAATCTAAAGGATTATCATACCAAGTATAATTATCTGTATCACATATTCTTTTTTTTGATTTATTTTTTGCTGAGATACCTACAATATTTATTAATAAAGAAGATTTAGTTTTAATAAATAAGTTATTCTTTTGAATAGTTAGAACAACATTTGAGCCAACATTTCCTAAACCAGCAATACAAATATTTAATTTTTTCATTCAATTTTAAGATTCAAGTTAATTTCATTTAGACACTCAGATAAATCTTTAATATCAGTATTAGCGAGTTTACACAAATCAATAGACTCTTCTTCAGTTATATTCAAATTTTTAAAATCAGGAACAGAATCTATATCAGGATAATTGCATGATAATAAAATTAAAATAAATATAAAAGAAAATTGAATTTTCAAATCAAACCTAATTCTTCATTAAAATTAAACATTATATTTAAGCATTGTATAGCTTGTCCTGCTGCACCTTTAATTAAATTATCAATTATGCTAATAATTATAATACTTCTTTTTGAATTATGTTGTAAAATTTTTATTAAACACTTGTTAGTATTTTGGACAGAAAAAATATCTGAACGAATATTATTATCTAATATATTAACAAATAATGAATCTTTGGAAAATTTAAATAGAATGTTTTCAACATTTTTAATGTTGACGTTATTTTCGAGATCACAATAAATAGTTGACATCATTCCTCTATAAAGAGGTAGAATATGAGGATTAAATGAAAAGTTTATTAAATTATTAGAAAATTTATTTAATTCTTGTTGTACTTCACAAATATGTCTATGTTCATTAGTCTGATAATTATAAAAATTGTAATCTTTATCATTTTTAATATTTGAAATATCAAATTTTTTTCCAGCACCACTATATCCTGACTTTGAATCAATAATTATATTATTAGTTTTAATTAAGTTGTTATCAATAAGTGGAATTAAAGGGGTTAAAATTGAAGTTGGATAACATCCTGGCACTGCTATATTTTTTGCAGATTTAATTAATTTTTTATTTATCTCTGGTAATCCATATATAAAATTATTTAAATATTCCGGACAAGAATGGGTATCATTATAATTTTTAATATAAACTTTAGAGGAATCTAATCTAAAATCTGCAGATAAATCAATAATTTTTATTTTATTAATAAATTTTTTAACAAATTTATGAGAGACTCCATGTGGTAGTGCTAAAAAAACAACATCAGAAACTGATGGGTTAAAATTATTATTGAAATCTAATTTTGGTAAATAATTATTTTTTATACTTTTATCAAATTCTTCAATATCTTCTGAAATTAAATTTTCACAACCTAGATAAGTAATTTTAATATTTGGATGCTTTATTAAAATTTTTACTAATTCTAATCCCACATAACCAGTGGAGCCTAAAACGGCTACTGTTAATGAATTTTGCATTAAAACCTATCTTTTGGAGAATTGATAACTTCTTCTAGCTTTTGCTAGTCCTGGTTTTTTTCTTTCAACAATTCTAGAATCTCTAGTTAAAAAACCAACTTTTTTAAGAGCAGGTCTTAGCCCTATATCATATATGGAAAGTGCCTTACTAATACCATGCCGAATAGCTCCAGCCTGACCAGATAATCCTCCACCTTTTACTGTTGCTTTTATTTCATATCCATTAATTGATTGAATAATATCTAATGGTTGATTGACAATCATTTGAAGAACAGGTCTTGAAAAATATTTTTCTATAGATTTTCCATTAATTATAATTTTACCATCACCTTTTTTAAGCCACACTCTAGCCACAGAGTTTTTTCTTTTGCCTGTCGCATAAGCACGATCTTTGACCTCTGCTACATTTTCTTGTTTATTAACTATTTCTAATGTTTCTACCATAATTACCTGGCAATATTTTTATTATTCAGTTTAGAAATATCATAAATTTGAGGATTTTGTGCCTGATGTAAATGGTCTGGTCCAGAAAATATTTTACAGTTAGATAATTGTTGACTACCTAGAGGACCTTTTGGAATCATTCTTTTGATTGCTAATTTGATAATATTTGAAGATTGATTCTTTGATTTCAACTTATTAGGACTAGTTTCTTTAAGTCCTCCAGGATGACCTGTATGTTTATAATAAATTTTATCTGTTTCCTTTTTCCCCGTTAAATGGATCTTATCAGAATTGATAATTATTAAATTATCTCCACAATCTTGGTTTGGTGTGTATTCTGGCTTATTTTTACCTCTTAAAATCATAGCAGAAATAACAGCTAATCTTCCAAGAACTGCTTTATTTGCATCTATTAATAGCCATTTTTTTTTAATTTGCTCTTTTTTTAACGAAAAAGTTTTCATGCGGTGCACTTATATATTAGATAAAATTAAGTCAATAAAATTATAAAAAAAAACCTATTTTATGAAGGTTTTTAGACATTTAGTTACTAATATTTTTTTAGAAGATTCATTAGAACTGTCGTATTCCAAAAAATTAATCCATAAATAATTGAATATTGAATAAAAACAGTTTCATTTAAATAAAAAACTATTAGTAAAAAATAAGATGTTGGTTAAGAATATCTAAAAAAAAATTTATAACTATAAATGTAATGAATAATTCTATCTGTAAAAATTACAATGTTATTATTAAATCTATATATTTGTGATGAATTAGATCAATTTGTTTTAATATGCACTAATTTCTTAAGTAATAATAAATGATTTTAAGAAATTAAAAATAGTAAGATTGGTATTAAAAATATTAAATTAAAAACTTATAATATTTTTTTTAAACTCATAGATATAGATTTCAATAAATCAAAAAAAATTTTATCTTTATTGTCAATAAATTTATTTGTTAAAGAATTTTTTTTATTTTTAAGAACCTTGTTATCAGCTAATTTATTTGCTAAATCTAAAGAATAGTTATGTTTTCCATTTTGATATAGAATATTTTTAAATTCTTCTAATTTTTTTATATTATCAGAATTGAAAAATCTTTGTTTTTTATTACTTGATCGTGTTGAGATACCATTAAATTTTGAATCCCAGTATCTTATAACATGAGGTTTAATATTCAATTTTTCTGAAACTTCAGAAATTGATAAATATTTTTTATTGTTCATGCTAAACTTTGTTAAGAAAATCAAGAATTTTCTTACTGGGCTTAAAAGAAATTACATTTCGAGATTTTATTATTGTTTCTTCTTTAGTTTTAGGGTTTCTTCCTAATCTTTCACCTTTAAACTTTACTTTAAAGGTACCAAAATTATGTATTTTAATAACTCCATATGAAATCAATCCATTAATAATCTCATCAAGAATATCATTTACAATATCATTACAATCTTTTTTTGATAAACCAAATTCTTTATTAATAAATTCAGAGATATCATTCCTTGTTAAATTATTAATCATATATTCTTAAAATTTTCTCTAATATTTTCATTAACTTTATTTTTTACAAAATCAAAACAGTTTTGAATAGCGCATGAGAAAGCATAAGGTGATGCGCTACCATGACTCTTAAAAGATGTTCCATTAACTCCAATAAATGTTGCACCATTGTATTTATCTGGATTAATTTTATCTCTAAATATTTTTAAATCATTTTCTAATATTTTAAATGCAAATTTATTCTTAAAGGATTTTAAAAATACTTCTTTTAAATTATTAGTAATAAACTGAGACATTCCTTCAGCTGTTTTTAACATTATATTCCCAGTATATCCATCAGAAATCATTATATCACATTCACTTGATGCAATTTTATTTGGTTCTATGAATCCCAAGAAATAATCTTTTAAAAAACTAGATTGAATTAATTCAGAAGCTTCTCTAAGAAATTCTAAACCTTTATTATCTTCAGTACCTATATTTATTAAGCCAATAGATGGTTTTTTATTAGGTTTTAAAATTGAATGATAACAAAAACCCATAACAGCAAATTGCAAAAGATTTTTAGCATCAACAGAAACATTGGCACCTAGATCAAGCATAATTGAAAAATCTTTTTTATTTGGTATTACTGAACAAATTGCAGGTCTGTCGATTCCCTCTATCATTCCTAATTTTAATCTAGATAATATCATTAGAGCCGCAGTATTACCCGCTGAAACAAACCCTGAATTTTTAATATTTTTAATAACATCAAGTCCTTGACCTATACTACTATTTGTTCTGTGCCTTATAATAGTGCTAGCAGTATCATCTTCAAGAACAGTATCTAAAGTATGAATAATTTCTATATTGGATAACTGATTTTTTTTACTTAAATTTTTAGTAATTATATTTTTATCTCCAAGTAATATAATTTTAGTATTTATATTTTTGGATAAAAAGATCTCAACACCTTTAATAGTTTTAAGGGGAGCATTATCTCCTCCCATTGCATCGACCACAATGGTAATTTGATTGTTAATCATCAGTGTTAATATAAATTATTTAGATTCTTTTTTTCTAATAATTTGTTTATTATTATACATACCGGTTGATAAATCTAGTTTATGAGACAAACGAGGTTCCCCTGATTCTTTATCTTCAATTATATTAATGAGTTTAATAGAATCATGAGACCTTCTCATATTTCTTTTTGATTTTGAGGTTTTTCGCTTAGGAACAGCCATAAATATCAAGAACACATATTCATATATTATGTTATTGCAAGTATTAAATATATATATTGATAAATAGTTCTTTATTTATTGGATGTTTTACTGATCGATATGTTAATTCATTTATAATATTGCATAAAGATATTGGCATTTTTATAATATTTTCTTTAGTTTTAATAATTTTCAAATCCTCTAAATAAGATTTAATATTTTCCTCATTAATATTTTCAAACAAAATTTCAAGCTTCTTAACTCTAAAATAAAATTTTTTAACATAAGATTTTACATATTTACCAATATTCATATCTCCAATTCCTTGTTCTCTAAAATATCTATCTAAATCTTCTATAAAATAATTCATTATTTCTTGAGACAATAAATTATTAGTCTTATAAGCATTTTCTTTAGATATATAAAAAATACTAAAAAGTAGAATTGTAGTTATTTCAAAAGATGTGCGGAAATTCTTTTCTAAGTTATTTGGAAGATCTTGAATGATTTTCTTAACTAAATAAATAATTTCAGAATAAATATCTTTTGCAAATAATTTATCCTTATTTTCTTTTTTATTAAAATAATGTAATAAAGTCATTAAATTGATTAATCTATATAAAATATTATTAATAGTTTTTACAGTTTTTCTTTTATCTAGCTGTGTTGAAAAGGTAAGTTATTCGGGTAAAATTATTAATAAAAAATTAATTAATGCAGAATCATTAAAAAATAAAAATGAAGTTTTAGAATATATTGGAACACCAAACTTTATAGATCCTATAGAAAATAAATATTATTATTATTCAGAAAAAAAAATAACTAAAAATTTTTTTAATCAAAAAATAGTAGAAAGATTAATGATTGTTTTTTTATTTAATAAAAGTGATGAAATTATATTTTTTAATAAATATGATTTAGATGATCAAAAAGACTTAAAATATATAAAAGAACAAACAAAAAACAATATTATTGACAGAGGTTTAATAGAAAAGATTTTTGGAGGTGTTGGTATACAAAAAATACCCGACACCTCCCAGTAATTTTCTTTACATTGATATAGAAGCTAACAATAATAAAGCAACAATATTGGTGATTTTAATCATTGGATTAACAGCTGGTCCAGCTGTATCCTTGTAAGGATCGCCAACGGTATCTCCAGTTACAGCAGCTTTATGTGCTTCACTTCCCTTACCTCCATAATTACCATCTTCAATAAATTTTTTTGCATTATCCCAAGCTCCTCCACCAGCTGTCATGCTAATTGCCACAAATAAACCTGTAACTATGACGCCAAGTAGTAACGCACCAAGACAAGCTAGAGCACTTTCAATACTTCCGGAAACAAAATATATAACGTAATAAACTACAATAGGTGACAATACTGGCAACATTGAAGGTATAATCATTTCCTTAATTGCAGATTTAGTTAATATATCAACACATTTTCCATATTCCGGTTTGCCTGTTCCTTCCATAATACCTGGAATTTCCTTAAATTGCCTTCTAACTTCCACAACTACTGAACCTGCAGCTCTACCTACTGCCGTCATACTCATTGAGCTAAATAAAAAAGGTAATAATCCTCCTAATAGCAATCCAACAACAACATATGGATTTGACAAATCAAATGATACCACCTTGCCTGAAAGAGGTCCTGTTTCCATAGAAGTATAGTGATGGAGATCCTCAGTATAAGCAGCAAAAAGAACAAGAGCGCCTAACCCAGCAGAGCCAATAGCATATCCTTTAGTTACGGCTTTAGTAGTATTTCCTACAGCATCTAAAGCATCAGTAGTTTTTCTTACACTATCATCTAGTTCTGCCATTTCAGCAATTCCACCAGCGTTATCTGTTACTGGTCCATAAGCATCTAAAGCAACAACCATACCAGCAACTGCTAACATAGTTGTTACAGCAATTGCTATACCAAAAAGACCGGCTAAAGAATAAGTTGCAATAATTCCTGAAACAATAATAATTGCAGGTAAAGCGGTTGCTTCTAAACTGATAGCTAACCCTTGAATTACATTTGTTCCGTGACCAGTAGTTGAAGCTTGAGCGATACTTTGAACTGGACGGTAATTAGTTCCAGTATAATATTCAGTAACCCAAATAATTAGACCGGTAATTATTAAACCTAATAATCCACAATAGAAAAGAGACATTCCTGAGAATGTTATATCTCCAACAGTAAATAAACTAGAAATTCCTATCACGTGATCTGTTATAAAATACAAAAGTATAGCAGACAAAATTGCAGATACTAAAAAACCTTTATAAAGGGCCATCATTATATTTTTACTTGCTCCTAGTCGTACAAAATATGTTCCAATTATACTTGCTAAAGTACAAACTCCGGCAATAGCAAGTGGGTACATCATCATTGTAGTAGTTAATTCTCCAACAAAGAAAATTGATGCCAGAACCATTGTTGCTACAACTGTAACAACATAAGTTTCAAAAAGATCTGCAGCCATACCAGCACAATCCCCAACATTATCACCAACATTATCAGCAATAACAGCAGGATTTCTTGGATCATCTTCTGGAATACCTGCTTCAACCTTACCTACTAAATCGGCCCCAACATCTGCACCTTTTGTAAAAATTCCTCCACCAAGTCTAGCAAATATTGAAATTAAAGAAGCTCCAAAACCAAGAGAAACCAAAGGTGCAACAATTGCTCTGCCTTCAAAATGTCCTGAATTTGATAAAATAAAATAATACAAAGAGATTGATAATAAAGCAAAACCTACTACTAACATTCCTGTAACTGCACCTGCTTTAAATGATACGGAGAGTCCTTCTGCTAAACTGTTACTTGCAGCCTGGGTTGTTCTTACATTGGATCTAACTGAGATATTCATACCCACATACCCAGCCGCTCCTGAGAAAAAAGCTCCAATTAAAAAACCAAAACCAGAACTTAAACCAAAAATTAGCCATATCAATATGAATATAATCACACCAACTATACCTATTGTCATATATTGACGATTTAAATAGGCTCTTGCTCCTTCTTGAATTGCTTTAGCTATTTCTTGCATTCTCTCATTGCCAGAACTCAAAGATAGTATTTGTCTAGACGTAATTAGGCCATATAAAACAGCTGCTAATCCACATAAAAGTATAAATATTTGCATAATTGTCATGTGTGAATATCTCCTTAAAATTTTTTGCTCATATGCCAGAAACAGGATTGAAAATCAAGGTATTAGAACAAATATTCATAAGACTGTTTAAAACTAGTAATTTTTTTCCCATCAATAAATATTCCTTCACTGTCAATGATACTGCCTAGTTTAGTTATTTTATAATTATTTTTTTTAGCAATATTCAAAATTTTATCATCATTAATTTTTGGACTAGTAAAGATTAATTCATAATCGTCTCCTCCGTTCAAAAGCGAAAATGGGTCTATTAATTTATTATTAATTAAATTATTTGTATTTTTGGAAAATGGAATTTTTGAATATAATAAATCAGCACCTAGACTTTTATTTAATAATTTTGATAGATCACTAAGAAAACCATCTGAAATATCTATTCCACATTTAGAATAACCAATAATTTTAGATCCAATCATACAAGGATTTGGATAAAGATATTTATTGATAAAATATTTTTTAAATTTATTATTAACTCGAAGTTTTTTTTTCTTTATTAACAAACCTATGTAAGAGTCACCAATATTACCAGTAATCCATATACTATCATTTATCTTAGCTTGTTTTCTTTGTATTATAATGTCCTTTTTTACATATCCAAAAAAGTTTGCAGAAATATGAATTTGATTTGATTGGCTAACATCGCCGCCAAGTAAAAATATTTTATATTTTTTTTGTAAATAAAATAATTTTTTAATAAATCTTTTTATCCACTTTATATTAATTCCTTTTGGAAGAGATAAGGATAATGTATATGAATATGGAAAAGCTCCCATCGAGGAAAGATCTGAAAGATTATAAGTTATGATTTTATGAGCAATTGATTCCGGATCATCATTTTTAAAAAAATCTATAGATTCAACTATAGTATCGTTTGTAACAACTATATCTTTGTCTTTTTTTTTATTAAGAAAAGCTCCATCATTTTGAAAGTTAAAAGTTTCTTTTTTTTTAAAATTAAGTTTAATTAAATATTTATAAATTAAGTCAATTTCAGATAAATATATATTATTTTTGAGCATTAATAATTTTATCTATGACTGCATTTATAATTTTTATATCAGATTGAGCAATAAAAGATCTGCTGACATTTAAATAATCATTAAAAGTAATTTTAATCTTTGAATTTTGAATATATTTAATTTCACTTAATGTAGCTAATAAAATAGATTTATTGATTATATCCCATTTTTCAAACTTCCTATCAAAATCTATATACTTATTTATTAATAGTGAATAATTTTCTGATTCAATATAATTAGAATAAAAATTAATTAATTTTTTTAAAAAATTTGAATTAAATTCAAATTTTATTTTTTTTTTATTATTGAAATTTTCAACAAAAGTACTTTTATAATTTAAGTCAAATGTTTCTAAAATTTGAATTAAATCATTTTTAGTTGATAGATGTTGAAAAATAACCTGTATAAAGGCAAGTCTAGTTTTAGTCTTTAATTGATTATTCATTAATCTTTATAATTATTTTGCAATAATTTTAGACAAGCAGAAGCAGCTTCTTTACCTTTATTTTTTTTTAATGGATCGCTCCTAAAAATAGCCTGTTCATAAGTTTCACAAGTTAAAACTCCAAAACCTATTGGCTTATTGAAATCTACAGAAAGATCCATAATTTTTCTTCCGCATTCGTTAGCTATAATTTCAAAGTGGTAGGTTTCTCCCTTAATGATACATCCTAAAGAAATAAAACCTATATAATTATTTATATTATTTTTAATCAAAAATGGTATTTCAAAACAACCTGGTGCAAAAATAATATCAAAATCAAAATTATTTTCTTTTAAAAAATTAGTGGACCCAATAATTAGATTATCAAAAATTTCTTTATAATAGTTTGATCCAACTATTAAAATTTTATTTTTCATTATTTTATATATTTTCTTGACTTATAATTTGTAAATTAAAACCATCTAAGGCAATAATCTTTTTCTTAGAGTTTGTTAATAGTATAATCTTTTGAATTCCTATTTCTGATAGAATTTGCGCCCCTACACCATACTCTCTTAATTCTAATTTATTTTTTTCATTTTCTCTTCGATTAAATATTTTATTTATTTTAGGAGCTATATCTGCATTTATTAAAACTATTGCACCCGATCCTTTTTCTTCAATAATTTTAAATGATTTGGAAATTTCATCATTAAAAATGTTTTTTTCTTCAAAAATATCTTTTGTGATATTTAGTTTATGCATTCTTACATATGAAGGCTTATTTTTTTCAATGTTTTTAACCAAAGCGTAATGTTTCTCTCCAGATAATTGATTTTGAAAAACTTTTAGACTAAAATCATTACCCATTTCACTTTCAAAAGGTCTTTTTGATATTAAATTAATAATTTTATTATTCTTTAATCGATACTTAATTAAATCAGACACCGTACCAATTTTTAAATTATGAAATTTAGCAAATTTAATTAATTCAGGCAATCTAGCCATAGAACCATCATCACTCATAATTTCACAAATAACACCTGAAGGGTTTAATCCTGCTAAAATAGATATGTCTACAGAAGCTTCTGTATGACCAGCTCTTTCTAAAACTCCTCCAGCCCATGCCATTAACGGAAATATATGACCTGGAGAAATAATGTCTGATTTATCTCTATTTCCATTTATTGCCACAGAAATTGTATGAGCTCTATCAGCTGCTGAAATACCAGTTGTTATCCCCTCCTTAGCTTCTATTGAAATGGTGAAGGCTGTTAGATCATTTTTTTGATTAGAGGGGTTCATTAAAGGTAAATTTAAATCATTAATTCTTTGTTTAGTAAGAGATAAACATACTAAACCTCTGCCATATTTAGTCATAAAATTTATAGCCTCAGTAGTAACCATTTGCGCAGGTATAATCAAATCACCTTCATTTTCTCTACCGGGATCATCCACTAAAATATACATTTTACCATTTTTGGCGTCATTTATAATATCTTGAATAGGTGAAAGATTATCGGACAAATTATTTTTCATAATGATTGTAAATATACCTGGCTATAGGATCAAATTCAATGTTAACAATATTTTTTTCTTTTATCTTAGATAGATTAGTATTCTCAAAAGTGTACGGTAAAACTGAAACACAGAAAGATGTTTTAAAAACATTAGATACTGTTAACGAGATACCATTTATAGCAATAGACCCTTTTTCAACAATCATTTTTTTTATATTTTTTTTATTATGCATAGAGGAAAGAGAAAATTTAAATTCCCAACTATTGTCAATTTTTTTTATATTTTCAATTTTGATCACAGTATCAACATGTCCATATACAAAATGGCCTGCTATTTCACTACCCAGCTTTAAAGATTTTTCTAAATTAATTTTAGTATTTTTAGTCCAATAAATTAAGTTGGATCTTTTTAAGGTCTCTTCTCCTAGATTAACATCGAATATATATTCATCATATTTTTTTTTTATATTAATTACAGTTAGACAAACACCATCACAATTAATTGAGGAACCAATACTACAATCATCTAAATTCAAATTAGTCTTAATTTTATAAGTATTATTTTCTTTATTAATATTGTATAAAGTTCCTATTGATTGAATAATTCCTGTGAACATAATTAGTTTTTATTAAAATAATAATATACATCATTTCCAAAATTTTTTGATAAAACTTTATTAAATTTTAAATCTTCTATTTTTTTGCCGATAATTACAGGCTTGCCTTTATTTCCAATTTTTTTTAAAGATTTAAATAAATGCAATTCATCAACTAAATTATTTTTTAATAAATTAGTAAACAAAATACCCCCTGCTTCTACAAGAATATCATTAATTTTTAATTCATAAATTTTTTTAAATATTATTTTTAAATTTAACTGATTATCTCTTTGCTTTTTTATTAATATAATCTCACAACCAAGTTTCTTTAAATAATCTGCTTTTTTCCCAGCAAACGATGTAAAAATAATAATTCTTTTTTTAGAAATATCTTTTAATATTTTTGATTTCAATGGAATTTTTAGCAAATTATCAATAATTATTGTTGGAATATATTTTACAATTTTATTTTTTTTGCGAACTGTAAAACTAGGATTATCTTTTATAATTGTCTTTGATGTAGTTAATATAGCTTGACTTGAAAATCTAATATGATGGGCATAAGCTCGACTTTTTATATTTGAAATCCACTTACTTTTATAATTAGACCAAGCAATTTTTTGATCAAACGATATAGCCATTTTAACTTTAATAAATGGTCTTTTACTTACTATACTTTGAAAAAAAAAATTATTTAAAAAATTAGTCATTTCAGAGGTTAACCCTGTATAAACATTAATTTCATTTCTCTTTAATTTTATTATACTTTTCCTATTAGTTCTTTTATCAGGATCATGTTTTGCTATGTATATAGATTTGATTCCTGATCTTATTATTTGTTCAGCACAAGATCCATTACGTGAATTATGAAAACATGGTTCAAGAGTAACATACATCGTTGCACCTTTAGATCTATCTTTAGCTTTTTTTAATGCTATTTCCTCAGCATGAGGTCTCCCTTCTGGAGCAGTTACACCAGAACCCACTATTTTATTTTTATTAACAATAACACATCCAACAACTGGATTTGGGAAAGTGGTTCCCAATTTTTTTCTAGCAAGACTGTGGGCTTTAAGTAAAAAATTTAAGTGCTTATCGTTCACTGCAAATTAAAGGATTATTTATCTTCAAGATTATCTAAAAAATCTTCAAAGTCCTTTACTTCTCTAAAATTTTTATAAACGGAAGCAAAACGAACATAAGCTACTTGATCTAGATGAGATAATGCTTCCATAATATATTCTCCAATAAGACCAGATTTAATTTCTGTATTACCTGAATTTTCTAATTTTCTTACTATAGCATTAACGATTTTTTCAATTTTTTCTTGATCAATATTTCTTTTTCTTAAAGCCATTGATAAAGACCTATACATTTTATCTCTATCAAAAACTTCTTTTTGATTGTTAGTTTTTAAAACAATTAGATCCCTTAGTTGAATTCTCTCAAATGTAGTGAATCTTGATCCGCATTGATCACAAAATCTTCTTCTTCGTATAGCAGTATTATCTTCTGTAGGTCGAGAATCTTTAACTTGAGAATCTTGATTGCTACAAAATGGGCATCTCATAATTAAAATGCCTCGTTATATATTGGATATTTACTACACATATTTATTACTTTTTCTCTTGTTTCATTAGCTATATTTTTTGTTTCGTCTTCTTTTAATAGCAAGCTATCTAAAACATTGGAAATTAAATTTCCGACCTCTTTAAAGTCTTCATTATCAAATCCTCTAGAAGTTGCAGCAGCAGTTCCAAATCGAATTCCACTAGTAATTTTAGGAGGATTGGGGTCATAAGGAATTGCATTTTTATTACAAGCAATGCCGACTTCTTCTAAAAGCTTTTCAGCTTTATCCCCTGTTAAGTCTTTAGGAGAAAGATCTAACCAAACTAAATGGCTATCTGTTCCACCGGTTACAACTCTAAAACCTCTTTGAACAAAAACCTCTGATAATATTTTAGCATTTGAAATAACTGCTTTTGTATATTCTTGAAATTCAGGTTTAAGTGCTTCTCCAAATGAAACAGCTTTAGCGGCCATAACATGCATTAAAGGACCGCCTTGAAGGCCAGGAAATACTGCAGAATTAATTTTTTTAATTATATCTTCATTGTTAGTTAAAATCATTGCACTTCTTGCTCCACGAAGAGTTTTATGTGTAGTGGATGTTACTACATCTGCATATTCAACTGGATTTGGATATTGCTTACCAGCTATCAAACCTGAATAATGAGCCATATCAACCATAAGATATGCTCCTACTTTTTCAGCTATTTCCTTAAATTTTTTCCAATCTATAATTCTGGGGTAAGCTGAAGCTCCAGCAATGATAATTTTAGGTTTATATTCTTGGGCTAATTTTTCAACTTCATCAAAATCAATTAAATCTTTATCATTACCTTCTTTTTTTACTCCATATTGAATGGCATTGAACCATTTACCAGATATATTTGGTTTTGCTCCATGAGTCAGATGACCTCCAGAGGCAAGTGACATGCCAAGAAAAGTATCATGGGGGTTAAGTAAAGCCAAAAAAACAGCTTGGTTAGCTTGGGCGCCACTATGAGATTGAAGATTAGCATACTTGCAGTTGTAAAGCTTTTTAACTCTCTCTAGTGCTATTTCTTCAGCTTGATCCACAAACTCACATCCACCATAATATCTTTTGCCAGGATAACCTTCAGCATATTTATTAGTCATAACAGATCCTTGTGCATTTAATGTAGCTAGAGAGGCAATATTTTCAGAAGCAATCAGTTCTATTTGATTTTGTTGACGTTTTAATTCTTTATCCAATGTTGCATAAACTTCTGGATCAGATTCTTTAATATTCTGTGTATATAATTTGTTCATTTTTTTTAAATACTTAGCTTATCTATTCTTCTTTGATGTCTTCCTGACTCAAAATTAGTTTTTAAAAAAATTTCTACACATTTTAAAGCACTCTGTACATCAATAAAACGACCAGGTAAAACTAGAACATTAGCATTATTATGCAACCTCATTTGTTTAGCTATTTCAGGATTAAAAGCTAAACCAGCCCTTATATCATTGTGACGATTTGCAGCTATAGCCATACCAATTCCTGATCCACATATTAATATGCCAAATGAAAGCTTATTAGACTTAACTTTTTCTACTAATTTGAAAGCATATTCAGGATAATCAACACTTTTTAAGTTATTTGTACCTAGATCGGTAATGGCATCTTGATAATATTGTAAAATCTCTTCTTTTAATTCATATCCAGCATGATCGCAGGCAATAAATATTTTATTTTTCATAATACATATTAATAATTAATTATTTCTTATTAATCATTATATATATTTAAAAAACACTTTATTGTAAATTATGATCTCAAAAGATGAATGGTTAGACCCTCTATATTTAGAAAGTATTTTAAGCGATGATGAAAAATCAATAAAAAACAGCGCTAAAAAATTTTGTGAAGACAAACTCTTGCCAATTGTTGTTAATAACAACCAAAATCATTTTTTTGATAAAGAATTATATAAAGAGTTTGGCTCCATGGGACTACTAGGCTCAACTGTCAAAGGATTTGGGTCTCCGGAAATTAATAAAGTTTCTTATGGATTAATAGCATATGAAATCGAAAGTATTGATAGTAGTTATAGATCTGCAATTTCAGTTCAATCGTCACTTGTTTGTCATCCTATAGAGTCATTTGGTTCAGAAAATCAAAAAAAAGATTATCTTCCAAATTTAATCAAAGGCAAAATTATCGGATGCTTTGGGTTAACAGAAAGTGAAGCTGGTTCCGATCCCTCTTCTATGAAAACTTCATACATAGAAAATAAGGATCATTTTATAATTAATGGATCAAAAAATTGGATAACTAACGCCCCTATTGCAGATATATTTTTAATTTGGGCCTTAAATGAAAAAAAAGAAATTAGTCTTTTTTTAATCCCTAAAGAAACAAAAGGATTAACAACTTCAATTATAGAAAATAAAACTTCTTTAAAAATTAGCCCTACTGGTCAAATAATTTTAGATAATATTAAAATCCCTAAAGAATTCAAGTTGCCAAATACAAAAGGATGGAAATCAGTTTTTTCATGCCTAAATAATGCTAGATACGGCATATCTTGGGGTGTAATGGGCGCAGCAAACAATGCTTGGTTAATTTCTAAAGATTATACTGAAAACAGAATAATGTTTAATAAGCCTTTGGCTGGTAATCAACTTATACAAAAAAAATTAGCAGTTATGCAAACTGAAATATCTCTTGGTCTAAGCGCATGTCTTCATGCAGGTAGAGCCTTAGATAAAGGCAAAGATTTAAAGATTGCTATTAGCATGCTTAAAAGAAATAATTGTAAAAAAGCCTTAGAAATAACTAGGGAAGCAAGGGATATGATGGGCGCTAATGGATTATTAGAAGAATATCACATTATGAGGCATTTAGTTAACCTAGAAACAGTTAAAACATATGAGGGAACCGAAGATATACATGCTCTTATTTTAGGGAAATCTCAAACAAATATTGATGCTTTTTAACTATTTCTAATTAAATATATAATTAACAACAAAACCCAGATCCTAATAAGCTTTCCTTTTTAATAATTTTGGTTCATATTTACTTATTAATTTTTATTTATTTTTACTAGAGAGGAAAATATGAAAAAAAATTTTAAACGTCGTGACTTTATTAAGAAAGCTGGCTTAGCGGGTGCTGCTGCTACAGCTGTTTCAGCATTCCCCGCTCCAGCAATTGCTGCTGATAGAGTAGATATTGCAATTGTTGCAACATGGGGTAGAGACTTTCCAGGTTTAGGTACTGGAGCTCAAAGGTTTGCTGAAAGATTAGCAACACTAAGCGATGGACGCTTTAATGTTGAATACTTTGCAGCGAATGAGCGTGTTGGAGCTTTTGATTCATTTGATGAAGTTGCTTCAGGCAATGCTCAAATGTATCATGCTGCAGATTATTACTGGAAGGGAAAACACCCTGCTTGGGCATACTTTACAGCTGTTCCTTTTGGTTTCAGTTATTCTGAAATTAATGCTTGGATAAGATTTGCAGGGGGTCAAGAACTTTGGGATGAACTTGCTGATGGATTTGGACTAAAAAACTTCATGTGTGGTAACACAGGAGTCCAAATGGGTGGTTGGTTTAATAAAGAAATCAACTCAGCTAGTGATTTTAAAGGTCTTAAAATGCGTATGCCTGGATTAGGTGGGGATGTAATTGCAAAAATGGGAGCTTCTCCTGTATCTCTTCCTGGAGGTCAAATTTATGAGAACCTTGTTTCAGGTGCTATCGATGCTACTGAATGGGTTGGTCCTTGGAATGACTATTTTTACAAATTTTATGAAGCTGCTAAATATTATTATTATCCTGGAATGCATGAGCCTGCTTCAATGCTTGCTGCAGGTTGCAATAAATCTTGGCTTACAAGTTTATCTGCTACTGATCAAGCAATTATAGAGGCTGCTGCAACATCGGAAAATGATATTATGATGTCAGAGTATAATGCAAATAATGGCACATATCTTAAAAAATTAGTTGAAGAGCAAGGTGTAATTGTAAAAGAATTCAATGATGATGTTTATGATGGATTTGCTGAAGCATCAGCAGAAGTCTACGCAGAAGTTGTTGAACATAGTGATCTTGCAAGTAGAACTCATGAAAGTTTTGTTAAAGCTCGTGCTGAAATTGGAGCTTGGATGAAACTATCTGATGGAGCATATTTAAAGCAAAGAAACAGAGCTTTAGGCGTATAATTGATTTTAATAAAAGCGGAGCTTGCTCCGCTTTTATTTATGATCAAATAAATATTTTATCAATTTATTATGATTAATAAATTCAATAATCCATTAAGAGTATTTGGTTGGTCAATTGTACTTCTTACGTTTGCTTTCTTAATTAACAATATATTAAATTTTTGGTACTACTTTCCAGGAGTTGATAAATTTTTTGCCAACTATAATTTTTTTTTTGAAAACAAAAAAGAATTAACACAAAGTGAAATTTTTAAATCTTGGCTGCAATTTTCAATTTATATAATTGCTATAGTTATTTCATATATTTATGTCAAAATGTACAATGAAGATAGCTTAGAGAAAGATTCAGAATATTTAAGTAACTTTACTGCATACATTATAAGATCATGTTTTTGGGGTGTATTTTTTGTGGGGATTGCGGATATGATTTTATCTTTTTTGAGAGTTGAAGATTTTCTAATACCCTTATTTGGAGATAATTTGGGAATGGATTTGGGTAGATCAAAATTTAGAGGTCCTTATGTTCATTTTCCTTTGATTATTTTTTCTTTTATTATTGGTTATTATTTTAAATCGCTTGGGTTTTTCTGGCTTGCCTTTCTAGTTGTTATAGCTGAATTTCAAATTGTAGTTGCACGTTTTATATTTTCCTATGAACAAACTTTTATGGGTGATCTTGTTAGATTTTGGTATGGGTCTCTTTTTTTATTTGCAAGTTCTTATGCTTTAATAAAAGAAGGTCATGTTAGAGTAGATATACTCTATACGAATTTTTCAGAAAAAGGTAAGGCTTGGACAAATCTTTTTGGGTCATTATTACTTGGTATTCCAATCTGCGCAACAATTTTACTGAGGGGAATGTGGTGTGAACACTGTATCTTAAATGCTCCTATCAAAAGTTTTGAACAATCTATGAGCGGTTATGGCATGCAGGTTAAATATTTAATGGCAGGTTTTCTAGCAATTTATGCTTTAACGATGCTTATTCAATTTACCAGCTTTTTTATGAGTAGCTCTTCAAAAATTGTAAATACAAATTCAAATTAATGGAAACTATATTTTTATTAATTTTAATCTTAATAATGATTTTCGCTCTTGGTTCCGGATTCCCTGTAGCCTTCTCTCTTCCTGGTTCAGCTGTTATTACAATTTTGCTAGCTGCATTAGCAGGTTATTTATTTGCAGGTAATCCAAGTGAATATTTTCATTCAGATGGTCCGATTCAATGGTTATCAGCAGGTATAACAAATTTTAGGGCCGTATATTGGGAAGTTGAGAGAGATACATTGATAGCAATTCCTCTTTTTATCTTTATGGGAATAATGCTACAAAGATCAAAAATAGCTGAAGATTTGTTAGTCACAATGGGACAATTGTTCGGCCCTATACCTGGTGGTCTTGGCACTTCAGTTATATTTGTTGGTGCATTACTTGCAGCGACTACTGGTATTGTCGGCGCAACAGTTGTTGCGATGGGTTTAATTTCTCTTCCCGCAATGCTGAGAAATAATTATGATAAATCACTTGCAAGTGGAATAGTTTGCTCATCAGGAACATTGGGACAAATTATCCCTCCATCAATTGTTTTAATTATACTTGCTGATCAATTAGCAAATGCTTCTGATGTAGCCAATACTATGAGACAATCAGAATATAAATTATTTACTGGTGAATTTAGTATGCCGGGTGATTTTTCTATAGCTTCTACTAGTGCCGGTGATATGTTTCTTGGGGCTTTCTTGCCAGGCTTAGTTTTAGTTGGTTTATATATGTTGTACGTCTTAGTTTACGCTAGAATTAAACCCAATGTTGCTCCCCCCGTGACATATGACGGTAAATATGATGTTGAGTTTGCAAAAAAAGTTTTTTTATCTTTAGTACCTCCACTTAGTCTTATCTTTATAGTCTTAGGATCAATTATTTTAGGAATTGCAACTGTTAATCAAGCTGGGGCTATAGGAGCTGTAGGAGCAACTATTATGGGTGGCTATAGATTACATGAAGGAAAAAAACATGCATATACACCTTCTATAATAGCCGTTCTTTCTCTTGTAACAATTTATTTTCTTATTAAAAATTTTGATTTACGAGTTAAAGATATCACTAGTAGTAATGATGTAATTGGGATTACTTTAGCTAGCATAGCCGTTTTAACGCTAACAATTTCTGTCTTATGGAGTTTCTATAGAACTTTTAAAATTGACGAAACTTTAAAAGGAGTAGCGATTGAAACCTGTGTAACAACTTCAATGGTATTTATTATTTTAGTTGGCGCTGCAATGCTAACAGCTGCTTTTAGAGGCTTTGGTGGTGAAGAATTAGTAACAGAATTTCTAACAAGTCTACCTGGTGGTTTTTGGACACAATTCATTGTAGTTATGGCGGTAATATTTATTTTAGGATTTTTCCTTGATTTTATAGAAATTGCAGTTGTTGTTGTTCCAATAATCGCACCTATTCTTCTAGCACAAACTGATGCTAATGTTACAGCTGTTTGGTTAGGTGTCATGATAGGTGTTAATATGCAAACATCTTTTTTAACTCCTCCATTTGGATTTTCACTATTCTATTTAAGAGGCGTTGCACCAAAAACAGTATCAACAATTCAAATATGGAAAGGTGCTATTGCTTTTATTGTTCTGCAGTTAGTAGGTCTTGGAATAGTTGGATATTATCCACCTTTAGTAAATTATCTTCCTTATAGAACTTATTTAACTTCAGAAGTTTCCCCACCTCCTATGAATCCTCGGTTACAAGAATGCATTCAAGAATATAAATTTGAATTATATGAAAATAATGAAGATATAATTAAAAGAAATATTAATGAAATAAGTTCTCTTGATCTAACTTATTTACCTGAGTCAAATAAAGAATTTTTAGACAATACTTTTATAAACTCAATTTTAACTTTTGAATTAGTAGATAATCTTAAAAAAACTCAATCAAAATTAGATGACTATAGTAAAGATTATAGATCTCTACATTTGTCTGTAAGAAAAATTCAAAAAAGACAATTTAAAATAGATTATAAAATTAAAAAATTAGATAAAGAAAAAAGATATTTAGAAAGAGAGAATCAAACAATTAAAGTAAATAAAATGCAATCACAAATTGATAAATTAAATGAAGAAAAAATTAAAATTGCTAAGAATATACCTTTAAATTGGGATGATGCACATAATGAATATAAAGCATTAGCAATGGAAAAGAAAAAAGCAGTCACTAAATATAGAAGGAATGTTGATTCAGTTTATAAAAATATTCAAATGACAAAACTAATTATAATAGACAAAAATAAACTTAATATAGATTCTGAAATTTTCAATTTAAAAAAAATAATATTTAATGAATCTAAAAATGATGCAATGAGCAGAATTAAATCAATTGAAAAGATTCTTAACGAAATAGCTGGTGCTGAATTAATCAAGGAAAAGCTGTCGAAAGCAAGAAGAATTTTGAAAAAAGATTATGTAGATATTAATAAAATTAATACTCTTCTTGATGAAGCTAATGAAATTTATATTTTTGAAAAAGAATGGAGAGTAAAGGCAGAAAAAAAATTATTGCCTCAATTAATTAAATTTGATGATTCTATTAAAAATACAATTGGACTTCGTTTACAAGAAAAATTAACAAAAGAACAAGCTAAGTATATTGCGTCTTGTCGTTCAACACACACAGATATATCTCTTAATTTCTAATATTTAATTATCTAAATTTTTTCAATATCCATAATAACATGTATATAATCCATTGAATGTCCTTCGGGATTATCTGCTATTTCTTTTTGATATGAATTATAAAAAAGATCAATAATTTTATTTATTTTATTTTCATCACGACCGTATAAGGCAGTTCTAAAGACAGTTTCTGACCAGCTTCTCATTGTTGGTATTAGACTTTTAGCATAATCTGCAGCAGTCATAGAGTTTTTATTTTGAATATAAAATTTTTTATATGGGCAATTTGTTAGACTTGTCTTATAAGATTTTAATCTTAAACCAGTTTTTGATATTAATGATTGAGGATCTTTAAAAGGCATTAGAAATTCATCAACCGTTCTATAATGTTGAGCAAAAGTAGCATCAATATACTCTTTATTTGAAATAATGCCTTCTATTTCAAGTTTTTTCCAATGAAATGAAAATTTATCAAACATTGAATGACCGCCTGTATTACCTAAAAATCTACCTTTTTCGTCTATCCCAAAATTTAAACAGATAAATCTACCACCAGAAACTAATTCTTTTGCTCGATTTAATAAAATTGCCTCCCAGTCTTTTTGAGCTTGCAATTTAAATTTAGATTTTTCAAATTCATTAGCCCCTACCATATGTACATGATTTTTGATTTGGCAAGGTTTTTGAGAAACATAATGCATTGCTGTGGCTGAAAAACCTAAACTTAAAGAATCATTTGACATAAGTTGTTTATGAAATCCAGTTCCACATCCATGAATAAATACATCGGAAAATTTATTCTGAAATGCTAAATTTATATCTCCTTGCATTCCTTGCATAGTCCTAAATAATGTAGAAAAATCATTAGAAGCTAAATCAGTATATAAAATTTCAATTTGCTTTCGATCATTAGAGTCTCTAATTTCTTTTACTAAATTTGCCCACATTTCTTGACTGGTTCCACCATCGGCACTACCAAAATCAGCCATTCTTAAAACTGAGAAGTTTGGGATTTCTTTTAAGGCCTGCACCATTAATGGTTGAATATTATCTATTGAAATTTTAGCACCAGCAGTTCTTTGAGAATAATAACCTGAACTTTTCATTGAAAGTACATCTTGAGTATTAAGATTATGTTTTTTATTTTGAAATTTATTCATTAAATAATAATTCTTCAAATGAAGATATTAGAATATTATATTATCTTTTTATAGAGTTTTAATAAAAATAGCTAAATTATTTTGCTGTCCAACCTCCATCTATATTAAGTGAAGATCCAGTTATTTCAGAAGCCTCTTCAGAGCAGAGATAGTAAGCTAAAGATGCTATTGCAACACCAGATATAAATTTTAAATTAGGATGTTTTTCAATTAATAAATTTTTTATTTCAATTCTTTTATTGGTTTTATTTTTTTTAATCTTAACATTTATTTGTTTTGTAACTAGAGAGGTATTTACCCACCCTGGACATATAGCATTACAAGTGATTGGCATGGTAGCAGTTTCTAAGGCTATGGTCTTTGTTAAACCAATCATTCCATGTTTTGAAGCTACATAAGCTGATTTATTAGCTGAAGCAACTTGTCCATGTACAGATGCTATATTAATAATTCTTCCCCACTGATTTTTTTTCATCAAAGGCAGAACATACTTACTTGTATAAAAACTACTAGATAAATTTATTCGAATAATTTTTTCCCACTTTGCTGAAGGAAATGATTCAACTTTTTCTACATGTTGAATTCCTGCACAATTAATTAAAACATCAATTTTTTTATATTTATTTTTTATAATATTAAATAAGTTTTTAATAGAAATCGATTTTGATAAATCAATTTTTTTATAAATTATAGTATTCCTATAATTAGATTTATTAATATTAATTTTAGAAAATTCATTTTTAGATTTATTATCTAATATTATTATATTAAATTTTTTATTATAAAAAAACTTGACTAAATCCAGTCCAATGCCACCTAGACCTCCTGTAATTATAGTTGTTTTAATATTTATCGTCATAAAATTTAAGATTTTTATTAAATCTTTTTGGTATTTTTTTACCAGATTGAGAACGTTTTCCTATCCAAAAATCTATATTTTTTTCATTTTTATTTAAAGAACCATTTTTCCAAGAAATACCCTCTTCATAATTAAATAACTGTATATCTGATAGCATATTATTATTTTTAATTTTTTGAAGTTGAACTCCTCCGCCCTTTTGAAGAATTGGTAAATCTTTTATTGGAAAGATTAATAGCTTAGATTCTTTAGTAACACAGGCTAAATAATCTTTGTTAGATTTAATTACTTTAATTAACTCATCATTATTCTTTAGATTAAATAATTTTTTACCTTTTTTTTGAGATGTTTGAATATTTTTAAGGTTCGCAATGAATCCTTTTCCTTTTTGTGAAACTACAATGCATGACAAATTATTAGAATATGGTATCAATTTGATAATTTTATCATTCATATTACAATCTGTATAATAAATAAAATTTTTAGGATTTGCTTTACCTGAGGGAAGATCTGTTGGATTAATTGTAAAAACTCTACCAGAAGAAACAAAAATTAATATTTTTTGATTTGACATAACATGATAAGCATCAATAATGTCTTTTTGGTTTGATTTTAGTATTTCTAAATCAATGTGATCTTTATAATTCTTAAGCAATCCTTCTTTATTTAAAATTATCGTTAATTTTTCTATTTCATCAAATTCTTGAAAATTAATTTCATTTTTTCTTTCAATCTCTATAGAAACTTTAGTTTTTCTTTGATATTTAAAATCAATTAAATCTTTATTTATTTTATTTATTTCTTTAATCAAAAAATCATCAAGAAAAGTTTTATTATTAATTAATTTATTTAAAAATCTTAATTCTTCATTCAATCTTTTAATTTCATGGCTTGTTTCCAATTCATCTAATTTTTTTAATGATCCAAGACGCATATTAAGTATAGCTTCTGATTGATTTGAAGTAAGATTAAATTTTTTAATTATTTCGTTTTTGGGATCACTCTTTATTCTTATAATTTTAATAATAGAATCAAGGAACTTATATACTATTAGATATCCTTTTAATATTTCTAGTCTTTTTTTTACTTTTTCAATATTAAAAGAAGCTTTTCTTTGGATTGTTATAAATCTATATTTTATGAACTTTCTTAAAATATCTTTAAGACCTAATTGTTGTGGCGAATGACCATCAACTAAAACATTAAAATTACATGAATAACGAATAGATAAATCAGATAATTTAAAACATAATTCAATTAATTTTAATGAGTCAATATTTTTATTTTTAGGCTTAAGTACAATTCGAATATTTTCATCTGATTCATCATAAACATCATCCAATGGTAATTTTTTATTATTTATTAAATTTGCTAATTGTTCAATCAATCTAGTTTTATTTACTTGATATGGTATTTCTGTAACAATAATTAGATACAATCCATTTTTTAATTCTTCAATATTCCAGTTTGAACGAATAAGAAAAGACCCCTTACCTTTTTTATATATTTTATTTTGTTCTTCTGGGGAAATCAAAATAATTCCACCTGTAGGTAAGTCAGGTCCAATAAAATTTTTTAATAAATTTGCGTGACTAATTTCTGGATTCTTAATTATTTTAATAATAGCTTGATTTAATTCAAAAATATTATGGGGTGGAATATTAGTAGCCATTCCTACGGCAATACCAGAAGCTCCATTTAATAATATATTAGGCAATTTTGCAGGTAATACATCTGGTTCTAAGTTTTGACCATCATAGCTATCTTTAAAATTAACTGCATTTTCCTCTATGCCATCAAAAAAATAATTAGCAATTGTATCTAATCTTGCTTCAGTATAACGCATAGCGGCGGCATTATCTCCATCAATATTACCAAAATTACCTTGTCCTTCAATTAAAGGAATTCTAGTTGAAAAATCTTGTGCTAACCTTACTAAACTATCATAAATTGCTTGATCCCCATGAGGATGGTATTTACCCATTACGTCTCCTACAATCCTTGCAGATTTTTTAAAGGAAGATCCACTAACAAGTTTTAATTGATACATTGAATACATTATTCTTCTATGTACAGGTTTAAAACCATCTCTAATATCTGGTAAAGAACGTGATATAATAGTTGAAATAGCATATGATAAATATTTTTCACTTAAAACGTCATCAATATTTTTTTTAAATAATTTTGACATTATAATAATTGCAATCTTTTTAAAATTATGTTTTTAAAATTTAAAAAATTTATTGGCATCTTATAATTTAAATTATCTAAATGATTTTTTGAAAATATATTTTCAAAAATTAAAAAAATTGAATTAATATTTTCAAAATTTAGATCAGGATTATCTCTAAATAAAATATGAGGGAACTTTATAGTATAATCATTTTTTTTAAACAAAAAATTTTGATTAACAATATCAAAAAATTCTTTATCTATATTTTTTTTATAATCTATTTGATAGCCTATTAATTTTAATAAATTAAAAAGCCATTTACAATAATAAACAATCCATCTATTTTGAAATACAATATTTGATATTAATTGATGCACACTTTCATAGAAACCATTAATTTTTTGACCTTCAATTATAGAAATATTAATTAAACTTAAAATTGAAAGTAAAGCATTTAACTTATATTTATCATTTATAATATTACCTAAATAGGGTTTGGATATCTCTGCATTTATTGTAAATGGCATATTGTTATTTTTTTTACTGAAAAAAAATTCAATAAAATATCCATTTTGATAAATTAATTTTTTTTTTGATGAATTACCACCATAAACTAACCCTGATATAATTTCATCAGTAGAAGAAAGAATTTTTATAAAAAGATCATTATCCTTAATTTTTTTTGAATAAAGAATTATTCCATGAATTTTATCAGTCATTTTTTTTTATATTTAATTGTAAATATAAATGAACTTTACAATTTAATATTTTTTTAATTTCAGATTGACTAGTTTCTCTAATCTTTTTAATGATTTCTCCTTTTTTTCCTAAAATAATTGGTTGATATCTTAAATTATTTATTTCTATGGATTGTTTAATTTTTAAATCCTTATTTTTTAAATACTTAAATAAAATATTTTTGATTTCTAATTTATATGGGATTTCTTGATGTAAAAATTTTAGTATAGCATTACGTGTACATTCATTAGTGATAAAGATATCATCTTTATTTGTTATTTCATCGTTATTATAAATCCATTCAGAAGCTTTTGATTTATAAATAAAATAATCTAATAATGTATCTAAGTTTTTTTTATACTTGGAAGAAATATTAAAAAAATTTTCTATTAAATCTAATTTTTGAATTTCATCAATAAATGGAAGAATTTTTTCATTTTTAATAAGATCAATTTTATTAAAAACTAGAATTATTGGTTTATTAACCTCAGAAATTTTCTTAAGATCAATTGAAATATCTTTGAAAGAATATTTTGTTGCATCTACAAGAAACAAAATAAGATCGACAGAATCAATTGCTTTCCAAATATTAATTTTAAATTTTTTTTGTAATAAATTTGACTTTTTTAAAAAATTAGAACCGGGAGTATCATAAAAAATTATTTGGACTTCTTCTAAATTTTTAACACCGAGAATTAAATCTTGAGTAGTATTAATTTTTTTATTTATTATTGAAATCTGCTCTCCTACAAGTGAATTTATTAATGTAGATTTTCCGGCATTAGTATTACCAATTAATGCTAATTTAATAATTTTTTTTTTCATCGATAATACTAAGAGCTATTTTAGCTGCAGCTTTTTCAGCTTCCCTTTTAGATTTACCCACAGCCTTAATTAACTTTAATTTTAAAACTTTAAGTGAAACAGTAAAAATTGGTGAATGCGAAGGTCCTTCTTTTTTAATAAGCTTATATATAGGAAGAATTTTATATTTATGTTGTGAAATTTCTTGAATCTTAGTTTTGGAATCTTGCTCATTTGATGCTTCTAAATCCAAATAAGGTTCCCAAATTTTTTTTATAAATTTATAAGAAGCTTGGTAACCACTATCAACAAAAACACTTCCTATTAGAGATTCTACAGAATCCGCTAAAATGGAAATGTTCATACGAATATTTTCTTTTTTAAAAGAATATTTCAATATTTTATCTATATTTATTTCTATAGCAATTTTATATAAGAAATCTTTTTGAACTAAATAAGAAAATTTTTTTGATAATGAGCCTTCATTAAAATTTTTATATTTATTATAAATTAAATCAGCTATTACAATACCTAATACTCTATCTCCTAAAAATTCAAGTCTTTCAAAATCATTAACTAAGTTATTTTTTATAGATTTTTTTTCCTTAATAAAACTAGGATGTATTAATGCTTTAATTAAATTATCTTTTTTTCTAAAATTAAATTGAATTTTTTTTTGGAAATTATCAAGTTTTTTTTGTAATATCATTTGATTGGTTTAATTAATCTTTCATATCTAATTGCTTTAATCCACTTCCAAACTTCAAAAAAACGTGAATTTTCTAATGAAAAAAAGATAAATTGGGCTTTGCCAACAAGGTTTTCAAAAGGAATATATCCAACAATATTAACAAATCTACTATCCTGGGAATTATCTCTGTTATCACCCATAACAAAAAAATGGTTTTCGGGAACAACATACAATTGTGTATTATCGACAATACCATTATCCATAATATCTAATATTTCAATTTTTTTATTAAAAAAATATTCTTCATATTTTCTGATTCTTTTACTTTTACCTAGTTTATTAATATCAATAAAATCTTCATTTTTTTTCTTAAAAATCATATTGTTATTAATTTGAATCTGCCCATTAATAATTTTAATTTCATCACCAGGTAAACCAATAACTCTTTTTATATAATCAGTGCGATTGTCTTGCGGAGTTTTAAAAACTACGATATCACCACGATTAGGTAATTTACTAAAAATTTTTCCTGGAATAAGAGGTAGAGAAAATGGAAGTGAGTGCCTAGAATAACCATAAGACCACTTTGAAACAAAAATAAAATCTCCTACCAATAAATTTGGCTTCATTGATCCTGAAGGAATATTAAATGGTTCAGCAATAAATGATCTGATTAAAAGAGCTATAAAAATAGCAATAATAATAGATTTAAAATTACTTATAAGATTTTTATTTTTTTTTAACATTTTTTAAAAATTATTACGTTTGCTACAGCATAGTTTTTTTCATCACTTATTGATACAGCTATAGAACATTCAAATTTAGAAATTTTTTTAAATTTATTAAGGGCTTCATTATGTAATATTATAATAGGTTTACCATATATGCTATTTAAAATCTCTATATCTTTTTTATACACACCCCTAAAAAAACCTGTACCTAATGCTTTTGAACAAGCTTCTTTAGCTGCATATTTTTTAGCATAAGAATTGGTACTATTAAATACATTATCAGATTTAATTATTTCATCTTTAGAAAAACATTTTTTTTTAAATTTATCTCCAAATCTATTAATTACTTTTTCTATTCTTCTTATATCAATAATGTCAGTACCTATTCCAATTATCATTATTAACCTTTTACCCTAATTAGAGACGAAACTTCCTGAACTAATCTTAATGCTGCAATAATATTATTTAAATGACCTAAATCTCTCACTTCAATATCAATAATTATTTCAAAAAAATCATCTTTTCGAGTAGAAAAATTAATATTTGAAATATTACCATTATTTTTAGCAATAGTTGTTGTTACTTTACCTAAACTTCCAGGTTGATTTTTTAGAACCACATTTATTCTTGCTATTGAATGTTTTTTGTTACTACTATTTATTTCCCAAGAAATATCTAACCATCTTTCTGGACTATCTGAATAAGAGCTTAATGTTTCGCATTCTACAGTATGCACAGAAACTCCTATCCCCGCAGTAACAATACCAACTATTTGATCTCCCAATATTGGAGAGCAGCATCCTGCCAAATGATAACTCATACCAGCAGTTAATCCCTTTAATTTAACAGGTAAATTGGATTTTAAATTAACTTTTGTATAATTAATTTTTAACTCAGGATAAATTGCTTTTAATGCATTAGTCGCAGTAATTGACCCAGATCCAATTAACTCAAAAATATCATCTATTGATTTGCAATTAAAATGATCCAATTTGTTATTTATAGATTCTTCAGTAAATTCAATATTTTCTTTCTTAAATGCATTTAACAATATTTCTTTTCCAAAAATTATATGTTCATCTTTCTTTTTAGATCGCATAAATCTTCTTATTTGAGACTTAACTTTAGAAGTTACTGCAAATCTTTCCCACATAGGAGAAGGTTGTGATTCATTTGAAGTTAAAATTTCAACCTGATCACCATTTTTAAGTATTGATTTAAGCGGCTGAAGATTTCCATTAATTTTTGAAGCAACACATTTGTCTCCTATTTGTGAATGTATTGCGTAAGCAAAATCAATCGAAGTTGCATTCTTTGGCAACTCTATAACATCGCCCTTAGGACTAAAAACATATATGTTATCTTGAAATAACTTAATTTTAGAATTTTCAATTAATTCATCTTGGTTAGTAGAATTATTCATTAAATCTAAAAGTTCATGCATCCACTTATATTCTTTAGTGTCATTTTCTTTGATTATTTTTGGATTTTTATATTTCCAATGTGCAGCTATACCAAATTCAGCAATTTGATTCATTACATTTGATCTAAATTGAATTTCAATTTTTCTACTTTGAGGACCAATAACCGATGTGTGTAAAGCCCTGTAACCGTTAACTCTAGGTGAAGAAATAAAATCTTTAAAGCGCCCATGGATAAAAGAAAATTTACGATGAGTAATACCTAATAGCTTGTAACATTCTCTAGTTGAGTTTGTAATAACTCGAAAAGCCATAATATCTGATAATTGTTCAAAAGAAATATCTTTGTTCTTTATTTTATTCCAAATAGAATATGGTGATTTTAATCTACCAAAAATTCTACAATCTATGCTCTCTTCTAAAAAGATTTTTTTTAAATCATATCTTATTTCATCAACTACATTGACATCTTGTGTGTTTAAGTAGTCCAATCTTTCTAAGATAGAGTTTCTTGCCTCTGGATTGATATATTGAAAAGACATATCTTCTAACTTTTCTTGCCAATCTCTCATGCCTAATCTTTGTGCAAGAGGCGCATATACTTCTAAAGTTTCTAATGAGATACTTATTCTTTTATGATGATTATCTATATGGTTTAATGTTTGCATGTTGTGAAGTCTGTCCGCCAACTTAATTAAAATCACCCTTAAATCTTTAGTCGCTGCTATTAATAGTTTTCTATAATTTTCTCCAAGTTTTAAATTATTAACTTTTAAAGAATATTTATTAATTTTTGTTAAACCTCCAACTAGAGAGGCTATTTCTTCACCAAAGTTTTTTTTTATTTCATCAGTAGTTACAATTGTATCTTCTAAAGTATCATGTAATAAACCACTTATGATAGAGGATGAATCTAGTTTTATTTCAGTTAATATTTTAGCTACTTCTATTGGATGATTAATATATGGTTCTCCCGATTGTCTTAATTGACTACCATGAGCTGCACTACTAAACTCAATAGCTTTAGAAATTAAGCTTACTTCTTTATTTGATAAATATTTTTTAGTAAGATCAGTTAGTTCTTTTATTTTATGAATTTCCATAAAAAAATAGTATTATATATTTAAAAATAAGAAAAAATAAAAAAAGAATATTATTCTACTGGATGATCCCTTTCATCAGTTATTTTGGTGCTATTATCAGGTTGCTCAACAGAATCTTTAATATCATTTTCATCATTATAAGATGTTGAAGAATCCAATTCTAAACTCTCACTAATTTCATACTGTTCTTTAATTTCTTTATCTTCAGAAGATATAAGTTCTTTCAGCTCCTCTTCAACTTCATTTTGCTTATTCTCAGCTTCAAGAACATTTGATTTATCATTTACTTCAATAGATTCTAATTCTAAATTTTCTTCTTCTTCATCATTGATTGTTACAGTTTGATATTCTTGAATTAAATTTTCTTTCATTTGATCAACTGTTAGAGTCATATCAGCTATTTCTCTTAGAGCAATAACCGTATTTTTATCGTTATCTTTTTCCACTGTAGCTGGATCACCTGAATGTAACTTTCTAGCACGTTGTGAAGCTACTAAAACTAATTCAAACCTGCTTGGAAATTTATCAATACAATCCTCTACTGTAATTCTAGCCATTGGGGGCTTATAGTTATATTGATATTAAAAGTATAGTTAAAAATTTTATTATTTGGAGTGATTTTTTAGAAGTCTCAGTTTCTTTATATCCCATTCTTTTGCTTTAATTGATACTCTTTTATCTTGTTTTTTCTTACCCTTAGCAAGGCCTATTGTTAATTTTGCAAATCCTTTAATATTAAAATATAATGAGATAGGTACTATGGTCATCCCATCTCTTTTTGAAGCTCCTATGATTTTATTAAGCTCTTTTTTATTAGCTAAAATTTTTCTTTCTCTTGTGGTGTTACTATCATCTTTAGATGAAGAATATTTTTTTATATAACAATTTGTCAGCCACAACTCGCCTTGTTTTTCTACTATATAAGATTCTTTTATTGAACCTGTATTAACCCTTAAAGATTTAACTTCAGATCCAGTTAGCACTAAACCTACTTCATATTTATCAGAAATTAAATAATCATATGAGGCTTTTTTATTGGTTGCAATTATTTGCATAACCTTATTATATTAATTCAGCTTCAATTAAACAATCCTTAACTAATTTTTTTGTACTATCTTTAATTGGAACCAAAGGTAAGCGGGTTTCATCACTGCATAAATTCAATAAATTAGCAGCATATTTAACTGGACCTGGACTAGATTCAACAAATAAAGCATTATGAATTTTTGCTAACTTAATATTTATTTCTTGAGCTAAATCTATTTTTTTTTCATTCCATAAATTATGCATGTTTGAGCATAATTTTGGAGCAATATTAGCAGTAACTGAAATACAGCCATGGCCACCTTGGGCGAGATAAGGCAACGCTGTGCCATCTTCACCAGATAAATAACAAAAATTCTTTTTAATCTTTGTTCTTGTCAAAAGAGGTCTAAATAAATCGTTTGTAGCATCCTTTACACCTATAATGTTTTTAATTTTCGATAATTCATGCATTGTATCTATAGTCATATCAACAATTGAACGTCCTGGTATATTATAAATAATTATTGGAAGAGAAGTTGATTCAGCTATTTTTTTATAATGAAAATATAAACCTTCTTGCATTGGCTTATTATAGTATGGTGTTACAACTAAAGCAGCATTAGCACCTGATTTTTCAGCATGTTTAGTAAATTCAATTGCTTCAATTGTATTGTTAGATCCTGTACCAGCTATTACAGGAGTTCTTTTATCAACTATTCTTATGCATTCCTCAATAACTTGCCTATGTTCTTCGTGGCTTAAAGTAGGAGATTCACCTGTAGTACCACAAGGTACAAAACCATGTGATCCTTCATTTAATGACCATTCTATAAGATTGGCAAATGAATTATAATCAACTTTTCCGTTTTTAAAAGGTGTTATAAGAGCTGGGATACTTCCTTGAAACATTATATTAATTTTTGGCGGAGAGAGTGGGATTCGAACCCACGGAAGGGATTACTCCCTTCGGCAATTTAGCAAACTGCTGGTTTAAGCCTCTCACCCATCTCTCCTTTCTTTTAGAATCTAATATGATTATGATGATTTATAATCTTTTTGCAGGTTTAAGTCCAAAGGAATTATCTTTAAATTTACTAAAATAAAATTGTAAAATTAAATTTATTGAAAATTATAGAGTTGTTAGAATAATAATATAAAAAGCTAGAATATGAATAATCTCATAAATAACTTTATGAATGGAAAGATTTCCCTATGGAAATCATATTGGATTATGGGTGAATTATTCAATGCAGTGGTTCTATTTTTAATTTTTAATTTAGAAGTTAGATTTTTTAACAATATCAATATTTATAATCAACTGCCTTTCTTGAATTTTCATAATTTGCATTTTTTTAGCAAAACAATTTTAATACTTTGGACAATATTTATTACTGTTGGAATATGGAAATCTGCAGAAAATTATAAAGGAAGCGTTATTTGGGTAATTTTAACATTATTTTTTTTATCTTACAGAATTTTTACATTGAGGATTATATTTTTTAATTAAGTTAATTTTTTTAAAAGTATTTCATTTAAAATTTTAGGATTAGCCTTGCCTTTACTAATTTTCATTGCTTGACCAATAAAATAACCTAATAGTTTTGTTTTGCCAGATTTATAATCTTTTAACTTATCTGTATTGGTCTCTAGTATTTGATCTATTATTGATTCAATTTCATCAATATCAGTAACTTGGATCAATCCTTTTTCTTCCACAATATCTTTTGGAGATTTTTTGTTAATAAACATTTCTTCAAAAACATCTTTAGCAATTTTTCCTGATATTTTATTAGTTTTTATTAATAAAATTAATTGACCTAAATAATCTGATGAGATTGGGGATTGTAAAATATTAATTTCATTTTTCTTTAAAATCGAAAATAATTCAGAAGTTATCCAATTTGCAACTAATTTTGAAGAATCTTTTAATTCTTCATGAATTTCAAAAACTGAATCAAAATAATCACTAACTTCTTTTTCAGCTATTAAAACAGAAGAATCATAATTTGATAATTTTAATTCATTAATATATTTTACTTTTCTTTGATCTGGCAACAAAGGTATCTCTCTTCTGATTTTTTCAATAAAATTATTTTCTAAATTTAAAGGAAGTAAGTCTGGATCCGGAAAATATCTGTAATCATGAGCCTCTTCTTTACTCCTCATTGGTTTTGTTTTTCCTGATTGAGTATTAAATAACAAAGTATTTTGTTCAATCGTCCCACCATCTTCTATTATCTCTATTTGTCTTCTAGCTTCATATTCTATTGCTTGTTTAATAAATTTTATTGAGTTTAAATTTTTTATCTCACATCGAGTACCATAATTATCTCCAGGTTTTCTTACAGATATATTAACATCAGCACGCAAAGATCCCTCTTGCATATTTCCATCACAAGTATCTAAATACATTAAAATTGTTCTTATTTTTGTGATATATAAGGCTGTCTCTTCAGAGCTCCTCAAGTCAGGTTCACTAACAATCTCCATTAGTGCGACTCCTGAGCGATTAAGATCAACGTATGTTTTGGTAGGATTCTGATCATGCATACTTTTTCCTGCATCTTGCTCTAAATGAAGCCTTACAATTCTAATATCTTTTGATGAACCATCTCTAAAATCTATAGTTACTTTTCCTTCTCCTACAATTGGATTTTTATACTGACTTATTTGATATCCTTGAGGTAAATCTGCATAAAAATAATTTTTTCTATCAAAAACTGAATATTGATTAATTTTAGCTTCCAAACCAAGTCCTGTTTTAACTGCCTGTTTTATACAATACTCATTAATAACTGGGAGCATACCAGGCATAGCAGCATCTACTAAAGATACTTGGCTATTTGGACTTGAACCAAATTTAGTGGGCGATGAGCTAAATAACTTTGAATTTGATTTTACTTGAGCATGTATTTCTAATCCAATAACAATTTCCCAGTCTGATTTTTTACCTTTAATTAAATTATTCATTATTTCTTTCTAAATATGAAGCTACATTAAACAGAGTCTGCTCATCAAAATGTTTTGACAATATTTGAATTCCTAGAGGCAGACCTTCTTTCGATTTTCCATATGGAATAGATATTCCTGGTATTCCTGCAAGAGAAGCAGGTACAGTAAATATATCGTTTAAATACATTTTGATTGGATCGTCTTCTTTTTCACCAATTGGAAATGCAGCACTTGGCGTAGTAGGAGTAAGAATGAAATCACATTCTTGAAAAGAATTAATAAAATCATTCGCAATAAGTTTTCGAACTTTTTGAGCCTTTAAATAATATGCATCATAATAACCAGCAGATAAAACGTAGGTTCCAATAAGAATTCTTCTTTTTACTTCTTTTCCAAAACCTTCTTTTCTAGTCATCTCATACATTTCATCTAAAGACTCATTTTTTTCTGATCTAAAACCATACTTAACACCATCATATCGAGCTAAATTAGATGAAGCTTCAGCTGGAGCAATAATATAATATGTAGGCAATGCATATTTTGTATGAGGTAAAGATATTTTTTTAATTTTAACCCCACCTTTTTCTAAAGTTTTTATTGCTTCTTCCCAAATAATACTAATTTCTTCTGGTATTCCTGAGATATTATATTCAAAAGGTATACCTACTGTTTTTCCAGATAAATCATTATTTATAGATTTATAATAATTAGGTATTTCTATGTTAGCGCTAGTACTATCTTTATTATCATAACCTGCAATAGATTCCATAAGGATAGCAGCGTCATCTACACAATTAGTAAATATTCCTGCTTGATCAAGGCTGGATGCGAAAGCTACAATACCCCATCTTGAACAAAGTCCATAAGTTGGTTTAATTCCTACTATCCCACAAAAACTAGCGGGTTGTCTAATAGATCCACCTGTGTCTGTTCCGGTAGCTCCTAAACACAAACCTGCTGCTACAGCAGCAGCAGAGCCTCCTGATGACCCCCCTGGAACTAAGGGTATTTTTTTTGTAGATAGAGGATTTACTACATTTCCAAAATAGCTTGTTGTATTTGCAGATCCCATTGCAAATTCATCACAATTAGTTTTTCCAAGAAAAATTGATCCTTCATTTAAAAGTTTTTGGGTTACAAAAGATTCATAAGTTGGTTTGAAATTTTTTAAGATTTTAGAAGCAGCAGTTGTTGGCATATTTTTTGTGCAAAAAAGATCTTTTATTGCAAGAGGAATTCCATTTAATAAAGATTCTTGATGAAAAAGTGATGAAATTTGATGATTAATATTATCTTCATCAAAATAAATATAAGCATTTAAATTGGCATTTTTATTAATTCTATCTATAAAAATATTGCTTAGCTCAGTTATAGAAATTTTTTTATTTTTTAATTTATCTGCAGTCTCTTTAATTGATATAAAATCCATTTATTCTACCACCTTAGGAACTGCATAATAATTTTCTAATTTATCTGGTGCATTAGATAAAACTTCTTCTGACTTATCATTTAAATCTTCAACATCTTTTCTTAAAGGTAGTTTTGCCATACTAACATTAGATAAAGGTTCTACATTGTCTGTATTAACTTCATTTAATTTCTCAACCCAATCAACAATAGAGCTTAATTGTGCAGACAATTCATCAACTTCTTCATCTTCTATCTTTATACGAGATAATTTAGCAATTTTTAGGGTTGTTTTTTTATCTATCTTCAATTTATATACCTTTATGAGTAAACCTAGAAATTTTATTGAAAAACTTAATACATCACAAACTCTTTTAGGTCTAGATTTTGGTGATAAAACTATTGGAATAGCTGTAAGTGACAAAACTCATACTATTGCCACGCCTATTAAAACAATAAAAAGGAAGGGGATAAATAAAGATTTAAATATATTATTCGAAATAATTGATGAATATCAGGTAGGGGGATTAGTTTTTGGCTTTCCATTAAACTTAAATGGTAAAGAAAATCAAAGAACTGAAAAAGTAAAATCATTTATAAAAGAAATAAAGTTAAAAAGCACAATTATGATTGAACTATATGATGAACGATTTTCATCTGACATAATTTTTAAAGAATTTAGAAAAGATGATCAATCTACGTCTAAAATAAAAAAGAAATTGGATCAGCAAGCTGCTGCTTATATATTGCAGGGATTTTTAGATAATGCGAGAAATAATTAATATATTTACTTGTATTTAATTTACACATAATTTACACATATTTTACACATATGAAAAATATTTTACTTATTGAAAATCATCTTCATTTGTATAAAAGAGAAAATTCAAAAATTTGGCAAATTAAAATAAAATTACCATATAAAAAAGCTCTTCGTGTTTCTGCAGGAACGACCTTACTAAAAGAAGCAAAGTTAATAGCATTTAAAAAATATAAATTATTAAGCGTAGATAATATAAATAAAATAGTTAATAATAAATATTTTCCTCTAAAAAAAATTCATTTAATTAATTCAAAAGATTTAACAAAAGAAGACATAGAGTGTCTTTTAAATGAATCTGATAAATATATCCGATTGAATAAACAGAATATTAAAAAAACTAAAATACTAGAAGGTAGGACGATATTTAATTTATTTTTTGAAGATTCAACTAGAACGAGAACAAGTTTTGAAGTAGCGGCAAAAAGATTAGGTGCGGATTTAATAAATGTAGCTTTAAAAGATAGCTCTATAAATAAAGGTGAGACTCTTCTCGATACAATGACAACGATTAACTCCATGAATCCAGATGTTCTTATTGTTAGACATCCTGAAGAAGGAATAAGTGAAAAGATTTCTAAAATTGTAAAATCATGCGTTATTAATGCAGGAGATGGAAGTCATGAACATCCAACACAAGCTCTTTTAGATGCTCTTACTATTAAAAAAAAATTTAGTTCATTTAAAAATTTAAAAATAGCAATTTGTGGAGATATTATTCATAGTCGTGTAGCAAGATCAAATATAGAAATTTTAACAAAACTTGGTTCAAAAATAAATGTAATAGGACCAAAAAAACTAATACCGAATGATATAAATAAATTAAATGTAAATGTTTTTACAAATATGAAAGAGGGATTAAAAAATTGCGATATTGTAATGATGCTAAGAATACAAAAGGAAAGAATAGTAGGGAAAATTATGTCAAATGAAAAAGAATATTTTAAAAAATTTGGCTTAAATTATTCAAAATTAGCTTTTGCAAAAAAAAATGCCTTAGTAATGCATCCCGGACCAATGAATAGAGGCGTAGAAATAGATTCTAAACTTGCAGATGATGTAACAAGAAGTTTAATTCAAGAGCAAGTAGCTATGGGAGTAGCCATACGTATGGCTTGTTTAGAAATTTTAATTAATAATAAAGACTTGTATGGCAATTAACATTTTTTTTTTAGTAGTTATTTCTTATTTAATTGGATCTATTCCATTTGCTTATATCTTAACATTAATATCTGGTCATGGGGATATTAGAAAGATTGGTTCAGGCAATGTTGGTGCAACTAATGTCCTTAGAACTGGGAAAAAAAGTTTAGCAATATTAGTACTTTTTTTAGATGTCTTTAAAGGACTTCTACCTATCACAATTTTATTTTTTTATTATGATTTAGAATTTTCAAATTTTCTATTAATTTTTATAGGATCATTTTCTATCTTAGGACACATTTTTCCAATTTGGTTAAAATTTAAGGGAGGCAAAGGTGTGGCAACATATATAGGATTTCTTATGGGAATAGATTTTAAATTAGGCTTAATCTTTATTTTATTTTGGCTTTTGATAGCTTATGTAAAAAGATATTCATCTTTGGCTTCTATTTTTTCTCTGATAATTATACCATTTGGGGGATTATTCTTATCTTACAATAATGAAATAATTTATATCTTAATATTTTTAAGTATTTTAATTATAATTAAGCATGCTTCTAATATAAAACGTTTAGTTAATAGTTCTGAGAATAAAATTAAGTTTTAAATTTTATAGAGAATTCTAAGTTTTTCTTTAAAACTATTGACGAAACATAATTTAATTGACAGTTGACATTGTTTATATTCATGAATGTCTTAATTGTAGAATCTCCATCTAAAGCAAAATCGATAAATAAATATCTTGGCAATGATTATAAAGTGCTAGCTAGCATTGGTCATGTTAGAGATTTAGCTGCAAAAAATGATGCTATTGATACTGAAAACGACTTTGAAATGAAGTGGGAGACGAGCGACAGAGGTAAAAAAGTTATTAGGGATATAGCATATGCAGCTAAAGATTCTGAAAATTTATACCTAGCGACAGACCCGGATAGAGAGGGAGAGGCAATAGCTTGGCATGTTGAGACAATGCTCAGAGAAATTCCAAAATTAAATAATTTAAATATCCACAGAATAACTTTTAATGAAATTACAAAAAATGCTGTTCTTGAGTCCTTAAAAGAACCAAGAAAAGTTGATAAAAATCTCGTTAATGCATATTTAGCCAGAAGAGCTTTAGATTTTTTAGTTGGATTTAATCTTTCTCCAGTTTTATGGAGAAAATTACCAGGAAGTAAATCTGCTGGGCGAGTACAATCTGTAGCTTTAAAAATAATTACTGAAAGAGAATTAGAAATTGAGAAGTTTAATCCAGAGGAATATTGGTCGTTAAAAGCAATTTTTAATAAAGATCAAGATAAGGAATTTGAAGGTAGATTAATTAAAATTAATGATAAAAAAATTGAAAAATTATCTATTAAAACATATTCAGAAGCTTCATATTTTCTGAAAATAATAGAAAATAATAAGTACAAAGTTAAGGAAATTCAAAAAAAAGAAACAAAAAGAAATCCATATGCGGCTTTTACAACATCTAGTATGCAAATTGAATCAAGCAGAAAATTAGGATTTTCAGCTAATCAAACAATGAGAACTGCTCAAAAGTTATATGAAGGAGCTGAAATTGATGGTGAAACTACAGGTCTAATTACTTATATGCGAACTGATAGTGTCATTATGTCAAAAGATGCAATTGAAGAAATTAGATGTTTTGTTTTAGAAAAATTAGGAAAAGAATATATTCCAGCAGAACCAAGAGTTTATAAATCTAAAGCTAAAAATGCTCAGGAAGCTCACGAATGTATTAGACCAACTAATATTAAACTTACTCCAGATATATTGAAAAAATATTTAAATTCTGATGAATATAAACTCTATGAAATAATTTGGCAACGTGCAGTTTCATCTCAAATGTCTAATGCTATCATAGATCAAGTTTCAGTAAATATTACAAATCATAATGAAAATATTACATTTAGATCTAATGGCTCTTCCATAAAATTTCCTGGAATGTATGCTGTCTATCAAGAAACTAAAGAAGAAGACAAAAAAGAAAATGAAGAGGATAGCTCAAGATTACTACCGCCATTAAAAAAAGAAGAAAATCTTAATTTAATTAAAGCTCAAAAAAGTCAACATTTTACTCTTCCTCCTCCTAGATATACAGAAGCAAGTCTTGTAAAAAAATTAGAAGAACTAGGTATTGGTAGACCTTCAACTTATGCTTCTATCATTAAAGTACTCCAAGATAGAGATTATGTTTTGCTAGATAAAAAAAGATTTAATCCTCATGATAGAGGGAGAGTTGTCTCTGTTTTTCTTGAAAATTATTTCGATAAATATGTAGAATATGACTTTACTGCTGATATGGAAAATCAGCTAGACGAGATATCTGATGGTAAATTAAACTGGAGAGAAGTTATTCAAAAGTTTTGGAAAACATTTAAAATTTTATGTGAAGATACGATTGGTAAATCCAATAGAGAAATTATAGACGTTCTAGATAAAGCGCTAGGTCCTCATTTTTTTCCACCCCTGGGAGAAGATAAGGATAGAAAATGTCCTAGTTGTGATAATGGCAGAATAGGATTAAAAGTTGGAAAATTTGGGGGATTTGTTGGATGCTCTAATTATCCTGAATGTAAATATACTGTTCAATTTAACCAGATTACAGATTCAAAAAATGGAGTTCTTACAGGACCAAAAGAAATTGGAATTTACCCTGAAACAGGAGAAATGATTACATTAAGAAAAGGCCCTTATGGCATTTATATGCAAGTAGGTGAAGGCAGCAATGAAAAAAAACCAAAGAGAGTTTCAATTCCTAAAAATTTTGAACCGGAGGAAATAGGTTTAAATACTGCTATACAATTATTAGCACTTCCAAGAAAATTAGGATTACATCCAGAAAATAACCTTACTGTAAGTGCAGGTATAGGAATGTATGGACCTTACATTCTGCATAACAAAAAATATAAAGCTTTGGAAAAAACAGATAATATACTTGATATAGATTTAGAAAGAGCTATCGAATTAATAGCTAAGCCAACAATAAGAGGAAATGCTACTTTAAAAAATTATGGTGAGCACCCAGATGAAAAAAAAGAAATTACAGCTCATGATGGAAAATATGGTTTTTATGTTAAATGTGGTAAAATTAATGCATCACTACTTGGTGATCAAACTGTAGAAACTCTAAATTTAGAAGAAGCTATAAAATTAATAAATGAAAGAAAAATTAAAATAGGTCAAAAAATTATAAAAAAAAAATCTATGAAAAAAAAGGAAAAAGTTAAAACAGCCAAAAGTAATAAAAAATAATTAGATATTGATAAATCTCCTGAATCAGATAATCTGTTAATAATGAGAGAAAATATTACTTTATCTAATATAAAAAAATTTAATAAAAATTTCAATTCTTCTAGATCCAATAAAATATCAAGAAATGCTTTAATACAAAATGATGCTAGCAAAGTTGCAATTAATTGGGAAAATTTTAGTCAAATAAATCACATATACTCAAATACAATTTCAAAACAACTTCCAGTAACAAACCAAAAAGCATCGGGAAGGTGCTGGGGATTTGCAGGATTAAACCTACTAAGATTAGAAATTGTTAAAAAATACAATTTATCTAATTTTGAATTTTCTCAAAATTATTTTATGTTTTGGGATAAACTAGAAAAGGCTAATTATTTTTTAGAAAATATCTTAAAAACTTTAAATACAAAATATGATAGCAGAATAATGATGCATCTTTTACATGGCCCAGTCCAAGATGGAGGACAATGGGATATGTTTGTTAATTTAATTGAAAAATATGGAGTAGTACCTCAGTCAGTTATGCCAGAAACAAATCATAGTAGTAAATCTGGTATGATGAATTATTTTTTAACTCATAAATTAAGAGAATATGCTTATACTTTAAGAAAATCTAATAAAACAAGAACTACAATCAAATTATTGAGAAATAAAAAAGAATTGATGATATCTGAAATATACTCTTTACTGTGTATGTTCTTAGGATCCCCCCCTACTACTTTTAACTGGTCAATAAAAGATAAAGATAATAAATTTTCTAGATTTACAAATATTGACCCTCTTATTTTTTATAAAAAGTTTACTAAAATAAAATTAAAAGATAAGGTTTGTTTAATACATGCTCCTATGTCTAATAAGAAAATAAATGAACTTTATACTATAGATTTTCTTGGAAATGTTGTTGGAGGAAATATCATTAAATATGCAAACTTAGAAATAAAAGAATTAAAGAAAGCTACAATTAAGTCTTTAAAAAATGATGAGGCTGTTTGGTTTGGTTGCGATGTAGGAAAAATGTTTAATAGAGAACTAGGAATAATGGATATGAATTTATATGATTATAAAAAACTTCTAAATACTAATTTTAAAATGGATAAAGCAACACGTCTTGAATATGGAGACAGTCTAATGACTCACGCAATGCTTTTTACCGGCGTTGATATTAAAGCAAATAAACCTCAAAAATGGAGAGTTGAAAATAGCTGGGGTAATAAAAATGGTGATAAAGGATACTATCTTATGAGTGATAATTGGTTTGATGAATACAACTACGAAGTAGTAATTGATAAAAAATATTTATCTAACAAAATATTGTCTATATTTGATTTAGAACCTAAAAAACTTGAACCGTGGGATCCAATGGGAGCTTTAGCTACTATATATTAATGAATTCTGAAAATAAAAAAATTTTATGGTCCAAAATATTAAAAGCTGGCGAATTTTTAAAAAACAAACTACCTAATCATCCTAATCATCCCAAAGGCAGAAATCCATATGCTCATGTTGCCTTAGAAATAAAAAATAAGTTTCAAAATTCTTACAAAGAATTACCAGATGAAAAATTTCAAGAAATTAAAGATTACATTGAAATAATAAAAAATAATCCTAATTAGAAACTTCTAATTTTTTGTTTTGAAGAGGTAAAAACGTAGCTAGTATAGATATAAAGATCATAATAAAAGAACTAATTAAAAATAAATCTGTAAACTCAAAAGTTAATTCATAAATTTTTGCAACTAAAAAAACTGCTATAGGCCCTGATCCAAAAGCGATAACAAATTTACATCCATAAATTAAACCATGGTGCTTTTCTGGAGTAAAATTAGATAATAATATATTCTCAGCAGGCAAAATACTTGAGTTAAACATAGCTGCAAAAAGACAGACTAATATCAATGGAAAACTAGTAAAATAGGCTATGGCTAAATAACAAGGTATTTGTCCTGCTAAGCCTATTACATATATTTTTTTTAATGAAAATTTATCAGCTAATAGACCTCCAAAAAAAGTCATAAGTCCTGATATAAAATAAATACCTCCTATCGTTGCTCCAATTCCTAATGTAGAGTAGTTATTTAATCGTATATCAAAAACTTTTGGTAATGATGTTTGCATAATTTGAAAAGTTAGACCTAATCCAAACATTGCGCATAACATTATAATTGCTATTAGTATTAAATTATTATTTGAATTAGTTTCTTTAATAAAAGATGTAGAAATATTTGTAAAAGAAATTTTTTTTAAATAAATTAAATAAAAAAGTAATAAACCTAATAAAATAGAAATTATTCCAGGTAAAATAAAAGTAAAATTCCAGCTAAAAAATTTTAATAAAAAACCAGCAATAAATGCTCCTGATCCTATTCCTACTCCACCAAAAATTCCATTTATTCCTAAAGCTCTACCTTTTTTATTAGAAGAATTAACCACCCAAGCAATACCTACTGGATGATATATGGAACAAGCTAATCCTAATATTGATAGTCCAATAAATAAATCGAGTTCTGATGAACTTAAGCCGCATATTATAGAAGAAAATCCCATACACAAAAACATTATTGCCATCATTGAAGATCGGCTCCATTTATCACTTAACCATCCAAATGGAATAGCTCCCAAACCGATCAATAATGCTCCTAAAGACCATAATTTAATTAACTCATTATATGATAGTTGCCACTCAGTTTCTATTGACAAAACAATAACAAAATAGAAGGCTGCAAACATGTGCATAAAAGCATGTCCTATAGATGAAAAAATAAGAGTTAAGGAAGAATTACTCACTTTCAAAATAATCAATAGATAGTGAATTTACACAATATCGTTGACCTGTCGGTTTCGGACCATCTTCAAATACATGGCCTAAATGAGAATCACATTTAGCACATAATATTTCAGTTCTAATCATTCCATGAGAAACATCTTTTTTAGTTCTTATTGCTTCTGGTGAAATTTGATCATAAAAACTAGGCCATCCACATCCAGATTCATATTTAGTTGAGCTATAAAATAGATTTGCATTACAACATTTGCACTTAAAACAACCTCCATTTATAATATTAAATTCTTTTCCTGAAAAAGGAGCTTCTGTACCTTTTTTTCTAGTAATTAAAAATTCTTCTTCTGATAAAATTTGTTTCCATTCTTTTTCAGTTTTTATAACTTTTTTCATTATGCCCTTTTGAAGTTTGATAAAATTATTCCAAATATAATAAATATTGCTCCAAATATATGAAATAAAGAAAATTTTTCATTTAAAAAAGATATTGCCCAAATAGAACTAAACACTGGTATTAAATTAAGAAAAAAACCAGCCCTGTTAGCTCCTATTAAAGACACCCCTTTATTCCAGCAAAAAAAGGCAAATATGCCCGCAAAAACACCTACATAAGAAATTATAAAATAATCTATTTTTTTATTAGGAAAAAAACCTTCGTTTAATGATTCTAAAAAATAAAAAGGGAAAATGCAAATTAAACCTATAAAAATCATAACCTCTAAAGTTGAAAGTTGAGGCAATCTAAGATCTATTTTTTTTAACAAAACAGAATATAATCCCCAGCAAAGTACAGCTACAAACATCCAAATATCACCAGGGATAAAATATAAATTTATTAAATTATATATATTTCCTTTTAAAATAATAAATAAGACACCGAATAGAGATAAAAAAATTCCAAAAAATTGAAAAAATGAAGTCTTAGTTTTAAAAATTATCCAAGAAAATCCAATTATCAATAAAGGAGCAATAGATCCCATTATAGAAGCATTTATAACTAAAGTTGTTTGCAAAGAAATATAAGTAAAAGAATTAAAAATTGTAACACCTAATATTGAAACAGAAATAATTAAAAATTTATTTTTTTTAAAAATATCTATATTTTTATAAATAGATTGAATTGTGAAGGGAAATAATATGACAAAAGCTAATAACCATCTAAAGAAACTAAGCTTAAAGGGACTTAAATCATTATTAAAAGCAAGCTTACCAGAAAAAAAATTGCCTGACCAAAAAAAAGATGAAAGTATTAAAAGTAAAAAAGCAAAAAAAATGTTTTTTTGCATTATATTATTTATCTACTAAGGTCATTAAAGAAGAGGTATCTAAACGATTACCACCACTCTCTTGAATTTTTTTATAATATTTATCTACAATTGTAGTAATTGGAAGTTTAGAATTATTTTTTTTTGCTTCATTAAAACAATAAGACAAATCTTTTCTCATCCAATCAACTGCAAATCCATAATCAAACTTACCATCTAACATAGTTCTATATCTATTCTCCATTTGCCAGGACTGCGCAGCTCCTTTTGAAATTACTTTTAAAACTTTTTCCATATCAAGATTGGATTTTTTTCCAAAAGCCATTGCTTCTGATAATCCCTGAACAAGGCCTACAATACAAATTTGATTAATCATTTTTGTTAATTGACCTGTTCCTGAATCTCCAATTAATTCAATAGCCTTACCATAACTAAAAAGTACTGACTTAACTCTATTAAATGCGTCTTTATTTCCTCCAACCATTATAGATAGTTGACCATTTTCTGCTCCAGCTTGTCCACCAGAAATTGGAGCATCTAAAAAAAATTTATTATTTTCTAAACATTTAGATGCATATTCTTTAGCAATATCTGCGGAAGCAGTTGTATGATCAACTATTATTGTTTCTTGTTTTGAATTTTCTAAAATACCTTTTGTACCATCCATAACTTCCCTTAAATCCTCGTCCTTCCCTACGCATATAAAAATTGCATCAGAGTGTTTTACAGTTTCCTCGAGAGTTGTAGAGAATTTGCCACCATATTCTTTAGACCACTTTTCTGCTTTTAATATAGTTCTGTTGAATACAGTAACTTCATATTTATTTTTTTGTAAATATCCTGCCATTGGATATCCCATAACACCCAGTCCTATAAAAGATACGTTTTTAATTTCCATAAATTTACTCCTTAATAATGGTTAAAATTTCATTCAACAAATTAATTGAATTAGTAACAATTAAATTATCTTTTTTTATTGTATGATCATATAATGATTTATCAAAATGTGTAATGATGCCACCTGACTCTTTAACTAACAATATTCCAGGTATATGATCCCAAGGAGATAATTTTGATAATATTGTAAAATTTCTTTTTCCTTTAGCAATATCTACATATTCAAAACCAATACATCTATAACTATTTGCATTATTAAATTTAGATCTTAATTTATTTATTTTAAAATCATAACTCTTGTCCCAGTATTTAGAACTTATTGAACCTGTTGAATCTGAAATATTAACTTCTTTTGAATTGTAAACTTTTATATTATTAATAAATGCCCCTTCACCTAATATCGCAAATGAAAATTCTTCATTGAGAGG
>Ga0315339_1000308_pt1 | contig 69409 bp, 59 predicted proteins | sample ASW17metaG_FD_204514 | JGI IMG/M metagenome (GOLD analysis project Ga0315339, IMG submission 204514) | Ammonia-oxidizing marine archaeal communities from Pacific Ocean, United States - ASW #17 | ecosystem: Environmental > Aquatic > Marine > Oceanic | place: USA: California | collected 2016-12-05 | reverse complement strand
TGATTTCAAGAGCATTGACAATAATATATGGTCACAACAAAATATTTTTCATGTGGATGATGAAGGAAAAGTAATGGATGTTGATGATAATTTTAGCAATAGTAGCGATAAAAATAATATATGCCCACTAGTGAGCTCTTATTTTGAGGAGATAGATTTTCCTAAAGATACGAAAGAATATTTAAATAATTTATATGAGCAAGTAAAACCAAGTTTTCAAGTAATTAAGTTGAAAAAATAATTTATTAAATTTAATTAGCCCATGGACGATTACATTTATACATTGAGAATGTAGCCTCCCCAGGCTTTGGAGATTTACTTTTCATAATAGTGTTTGCTCTAACTGAAATTGCACTATTCTTTGCTAGCTGTAATAAATCTTCATTAATTGCTTCTTTACTTCTCTCAACATATGCAATTTCTGCAAGAACGCTTACATCAACTGTTCCTCTTGAGATACAGCCAGTTGGCTTTTCTTTTACTAATAATATTTTATCTGATCCATCTTTAATGTCTACATATTTTGCACAGCTAGTTAATAACAAAAAAGTTAAAAATAAGAAAGTGCCATTTACAATTATTTTTTTTGTAACCATTTTTACATTACTCCTATTTATTTATCAATTTGTTTTCTAAGTCTTTTTGATTTAGCTTTTTCATTTTTAAATTTAAATTCTGGTAGAAAATCAAAATTTATCCATTTTTCTTTTTTAGTAGTTAGAGATTTTATACTTTTGCCTTTACTTGGGTCATCAATAGTTCTTAAATAATCTTGATACACAGTAAAATTATCTACATTATATTTTTCTTTAATATCTTCTGATGGGGTATAGGTAGGCACAATAACTTGTTTTTCTTTTTCCCAGTTAGCAGGCGTAGCTATATCATATTTTTTAGCTAACTGAAGAGCATCAATTATTCGAATAATTTCATTAAAGTTCCTACCAATATGTTTAGGGTAAGATAAAATTGTTTGTATTGTATTATCCGGGTCGATTATAAAAACAGACCTAATCGTAGACTTATTTGAATTCCCAAAAACACCTTCACTTGGCTCAGCTTTAGGATGGTACATGCCATAAGTGGTTGCTATCTTTAATATCTTATCTGAAACAATTGGGTAATTAAGGTCAGTACCTTTTTTATTTGTTCTAATCTTATTTTTATAACTATTAATGTGAGACACCCATTCTAAATGATCATTGAGACTGTCTGTACTTAAGGTGATAATTTTTGTTTTTCTTTTTTTAAATTCTGGCTGAAGGAAAGCAAGTTCTGCTAATTCAGTTGTGCAGACTGGGGTAAAATCTCCAGGGTGAGAAAATAAAATAGTCCATTTATTTTCACTCCACTCATGGAAGTTAATTTCACCTTTAGTAGATTGAGCAACAAAATTAGGCGCTTTATCTCCAATCTGAAGGGCATTGATAGTTCCTGAAAAAATAAAGATTAATACCCAGCATAATTTTTTAAGGATAAGCATCAAATTTACCCTGTTAACTCGTCTCTTGTAGAAGCAAATGCTGAAATAGCTTTATCTAAATCTTTTTTATTGTGAACTGCTGAGATTTGAGTTCTAATTCTTGCCTTATCTTTAGGCACAACCGGAAAGAAAAATCCTATTGCATAGATACCTTTTGATAACAACTTTTTACTCATTTCTTGAGCTAAGTTTGCATCACCCAACATTACGGGTACGATTGGATGATCACCTTCATCAATAGCAAAACCAGCTTTTTGCATTCCTTTACGGAAGTAATGCGTATTATGCTCTAGACGATCTCGTAATTCTGTATTGCTAGTTAACATTTCGAGCGCTTTAAGTGTTGCAGCACATATTGAAGGAGCTAAAGTATTTGAAAATAAATATGGCCTTGATCTCTGCCTAAGCATATTAATAATCTCTTTTCTTCCTGAAGTAAATCCTCCAGAGCCACCACCTAAAGCTTTACCAAATGTGCTAGTAATAATATCTACTCGGTCCATTACCCCTCGATATTCGTGAACACCACGACCCGTTTTACCCATAAAACCAGTAGCATGACAATCATCATGATGAACCATTGCATCAAATTCATCTGCAAGATCGCAAATTTTATCCAACTGAGCTATTGTGCCATCCATTGAGAAGACTCCATCAGTTGTAATTAAAATCCTTCTAGCACCACTTGTCTTTGCTTCAGTTAATTTGTCTTTTAAATCAGCCATATTATTATTTTTATAGCGATAACGAACTGCTTTACAAAGACGAACTCCGTCGATAATTGATGCGTGATTAAGTTCATCAGAAATAACTGCATCTTCATTTGTTAAGATTGTTTCAAATAGTCCGGCATTAGCATCAAAACAAGCTGCATATAAGATAGTGTCTTCCATACTTAAGAATTCACTTACTTTTTCTTCTAAAGTTTTATGTATTGTTTGAGTCCCACAAATAAATCTAACTGAAGCTAAACCAAAACCCCATTTAGCGTAACTTGCTTTTGCAGCTTCTATAATTTCTTGGTTATTAGCCAGACCTAAATAATTATTAGCACACATATTAATTACTTTACTTCCATCACTTAAAGTAATTTCATTTTTTTGATCTGAGCTAATATATCGCTCAGTTTTCCATAAACCGGCAGCTTTAATATCATCTAAATCATTTGCAATACTATCTCGTGTAGCTTTAAAACTCATTAATAACCCTTATTAAATTATGTTTCCCAATTTAGAATAACTTTCCCTGATTTTCCTGATCTCATTACATCAAAACCTTCTTGAAATTCGTTAAAGTTAAAGCGATGAGTAATGATTTTTTCTAAGGGTAAGCCACTTTGAACCATCATTGAACCCTTGTACCATGTTTCAAAAATTTCTCGACCGTAAACACCTTTAATAGTAAGACCTTTAAAAACTACCAAATCCCAATCAATCCCTGATCCTGCTGGCATGATTGCAAGCATGGCAATTCGGCCACCATTTATCATTTTATTAAGCATGTCAGCAAAAGCCTTTGGAGATCCAGACATTTCTAAGCCAACATCAAATCCCTCAAAAATTCCCAAAGAACCCATTAATTCTTTTGAGATTGAATCCTTTTTAACATTAACTGTAATTATTTTAGGTAAGATTTTTTTGATCAAATCAAGGCGATATTGGTTTATATCTGTAATTACAATATTTCTTGCACCAGCATGGCTTGCAACCATTGCTGACATCATTCCAATTGGCCCTGCACCTGTTATAAGAACATCCTCACCAACCATATTAAAGGACAGTGCTGTATGAACAGCGTTACCATATGGGTCAAAACAAGCTAAGAGGTCTGTTGACATCTCACGACTAGGTTTAAATATATTTTTTGCCGGAACTGATAGGTACTCTGCAAAAGCGCCAGTTCTATTAACACCAACCCCGATTGTATTTGGACATAAATGGATTGTTCCTGCAAGGCAATTACGACATCGACCACAAGTTATATGCCCCTCACCCGAAACTATATCTCCAACTTTTAAATCAGAAACATTGGAACCAAGCTCAACAATTTCACCAGCATATTCATGACCAGTTATCATCGGAATAGGTATAGTTTTTTGTGCCCATTCGTCCCAATTATAAATGTGAATGTCTGTACCACAGATAGCAGTTTTTTTTATTTTTACTAAAGCATCATTATTACCAACTTTAGGCTCAGGCATGTCTTCTAGCCATATTCCTTCTTTTGCATGTCTTTTTACCAAGGCTTTCATTAATTCCCCATTAAAATAGTTACATTAGAAATCTCTAAGAAGTTATCATTTTATTTAATTAAAAATAAAATGATAGCAATATCTTTAAAGTATTATTGAACCAAAGTTATTTATTTAGTGACTATATCTTATGAATTTAATTATAAAAAATGTCTTACCTTTTATTTTATGTGTTTTCTGCGTTTTTTCAATCCCAAATAGCTGGGCCTTGGAAAATTATGTTGGCGAGCTATTTAAAACTGACCAGCCCATCTCTCTTTATACGGCGACTCAGGCAAAAGGAGAGGGAGCAAACAAAGAAAAAATAAATTCTATTTTTTGGCAAGTTACCGACCTGGAAGGCAAAGAGCATTATTTGTTTGGGACAATTCATACGGATGATAATCGCGTATCAAATTTTAACCCTATTGTTGAAAAAAAACTTAAAGAGATTGATATATTTGTTATGGAGGCTGATGAAATTATTGATAGGTCAATACTTCATGTTAATCCGAAAATATATAACGGCCATTTAAGCGCAGAGGAGTTAGAAAAGATTAACTTATTAGCGGACTTTCACACAATGCCTCGAGAGCATATTTTATCCATGAAACCATGGATTTTAGCTGTTATTTTCGACTCTCCAAGGCCAATAACGCCGTTTAATCAGGACAATTTATTAAAATCTAAAGCTGAGGATTTTTTGAAGATTACCCAGGGGCTTGAAACACCTCGGGAGCATTTTAAAGCTCTAGATATGTTTACAATTGATGAGCAAATGTCTTTATTGAAAGCTGTTTTAAAAAAAGATCTTGAACAAAAAGAGGTAAATTATGAATTGTTAGTATCAGCCTATTTAACTTTTAATACAGAAAAAATTCTTAATACTGATATTTTAATAACTAAAAGTTTTGTTTCTAAAGCTATCTGGGAAAAAATGGAATACTATTTCCTAACTAGAAGAAATAAGTTTTTTGGTGAAAGAATTAAGGAGCTAATAAAGGGTAATAGAGTTTTTATTGCTGTTGGCGCATCGCATTTAGGAGGGGAGACTGGCTTACTAAATCAATTTAAAGACGCTGGCTTTAAATTAAAACCATTGCAAGCGTTAGATTGATATATGTTAATCATATGGAATAATGAGCATATGAATGAAAAATTAATTGAATCAAAGAATAACCCTTTTTATAAAAAAATAAAAAAGATTTACTCCAGCTCGTCTTTTAGAAAAAATCAAAATCAGACTATTTTAGATGGCCCTCATTTAATAAACTCATTTTCTCAACACAGTGTTCCATTATTAATTATTAAAGATTTGAGCATTGTCAGTACTGAAATAGAAAATTTAATTTCTAGTCTTGAATGCCCTTGCTATTCGTTAAGTCACGAATTATTTCTTCATCTAAGTGAGCTTAAAAGTTCAACTGGTATTTTAGCGCTTGTAGACATTCCAAAAGTTAAACCTTTAAAATTTGACGGGCTTACTTTACTTTTAGATGGCATTCAAGACCCAGGAAATCTAGGAAGTATTTTAAGGACTGCTAAAGCAACTAATGCTAAATCTATTATTATGTCAAAAACTTGTGCTGATTTATGGTCCCCTAAAACATTAAGAGGGAGTCAAGGTGTTCAATTTTCTCTTAAGTGTGTTGTTGAAGAAGATTTAAACGAGTGGATTTTAAATTATAACCATGATGTGATTGCATTAGCGACAAGCGGTGAATCGCTATTCAAAACAAAACTTAATTCAAATATGGCAATTTTAGTTGGCAATGAAGGTAAAGGAATTTCAAAATCTTTACTTAAAAATATTGCTGGAACTATATCTCTTCCTATGAATAGAGAGGTCGAATCGATTAATGTAGGGGCAGCTGTCAGTGTATTTATGTATGAGCATTATCGACAATCAGTCGCTGATTAGAGCTTAACTCAATATTTTTTATTTTCTGAAGTGGGGTGACATCCCAGTTTTTTACTGCATATTTAAGTATTTCTCTAGGGCTGTCATCTTCAATACCTTTTTGAATTTTTTGTTTAAGAAACTTAAGGCTTTCAATTAGTATTAAAGATAAATTATTAGTATTTAATTTATCCCCATTCCCTTTACTTAATTTTTGATTATTTATTTTAGCAATCGGTATATGCATGTAAATTTTCTCTGAAAAGTTTAAAATATTATTTATATATTTTTGTCTAATTGTTGAGCTAAGTAAATCTGTGCCTCTGACAACATTTGTGATCGATTGCAATTCATCATCAATTACTACAGCTAATTGGTAGGCATATAACTGGTCAGATCTTTTAATTATAAAGTCTCCAATTGGGTTATTAATATTATGAGACTGAGATCCTTGAGTTTTATCAATAAAATTAGTTAATTCGTAATTCGAGATTAATCTCACTGCTGATTTATTTGATGATCGATTCTGCTTATTTCTGCAATGATTATTGTAAATTGGTTCGTCAACAGCAGATGGGTTTGATATGGCAATTTGTTTTCGACTACACTCGCAATTATAAGTAAGATTTTTTTTATTTAATACCTCAAGAATTTTTTTGTATTCTTTAATATTCTCACTTTGTCTGGATATTTTACCATCCCAAAATAAACCTAAATTTTCTAAAGTATTAAGAATAGACAATTCAGCACCTTTTATAACTCTTGGGGAATCAACATCATCAATTCTTATCTTCCATAGGCCATTATTATTTTTAGCATCCAAGTAGCTAGCCAAAGCAGTGATGATTGAACCAAAGTGGAGGGGTCCTGAAGGGGTAGGTGCAAATCGTCCGATATACAAAATTTATATTTCTCTTTGTGGGTAGGGGGGGACATACCAGTCTGTTAGTGTTTTTCCTGAAATAGTAAGCTGACAATTCAATCTGTCATCATTGTCAGCACTAACATTAAAGTAATAAACTCTTTTAATAGATGGCCAATTTTCTGTAGTTCTAATTAAAGAAATTTTATTACAATGAACTGTGTCATCTAATAATTGTAAATTAAATTGTTTGGCAATATTTTTACCATGAAAAATAGCAATTTCTCTTTTGGCTGAAGTTTCAACCCAAAAGTAAACTAATAGTAAAATTAAAAAAATAAAGAAATAATCGAGCATAGATTGTAATGATAAAACCTTTTTGATAATAAATCATAAATGGTTAAAATTGCACTAAATTAATGCATTTTCATTTAATTGATGCAGATTTAAGAAAATTTTGCATTAAATTATGGAAACAAAATTAATTTTATGGATAATTAATTTTAATTCAAACATTAGGAATTTCATTGATGGAAAATTTAGCAGATCAAGGTAATGTTCTTTTTATACTTTTAGGTGCAATTATGGTGCTAGCAATGCATGCCGGTTTTGCTTTTTTAGAAGTTGGAACGGTAAGGGAAAAAAATCAAGTAAATGCATTAGCTAAAATTATGGCTGATTTTTCAGTTTCTACAATAGCTTATTTTTTTATTGGTTACAGCCTGGCTTATGGGATTAATTTTTTTGATGCAGCATCCGCACTAAGTGAAAAAAGCGCCTACGAATTAGTCAAATTCTTTTTCTTACTAACTTTTGCTGCTGCAATACCAGCAATCGTTTCTGGAGGGATTGCTGAAAGAGCAAAGTTTAACCCTCAAATTGTTGCATCATTTCTTTTAGTTGGTTTTTTATATCCTTTTTTTGAGGGAGTGATTTGGAATGGGAATCATGGTTTTCAAGAATTTTTAACTAATAGTTTTGGTGCACCTTTTAATGATTTTGCGGGATCAGTAGTTGTTCATGCAATGGGGGGCTGGATAGCTTTAGCTGCCGTAATTTTATTAGGGGCTCGGCATGGTAGGTATTCAATAAATGGTAAATTAAATGGGTTCCCGCCTTCAAGCATACCTTTTCTTGCATTAGGGTCTTGGATGCTTACAGTAGGGTGGTTTGGTTTTAATGTGATGTCTGCTCAAACTCTCGATGGTATAAGTGGCCTAGTGGCTGTTAACTCTCTTATGGCGATGGTTGGTGGTACTCTTGCGGCATTAGTAGTTGGTAAAAATGATCCTGGTTTTCTTTATAATGGACCCTTAGCGGGGTTAGTTGCTGTTTGCGCAGGTTCAAATCTTTTTCATCCATTAGGTGCTCTTGCAACCGGAGCAATAGCAGGGGCTTTATTTGTTTGGACATTTTCATTAACTCAGGACAAATGGAAAATTGATGATGTATTAGGCGTATGGCCACTGCATGGAATATGTGGTGCATGGGGAGGAATTGCTGCGGGTATTTTTGGCTTAACTAAGTTTGGCGGTCTTGGCGGAGTAACATTCTTATCTCAATTAATTGGAACTATTGCAGGTGTTGGTGTTGCTTTCTTTGGTGGTTATATTATTTACTCAATTGTTAAAAATATAATGGGTATTCGCCTTACTCAAGAAGAAGAAATTAATGGTGCTGATATTACAATTCATAAAATAAATTCAGTTTCAAGCGATAAGTAATTAACTTTGTTCTTTGACATGCTAAAATTTAGCATGTCAAAGATACATGTAATTATTCCTGCAGCAGGCTCTGGCTCAAGGATGAACCAGGATGTGCCTAAACAATTTTCATCTTTTCATGGTAAAACATTAATTGAATGGGTAGATTTTATTTTTTCAAATGTTTCCGTTGTTGATACGATCTCAATTGCTTTTAATTCGAATGAAAGAAATAATATTGAGAATTCAAATTATACGTTTTCCGATAAAACAAAAATTTATTATTGTGGAGGCACTAGTCGATCAGAGACCGTCTTAAGCACACTTAAATTAATAAAAAGTTTTACTTTAGATAATGATTGGGCGCTTGTACATGATTCTACTAGGGTAGGAATCACGGAATCTTTTTTAAATTCTTTTATCAAAGAAGTAAGTAAAGATAAGGTAGGCGGTATAGCGGCAATTCCATCAATAGATACAATAAAAAGGGTAGGTCAATCAAAAAAAATTATTAAAACAGAAGATCGCAATGTATTTTGGTTGGCACAGACGCCCCAAATGTTTAGATATAAACAATTAATTAAAGCACTTGAAGAATTTGAGGGCACACCTACGGATGAAGCAGAAGCAATCGAATTTCTTGGATTAAAGCCGATGGTTTATAAAGGCTTGATTGCTAATTTTAAAATAACCTACCCAGAAGACTTAATCAACATGGGTCAAATTTTTAGTAAAATAATTGAAGGAAAAACGAATGACTAGAGTGGGGCAAGGATTTGATGTTCATAAATTTGTATCAGGTAAGCCATTAATTATTGGAGGGGTTACTATTGATTATAATTATGGTTTAGAAGGCCATTCAGATGCTGATGTATTAATTCATGCAATAATGGATGCCTTATTAGGGGCAGCAGGACTGGGTAATATTGGTCAACATTTTCCAGATAATGATGCAAAATTTAAAGATATTAATTCACGTAAACTTTTAAGGAGGGTGGTTGAGAAATTAAAATCAAATAATTATGTTATTGAAAACATTGACGCAACAATCATATGTGAGACTCCGAAAATGCAACCATATATAAGTCAGATGATTACCAATATTGCCAATGATTGTATGAGTAATTTAGATAGAGTTAATATTAAAGCAACCACCACAGAAAAGCTTGGGTTTATAGGTAGATCAGAAGGTATCGCAGCACAAGCTATTTGTTTAATTCAGACAGTTTAATTATATTCTTTTAATAAAACTATCACTGCGCCACTTCCACCATCATTCTTGGGGGCCTGAGCATACGCAATAACTTCATCTTTTTGTGCTAACCAATTCTTAACTTTATTTCTTAAAACAGGCTCTTTATTTTTAGACCCAATACCTTTTCCATGAATGATTCGTATACATCTTATATGTCTTTTTTTACACTCTTGAATATAGTCTACAATATATGATTTTGCTTCTTGGGAAATCATACCATGGAGGTCGATTGATCCTTGAACTACCCAGTACCCTTTTTTTAATTTTTTTAAGATATCTGGAGAATGCCCAGGTCTTAGGAATAATAAACCATCTTCTAACTCTGCATCTTCATAAATATAATCATCACTTAAAGAATCAAGTAATACTTTTTTCTCATCTTCTAAAAATTTCTTAGCAATTGGTTTTGGTTTGGGCTTGCTAATAGCCGTCTCAATAGTTTTTGATTTTACTTTGAGAGGGTTAACGTTTTTAACAGCCTTACGAAAAATATTTTCATCATCATCATTATTATGCATGATTAGCAAGATATCTTTCAGCATCGAGAGCAGCCATACATCCAGTTCCTGCACTTGTAACAGCTTGCCTATAAATATGGTCTTGAACATCTCCTGCAGCGAAAACACCTTCTATACTGGTTGCTGTAAAGTTTCCCTCTCTGCCAGAGTTGGTAAGAATATAACCATTTTCCATTTCTAATTGACCTTTAAAAATATCTGTATTTGGTTTGTGACCAATAGCAATAAAAACACCTTGTAATTTAATTTCTTTAGCTTTCTTAGATTTTACATTTTGGATTTTAATCCCGGTCACACCTGAATCATCTCCAAGAACCTCACTAAGCTCATTAAAGAGCTCCAAATTAATTTTACCTTCTTTAACTTTCTCATAAATTTTATTCATTTCTATCATTTCAGCTCTAAATTCATCGCGTCGATGAACTAGAGTTACTTTACTTGCAATATTTGCTAAATATAATGCTTCTTCAATTGCGGTACTTCCACCACCAATAACTGCTACCTCTTGATTCTTATAAAAGAAACCATCACAAGTAGCACAAGCTGAAACTCCTTTACCAAGAAATTTTGTTTCACTTTTTAAGCCAAGATATTTTGCTGAAGCGCCGGTTGATATAATTAATGCGTCACATGTGTATTCATCATTGTCACCCATAAGTGTAAATTTCTTTTCTTTTAATTTACATGTATGAATATGGTCAAATACTATTTCAGTATTAAATCTTAATGCATGTTTTTCAAATCTACTCATTAAGTCAGGACCCATCACACCATCTGCATCTGCAGGCCAGTTATCAACATCTGTTGTAGTCATTAACTGCCCCCCTTGAGCTATGCCTGTTAGAAGTAATGGATTAAGATTTGCTCGTGCTGCATAAACTGCAGCAGAATATCCGGCAGGACCTGATCCCAGGATAATAAGGCGAGAATGTTTTGACATAATTTATAGTTTCCAGAGTCTAATTCAAAACGTAATTCTAGTTTACACTGAGCATCTAATCAATTAATAATAATGATTTTAGAGATAATTATTTAAATTATTTTAATTAGTTTTATTAATCTTTTATTTTAAATGCCTTGTACGTTGCAAATAAAGGCTAGTAACGTTTGCTAATTTATATAATTGTTAATCATAATGGAATAAGAAAAAAGATTTTTTATATGAGTTCAATTTTAGATTTAGCCTGATATAATTTATTATACTTTCATTGAGTAGCCTTAATTGATCTCACAACGTAAATCAAAAAATAACAAGAATTTAGCCTTATCCAAAAATGCTCCTAGAGATTTAGCTAGTAGAGTTATTAGGGAGGCTTCTTGGTTTAGCTTATTATTTATTGGTTTATATATAACTCTTGCATTAATTAGTTATTCAGGAAGTGATCCATCTTTTTCCCACAGCATAGATGTAAGTAAAAATATAAATAATTTAGCTGGAATCAGTGGCGCCTATTTTTCTGATTTCTTTTTAAATCTTTTTGGTTTATCAGCTTGGTGGCTTGTTTTTTTAAGTATATACAGTATTTTTCTAATTTATCCCAGAATTGAAAATGAAAATTACGAAATAAAGCACCTTTTAATTATTCATTATTTAGGCTTCCTGCTTCTTCTTTTATCATCATCAACTTTTGAGTCTGGTTATGCAATCGATTTTTTAGCAAAATTACCTTCAGAACAAGGTGGTCTTTTAGGAAGTAATATTTATGAATTTTTAGAGAAAGCTCTGGGCTATATTGGAACCTTAATATTTTTAGTGATTTCTTTTGCTATTGGCTTTAGTTTATTTACTGGCTGGTCTTGGATAACAATTTCAGAGAGTGTTGGAAATTTTATTTGCAACGTATGTATAAATATTGTTGATAAATTTGTTGATTGGCAAGACCGAAGAGAGGGTAAGAAATTTGAAAAACAAAGGACTTCTTTTATTGATGCTGAGAGAAAGAAACTTGAAGATCGTGAACCCGTCAAAATATTAGATATAAAATCACCTGTTAAAGAGAGTGTTCGGGTAAAAAAAGAAAAGCAAACTACCTTATTCGGTGATTCAGATTTAATATTGCCGCCTTTAAATCTTTTAGATCAACCAGCAAGCGAAGTATCAGTTCAGTCCTCTGAAACTATTGAATTCATTTCAAGATTAATAGAAAAAAAATTATTAGATTTTGGTATTGAGGCGAAAGTTATTTCAGCCCAACCCGGCCCAGTAATTACACGTTATGAATTTGAACCAGCAGCAGGAGTCAAGGGCAGCCAGATTATAAATTTAGCTAAAGATTTAGCTAGAGCATTGTCAATTGTAAGCGTTAGGGTTGTTGAAACTATTCCTGGGAAAACCTGTATGGGTTTAGAGATTCCCAATCCTGACAGGCAAATTGTGTATCTTTCAGAAATTGTAAGTTCAAAAACTTTTGCTGATACATCAGCTTTGCTATCGGTTGCACTGGGTAAAAATATTGCTGGAAAACCGGAGATTACTGATATTTCAAAAATGCCACATATTTTGATTGCAGGAACTACAGGATCTGGCAAATCTGTTGCAATCAATGCGCTTGTTCTAAGCCTTTTATATAAAGCAACTCCTGATAAAGTTAAAATGATTTTGATTGACCCTAAAATGTTGGAGTTATCGGTCTATGAGGGAATTCCTCATTTGTTATCACCTGTTGTTACAGATATGAGACAGGCTGGCAATGCTTTAAATTGGTGTGTTGCAGAAATGGAGAAACGATATAAGTTAATGTCTGAATTTGGAGTTAGGAATCTAGCTGGTTTTAATCAAAAATTAAAAGAATCTCATGAAAAAGGAACGCCGTTAACAAATCCTTTTTCGTTGGACTCTGAGAATCCGGAAGTTCTGGAAGAGCTTCCATTGATAGTTATTGTAATTGATGAATTAGCAGATTTAATGATGACTATGGGTAAAAAAATTGAAGAGCTAATTGCGAGGCTTGCACAAAAAGCCAGAGCATCTGGAATACATTTAGTTTTGGCAACGCAAAGACCTTCGGTAGATGTTATTACCGGCCTAATTAAGGCAAATATTCCTGTTCGAATAGCATTTCAGGTTTCAAGTAAAATTGATTCTAGAACAATTTTGGATCAGATGGGGGCAGAAACATTACTAGGTAAAGGGGATATGTTGTATATGCCACCTGGAACAAGTTATCCGGATAGAATTCATGGGGCTTTTGTTTCTGATCAAGAGGTTCATAAAGTGGTTAATTTTCTTAAAGCAAAAGCTGAGCCTAATTATATAGATGAAATACTTAACCCAAATGATAGTGTTAATAATATTTTAGGAGAGTCAGGACAGTCAGGTGAGAAAGATCCTCTTTATGATGAGGCTGTTGAAATTGTTCTTAGAACTAAAAAAGCCTCAATTTCTTATGTTCAAAGAAATTTAAGAATAGGATATAACCGTGCGGCAAGAATTATTGAGGATATGGAAAAAGCTGGACTGGTAACCCCAATGCAAAATAATGGAAATCGAGAAATAATACCAAATAACAATAATAATGATGATTAGATTCTTTATCTTTTTATTATTTTGTTCAAATGTATTAGCCAATTCACATTCGGAACTATCAAATCTACTCAACAAAATGAATTCACTTACTGGTAATTTTAAACAGAAAGTTATAGATCAAAATGGAGCAATACTCCAAGAAGTTTCAGGACAATTTTTTTTTAAAAAACCAAATTTATTTAAGTGGAATTATTTAGAACCTGTAAAAAGCCAGCTAATAAGTGATGGTGAGTTACTGTATCTTTACGATCCTGATTTAAAACAAGTTATCATTAGCCAATTAAAAAAGATTGGTGGCGTAAGCCCAGCGATGTTATTGGTAACTCGTGATATAGAAAGTCTTTTTAAAGTTAGTATTATTCAAGATGAAAAAGGAGTTAGTTGGTTTAAGGCATTACCTCATGAACCTGAAAAAGCTAATTTTAAAGAGGTATTTATTAACTTTGTTCAAAATGAATTAAAAGCTATGAGAATTATTGATGGTTTTGATAATACAACCGAAATTGAATTTATTAAAGTTAGTCGGAATATAAATATTAACGAAGCAATCTTTTTATTTAATACCCCTGAAGATATTGATGTCATAAGAAACTAGATGAATACTCAATCATCAATCCCGTTAGCCGAATTTTTAAGACCAAAAGATATTAAAGATATTGTTGGCCAAGAGCATATTTTAGGTGAAGGGCAGTCCCTTAAGGTAGCAATTGATTCAGGAAATTTACCTTCAATGATTCTATGGGGGCCACCAGGAGTTGGAAAGACAACAATTGCCCGAGTAATAGCACATAATGTAGATGCTCAATTTATTACTCTTTCAGCAGTTTTATCAGGTGTTAAGGAGATAAGGGAATCAGTTGAAAAAGCTCAATTTGCCTCTGAGCAACAAAATAAAAAAACAATACTTTTTGTTGATGAAGTTCATCGTTTTAATAAAAGCCAGCAAGATGCTTTCTTACCTCATATTGAATCAGGATTAATAATTTTTATTGGTGCAACTACGGAGAATCCATCATTTGAAGTTAACTCAGCTTTATTAAGTAGGTGCCAAACATATGTTTTAAAAACTCTTTCCTTAGATCAGCTAACTAAGATTATTGATAAGGTAATTTGTGAATATAAGAAAATATCGATAGATAATTTAGCTAGAGAAATGATCCTTACTTATGCAAATGGCGACGCAAGGCGCTTAATAAATTTACTCGAAATGCTTATTAATAGTCTTAAACCTAAAATGGATGGTGATATTAATGATAAATTAGTTGAAAAAATAATATCTGATAAGGTTAGAAGGTTTGATAAGGGTGGCGAGCAGTTTTATGATCAAATATCAGCAATGCATAAGTCTGTTAGAGGCTCAAACCCAGATGCTTCAGTATATTGGCTATTAAGAATGCTTGACGGAGGAGCTGATCCTCTTTATCTAGCGAGAAGAATACTAAGGATATCTATAGAGGATATTGGTTTAGCAGACCCAAAAGCTCAAACAATAGCTTTAGAGGCATACCAAATTTTTGAAAGATTAGGTTACCCTGAGGGTGAATTAGCATTAATAAACGCTATCTTATATCTTGCATTAGCCCCTAAAAGTAACGCATCATATATGGCTTATAATGAAATTAAGTTATTTATTAAGGAGCATCAACAGTTCGACGTTCCTCTTCATTTAAGAAATGCACCAACTAAGTTAATGAAGAATTTAGATTACGGAAAAAATTATCGTTATGCACATAATGAACCAGATGCATATGCTGCTGGTGTAAAATATTTTCCTGACGAAATGGAATCAAAAAAATTTTACAAACCAACAAATCGTGGTTTAGAAATTAAAATAAAAGAGAAGCTAGACTATTTGAAATCATTAGATGATTCATATAAAAATAATCAGGATAAAAAATGATTGATATAAATTTATTAAGAGAAGACAGTAAAACAATCGCTGGCTCGCTTAAAGAGCGAGGGTTTGATTTGGATATTAAGCAATATGAATCTTTGGAAAAAGATAGAAAAGTAATCCAAGTTAAGACCCAAGAGCTACAGGAGCAGAGAAATCAATTTTCAAAAAATATTGGTATTGAAAAAGGTAAGGGTAATGATGCTTCAGATTTGATGTCACAAGTAAATATTATTTCTGATACATTAAAAGAATTAGAAGGCCAATTAACAATAATTCAAATATCATTAAATCAATTCTTACTGAATATCCCAAATATACCCCATGAATCAGTGCCTAATGGGAACTCAGAAAAGGATAATGTGGTCGTAAAAGAATATGGCAAACCCCAAAATTTCAGTTTTAAGATCAAAGATCATGTTGATGTAGGATTAAATCATGGTTTAGATTTTGAATTAGGAAGTAAGATATCTGGGGCTAGGTTTGCTGTTATGAAAGGAAATGTAGCAAGACTTCATAGAGCAATAGGTCAGATGATGTTAGATGTTCAAATTCAAGAGCATGGTTATGAAGAATGTTACACCCCATACTTAGTTAACGAAGAATCATTGATTGGCACAGGTCAATTACCTAAGTTTTCTGAAGATTTATTTAAAACAAGTAAAGGTGACGACGACTCTCTTTATCTTATTCCAACAAGTGAAGTGCCTCTAACAAACTTTGTTCGAGATACTATAGTAGAAGAAAGTGAGTTACCGTTAAAATTTACAGCTCATACACCATGCTTTAGGTCAGAGGCTGGTTCTTATGGTAAAGACACAAGAGGTATGATTCGTCAGCATCAGTTTGATAAGGTTGAAATGGTTCAAATAAGCCACCCTGACGCAAGCTATCAGGTCCTTGACGAAATGGTAACTCATGCTGAAAACATTCTTCAAAAACTAGAGTTACCTTATAGAGTTGTTTCTTTATGCAAAGGTGATATGGGTTTTGGAGCATCTAAGACATTTGATATTGAAGTTTGGCTCCCATCACAGAATACATATAGAGAAATATCTTCCATATCAAATTGTGAGGATTTTCAAGCTAGAAGATTAAAAGCTAGATATAAAAATTCTGAAGGTAAAAATAAGTTTTTACATACTCTTAATGGATCAGGATTAGCAGTCGGTCGAACTTTAGTGGCTATTTTAGAGAATTTTCAAGAAGAAAATGGCAATATTGTTATTCCAAAAGTCTTAGTTCCATATATGGATGGGAAAAAAGTTTTAACTGCTAATTAAATTGATGTATTTCAATTTCACCTTTAGTTGCAATGAGAACAAGATGGGCAATATCTAAAAATATACCGTGCTCTAAGACACCAGGCACTTCTGATAATTGTTTCGATAAAGATGAGATCTCTTCGTATTTAAAATCACAATCAAGTACTAAGTTACCATAAGATGTTATGGCAAAACCATCGCCTGCAGTATTCTTTCTTAACCCACAATTAACCGAAAATTCTTCAATAATTTTTTTTGTTATCTTCCACGCAATCGGTGAAACCTCAATTGGTATTGGGAAATTATCACCAATTCTATTTACTATCTTTGACTTATCACCAATAATAATGCATTGTTTACTTGCTTTAGCTAACAATTTTTCTCTAATTAAATCGTAACCTCGCCCTTTAAGAACTTCTATACAATTATGGAATGCGATTTCATCAGCGCCATCAACATATAAATCTATCGTCTCAATTTGATCTAATGAAACATAAGTCAAACCTGCTTTGATTGCACTAATTTGGCTAATTGTTGAGCTAGCTACTACTTTTATATCAAGATTTTCATTTTTTATTTTTTTAGCTAATCCTTCAATAAAATAATTCGCTGTTGAGCCCGTTCCAAGACCAACTATCGTATTATCTTTTACGTACTTTAATGCAGCCTGTGCAACTATTTCTTTATCATTCATGTCTTATATCCATTATGTCGGTAATAATTGTTTATAATGTTGCGATTTTAATAAAGATAGTAATACATGACTACATCATTAGTAAATAATAAATTACCAAAAGATATTCTTTTTGAAGCTGGATCGTCTCTAAGTCTTTCAATTGGCCAGTATTTTGAGGGGTTTCTGAAAAAAGATGCAAAATCACTGAATATTATAACTTGTTCAGTATTTGATGCTATTCGTATAAAGGAGGAAATTGCATGGTTCTTTCCCAAGTTGAAAGTAAACCTTCTTCCAGACTGGGAAACCTTGCCTTATGATCAAATATCACCGCACCCAGATTTAATTTCAGAAAGATTATTGACTTTATATCAGATGACCAAAAAGGAATTCGATATTAATTTAATACCAATTACAACTGCTCTTCATTTGGTACCACCAAGAGATTATATTGAAAAGTATAGTTTCCAATACAAAAAAGATGAAAATGTCGATATAGAAAGTTTTAAAGAAAGGCTAATTAATAATGGCTATTTAAATGTAGATAAAGTAATTCAACCTGGCGAGTATGCAACTCGTGGCGGCTTGATTGATTTATTTCCAATGGGCTCTGTGGTGCCATACCGAATAGATTTTTTTGATACGCAAATTGATTCTATAAGAACATTTGACCCAGACACTCAAAGAAGTTTGTACTCAACAAATGAAATAAAGTTATTACCAGCAAGAGAATGCCCAATTGATGAATTAGGCATCAAAGTATTCCGACAAAACCATAGAGAAAAATTTGATGGTGATCCATCTAAATCCAAAATTTATAAAAGTATAAGCAAGGGAATACCTTTTGCAGGAATGGAATGGTATTTGCCATTGTTTTTTGAATCTACAGATACAATATTTGATTATTTAGACTTAAATGACCCTATATTTATAGCAGATTCTTTAGCTTCTGCATCTCAGAATTATTGGTCAGAGGCAGAAAAAAGATTCAGCTTGTACGCTTATGATCTAGATAGACCTATTCTTCAACCAAATGATTTCTTAATTCCTTCAGATATATTTTTTAAGAATATAGATAAATTTCAAAAACTAAAGGTTAGAAAAAAAAGTTCCGGTAGTTTTTTCCCTGATATTAGCATTAATAGAGGCAATGAAGACCCATTAAATAAACTTCAATCATTCATTTCAAGTAATAAACATAAAGTACTAATATGTGCAGAGGGATTGGGTAGGAGAGAGACATTGGGGGACCTCCTTAATCAAAGTAAGATTGAATTTTCTGTGGTAGATGATTGGCAGAAATTTACTAATTCTAATGATAAGGTAAATCTTATTACCAGCCCACTTCATAATGGGTTTATATCTAAAGATATTTGCATTATTACCGAAAATGAAATTTTCCCAAATTTTATAAAGCAACCAGCTCGAAAGAAAAAAAATAAAAATTTCAATTCGGACGTTATTGTTAAGGATTTAACTGAGCTCAATATTGGAGACCCAGTTGTGCATGAACAATATGGGGTTGGCCGATATCAAGGACTGACTAATTTAGATTTTGATGATGAACAAACAGAATTTTTATTGCTTCATTACCAAAGCGACACTAAATTATATGTTCCCATTTCGCAACTTCATTTGATATCAAGATATTCAGGTGGGCCGATAGAGTCAGCCCCATTGAACAGTCTTGGAAATGGTAGTTGGGATAAGGCAAAAAGAAAAGCTCTTATACAAATTCATGATACTGCAGCCGAACTTTTAAGTCTTTACGCAAAACGTTCTTTGCAGAAAGGAACTAGCCAAACTATAGCTTTAAATGATTACGAATCCTTTATTGATGAGTTTCCTTTTGAGGAGACGCCAGACCAACTTGAGACTATTGAGAATGTTATAAAAGATATGGAAGCCCCAAGGCCAATGGATAGATTGGTTTGTGGCGATGTTGGATTTGGTAAAACTGAGGTTGCATTGAGAGCCGCTTTTATATCAGCAATGAATTCTAAGCAGGTGGTTATTTTAGTCCCAACCACGCTTTTAGCTGAGCAACATTTCAACACCTTCCTAGATAGATTTGCAAAATGGCCAATAAAAATTGATGAAATATCAAGATTTAAAACTAAAAAACAACAAAATAAGTCATTAGCGAAATTAAAAGAGGGTAAGGTAGATATTATTATTGGCACTCATAGGCTTTTACAAGCTGATGTTGAATTTAGAGATCTTGGACTTGTTATTATTGATGAAGAGCATCGCTTTGGGGTAAGGCAGAAAGAAAATCTTAAGGAATTCAGAGCAAATGTCGATGTTTTAACATTAACCGCTACTCCGATACCAAGAACTTTATCAATGGCAATGGAGGGCTTAAGAGAATTTTCAATTATAGCCACCCCACCGCAAAAGCGGTTATCTATAAAAACATTTGTGAATGAATTTAGTACTGGAACTATTCGTGAAGCCGTTCTTCGAGAGTTTAACAGGGGTGGTCAAGTCTATTTTCTTCATAATGAGGTAAATACAATCCAATCTATGCATGAAAGGCTTTTAAAGTTGATTCCTGAGGCTAAAATAGGAGTTGCGCATGGTCAATTAAGAGAAAAAGAGCTAGAACATGTAATGCAAGATTTTAATCAGCAAAGAATCAATATTTTGTTGTGCACCACTATTATTGAGAATGGCATCGATATACCAACGGCGAATACAATCATTATGAATCGTGCAGATAAATTTGGCTTAGGACAACTGCATCAACTTAGAGGGCGAGTGGGCAGATCGCATCACCAGGCTTATGCCTACTTACTTTTAGATCAAGGTAAGAAAATATCATTCCAAGCTAAAAAAAGATTAGATGCGATACAATTATTAGAAGATCTGGGCGCAGGATATTATTTAGCTATCCATGATTTAGAGATAAGAGGGGCAGGGGAGTTGCTTGGAGACAGTCAGAGTGGCCAGATTCATGAAATTGGATTTAATTTATATATTGATATGTTAAATCAAACAGTTAAAGAAATTAAATTAGGTAAAAAATTAGATATCAACACACCGCTGACCAAACATAAAGAAATTAATTTACATGCCCCAACGATTCTCCCTGAGAGCTATTGTCGTAATATAAATGAACGACTTATTGTTTATAAGCGCCTATCAGACTGTAAGAGTAATGAGAGCTTAAATGAATTGAAAGAAGAGTTAATTGATCGGTTTGGCATAATGCCGGATCAAACTAAAAACTTAATTAGTACCCATCAGTTGAGAATTGATATCGATAAGTATGATGTAATAAAAATAGATGCCAGTGCTTCATCCATTGAAATTACTTTTCAAAAAGATGCCAACATTGACGCAGTTAAATTAATTGATCTTATTCAGTCTAATAAAGCGTTTAAAATGAATGGTCCAGACAAGATAAAGGCAATGGTTGCTATTGATGATTTAGATGAGCGATCAGCATATATAAAAAAATTACTAAGCGATGTAGTTTAAATTAAGACTAACTTACCTTGCGCAACAAAATATATAGCTTTTTTAATAGAGCGTTCATCATCAAATAAAGACGCATATAAATTTAGCTGTTCAGTATGTGTTTTTGCTTCAATTTCTAAATCTAATTTATTATCAAACACAGTTTTATAGTCAATAATCCATCTGATATCATCTTCAATAAAAATTCGGTCTGGAATAAGTATTTTAATTTCATTATTTATTGCATGAAGGTAATTAACTTCCATCCCTTCATCTTCATGAAGCTTATAAACCCATTGCCCATCTTCACTATTTTTTAAGGATAATAAGGATGCCTTTAATACTTTAATTGCAGAATCAATTTCAGGCTTTGAAAAATTATTTTTGGTAAAAATATTATTAATAAGACTTAATTTTTTACTTAATAATTTATCTATATCTAACTGTTTATTAATAACTAATTCGTAATATTTATGAATTAAAGTTCCTGTAAAACTATAAACGCTATCATTAGATATTTTCTTTTTTTCTATGTTCTTAATTGGTGAAATTGGTGTATTTACCTTAATATTTTGATTAAAATTTTCACTTTTAAGGCGCCTTAATTTTGGTACGAATTCTTCAATTGGTAGATATACTTCATTTTCTACTGTTATATTTTGTGGCCACAATATATTAAGTAAACTATTTTTAGGTGGAGTTATTTCTCCCTTTGAATTTTCTGTAACTGACCCAATTAGATGGCAGTCTTCCCTTGCTCTTGTGATCGCTACATACAATAGCCTAATGTTTTCATTTTGCTGCTTTATTAACTCTTTACTGCGATGATAATCATATAAATTATCTTCATCTTTTTTATTATTATTAAGCGATAAGATTTGACCATCATTATCACTAGCAATTAATGTGTGATCATCTGCTTTTGGAACACGACCAAGACCAGGGATAATGACACATTCAAATTCATCACCTTTTGCCTTATGCATAGTAAAAAATCTCACTGGGTAAGGTTTGTTAGTTTGGTTATTGGTTTTTAAATCTTCAATTAGCCTGTCTAACTTTTCAAAATCAATAGACAGCGGGGAACTTGATTGATCAACGAGATCAAAAAATTTATCAATATGTTCCATATCATCTACATCTACTATTGTTTTCTGCCCTAAAAGTTGCCTCCAAATTGACTCAATAAAGAAGCGATGAGCAACTCTACTTCGAAATTGTATGTTCTCGCTTATAATTTTTCTTAGGCAGCCTAGTCTTTTTAGCCCATCATTGGTTAACTGTTCTGTTATTGAGTCATCATTAATAATACGCCATGGAGTTTCGGTTGAATTTGTTTCAAACAAACAAGTTAAATCTTCAAGCTTTAAACCACACCAAGGGGCTCTTAAGACGCCAATCCAGCTAATCTTATCATTGAGGTTATAAAGTGCCTTAGTCAGGCAAAGAATATCCTGGAATGATTGGTTGTATTTGATAGAATCAATTTCAGTGGCTTCGATTGAAAAGTTATCGTCTTTACTCTTCTTCCTCATAAGGGTTAATAGGCCTCTTAGATGTTTTCGGTTACGTGCTAAGACCACAATATCAGTTTCTTCCTTTTTAGCTTTTATCTCTTGAATTATTTTAAAAATATAATCAGCTTCAAATTTTTGTTCAGTATAATTATCTTTACTTTTATTTTTAAGTATATGAAATTTAACTCCATCACCATCTATACTTTTAGTCTTTGGACCTTTACAAGAGGGGTGGTAACGTATTAAGCCTCTGTTCATATCATCAATCTCACCAAATATATTTTTATAACTGTCATTTAACCAATTAATAATTTTTATATTTGAACGAAAATTTACTTCTAACTTGCGGGCTTTAACTCTAATATCCCCGAACTTTTGTGTTTTTTGAAGGGTATCAAAAATACTTACTTCAGCTTTCCTGAAACGATAAATAGATTGCATAGGATCTCCAACTGCAAAAAAAGATTTGCCTGGGTTGCCTGAAAAGTTATCAGTAAGAAGCCTAAGAAATTTTTGTTGTAGTTTGTTTATATCTTGAAATTCATCAATTAAAATATGGGAAACCTTTTCATCAAATTGAATACCGACATCTGAACTACTTAAAGTGACAATGGCATTTTTAACTACCTGGGTATAATCTAGCTCATTTCTGACTGTAAATTGCTCTTGAAGCTTTAATTCTAGATCTGACAAAAAGATAGCCACACTATGTATTTTTGTTGGAAAGATATCAGCTATATTTTCTTCATATACTACATTATTTAAATCTTTTAAGATATTGTTTATATTAGCATTAATTAATAATTCTGATAATTTATTACTATAATACTTGCCTTCTTCGTCTTTTGGAAACCCTTCGTTTTGGCCAAATTTCTTTCGAACATTATCACCCCCAGTCATGATTAAATCTCTAAATATAAGCCAAAAATCAATGTTGTTTTCTTGCTTAGAAAAATTGGAGTCTAGATAGGATAAAATACTTTTGATATCTTCTATTTGTTCTTTTTTGAATAAACCTCTGAGCTTTATAACCCATGTTTTCATTTCATTTAAGTAATATTTTTTTGTTTCATCTTCAATAATTGTGGGATTGTTTTTATAATAATGTATTCGCTCTATCCATTGATCTCTGGTTTCCAGTTGAGCAATTAATTGGTTTTTTATCTTCTGATAGTCATAATTTAAAAATGGAAATAACTCAGCTAGTTGATCATTATTCCTCATTGTTTCTTTTACTGCAGCCTCATATATTGCATAAGGATCCTCACTTATATTCATAAATAGAGACTCACTAAGAAGAGGGGCCTGACGAGTGATTTTTGATGCAAGGCTATCAATTGTCATTATTTCTAATAGACTCATAAAATCGTTATCCCATTTGAGCTCTCTTGCTCTCTTTTCAATTTTTTTAACTACTTCTTCATTTTCTGGTTTCTTATATTGTTCTAAAACTTTCTCATGCATTTCTGCAGCTGCTTTGTTAGTAAAGCTAATTGCAACAATCTCTTTTGGGCTCTCCACGACTGCTAAAAGCTGAAGTATTCTTCTGGCTAAGGTTGTTGTTTTTCCAGATCCTGCAGGTGCCTGGACTACAAAGGATGATTTTGGATTAATCACCTCATCTCGTATTTTTTGATCTATTGGCTGTTCTTTTATTGATTTATTCATCTTCTTGCTCGAGTAGAAATTGTCTTTCACCTAATCTTAGAAGTGGCTTTACAGCGCAATACTTTAGATCACTTTCTTTTTTGACTATTACCCCCGCATTTCCACTTAAATAACCTGACGTGAGTTTGTGAATATCTTTGTGCCATGAATTGATAAGGTATTGCCATTGCCCCTCATCTTTTTTTGATAACGAACAGTCTTTTAATTCTCCATCTAATGGATCCTGACCGTAAGATGATAGCCCGACCAGTTTAAGGTTTTTATTATGAATGTAGGCAATCCCAGCTGCACTGATATTTTTTACATCGGTGAAAGTTATATAAACAGGCATTTGTAAGCTTGTTATTGGGATTTTTGTCCATTTTGATGCGGTATCTTTACTTTCTGCTTTATAGTCAATAAGAAGTCTTGATCCATCTTGATACTCATCAATTCGGTCAATCTTTACATTGAAAGTAATCCGATCTATATTAATTTTGTACTTTTTCTCAGATTCAATCACTCGAAATGCGGGTCTCTTTGTTTTTTCGTAAGAAAGCCATTGATAGAGTATATTTTTAAAGTAGTTACTTTCAAGCTGAATTTGACTCGGGGTTAAATAAGGATTGCTTGACTTGTAAGTTGACATAACTCCTTTAATTAGGCTATCTATATTTTTTTGAAGCACTTTTTCGGACATATTGATGAGATTAGTAGAATTTTTATATTGCTTCCAAAAGTTTTCTAAAAGCTCGTGGATAATGTTGCCTCTAGCCATCTTAGAAATCTCTTCTTGTTCGTCTTCATAAAAAGAATTTGCATGAAGTCTGTTCTCATAGAATGCCCATGCAGGGCATATTTGATAATGTTCTAAAGCTCGAAATCCACCTGAAACAGAAATCTCAGAACCTAAAATTTCAGGGGCCTTATGATCCTCAATTAGATCTAAATCATAATCTTCATTTTCTTTTGTTTTGGTAGAGGGTTTTAAAGGTTTTAATTCTTCAAAATCCTCAAAATATCCCGGGGATTTAATTAATATTGCTTCTCCATCTTTTTTTGAATATGAAATTGTAATATCCGTACTAAAATTCTTTAATCTATTTATTCGGACTTCTTCTATTTTTTTTGTATAAACTTCATCAAAAATATGATATTTTTCTTGTAGTTTTTCTGAAATAAATGGATTAAATTCAGTTTTGCCTGGGCAAAAATTAGTATTCATATTCATTAGCCAAATAGCATCATATTTTTTTATTGGATTTTCTTCAAAACCTTTAATATCGATATAAGAATCAACTTCATCTATATGGGCAGGCCAGCTTGATAATTGAGTAAAAAGTATTTCCCAATACTCTTCAAATATAATAGGATAGTCAATAATTTGATTATTTTTAACTTGATTTAATGATTTAAGTAATCTTTCTATATTATTGATTTCAAATATTAATAAATTATTAACTTTAAAAATTTTTATTTTATTCCAGTATTGCTCAGTAAGGTTAATCCACTCTGAAATTTCTTTCTTACCCCTCCATAATGATTGATTTTTCTTTATTAAAGACAGGGTTTTCATTAGTAAATCCAGATTTAATTCTTTTACCTTGGGGTCATTATTTATTAATTTAATTAATAACGTTACGGATATTTTTGGAATTTTTTTACTATTAATATAATTAGCTAATTGCTCTCTGTCTTGATATTCGTTCGAATCAATCCAGTTATTAAATATTAATGATTCATAAAAAAGTTTTGTATTAGTTTGATCTGCATTATTTAATTTTAGAAGATTTATTGCTGCTATTACAATTGGCTCTTTTGATAAAGGGCGCTGTAGATTCGAATTGTATATATTATTTTTATCATAGTCGTTATAAATATCAGGTTGTATTTCTCGATCTAATTCATTTACTAACTTTGTTTGGTATTTACTTAATGCTGGACTAATAATTAATAATTTTTTGTTTGGGTTTTGACTAACCCATTGAGTAATTTCTTTAATTTCTGCTTCAACATTTTCACATTGTATTTCTTGTAGCCGTTTTATTTTTTCTTCTTTACATCTATGCTCTTTAATTTTATTTTTTTCATTTAGAACACTAATAAGCTCTTCATAAAGGGGTTTTTTATCATCAAAGCCAACCAACATTAACTCTTGGTCGTTAACAATATTAAATTTTATCTGTTTTTCAATAAAAAACTCAATGAAGTTAATCTTACTGAGAAGTTTCTTTTCAGTGCAATGATTTTTAAATTGATCTAACCATTTATTAAATTTTCTTCCTTCTACAGTAAATATATAATCTTTTAACTCAATATTCTTAATCCTATACTCTCTAATTTTTTGGTCTGCACTGATTACTTTTTCAATAATGCTATCAATTTGGTTTTTCTGAAATTTATCCCCCTTAAGATCATTTTTAATAATTTTTTCCCATAGTATTTTCTCTTCGATACCATTCAAAATTCTATAGTTTTCATTGATTGAACCAACCATACAGAATTCTTGGTATTCCTTTTTAAGCCAACGGTTGAGGGAGTATATATTAGGTAATCGGACTGTTTTTTTTTGTTGATTTTCTTTATATATCAGCAGAATATCTTTAACTTGATTTTCTGTCATACAGATAATTTTGCTTGTTGTATTTAATAACATAATAATTACATTGTAATCTTAGAAGATAAAAATAAAGTATAATTTCTACGATTTTTAAGAAACTTTTAAGGTAATTTAATGAAAACAGCTCAGGAAGTAAGGATAGGTAACGTTATAATAGTTGAGGGGGCCCCAATGGTGATTCATAAGTCAGAATATAACGTATCAAAATCAGGCAGAAGACAAAATGCGGCAATAGTTAAAATGAAAATGAAGAATTTGCTAACAAATAATTCAATCGAAACCATTTTTCAAGCAACAGATAAATTTGATGTGGTCATTTTAGATAAAAAAGAAGTTTCTTATTCTTATTATTCAGATCCGAATTACATTTTTATGGACGCTGAGTTTAATCAGTATGAAGTAAGTAAAGATAGCATGGAAGGGGTGCTTAAGTTTCTCGAAGATGGAATGGCTTGCGAAGTAGTCTTCTACGATGATAAGGCAATTTCAGTGGAATTACCAAATTCTGTAATCAGGGAGATTTCCTATACAGAGCCTGCTGTTAAAGGAGACACTACGTCTGGTAAAGTTATGAAACCTGCTAATATTAGTACTGGTTTTGAATTAATGGTCCCCTTATTTTGTGAAAATGGGGACAAGATTGAGATTGACACTAGAACTTTAGATTATAAAAATAGAATTAAATAAATTTAGGGTAAATTTTATGCCATTCGTAACAATTACAGTAATAGAAGGTAAGGGAAAAGATTACATTAAAGCAGTTTCAGAAGGAATTAATGAAGCGGTTATTGAAACGATGGGTTTTCCTTTAGACGATCTTTATCAGGTTGTTCATCAGGTTAGCCAAGATTGTTTGCAATACCAAGATAGAACTGAGGATAGGGTGATGATGCATTTAGTAATGCGTTCTGGCCGATCAAATAAATCAAAGCAAGCTTTTTATAAAAGGGCTGTTGAGAAATTATCTGAAAATCCTGGAATTAAGCCAGATAATGTTTTTATTACAATCACTGAAAACCATGATGTAGACTTCTCATTTGGTGATGGCATAGCTAAATTTGTTGTTTAGTTTTTATCCAGTTCCACCAACAATTATGTTATCAATTTTTAGGGTTGGTTGCCCAACACCTACAGGGACACTTTGACCATCTTTACCGCATGTTCCTACGCCTGAGTCCAAATTCATATCATTGCCTACCATGCTAACTTCTTTAAGAATATCAGGCCCATTCCCAATAATAGTTGCGCCTTTAACGGGGTAATCTAATTTTCCATTCTTTATCACCCATGCCTCAGAGGCAGAAAAAACAAATTTACCACTCGTAATATCGACTTGACCACCACCAAAATTCTCTGCATAAAGACCGTTATCAACAGAACCTATAATTTCTTTAGGGTCATATTTTCCATTTGGCATATATGTGTTTGTCATTCTTGGCATCGGTGAATGAGCATATGATTCTCTTCGACCATTGCCAGTTACAGACATATTCATTAATCTAGCATTAAGAGTATCTTGTAAGTAACCGACTAAGACTCCATCTTCAATTAAAACTGTTTTTTGTGTTGGGTTCCCTTCGTCATCTATATTTAGAGAGCCACGCCTGTTCTCAATTGTCCCATCGTCAACAACTGTTATATCTTTTGCAGCGACTTGTTTGCCCATCATATTGCTAAAAGCAGATGTACCTTTTCTGTTGAAATCACCTTCTAATCCATGTCCAATTGCTTCATGCAGTAAAATTCCAGGCCATCCAGAGCCCAAAACAACTGTCATTGATCCAGCAGGGGCAGGTCGTGCATCTAAATTAATCAAAGATTGCTTAACAGCTTTTTTTGCGTAATCCTCAAGTATTTCATCCGTAAAATAATTAAGGAGATATCGACCTCCCCCTCCCGATGACCCTTGCTCTCTTTTACCATTGAGTTCAGATATAACACTTATTGATAGTCTTATTAAAGGTCTAATGTCTTCAATTAATTGCCCATAATAATTTTGAATTAGAATGACTTCATATTGAGCGGCAAGCGAGGCAGAAACTTTTATAACTCGCTTATCAATTGATTTTGCAATTGATTCTATTTTTTCAAGTAGATCAATTTTTTTTTGACTGTCTAACCCAGCTATAGGATCATTATTTGTATAAATTGATTTATTTATAGTTTTTTTTGGGGTGGGTGTTGATATTGATTGCCCTTGTCTTTCGATGGAGTTTATAATCTTTAATGAGTCATTAAGGGCATTTAATGATATATCATCTGAATAAGTGAATGCAGTTTTTTCATCACTGACACTTCTAATCCCAACTCCTTGATCAATTGAGTAGCTTCCATTTTTAACTTTCCCATCCTCAAGAGACCAAAATTCATTCTTAGAGTATTGGAAGTATAAATCTGCATAATCAATATTCTTATTTTGAATTTTATTCATTATTGTTGATAAATTATCATGGCTAATACCAGCCGGATCAAGAATAAATTTATTTGATATTTGAAAATTAGACATTTATTTTATATTTAGAAATTCTGAAGAAGGTTCCAATATTTCTTGGCTAATCATTTCCCCAAACCTTTCTATTTGGGGAGTTTGTATTTCTTCAGGCTCATCCCAAGTGCCAATAATTTGATATTCATCCGACATAATTTTATTAAGAGGATCTTTAAGAATTTTTTGAGCTATAAAGGCAGCAGCACCTGCAAGTGGCCCACCTGCTAAAGATAAAAGAGAAAGGCTATCACTAATTCTTGGGTTAACAATAACGTGAATGTTTTGAGTTTCTTCTATAATATTTGTTTCACCTTTGATAGACACTTCTGCTGCAGGACCCACCATTGAAAATCTGTTCGATTTTAGTATTCCATTATTCACTATTACCCCAGCATTAATTTTATCAAAAATAAACCCTTTACTAAAAATATCACTAAAATCCAATGATAAACGTCTAGGTAGATTTTGAAGTGTTAAAAGGCCAAAAAGTCTTGCAACTCCTGGTTTAGCTTCTAATACTACTCCGTCTGTTGCTGTTAAAGAAAAATTACCTTTTAAAGATGACTTATCAAAATCGAAAGGACTTTTTGGCCAACTCAACATACCTATAACACTAGCTTTGCCATCTTTAATTAGTTCTGGATAGGATAGTTGATCAAATGTTTTTTCAATATTCGCTATATCCCAACTAAAGTTAATAGAGGTGTTTGGGCTTAAACCTTCATCGTCCCAGAGGCCTGATCCGCTTATTTTATGATTAGGATTGGTTATTTTAAAGTTCTCAATATTCCACATTTTATTCTCTTTAAAGCCTATTAGGCTTAGATCACCATAAACATCTTCATCTATCATTAAAGATTTTGCTTTGATATTAATTTTTGGCGCGTCCGAAAAGATAAATTTATTTTCATCATCAATTGGAGTGTTATTTTTTTTCAGGTGTAGTTTTTCAAAACCAGCTTTCAGTAAATTTTCTTTAGAATCCCATAAAATATTACCTACGACATCATTAGATAAGATTTGAATGCTTACATTTTTATTAGTCGGCACATATTTTATGTTTGCGTTGAGGATCTTATAGCCATAAACATCTAATTCTTGAATATTAACATCCATATCAGTAATCAAAGGTTCTGAGCTAAGGCCGTTAAATAGAGAATTAATACTTTCTAAGTTAACTTTAGATAATTCAGCAGATAGCATAACTCCTTCTTCGGGCATTTCTTTCTGGAGGGAATTAATATTTACTAGACCATTTTTAATTTTCATTATCCCTTCATAATTTCTTTCTCTTTTTAACTCTATAAATGCATACGTGCCAATTTCCACTTTAACCAATTCTTGATCTTCATTGATAGAATTTTTTGTTAATAATAGCGTTGTTATTTCATTATCTTTTTTATTAAAAGGGGGAGGGAGGTCTAACTGAATCCCCTTTAAGTCAGTTTTAATTTCAATGTCAGTTCTTTTATCTTTTATTTTTATCTCTCCGCTCCAATGAGTTTCGCCAATAGTTTTATTAGCCCAATTTTCACCTAAAGATAATTGTATAAATTCATGATTTATAATGCCATCAATATTAACCTGTGTTATATCACCTATGTTATTTAATTCAATTGATATTGGGCTTCCTGATATATTTGCTTTCGCATCATTAATTTTTATATCATTTTGATCAAACTCTACCTTTCCAACAATATTATTAATTTTTGGCATTCCTAAAGTATTATTAATTAAATAATTATCTTGGAATTCATATGTCCCATTAAATGAAATATTATCTTCATCTTTAAGGGGTATTTGTAATTGGACAGCAAGCTCCCCAGGTCCTCCACCTTCCATTTCATCAAAAATGCCTTTCATAGACTTTTTGATTGGACTTTTGTTTATCGCATTAATGATGTTAGGTATCGGACTGTCTAAAATTAAATCAATATTCATGATGGGCTCTTCAATATTTGAAGGGGATATATGCGCAACCATTTTTTTAATATTATTATTTAAAAGATCACCTTTAATACTTTCAAAGTTAACATTATTATTTTTAATATTAATTTTGAAATCGAAATTATTTAATTCAGGCCAGCCTTCGCCATATTCAATAAAGCTATCAATTATGGTCGACTCTGCTGTGAAAATACCTTTCCTAGAATCCGGCCTATTATTTTTATCCACAAAAGGAAAATCTTGAATTTTACCTTTTAATTTTATGATTGTATTTTGAGCCTGACCTTTTAAAAGTGAGGTATCTAACCAATGTAAAGTTTTTTCTCCTAGTTGTAAGGGGTAATATTTCTTTAAGCCGGGTAAGTCAATTGAAGGTATTTTTATTGCTAGATCAATAAAACCATCTTGTTGATCTATGTATTTATAACTACCATTAATTATTGAATTAATATCGTTATTTTGAATTACTATATTCTTTAAATTAAATAAATTATTTTTCCATTCAACAAGTCCGGAAAATTGAGAAAATGTTATCGGCTGTCTGAAGATGTCATTTTTTATAATTGTTAGGTTTTTTGAAACTGATTTAATCGTTCCTCCTGTTTTTTTTATATTTACTATCCCAGTTAAATTTTTAATACCAGGAAAATTTTTATAAGGATTAACGCTCACATTTAAAAGTTGACCTTTTAAGATTAGCTTTGAGAATTGGCGACTGGATTCCTTCCAATTTAACCTTAAGTCTTTAAATTGACCTGAAGGAGATAGCTCCTGAATTATTGATTGAAGAGATTTTGTATAAGGTATATGCCTTATTATTTCATGAGCTGATTGAAGATTAATTCGGTTTAATTTAATTCTAACTTGGTTAACTTTCTTTTCTAATGTATTTATTGATATTAGGAATTCACCCTCATCTATATTGATTCCATTATCTGTAACCACATTCATTTTTGAAATATTTAATGTCGTAATGTCTTTATTGATTGCATAGGAGATTTGACCTTTAAACTTTTTCAGGGTTAGTGGTTCTTCATGAGATTGATTAATTTTAGTAACAAAATTCTTAACATCTAATTGAGTGTCAATTTGAGTAATTCGCCCATCATTGAAATCACCTCTAATATTTATATCGCCATTGGCTGAGATTATTTCAGCTGGATAATCTACCCAGGGTCTAAATGTATTTATATCAACTTTTGCAACAGATAAACTTAATTGCCCATTGCTATTTTCTATTGTTTCTACTGACGCGCTATCAAAATAACCATATATACTTATTATCTGATTATTTAAGTTTGATAATTGTCCAGTTACATTAAAGTTATGGCGATCAAGATTGGAAAAAATGGCTGATGATTCATATTTAGCAGATATATTATCTATTAATAAAGCTGGCGCATTCCGTGTGTGATCCCGCCATTTTATTTTGCCATTAATTATAATAATTTCATCTTGGTTTAGAATCCAATTGCTCGCAGAAGAATTTTTACTCGTTTGAATTGAAATGCCACCTATGGCATATTCATTAACATTAAGTCGCTCAATATCTAAATTTGGCTCATACAAAATAATTTCATCAAGGATGGGTTTAAACTTTAAAAGAGAAAGCCATGAAATATCAATGCGTATTTTTTTTAAATCAAATGATTTTTCAAGGCTATTATTGTAAATTGAGAGATTATGAAGGGTAAGGCTTGGATTTGTGATTCTCCATTGAGCCTCAATACGTCCAATTTCAACCTGTCTTTCAAATTGTTCGCTAATTTCTTTTGTTAATTTATCTTTAAATTCATTAAGATTTGATTGAACAAAGAAGTAAAAAGATAGAAACCCAACTGTTATGAGTGTAAGTGTTGAAATCCCTAAGAATATTAAGGTTTTTTTAAGAAAAATTTGAATTTTATTATAGTTCATTAAAGCCGTAAAAATATTTAATTTATCATTCTATAGAGTTTCTCCAAGTTGGTCTAATATTGCTGGATTCTCAAGTGTGGAAATATCGGAAGTTATTTCCTCCCCTTTAGCCAGGGATCTTAATAAACGGCGCATAATTTTTCCTGATCGGGTTTTGGGTAAATTATCACCAAATCTTATTTCATCAGGTTTTGCTATCGGTCCAATTTCTTTTGAGACCCATTGTTTAAGATCATTAATAATAGTTTCAACATTTTCTTTTGTGGGTCTACTTCCTTTAAGAACGACAAATGCGACAATTGATTCTCCTTTTATATCATGTGGCTTTCCAACAACAGCGGCTTCTGTAACAATTTGATTTGCAACTAAAGCTGATTCTATTTCCATTGTTCCTAATCTATGGCCTGATACGTTAAGAACGTCATCTATTCTTCCCATAATTGTAAAATAACCTGTTTTCCTATCTCGAACTGCACCATCTCCAGCTAAATAAATTTTGCCGCCCAATTTTTTAGGGAAATAGCTATTCTTGAATCGCTCAGGGTCGCCCCATATTGCTCTAATCATTGAGGGCCAAGGTTTTTTTATAACTAATAATCCCCCATTACCCCATTCCTGATCTTTACCTTCTTCATCTACAACATCAACCTCAATACCTGGAAAAGGTAAAGTACATGAGCCTGGGACCAGTGGTATTGCTCCAGGAAGAGGAGTAATTACATGTCCGCCTGTTTCTGTTTGCCAAAAAGTATCGACTATTGGACAACGATTATTACCAATATTTTCGTAATACCACATCCAAGCTTCTGGATTAATTGGTTCTCCAACAGTACCTAAAATTCTGAGTGTATTAAGGTTATAATTTTTAGGGTGAGTCTCTGGGTTAACTTCCGATGCTTTTATCAAAGCTCTAATAGCAGTTGGAGCAGTATAAAAAATACTTACCTTATGTTTTTCAATAAGTTGCCAAAAACGACTTGCCTTTGGGTAGGTTGGCACACCTTCAAAAATTAACTGTGTAGCACCCAGCGCCGTTGGGCCGTAAGCGACATATGTGTGTCCAGTAATCCAACCAACATCAGCGGTACACCAATAAATATCTTGTTCTTGAATGTCAAAAGTCCATCGACAAGTATTAATCGCATGAAGCAGGTAGCCAGCTGTTGAATGTTGAACGCCTTTTGGTTTTCCAGTAGATCCAGATGTGTAAAGAATGAATAAAGGATGCTCTGAGTCAACAAACACAGGGTCACATTTTTTTGATTTATTTGAAATAAGGTCTTCCCACAAAACATCATTTTCATTTAAATTTAATTTAGTATTTGCTCGATTATAAATAATTATTTTATCTACAAATTCACACTTACCCATTTTTATTGCTTCATCCACAACAGATTTAAGTGGAATTAATTTACCTCCTCGAAGCTGACCATCAGCAGTTATTACAAGTTTTGCTTTTGTATCTTCAATTCGCTCTTGAATGCTTTTGGCAGAGAACCCCCCAAATATAACTGAATGTATAAGACCAATTCTTGCACATGCTTGTATTGCTACAATTGCTTCGATACTCATAGGGAGGTATATAATTACTCGATCACCAATAACTAAATTAAGGCTTTTTAGTCCGTTAGCAAACTGACAAACTTTCTCATATAAGTCTATAAACGATATTGATGTTACTTTTCCATCGTCAGCTTCAAAAATAAAAGCCGTTTTATTCGGTTGTTTTTTTAAATGGCGGTCTAGACAATTATAAGAAGCATTTATTTTTCCATCTTCAAACCATTTATAAAATGGTGGGTCTTCATCATTTAAAACTTTTGTAAATGGTTTGTCCCAAATTAATAATTCTTTGGCTAGTTCTGACCATGCTCCCTGGTAATCATTTTTAAATTTTTCAACTAAAGCATTGTAATTTTTCATGCCAGAAACATTTGCATTCTTTACAATCTCATCACTAGGATTAAATACACGGTCTTCTGTATTTATTGATTCTATTGACATTAAAGCTTACCCCCTGTTAAACCTATTAAATAATTTATTAAGCGTTATAGTAAATTGTATTAATTAATTCATATATAATGACTTTAAAGTATTACAACATATTTAATTTAGTGCACTATTTTTAGAGATTATACAATCTAATGAATATCACTCTTGTATTATTTTAGTAGCATATGATACTAGTGCTTTATTTAATAATATATAATTTTGTTATATGACTCTTAGATTAAGATTTAATTTGCTTATAACACTTATTATGCTTTTTTTAGTAATAGCATTGACCTTAGTGTCAATAAGCACATCAAAAAGATCAATTCAAGAAGGGGTTGAATCAGCTAATAAGGTAACCCTTCAATTATTAGAGACGATTATAGTAAGCTCGGCCGAAAACCCAAGTTGGGGAAATACCCATGACGTTATGAAGCAGTTTCTTAGACAATTAGGATATGTTCGTAGTAACAATATTTTTCTTTACAATCTCAAAGGGGAAATAACTTATAAATCACCTCAATCTTCTTATTTATTAGAGGTAGAGCCTCCTCAATGGTTTATCAATCTTATTAGCCCCAAACAAGAGATAAAGTCACGATTAATTAATAATGGAAAATTAACCGTTCAGTCTAATGCGTCAGGCGCAATTCGAGGCGCATGGTCAGAGCTGAGAACACTTTTTTTAACAACTTTGATTTTCTTTTTATTATTTAATGTTTTTGTATATTGGCTTTTGGGCCAATGGTTAAGACCTATAAATAAAATGCTTGAAGCTATAGATAAATTAGGAAAAGGGGGCTTAGATGCGCGCTTACCTCATTTTAATGTTCCTGAATTTAGGTCCATTGCTTTGAATTTCAATGCAATGGGATCTTCACTGCAAAAAACAATGTTTGAGAATAAAAGATTAGGGTTGATTGCAGAACAAACAGCAGATGCAGTTATTATCCATGATGAGGCGATGAATATTTCTTTTTGGAATAATGCTGCAGAAAGAATTTTTGGTTATAAAAAAAGTGAGGTAATGGGTAAGCCAGCAAGCTTAATTGTTCCTGCTTCTTTAATTAAAGAATTAGATAAAAATTTAATACTAATGAAGAATAATAAATTAATATATGACTTTAAGACTAAGAGGGCTGCAAAAAATGGAAAATTAATTGATGTATCTATTTCAGCATCTCCCTTGATTGACCCAAAAACAAAAAAATTAATTGGTGACATTGTGAGTATGAGAGATATTTCTGAAAGAATTTTAGCCCAAAAATCTCGTGATGAACTCGAGCAAAATAGAAAATTAACTACTTTAATTCAAGGGCACATTGAAGATGAAAGAAGAAGTTTGGCAAGAGAATTGCATGATGAATTAGGTCAGTATGTTTCTGCAATTAAAATTTTTGCTCAAAATATTAATAATAAATCCAGTGGAAATAAAGACATTAAGATGAGCGCATCTTCGGTGACTTCAGCAGCCAATCAGATATATGATGGCATGCATAATATTATTCGAAAATTAAGGCCTAGCGCACTAGATAATTTAGGCTTAAGTGAAACTATTAAAGATTCAGTAAGTAGCTGGCAGAAACAACATAAAAATCTAAAATTTTTATTAAAAATTAAAGGTGGGGTAAATAATTTAGGTGAGGAAATTAATATTAATATCTATAGAATTATTCAGGAATCTATGAGTAATGCTTTAAAGCATTCAAAAGCTAGTGAAATTAAAATTAATTTAAGTCTTTTAAAACAGAGTTTAAAATTAGAGTTTTCTGATAATGGAGTAGGTTTTGATAAAAAAATTCTTAAAAATTCAAAGCAATTTGGCTTAATAGGAATTAAGGAGAGAGTACAGTCGTTAAAAGGAACTTTTAGGCTCGAAACGAGCCCATCCAAAGGTACAAGATTGATTATATTAATTCCAAGAAGGTAATAGAAGGTATGGCTAAAATAAATATTTTGTTAGTGGATGATCATTCGGTTGTTAGAGTGGGCTTTAAAATGTTAATTGAAAATGAATCAGATATGGCTGTTATTAGCGAGGCAGAATCTGGTGAGTTAGGGATTACGGCATATAAAGAACATAAGCCAAGTGTTGTTATTATGGATATAACAATGCCAGGCATGGGTGGTCTTGATGCAATTGAAAGAATTATAGCATTCGATAAAAAAGCTAAAGTTTTAGTACTGTCAGCTCATGAAGACTCAGTTCATCCTAAACGAGCATTAAGCGCAGGTGCTTTAGGATATCTAACAAAAAGAAGCGCAGCAGAAGAATTAATTAAGGCTATTAGGTCTGTAAATAGTGGAACAAAATATCTAGAGCCAAGTATTGCTCAACAAATGGCAATTACTCAATTATCTGGGGAAAATAACCCTGTAGAAATTTTATCAGATAGGGAATTCGAGGTATTCATAGCTCTTGCAAAAGGCAAAAGTACTAATGAAATAGCAGATACGATGTGTTTAAGCCCAAGAACAGTTGGGACACATCTTTACAATATTAAACAAAAACTAAATGCAAATAATTCTGCTGAAATAGCATTAATTGCAATCAGGTGTGGACTATTAGAAGCATAATTATTTTTTTGATGCAAATATACCGCTGATAATAATTAATAATATCCCAAAAGCAGTTTGCCAATCTATAAATTCACCAAACCAAACCACACCAATTATTGTTGAAAAGATTATTGTTAAGTAAGATAAACCTGCATTTCCAAGGGTATTTCCAACTCGGTAGGCTTTAGTGATTGCAATTTGTGCAATGGTAGCACTTACCCCAAGACCAAAAAGAATTAATATATATTTAAACTGAATATTATGAATTTCATCAAAGAGCATCATAATCCCAGAGCAAAATGTTGATATCAAGGTAAAGTAAAATATAGTTCTTAAGTCTGGCTCTTTAAGTTGACCGAGTTGCGTTACAAATAGGTACGCCATTGCTGCCCCTAATCCTGAAATAAGACCGACTAAACCTGCAAAATAATTCTGATTTTCAAATGTGGGTTTGAGAATGAAAAAAACTCCTATAAATCCAATCGCAACTGCTAAAAATAACCATCTTTTGATCTTTCTTCTTAAAATTAAAGGCATCAGCAACCCTAAAAAAAGTGGAGAAGTATAGTTCAATGATATGGCAGTGCTTAAAGGGAGGTGCTTAATAGCATAAAAAAAGAATAATAATGAAATAAAACCAATTGATGATCGAGTTAAATGTAATCTTATATAATTCGATGAATATGAAACTTTATTCCACCTCATAATACTCATTATAAAAAACAAACTTATTGATGAGCGATAAAAAACTAATTCAGTTGTCGTGAAATTTTCACTACCTAATTTAACAAAAGTTCCCATTAGTGCAAAGAAGAAAGTTGCAATCAGCATCCATAGGACACCTTTATGTAATACAAACATAATAGATTCTCAGAATATACTTAGTGCGTCATAATTAATAAATTAAGGTGAATACTTTAAATATTTCAGGTAAAATAAGCATTTACACAATATAACACTTTATATTAGGAGTGTAGGTTTATGAAAAATCCATTAGATTCAATCAAAGGCACAATTATTGCGGGCTTAGTGCTGTTAATAATTTCTCTTATTTATTTAGATTTAGGCGAAGCTGGAACACTTGGAGATGCAAGTGATATCTATACTGGATTCATGAGATTTTTTCATGTAATAGCAGGTACGGCATGGATTGGTCTTTTATATTATTTTAATTTTGTGCAAGTGCCTGCTTTAAAAGAAGCAACAGCAGATGGCACGGGTGCAGGGATAACAAAGCATGTTGCTCCTTTAGCACTTTTATGGTTTAGATGGGCAGCTTTAGCTACATGGATTGCAGGCGCAGCTTTATTAGGGGCTAATTTTACCGACGCATTTTTACTGAGTGATGGATATGAAGCTATTGGTATTGGATCATGGATGGGTACAATTATGCTCTTTAATGTGTGGGGTTTAATTTGGCCTAACCAACAAAAAATACTTGGAATGAAAAAAGCCTCTGATGAAGAAAAAGTGACAGCCAGGCGAGTAGCACTTTTAGCATCGAGAACTAATACTATGCTATCAATACCAATGTTACTTCTAATGACTAATGGACTTTCTCACCGAGCTTTGCTTGGTTTATAATATATCTTAAAGGATGCAAAGGCGACTTTAAGTCGCCTTTTTTGTTTGTACTATGAAATTGATAAATAAAAATTTAATGCCTACTTATAGCAGGCTTCCTATTTCCTTTAAAAAGGGGGAAGGTGTGTGGGTGTTTGATAAGGCTAATAATAAATATTTAGATGCTTTATCTGGAATTGCTGTTAATACTTTAGGGCATAACCATCCAAGCTTAGTTAAAGCTATTTCTAACCAGGCTGTTAAATTTATACATGTCTCTAACTACTATTACATTGAAGAACAGTCAATACTTGCTGATAAATTAGTAAAGCTTTCAGGACTTTCCTCAGTATTTTTCTGTAATTCTGGATGTGAGGCAAATGAAGCAGCAATTAAATTGGCAAGACTCTATGGCCATAAATTAAATATTGATACCCCAAATATTATAGTTATGGAAGGTGGTTTTCATGGAAGAACTATGGGAACTTTATCTGCATCTGGAGGAAGAAAGTACCAAGCAGGGTTTGAGCCATTAATGTCTGGTTATATAAGAGTTCCTTTTGATGATGTCGATGCTATTGAGAAGATTGCGAGTAAAAAAAATAAAGTTTGTGCGATTTTTCTTGAGCCAATTCAAGGAGAAGGCGGAATAAATATTCCGAAAAATTTAAAGCAATATTTGAAAAAATTAAGACAGATTTGTGATCAAAATAAATGGTTATTAATTTTTGATGAAGTTCAGTGTGGAGTTGGTAGGACTGGTAAGTGGTTTGCTCATCAACATTCAACAGTTAAGCCTGATGTTATGACTTTAGCTAAAGGACTTGGCTCAGGTGTGCCAATTGGTGCGTGCATTGCTAATAAGACAGCAACACAGCTTATGGAACCAGGAAAACATGGATCAACCTTTGGTGGTAATCCATTAGCCTGTTCTGCAGGTGTTGCAACTCTAAAGGCTATTGAAAAAGAATATTTAATTAAAAATGCAGTCGAACAAGGGACATTAATAACAACTCTTTTAAAGAAAAAATTTAAAAATAATAAAAATATTGTCTCAATTAGGTCTTTGGGGCTTATGATTGGTATTCAGTTAAGCTCACCTTGCGGTGAGGTTGTAAATATTGCATTAGAAAAAAAACTCTTAATTAATGTAACTGCAGAGAATGTTATAAGACTTCTCCCACCATTAATTATAAATAAAACAGAAGCTAAACTATTAGCTGATAGATTAATCGATGTGATTGAGATTTTTTTAAATAACTTATGAATAAGATAAAACATTTTTTACAATTCAATGATTTTGAAAAAGATGAAATTGAGCTTTTATTCGATAAAGCAAAATGGATAAAAGACCAATACAAGTCTTATAAAAAATATTGGCCATTGGAGGACAGAACTCTTGTGATGATCTTTGAGAAGGCAAGTACAAGAACTAGACTGTCTTTTGAAGCAGGAATGCATCAATTGGGAGGTACTGGTATATATTTGAATACTAGAGACTCTCAATTAGGCAGAGGCGAGCCAGTAGAAGATGCGGCGCAAGTAATATCAAGAATGTGTGATGCGGTTATGATTAGAACTTTTGAGCAAGACATAATTGATAGGTTTGCAAAAAATTCAAGAGTGCCTGTTATAAATGGACTTACTAATGAATATCATCCTTGTCAGATTCTTGCAGATATCTATACTTTTATTGAGAAGAGGGGTTCTATTCAAGGAAAGATAGTTGCTTGGATTGGAGATTCTAATAATGTCTGTAACACATGGCTTCAAGCTGCAGAATTATTAGATTTTAATGTGCATGTATCAACACCAAAAGGATATGAGGTTGAGATTGAAAGAGCTGGTTTGTATGATGATAAGCATTTCGAACAATTTGAAGACCCAATGGATGCCGCAAGGAATGCTGATATTGTTACAACTGACGTATGGACTAGTATGGGTTTTGAATCAGAAAAAAATGAGAGAATAAAAGACTTTACTGATTGGCAAGTAGATAAAGACATGATGGAGATTGCTAATAAAGATGCTTTATTTATGCATTGTCTTCCAGCACATAGAGGGGAAGAAGTAACTTCGAATGTAATTGATGGGCCTCATAGTGTTGTGTGGGAAGAGGCAGAAAATAGACTTCATATTCAGAAAGCGCTTTTAGAATATTTGATATTGGGGAAAATTTAATGATAAAGGGCGTAAAGAAAATTGTACTTGCATACTCTGGAGGTTTAGACACATCAGTAATTTTGAAGTGGCTTCAGCAGGAGTATAAATGTGAGGTTGTTACTTTTACAGCTGATTTAGGACAAGGTGAAGAGATTGAGCTAGCTAGAGAAAAAGCAAAGTCCGCTGGTGTTAAAGAAATTTTTATTGAGGATCTAAGAGAAGAGTTCGTTAAGGATTTTGTTTTTCCAATGTTTAGGGCCAACACGGTTTATGAGGGTGAATATCTCCTTGGTACCTCAATAGCGAGACCTTTAATCGCAAAAAGATTAATTGAGATTGCAAAAGAAACCAATAGTAATGCTATTGCTCATGGCTCAACTGGAAAAGGAAATGATCAAGTTAGATTTGAATTAGGATCTTATGCTTTAAATCCAGATATTAAGATTATCGCACCTTGGAGAGAATGGGATCTTCTTAGCAGAGAAAAGTTAATTAAATTTGCTGAGGACAATCATATTCCGGTTGATATGAAGCATAAAGATGGAGGAAGTCCTTATAGTATGGATGCTAATCTTCTTCATATTTCTTATGAAGGTAGAGATTTAGAGGATCCTTCCGCTTCACCCGAAGAAAACATGTGGAGATGGACGACTAGCTTAAAGAGCGCACCTAATAATTCAGAGGAAATAACTATTGAATTTAAGAAAGGTGATCCCATAGGTTTAAATGGCAAAAATTTAAAACCACACGAAATTTTGTATCAATTAAATCAAATTGGTGGAAAGCATGGTGTAGGTAGGTTAGATTTAGTTGAAAATAGATATGTTGGAATGAAGTCGAGAGGTTGTTATGAGACGCCTGGGGGTGCTATTTTATTAAAAGCACATAGAGCAATTGAGTCATTGACTTTGGATAGGGAGGAAGCACATTTAAAAGATGAGTTAATGCCTAAATATGCTTCTTTAATTTATAACGGATTCTGGTGGGCACCAGAAAGATTAGCACTTCAAGCTCTAATTGATACTACGCAAGTTAAAGTTAATGGGTGGGTGAAGATAAGCTTGTATAAAGGAAACGTTATTATTTTAGGTAGGGATAGTAATAATTCATTGTTTGACTCAAATATAGCAACTTTTGAGGATGATAGAGGCTCTTATGATCAAAAAGATGCAGAAGGATTTATTAAAATAAATGCATTAAGAATGAGGATAGCAGCTAAACAAATTAAGAAGTAAATTGGGGAGAATAGAATATGCCTTCATTTGATATAACATCAGAGGCAAATATAGTAAATATTAGAAATGCAGTTGATGTATCGATGAGAATGATTGATAACCGATATGATTTTAAGGGTACGACTGCTAAGGTTGAGTTTATAGAGAAGGAAATGGTTATTAATTTATTTGGTGATGCTGAATTTCAATTAAATCAAATTAAAGATATTTTATTTCCTGCAATGGAGAAAAAAGAGCCCGATAGTTCAAAGCGTATTACTTCAAATAGTATTGAATCAATATCTGGAAATAAATTTAAGCAAGTATTAACCATCAAAAGCGGCATAGATACAGATTTAGCAAAACAAATTGTTAAAACAATAAAAGATTCAAAAATTAAAACACAAGCTAGCATTCAAGGAGATGCTGTTAGGGTTTCGGGTGGTAAACGAGATACACTTCAAGATTGTATTGCTTTAGTAAAATCAAAACATCAGAGTTTCCCTTTGAGTTTTGGTAACTTTAGGGACTAACTCTATGGGTATTTCTCTTTATGAAAAAGTGTTTAATCGACATGTGGTTCGAAAGGATAAGGATACTTATTTACTCTATATAGATAGACATTTAGTCCATGAAGTAACAAGTCCTCAGGCATTTGAAGGAATTCGTATATCAAATAGGAAGATTTGGAGAAAAAATTCTATTATTGCTGTTCCAGATCACAATGTTCCAACAACTGATAGAACAGTTGGCATTAAAGACCCTACCTCTAAAATTCAAGTCGAGACCCTGGATAAAAATTGTGAGGAATTTAATTTACTTCAGTTTAAGATGAATGACCGACGTCAAGGAATTGTCCATGTTATTGGACCAGAACAAGGCTCAACATTACCTGGAATGACAATAGTTTGTGGTGATTCTCATACAAGCACACATGGTGCTTTTGGCGCAATTGCTATGGGAATTGGTACTTCAGAAGTTGAACATGTTCTTGCAACCCAATGCTTAATAGTGAATAAATTTAAAACGATGCGAGTTATTGTGAATGGCAATCTTCAATATAGAGTAACAGCCAAAGATATTGCATTGGCAATAATAGGTAAGATTGGTACTGCAGGCGGGACAGGTTATGCAATTGAATTTACAGGAACGTCAATACAGTCATTATCTATGGAAGGAAGGATGACATTATGTAACATGGCTATTGAGGCAGGTTCTAGAGTAGGCTTAATAGGAGTGGATAATAAAACTATTGAATATATTCAAGATAAACCTTTAGCGCCGAAGGGTGATTTATGGGAAATAGCTAAAAAAGATTGGTTAGATTTAGTAAGTGATGAAGATGCAAAATTTGATTCTGAAATAGAAATTGATGGAAGTTTAATTGAGCCTCAAGTTACATGGGGCACCTCTCCTGAGATGGTTGCAAGTATAACTAGTAAAATCCCAAATCCAGCTGATTGTTCAGATAAGATTTTAAGTTCTAGCTATCAAATAGCGCTAAAATATATGGATTTAAAACCAGAGACATCAATTAATCAAATATTTATTGATAAAGTTTTTATTGGTTCTTGTACTAATTCTAGAATTGAAGATTTAAGAGCTGCGGCACAAATTGTGGGAACAAAAAAAATTGCAAAAAATATAAAGTTAGCATTAGTTGTTCCGGGTTCTGGTTTGGTAAAGTTACAAGCTGAATCAGAAGGCTTAGATAAGGTTTTTAAAAATGCTGGATTTGAATGGCGTGAACCAGGCTGCTCAATGTGCCTAGCAATGAATGCAGATAAACTTGGGCCTGGTGAAAGATGTGCATCAACATCTAATAGAAATTTTGAGGGTAGACAAGGTCAAGGCGGGAGAACTCACCTAGTTAGCCCACAAATGGCTGCTGCAGCAGCAATTTATGGTAAATTTGTTGATATTAGAGAGCTTAATTAATGGATTCTTTAAATATTCACAAAGGAATTGTTATTCCATTAGATAGAGCGAATGTTGATACAGATGCAATCATTCCTAAGCAGTTTTTAAAGTCTATTAAGAAAACCGGTTTTGGGCCTAATTTATTTGATGAATGGCGCTATCTTGACCATGGAGAACCAGATCAAGATAATTCTAAGAGAAGAATTGATCCAGATTTTGTTTTAAATATACCTAGGTATAAAGGAGGTTCAATTTTAATTGCAAGAGAAAATTTTGGGTGTGGATCAAGCAGAGAGCATGCTCCATGGGCGCTGCTAGATTTTGGAATTAAAGTTGTAATAGCACCAAGTTTTGCTGATATATTTTATGGAAATTGTTTTAAAAATGGCATTCTTCCAATTTCGCTAGATAAAGTTATTGTGGATCAGATCTTTATTAAAATAGAGAGGGAAGTTGGATATGAAATAACAGTTAATTTGGAGAAACAAAAAATTTATGATGATTTAGAAATAGCATCTTTTGAAATAGATAGTTTTAAAAAATCTTGCTTAATAGATGGTTTAGATGATATTGGATTAACTTTAAGAAATAAAGTTGATATTGAAAATTTTGAAAAAAGTTACCAGGAAAGTTTTCCTTGGTTGAATGGCGGGGAAAGTTAAAATGAAAATTGCAGTTTTACCTGGGGATGGAATAGGCCCTGAAATTATTAAACAAGCTGTAAAAGTTTTAAATGCTTTAGGCTTGGAAGAGAGTGTGGAATATGCTCCTATTGGTGGAGCTGGTTATGAAGCATTTAAGGATCCCCTTCCTAAATCTACTCTTGATCTAGCACTTAGCGTAGATGCAATTTTACTTGGCGCAGTGGGTGACTGGAAGTATGATAAATTATCAAGAGATATGCGTCCCGAGAGAGGCTTGCTTAGAATTCGGCAATCCTTAAATTTATTTGCAAACTTAAGGCCTGCCATTATGTTTTCTGAGTTAATTCATGCTTCAACCTTAAAGGCTGAAGTCGTATCTGATTTAGACATAATGATTATAAGGGAGCTGACAGGCGATATTTATTTTGGTGAGCCACGAGGAATAATTACAAATCAACAGAATGAACGTGAGGGGATAAATACTATGCGATATTCTGAATCTGAAATTATAAGAATTGCTCATGTTGCATTTAAGACTGCGTTAAAAAGATCAAAAAAATTATGTTCTGTAGATAAAGCTAATGTTTTAGAGGCTACCGAGTTATGGAGAGAAATTATAATTCAGACTGGAAAAGAATATCCGGAAGTAGAGTTATCTCATATGTATGTTGATAATGCTGCCATGCAATTAGTTAAAAATCCAAAACAGTTCGATGTTATTGTTACAGGTAATATTTTTGGAGATATATTGTCTGACCAAGCTTCAATGTTAACAGGATCTATTGGTATGCTTCCCTCAGCATCATTAGACGAAAATAATAAAGGTATGTATGAGCCAAGTCATGGTTCTGCGCCTGATATAGCAGGTCAAGATAAAGCCAATCCATTAGCTACTATTTTGTCGTTGGCGATGATGTTTAAATATACATTTAACGACCAAGATAAATTTAATTTAATAGAAAATGCAGTAAAAAGGGTTTTGAAAGAAGGGTTTCGAACAGAAGATATATTTTCTGAAGGAACTAATCTTATTGGGTGCGAAGAAATGGGTGACAAAGTTATTGAAAGGTTAGAAATTTAATATGAAAAAAGTTGGATTTATCGGATGGCGAGGAATGGTTGGGTCAGTTTTAATCAAACGTATGATTGACGAATCAGATTTTAATGACTTTGAATCATATTTTTTCTCTACCTCTCAAGTTGGCCAAAAAAATCCTGAATGGAATATAGATTTTAAAAATAAAATTTTGATTGATGCATTTGATATTCAGGAATTATCCCAAATGCACATCATAATGACTTGTCAGGGCGGAGAGTATACAAATAAAGTTTTTTTTAAATTGAGAGCATCAGGATGGTCTGGGCATTGGGTAGATGTAGCATCAACCTTACGTATGGAAACAGACTCAATGATTGTTCTTGATCCTATTAATCAGCCATCAATTGATAAAGCATATGATGCAGGTATTAAAAATTGGGTAGGTGGTAATTGTACTGTATCCCTGATGTTATTGGCCATACATGGCTTGTTACAAAAAGATCTAGTTGAATGGGTTTCTTCTATGACTTACCAAGCTGCGAGTGGAGCTGGTACAAATAATATGAGAGAGTTACTTTCTCAAATGGGCCAAATACATTCTTCAGTGTCTAGTGATCTTGATCAATCAAATTCAAACATTCTTGATATTGATAGTAAAGCTCTAGAAATAATGAACTCAGAAAACTTTCAAAAGAGTAATTTTAAGGTTCCACTTGCTGGAAATTTAATTCCATGGATTGATGAAGATCTAAAGAATGGTCAAAGTCGAGAAGAATGGAAGGGGCAATCTGAAACAAATAAAATTTTAGAGTCAGGTTTTAATCCAATTAAAGTTGATGGGTTATGTGTTCGGATTGGAATAATGAGATCCCATTGTCAAGCGCTTACGATTAAACTTAAAAAGAATATTCCAATTGAAGAATTAAATGACATAATTGCTAATGGAAATCAATGGGTCAAGTTTGTATCAAATGACAAAGAATCTTCAATAAATTTATTAAGCCCGGCAGAAGTTTCAGGTAAACTCAATATAGCTGTAGGAAGAGTTAGAAAGTTAGATATTGATGAAAATTGTATATCTATTTTTACAGTTGGGGATCAACTGCTATGGGGAGCTGCCGAACCAATCAGGCGAATGTTAAAAATACTTGTTAAAAAAGGAAATAGTTAGCAATGAAATTTAAATTATCTATAGCTATCATTTTTTTAATTTTTACTTCTAATAACTTATTAGCTCTTACGTTAAATAAAATGCAAGTTAGTTCAAAACAGGATGAGCCATTAAATGCTGTTATTGATGTTATTTTTTCTAAAGGCGATAAAGCCTCAGATTTAAAACCAGCGATTGCCTCAAAAGAAAATTACGAGGCAAACGGTCTTTCGAGATTACCAATTCATTCAGATATTAAGATTCGTTTAGAGGAAAGTGGTAAAGGTGCCAAAATATTTCTAACAAGTCAAAAAATAGTTAAAGATCCATTTTTAGATTTATTAATTCAGATTGACTCTGAAAAAGGTAGGGTTTATAAAGAATACACTGTTCTTTTAGAGCCACCTGAACCAAAAATATCTGTAGAAAAACCAGTAGAAGTTGATAGCAAGGATGATGAAAAGAAAGAAGCGAAAGAAGTAAAAGAAGCGAAAGAAGTAAAAGAAGCGAAAGAAGTAAAAGAAGCGAAAGAAGTAAAAGAAGCGAAAGAAGTAAAAGAAGCGAAAGAAGTAAAAGAAGCGAAAGAAGTAAAAGATGCTAAACCGATAATAGTTAAATCTATAAGTGGCAAGACTCTATATCAAATCGCTAGAGAAAATAAGCCATCAGGGGTAACAACTGAACAAATGGTATTAGCTATTTTTCAGAATAATCCAAAAGCATTTTCCGAAAATAATGTTAATACCTTAATAAAAAATAATAAATTAAAAATACCACCTTTAAGTTATTTTGAAAACCATACACATCTTGAAGCTCGCAAAATACTCCGAGATCAGAATATTGAATGGAAAAATAAAGCTAAAAAAACAAGGAAACCTTCAAAGCTAAAAGCATCTGAGGGCCAAAAAGTAGTTATTAATAAAGATGCAGAAAGGATTAAAGAGTTAGAAAAAGAACTGCTCGAAGCTAAACATAAAATAGATGAAATTTCAAAATCAAATATTGAATCTAATAATAATCCAAGTGTTAAGTTAGATTCACAAAAAAAAGAAAAACCGGAGATTTTAAAGATAGAAAAAATTTCAAAGAATGAGGTTAGTGGGACAGAAGAAAAAGATGATGGCGTATTTGTTTCATCTATATCAGATATTGATGAAAACAAAATCGAAGAAACTGAAATTGATATAGAAGAAGATAAAGGATTAGAAACGATTCATGTTTTATTGTTAGCATTATTTTTTGTTCTTCTATTTGGCTTATTTGTTATTATATCGCGAAGGAGATCAACTGAAAGAAACCGGAAATTAAGAAGTTTTGTTAAAGAAGCTGATAACCAAAGAGCTTCAGAGACTAATATTTCTCAAGAGCAGGGAAATTTGAATGGTAAAAAGAATTTTTCATCTATAACTGATGATGAAGATGTGAATAAATTTTAGTTTTCTATGCTTCATTCATTATTATTTTTCTTTGGATTGGTACTGTTGGTTTTTTTGTCGAGAGTTGACTTAACAGTAAATTTAATTATATTTGGCTCATTTTTATCTGCCTCAATTTTTTTAAATTTACCATTCTTATCTGTTGTTAGGAAAATAAGATATTTTATTTTTGCTTTATTGATTATCTATTCTTTATCAACTCCTGGTGAAATATTATTTTATTACTCATTTATTTCAGTTACAAAGGAAGGGTTGTTCCTAGGTATAAATAATTCATTGAGAATTATAAATACCTTTTTAACGATTATGGTTTTAATGAAATTTATTCCTAAGAAATTTTTTATTAATTTTATTATTAAGATTTGTTACCCATTAAAATTTTTCGGCTTGAGTATGGATAATTTTACTTCACGAATTTTTCTTACCTTTGATTATCTTGATTTTTATAAAGATTATTCTTTTAAATTTTCTGATTTTACTAAAGTAATTAATAATCAAATAAACAATAAATCAACTATTGTTAAAGTGAAAGAGCTCCAAAGAGTTACTCCCTCTGTTGTTGATTATTGTTGGATTATAAGTTTCTTTTCTGCTTTTATTGTGATTCAATTTTTTTAGTATATGAGATTCGCTGCATCAGTTGAATATGAAGGAACAAATTTTTGTGGTTGGCAACGTCAGCCAGAAGTCAATAGTATCCAGAAAGAGATAGAAAATTCATTATCTCAAATAATTCAAACAAATATTAAAATTCAGGGAGCAGGAAGAACTGATACAGGTGTCCATGCCTTAGGCCAAGTGTTTCATTTTGATACAGATATTGATAGGCCTACCCATTCTCTTATTAAAGGCACGAATTCTTTTCTTCCTGACACAATAAGAATCAAATGGATTAAAAAAGTCTCTGATGAATTCCATGCTCGATTTTCAGCAACTTCTAGAGAGTATCAATATTTATTAAATAATTCCTCTATTAACTCTTCGATTTGGTCAAATCATTGTGGTTGGACTTTCTATAAATTAGATTCAAAACTTCTAAAAACTGCATCTAAGAAATTTGAAGGAAGCCATGATTTTAGCGCTTTTCGATCATCCGAATGTCAAGCAAAATCCCCTATAAGATTAGTTAAAAAAATAACAGTTGAACAATTTAATAATTTCTATTTATTTACTATTAATGCCGATGGTTTTTTGCATCATCAAATTAGAAATATGATTGCAACAATTATTAATGTTGCAAAAAAAGAAATAAGTGTTGATTATATTGATACCTTATTTCAGAAAAAAGATCGCAGCCTTACCCCAGCAACTTTTTCTCCAAATGGTTTATATCTGACAAATATTAAGTATGATAAAATTTGGGGTTTTCCAGATAAATTAAATACACTTAATATCTTCAAGGCATAAAATTAATTATAATGAGAACGAAAATTAAAATTTGTGGGATTACAAACTCTAAAAATGCTCTTGATGCTGTTGATCTTGGGGTAGATGCACTTGGTTTTGTTTTCTTTGGTGAGAGTCCTCGGTATATCGAGCCAAAAAAAGCCCGTAAAATAATTAATTTATTACCCTTATTTGTTTTAAGAGTTGGCTTATTTGTTAATGCTTCAAAAGAAGAGGTTTTATCTGCAATCAGTGATTCAAGCGTAAATGTACTTCAATTTCACGGAGATGAAGACGAGCAATTTTGTAATCAATTTAATTTACCATATATTAAAGCCACCTCATTCCAGGATGGAGTGAATTTGCTAGAATATTGTAAGTTATTTACTTCAAGCTCAGCAATTTTAATAGATACTTACTCAGAAAATATGAAGGGCGGAACAGGAAAAACTTTTAATTGGGATTTATTACCTAAAGAGTTACCATTACCATTGATTGTTGCAGGTGGGTTAGATAGTGGTAACGTTTCTTCATTAATCAATTCCATAAATCCATATGGTGTTGACGTTAGTGGAGGGGTGGAGTCAGATAAGGGAATAAAGGATTACACTATGATGAAAAATTTTGTTTTAGGGGTACATAATGCAACCGTATGATTTACCTGATAATTTTGGTCATTTCGGACAATTTGGAGGCACTTTTGTTGCTGAAACCTTAATTGAGGCTTTAGATGAATTGAGAGATATGTATGAGAAGTACAAAAATGACCCTGATTTTCTTGAGGAGTTTCATCATGATTTAAAGCATTTTGTTGGTAGACCAAGTCCGATTTATTTTGCAGAAAGATTAACGAAGAAGATTGGCGGAGCAAAGATTTATTTAAAAAGAGAGGATTTAAATCACACAGGTGCTCATAAAGTAAATAACACTGTTGGCCAAGCTTTATTAGCAAAAAAAATGGGAAAACCTCGTGTTATCGCCGAGACCGGTGCAGGTCAACATGGGGTAGCAACAGCAACTATTGCTGCAAGATTGGGCTTGGAATGTGTTGTTTATATGGGTTCCGAAGATATAAAAAGACAATCGCCAAATGTTTATAGAATGAAATTACTTGGAGCAACAGTTATTCCTGTTGAGAGCGGATCTAAGACATTAAAAGATGCATTAAATGAAGCTTTAAGAGATTGGGTTACCAATGTATCGAATACATTTTATATTATAGGGACCGTTGCAGGACCACATCCATATCCAATGATGGTTAGAGATTTTAATTCAGTAGTTGGTAAAGAATGTAAGATTCAAATGCCAGAACTTGAAAATAAACAGCCCGATGTAATAGTTGCCTGTGTTGGTGGAGGCTCAAATGCAATGGGTATTTTTTATCCTTATATTGACGATAAAAATGTGAAGTTAATTGGTGTGGAAGCAGCTGGGGGTGGAATTGAAACAGGCAAACATGCTGCCCCTTTAACATCAAATAGTGCAATTGGTGTTTTGCATGGGAATAGAACGTATTTAATGCAAAATGATGAAGGTCAGATTATTGAGACACACTCTGTATCTGCAGGCTTAGATTATCCAGGAGTTGGCCCTGAACATTCTTGGCTTAAAGATTCTGGGCGAGCAAGCTATGTTGCCATTACAGATAAAGAGGCATTAGCAGCTTTTCATAATTTATGCTTAATAGAGGGAATTATTCCGGCTCTTGAGACAAGTCACGCTCTTGCATATGCAGAAAAAATTGCTGAAAAAATGTCTCCAGAGAAAATTATTTTGGTAAATCTCTCAGGAAGAGGGGATAAGGATATTAATACTGTTGCAGATATTTCAGGGATTTCTATATAAAAAATTATGTCTAGAATTCAAGCTACCTTTAAATCGTTAAAAAATAAAAAAGAAAAAGCCTTAATCCCTTTCTTTACTGCTGGTGATCCTCATCCAGATAAGACAGTTGAAATAATGCATGCTCTTGTCGAATCTGGGGCTGATATGATTGAACTTGGAATACCATTTTCTGACCCTATGGCTGATGGTCCAATTATCCAAAGAGCAAGCGAAAGAGCTTTGAAAAATAATGTTGGTATTACAACAACAATTAAATTAGCTGCAGAATTTAGAAGAAATAACAAAATAACACCATTAATTCTGATGGGTTATGCGAATCCAATTGAGGCTATTGGTATTGATAATTTTATATCATTAATTAAGGATGCTGATATAGATGGAGTTGTAACTGTTGATTACCCGCCAGAAGAATCTGAACAATTTGTTAGGAGATTAAAAGAGAATAATATCGATAGTATTTTTCTAATAGCACCAACGACAAATGATAATCGAATTAAATTGATAATTAATCAAGCTACCGGTTTTCTATATTACGTATCGTTAAAAGGGGTAACTGGATCAGCGAATATAAATATTAAACAAGTTGCACAAAAAGTTCAAAACATAAAAGAGTTTACAACTCTTCCAATTGGCGTTGGTTTTGGTGTAAGAAATGCTAAAACGGCAAAAGAGGTATCATTAATATCAGATGCTGTGGTTATTGGAAGTAGAATAGTTCAAGAAATTGAAGATTCAAATGGTGTCGACTTAATTAATAATATAAAAAATTTAATGGTTGAAATGAAGAATTCTATTAATCATAAGGCAATTAAAAAATGAGCTGGTTAAAAAATATTATTCCACCTAAAATAAAAAGAATTGTAGGGCGAGTTAAAAAAAATATTCCTGAAGGCTTGTGGCATAAATGCCCAACATGCCAAACTGTTTTATATAAAACTGATTTAGAAAATAATTTGGAGGTTTGTTCAAATTGTAGTTTTCATAATAGAATTTCTGCAAGGTTTAGACTAACTATACTTTTAGACACCCCAAATCAAGTTGAACATGGAAGCAAAATAAAGCCAACAGATCCGTTGAAATTTAAGGATACAAAATCTTACGAAGATAGACTAGCCTCAACACAAAAAGAACTTGGAGAAAATGATGCTTTGATTGTGGTTGAGGGGAAAATTGAGTCTATCCCAGTTGTTGTAGCAGCATTTGAGTTTAATTTTATGGGTGGTTCAATGGGCTCAGTAGTTGGTGAAAAATTTGTTCTAGCAGTTAATACTGCTATTGAAAATAATTGTCCGTTTATATGTGTTGCCGCAAGCGGAGGCGCTAGAATGCAAGAGGGATTATTATCTTTAATGCAGATGGCTAAAACTAGCGCAGTTTTAACAAAACTCAGTGCTTCTAAATTGCCATTCATTTCAATTCTTACAGACCCAACAATGGGTGGTGTTTCAGCAAGTTTTGCAATGTTAGGCGATATAATTATTGCCGAACCTAAAGCCTTAATTGGTTTTGCTGGCCCGAGAGTAATCGAATCCACTGTAAGAGAAAAATTACCTGAAGGATTTCAGAGGGCTGAATTCTTATTAGAACATGGTGCAATTGATTTGATTATTGATAGAAGGCAAATGAGAAAATCTCTTGCTGAACTTATTACTCATCTAAGTCATAATTGAGCAAACTTCACGATTATATAAATAAATTTTATTCTGATATTAATAGTCAGGTTATAAAGTTGGGACTCGATAGGATAGGCAGAGTAAAAGATTTTATTAATATTGAACCGAAATTTCCAATTATTACTATTGGTGGAACTAATGGTAAAGGTTCGGTTTGCGCCTTTTTGGAAACAATTTATAGTAAAGCGGGTTATTCTGTAGGTTGCTATACCTCACCTCACCTTTTTAAATTTAATGAAAGAATAAAAATAAATTTAGAGCAGGTTGATGATAAAACTATTCTTGAATCTCTAGACTTAATTAATACAAAAAAAAAACTAATAGAGCTTACTTACTTTGAAATAACTACCTTAGCTGCAATGAATATATTTATAAAAAAAAATATAGATATAGCCATATTGGAAGTGGGTTTAGGTGGTAGGTTGGATGCGGTAAATATTTTTGATCCAGATTTATCTATAATCACCTCATTAGGTATAGATCACCAAGACTTTTTGGGTAACACTATTGAAGAAATTGCACGTGAGAAATCTGGAATATGCAGGCCTAATAGACATGCGGTCTTAAACTTTGAGAATATACCCAAATCTATGATTAATGAGTTAAATAAGCTCAATGCATTATTATCAATTCTTAATGATGATTATTCTTATAAGGCTGCTTCGAAAAGTTATAATTATAAAAGTCACAATATCTCATTGAATAAATTACCTATGCCACATTTAAAAGGAGATAATCAGTTAACAAACTTAGCGGGATGTCTTCGGGCAATTAACCTACTTCAAAATAAACTTCCTGTTACATTAAATGCAATTAAAGAAGGTATTAGAGATACAAGGATAGAGGGCAGACTTCAAATTCTATCAAATCAGCCTTATATTATAGCTGATGTGGCACATAATGCTGATGCTGCAAGTAATTTATACAATTTTATTAGTACTTCAAAGAGGAGCGGAAAAGTTTATGCTGTTTTTTCTATACTCGAAAACAAAGATATTAAACAAGTATTGATGCCATTTATTGATATTGTTGATGAATGGTTTGTAAGTGAAGTAAATGATTCTAGAGCGCAAAAAATAGATGTAATTACCGCTACACTTAAAAAATTTAATAAACAAGTAGTTATTAATAAGTTCGATACTCTAAATCAAGCTTATAAGAATGCCTGCAAGAAATGTAGTCTTAATGATAATATAATAATTTATGGTTCTTTTTTCACGGTAAGTGAAATTATGGATGGAGTAACAATATAATGGCTGATTTGAAAGAATCTTTTCACGAGAGTGTAATAATTAAAAGAGCTAAAAGAAGGCTTATTGGGGCAATTACTATTTTAATTATTTTATTTACACTTTCTTCATTTTTTGTAAAAAATGTAGGACAAATGGAAGTTGATAATGAAATAAAAGTTTCATTTTTAGAGATGGGCCCAGCAAGTTTTAATGTAAAAGAAAATACAAAAGAAACTGAGCTTATTGAAACAAATCCTAAAGTATTAGTAAAAAAATCAAACCCAGTTAAAAAGTCCGTACAAAATGATACTAAAATTTTTACTGTGCAAATTGGAATATTTAGTGATGAAAAAAAAACGAAACAACTTAGTAGACAGATAAATAATATAGGATTCAAAACTCAAATAAAGAAAATAAATCTTTCTGGCCAAAAAAAAATGAAACTTACAACCGAATTCTTTAATTCTGAAAAAGAGGCGCAAAAGGCTTTAAGAAAATTAAAGAATGCTAATTTCTCTGGTTTAATTAAGCGTCAATAGCTAAATGAACTATCTCGATTATTTTTTTATCTTTATTATTTTTCTTTCCTTATTGGTTGGTTGCTATAGAGGCTTTACACGTGAATTGCTTTCCTTAATTGGTTGGATCTTGGCGTTTTATTTTGCGCATCTTTTTAGTGGGAATCTTTTAAAATACGTGCCTTTTAAGTTTGGTGAGCATATAAACTTTATAATAATTTATATGATTATATTTATAATTATTTTATTATTAGCATCATTTTTAGCTACCTTATTAAATAAATTAATAAAAAATATTGGATTAGGTTTTTTAAATATAGTTATGGGTAGTATTTTTGGCTTTATGAGAGGTGTTTTAATAACTTTCATCATAATTTTTCTTGTTGAAAAAACATCGTTTATAAATGAAATTAGTTTAGCTGAATCAAAAACAATCCCTGTTATCAAATTGGTAATAAAAAAAACTTTATCTTATTTACCCTATGAATGGAGGAACAAGGTAAAATACGACCCTATTCTGACCTAATTTTTTAAGAGAGCAATTAATGTGTGGAATAATTGGTATTGTTGCTAATAACCCTGTAAATCAAATGCTCTATGATGGGTTGCTAGTTTTACAACATAGAGGTCAAGATGCAGCAGGTATAGCCACTTGTAATGCAGGTCGTATCAAAATGCATAAAAATAATGGTCTTGTTAAGGATGTTTTCCATACAAGACACATGCGAAATTTAACTGGTAATATTGGTATTGGCCATGTTCGTTACCCAACAGCCGGAACCCCTTCCGCAGCTGAAGCCCAACCATTTTATGTGAACTCTCCTTACGGGATTGTTTTAGGTCATAACGGAAACTTAACAAATTCTGATCGTCTTAAAGACGATATGTTTAAAGAAGATCTTAGGCATATTAATACTAACTCTGATTCAGAAGTTTTATTAAATGTTTTAGCTGATTCAATTGGAAAAGCAACGCAAGAAAATGTTTTAACATCTGACATAATTTTCGATGCGGTTACTTCAGTATATGAAAGGTGCGAAGGTGCCTTTGCCGTTGTTTCTATGATTAATAATTTTGGATTGCTAGCTTTTAGAGATCCTAATGGTATTAGGCCTTTAGTTATTGGTGTAAACGAAACAACTGATGGGCCCGAATATATTGTAGCATCCGAAAGTGTAGCTCTTGACGTTCTAGGCTTCAAGCTTTTGAGGGACGTTGAACCAGGAGAAGCTATATTTATTGATATGGATGGCAATTTTTATTCAAAAAAATGTATGCCAAATAGTAAGCAATCACCATGTATTTTTGAGTATGTATATTTAGCAAGACCAGACTCGATGATTGATGGCGTTTCTGTTTATCAAACCAGACTAAATATGGGCAAATCACTCGCAAAAAAAATTAAAAAAGAGTGGTCTGATATTAAAATTGATGTTGTTATTCCGATCCCAGATACAAGTCGACCAAGCGCTCTTGAGGTATCACTTATGCTGAATGCTGATTTTCGTGAAGGCTTTATCAAGAATAGATATATCGGAAGAACTTTTATTATGCCTGGTCAAGCATTAAGAAAAAAATCTGTTCGACAAAAATTGAATCCAATTAAGGTGGAGTTTGAAGGTAAAAATGTTTTATTAATTGATGATTCTATTGTAAGAGGAACGACAGCAAGAGAGATTGTCCAGATGGCAAGAGATGCTGGCGCTAAAAATGTTTATTTAGCATCTGCTGCACCTCCAGTAAAGTATCCAAATGTATACGGTATAGACATGCCCTCAAGACCTGAGTTAATAGCTTTTAATAAAACTGATAAGGATATATGTAAAGAAATCGGTGCAGATGCCTTGATTTATCAAGATTTAGATGAACTGAAGAAAAATATTGTGCAAGAAAACAAAGATTTAAAAACTTTTGACTGTTCTTGTTTTGATGGCATTTATGTCACAGGAGGAATTGATGAGAATTATTTAAATAAGCTTGAGTCGCAAAGGTCAGATAATATTATGAATAGCGATACATCGATAACAACATCTCAATTAGACTTTAGTTTTACCCTTCCCGAAAATGAGGAGGGGGAGCTAGCTTAGTTTTATCCATACTTGTATTTTTTTATTTAAAGAGGATAATATAGATATACGCCGTTTTGATTCAGCTTGCAGGGCGTAAAAAAAATAACTGCTAAATCGATTGATACCCGTTTTAGCAAATTAATGCTCAACGGGTTTTTTTATTTGGAGAAATAAATGCTAAAGCCAAATTGTGTTACAAGGTATTTAGATAAAAAAGGTAACAATCTAAATATTTATAATTTATTGGTTCTTTATTACATATTGATAGTTATTGGAGTAAGGACAGCAAAATATTTATAAAATATTTTCTAGAAAGAGAGGTGGATTTATACCAACTTGCTACACCCAGACATTTGTCAAAGTAGCTAAATAGGAATTAGAAATTTAAATGAAAAATAATAAAAAATTTGAAACAAATTCAGTGAGAGCTGGATCAATAAGATCTGATGAAGGTGAGCATTCTGAGGCACTATATTTAACCTCAAGTTTTGTATTTAAAAACGCTAAGGAAGCTGCTGCTAGGTTTGCTAATACAGAAGAGGGTAATGTTTATTCCCGCTTCACTAATCCTTCAGTAAAAATGTTCGAAGATCGACTAGCTTACCTTGAAGGCGCAGAACAATGTGTTGCAACCTCTACTGGTATGTCAGCAATTTTAGCTTGCGTTATGAGCCTATGTGATACTGGTGATCATATTGTAGTGTCTAAAAGTGTATTTGGAACAACAGTAAAGCTATTCGATAATATTTTAATAAAATGGGGGTTACACGTAACATATGTTTCTTTAACTAATATAGATGAATGGCAAAATGCTGTTAAGAAAAATACCAAGTTATTTTTTGTTGAAACCCCTTCAAACCCATTAACCGAAATTTGTGACATTAGTGCTTTGGCAGATTTAGCTCATCAATCAAATAGTTTATTGGTTGTTGATAATTGTTTTTGTACCCCAGCCCATCAATTACCAATTGAATTTGGTGCTGATGTAATTATTCATTCTGCAACAAAATATCTTGATGGTCAGGGTAGGTGTTTAGGTGGCGCTGTTTTAGGTAAAAAAGATCAAATGGGTCATGTTGCTAACTTTTTACGATCAGCCGGAACATCTATGAGTCCTTTTAATGCTTGGATTTTTTTTAAAGGATTAGAGACTTTAAAAATTAGGATGGATGCACATTCTGCAAAAGCACTTGACTTAGCTAAATGGTTAGAAAAGAAAAAGAAGGTATCAAAAGTTTATTATCCTGGTTTGTCTTCTCACCCTCAATATGAATTAGCCATGAAACAACAATCTTCCGGTGGGGGTATTGTGTCTTTCAAAGTTGATGGTGGTAAAGAAGATGCATGGAGTTTGATTGATTCAGCTAAATTGATTTCAATTACTGCTAACTTAGGAGACACAAGAACGACCATTACTCATCCAGCAACAACAACTCATTCCAGGCTCTCACAGAAAGAGAGGGACAGTTCTGGTATTAGCGATAACCTTATAAGAATCGCTGTTGGATTAGAAAATATTGAGGATATAAAAGAAGACTTAGCAATGCTCTAAATTAAGCCATTCTGAGCAATATTTTCAGCTATTTACATGCTAAAATAAAAACTATTACCTCCTTCAAATTAATAGTTAAATTTTAAAGAAAATATGGATGAATTCGCAAAAGAAACACTCCCTGTAAACCTAGAAGACGAAATGAAAACCTCCTACTTAGATTACGCAATGAGCGTAATTGTTGGGAGAGCTTTACCTGATGTTAGGGATGGTCTAAAACCAGTTCATCGAAGAGTTTTGTATGCAATGCATGAATTAAGTAATGGTTTCAATAGACCTTACAAAAAATCTGCACGTATTGTTGGTGATGTTATTGGTAAATATCATCCTCATGGAGATACTGCAGCTTATGACACTATAGTTCGAATGGCTCAAGATTTTAGTTTGAGATATATGTTAGTTGATGGTCAAGGTAATTTTGGTTCTGTTGATGGTGATAATGCAGCAGCAATGAGGTATACCGAAATTAGAATGTCAAAAATATCGCATGAATTATTAGCTGATATTGACAAAGAAACAGTTGATTTCGGACCTAATTATGACGAATCAGAATTCGAACCTTTAATAATGCCTGCTCGAATTCCAAATTTATTAGTTAATGGTAGTTCTGGTATTGCTGTTGGTATGGCTACAAATATTCCACCTCATAATTTATCTGAAACAATAGATGCAGCCTTAGCTTTATTATCAAATCAAGAGATAACTATAGATAAATTAATAAAATTTATGCCTGCACCAGATTTTCCAACGGCAGGTATTATTCATGGAACAAGCGGAGTAAAGGAAGGCTATAGAACGGGTAGAGGTCGGGTTATTATGAGAGGTAGAGTTCATATCGAACCACTTGAAAAGGGAAATCGCGAAGCCATAATAGTTGACGAATTACCATATCAAGTTAACAAAAAAAACTTTATCCAAAAAATTGCAGAATTAGTTACAGAGAAAAAAATTGAAGGTATATCTGACTTAAGAGATGAGTCTGATAAATCAGGAATGCGTGTAGTGATTGAGTTGAAAAGAGGAGAAATTCCTGATGTCATATTAAATAACTTATACAAACAAACCCAACTTCAAGATAGCTTTGGAATGAATATGGTTGCTTTAATCGGAGGGCAGCCAAGATTGTTAAATCTTAAAGAGATTTTAGATGCTTTTTTAAAGCATCGTAGGGAAGTTGTAACTCGTAGAACTACTTTTGAGCTTAAAAAAGCAAGGAGTAGGGGACATATATTAGAAGGCTTAGCTGTTGCGTTAGCAAATGTTGATGAAATGATAAAAATTATTAAAGCTGCTCCAACACCCCCTGAAGCTAAAGAAGAGTTGATGAAGAAATCATGGAAGTCTCCTGTTGTCGAAGCTATGTTAAAAAAAGCGTCTGAAGATTTATCGAAACCAGATGGTCTTGCAAAGGAATTTGGTTTAAAAGATAGCGGGTATAAATTATCTGACTTACAAGCTCAGGAAATACTTCAGCTAAGACTACAAAGGCTAACAGGGCTGGAACAAGAAAAAATTGTAAGTGAATATCAAGAGGTTATGAGCGCTATAGTTGATTTATTAGACATTTTGTCTAATTCTGAACGTGTAACAAAAATGATTAGTGATGATCTTAAAGAAATGAAATCTGAATATGGGGATAAAAGAAGAAGTGAGATTGTTGAAAATGCCGAAGATTTATCTATTGAAGATCTGATAACTCCTCAAGAAATGGTTGTGACCTTGTCTAATTCTGGATATATCAAAGCTCAAGTCTTAGATGATTATAGAGCCCAGAAAAGAGGGGGTCGAGGTAAGCAAGCAATGACAACAAAAGATGATGATTTTATTGAGCAAATGTTTGTTGCCAACTCGCATGACAATATCCTTTGTTTCTCTAGTCGCGGACAAGTATACTGGTTAAAAGTATATGAAGTTCCTCAGGGTAGTCGAATTAGTAAAGGCAAACCTATAGTAAATCTATTTCCAATTATGCCTGGAGAAAAAATAAATGCTATTTTAGCTGTTAAGGATTTTGTTGAAGATCAATATATCTTTATGGCTACTTCTAAAGGCACAGTTAAAAAAACACCCCTTTCAGATTTTTCTAACCCTAGAAAATCAGGAATTATTTCAATCAAATTAGATAATGGCGACTTTTTAATTGGGGCTTCAGTCACAAATGGTGCCAATGATATTGTTTTAGTGTCTAACGGAGGTAAGGCTGTTTGGTTCGATGAATCATCTGTTAGAAGTATGGGTAGAAATGCACGAGGGGTTAGGGGTATGAAGTTAGCAGATAAACAACAGGTTTTATCGCTGCTAGTGGCTTTTTCAGACTCTGAATCAGTTTTAGTTGCAACAGAGAATGGATATGGAAAAAGAACTCAATTATCTGAATTTAGACGTTCTGGCAGGGGAACTCAAGGTGTTAAGGCAATTCAAGTAAGTGACAGAAATGGCATTGTGGTTGCTGCAAGACTAGTAGGGGATCAAGATGAAATTATGCTTATTACAACTGGTGGAGTTTTAATAAGAACTCGAGTTAGTGAGATACGTGAGCTTGGAAGAGCAACCCAGGGTGTAACTTTAATTAATCTAGGTAAGGATGAAAAATTATCTGGATTGGAAAAAATAATCGAAACAGATCATATAGATGGTAATGGCCAAGATGAGTTGCAAATTTAATTTTTCTGCTGGGCCAGCAATTCTTCCAAAGGAAGTGCTTATAAAAGCCCAGTCTGAATTGTTAGATTGGAATGGAACGGGTATGTCAGTTATGGAGATGTCTCACAGAGGAAAAGAGTATGCTCCTATTTTACAAAATGCAGAATTAAATTTAAGAAAGTTATTAGATTTACCAAAAAATTATAAAGTTTTATTTCTCCAAGGTGGCGCTGTAACACAAAACTTTATGGTACCAATGAACTTGTTAGATAGAAGAACAGCAAGTTATGTAATATCAGGGTATTGGTCAAAAAGAACTTTTAGTGATGCACAGCCTTTCTCAGGTATTAATATTGCTGCCTCTTCTGAAAGTATAAACTTCACTAAAGCCCCAAAAATTGATTCATGGGAATATAAAAAAGATGATGCATACATACATTTTTGTTTAAACGAAACTGTGCATGGGGTAGAGTATTTTGATGACCCAAATATTAAGAATGTACCAATTGTTTGCGATATGTCCTCAACTATATTATCAAGACCAATTGACGTTTCTAGCTATGGAGTTATATACGCTGGTGCCCAGAAAAATATTGGTCCTGCAGGCTTAACTATCTTAATTGTAAGAGATGACTTATTAGATTTTGCAGATAAGAAAACTCCATCAACATTAAGTTGGAAGATACAATCAGAAAATAACTCTATGATTAATACTCCTTCATCATACGGAATTTATATTGCAGGATTAGTATTTGATTGGTTATTACAGCGAGGTGGTTTAGATTCTATTGAAAAGATTAACCTTAAGAAATCAAATTACCTCTATGATTTTATTGATTCAACTGATTTTTACATTAATAATGTAGATAAGATAAATAGATCAAGGATGAATGTTGCATTTAATATTTATAATGACGAATTGACTAGTGAGTTTTTGATTGGAGCTGAAAAAAATGGCTTGTTTGGTTTAAAGGGTCACCGAATCATTGGTGGACTTCGCGCTTCAATATATAATGCAATGCCATTTGAAGGACTCGTTGCTCTGGTAGACTATATGAAAGAATTTAAAAACACTCATTAGATGAAAAAAGACCTTAATAAACTTAGAGATGATATAGATAAAATTGATACTAAATTATTAGATTTAATATCAAAGAGGGCCTTTATTGCCCAAGAAGTTGGAAAACTTAAAAATGATGGCGTTATATATAGGCCAGAAAGAGAGGCTCAGGTTCTTTTAAGATTATTGAAAGACAATAAAGGGCCACTCTCAAATGAAAGTATTACTAATATTTTTAAATCAGTTATTTCTAATTGTCGTGCATTGGAGAAAAAATTAAGTGTTTCTTTCTTGGGCCCATTAGGGACATTTAGCGAAGAAGCAACTATTCGGCAATTTGGTGAGAATATTGAAACTATTCCAACAGATAGTATTGATGAAGTTTTTAATCACGTTCAGTTTGGTATTGCACATTATGGAGTAGTTCCAGTTGAAAACTCTACTGAGGGAGCGATTAGTAGAACTTTAGACTTGTTATTAACTAAAGACTTAAAAATTTGTGGTGAAATAATTCTCCCTGTACATCATTTCTTTCTTTCAAAAAATAACAACCTTAAACAAATTAAAACTATTTACGCTCATGGTCAGTCTTTAGCTCAATGCCATGATTGGCTAATGAATAATGCTGCAGATATTAAAAAAGTAGCTGTGATGAGCAATGCTGAAGGGGCTAAGTTAGCTTCAAAAGAAAAAAATACCGCAGCGATTGCAAGTAGCAGGGCTTCTGATTTATTTAATTTAAATATGTTGTTTGAAAATATTGAAGACGAACAAAATAATTCAACACGTTTTCTAGTTTTATCTTCTCAAGATGTAAAGCCATCCACTAATGATAAAACTTCAATTGTTGTGGCAACAAAAAATAAGCCAGGAGCTATAGCTGAGTTAGTAGCTCCTTTTGCAAAAAATAAAGTTAGTATGACTAAACTTGAGTCTAGACCAGCTAAAATTGGAATGTGGGAGTATGTTTTCTTTATTGATATAGATGGACATCAAACTAACAAGTCAGTTAAGGCAGCCTTGAATATAATTGAATCTAAAGCATCTTTTATGAAAATACTTGGCTCTTATCCTAAAAATTAATTTTTAATATGTCTATTGTAGTTCCAAATTATATTTCTGAGATAGACCCTTATCAATGTGGAAAACCAATCAAAGAAGTAGCTCGCGAGATAGGTATTCCAGAAGATAAGATTATCAAGCTTGCGTCTAATGAAAACCCAATGGGTATAAGTCCTTTTGCAATGAAAGCAATAAGTGATGCTTTATCTGAGATAGAACGTTATCCTGATGGTAATGGGTATTATTTAAAAGAAGCATTATGTAATAAATTTTTGTTGAGTCCCAAGCAAATTATAATTGGTAATGGTTCAAATGATATTTTAGAATTAGCTGCTAGGACTTTTGCAACCAAAGATGATCAAATACTTTATTCGGAACATGCTTTTGCAGTATATAAAATAGTCAGTCAGGCAATTGGAGGTGAGGGCATTGAAGCCCCATCTAATAAATACTCTCATGATTTAGATGCTTTTTTATCACTAATTTCCAATAAAACAAAATTAATTTTTATTGCTAATCCTAACAATCCGACCGGTACTTTAATTATTCAGAAAGCCCTTAAAAACTTTTTAGATAATGTACCAAAAAATATTGTGGTTGTTTTAGATGAAGCTTATGATGAATATCTTGACGATAGTTTAAAATCTAATGCATTTAAATGGCTTCATGATTATAAAAATCTTATAATCTCAAGAAGTTTTTCAAAAGCATATGGATTAGCAGGTTTGAGAATCGGGTATGGGGTTGGGGCGCCTGAATTAATTGAAATGATGAATAGAGTACGACAACCATTCAATGTTAACCATCTTGCACAAATTGCAGCAACAGCATCACTTGACGATAAAAATTTTATTGAAGAAAGTCGAAGCACTAATAATATTGGTATGAAACAATTAACAGATGCTTTTAAAGTATTAGATTTAGAATTTATTCCATCTTATGGTAATTTTGTAAGCTTTAAATTAGAAGACGAGAAGACCGCAATGATGTATTATCACCATTTATTAAATAATGGTGTAATTGTTAGACCTATCGCTAATTATGATTTACCTAAATTTTTGAGGGTTAGTGTTGGTTTAGAAAATGAAAATAATACATTTATTAAGTATTTAAGTAACTGTAATATATAGGATTTTTATGATTATAGTAATGAATAATTCAGCAACAGAAGAACATATAGAAAATGTTCTTAAAAGAATTAGGGAAAAAGGACTCGAGGGAACAGTTTCAAAAGGAACTGAAAAAACAGTCATTGGAGCCGTGGGTGACGAACGCCTTCTCGATCCTGAATTATTACAATCCTTACCTGGAGTTGAGCAAGCCCTTAGTATTGTTAAACCATATAAAATTGTTGCACGAGAATGGCACCCTAAAGATACAGTTGTAAATGTGAAAGGTCATTTAATTGGTGGGAATCATATACAGATTATTTCTGGGCCTTGTTCCGTAGAAACACCAGATCAGATGGAGAAATCAGCTAATGCAGTAAAGGCAGCAGGTGTTAAATTAATGAGGGGCGGTGCTTTTAAACCTAGAACCAGTCCTTATACTTTTCAAGGCTCTGGATTTGATGGGCTTGATATGTTTAGAAAAGCAGCAGATAAAGCAGGACTTCCAATCGTTACAGAGCTTTTAGATGTCCGACACTTAGATACATTTTTAGAGCAGAAAGTGGATGTAATTCAAATTGGTACCCGCAGTATGCAAAATTTTGAATTATTAAAAGAAGTTGGCAAAATAAATGTTCCTGTTATTTTAAAGAGAGGAATGTCTGCAACAATTACAGAATGGTTGATGGCTGCAGAATATATTGCATCAGGTGGAAATCATAATATTATTTTTTGCGAAAGAGGTATTAGAACTTTTGAAACTTATTATCGTAATGTTCTTGATGTCACTGCGATTCCAGTACTAAAGAAAGAAACACACTTACCTGTAATAATTGATCCCTCACATGCTGGTGGAAAAGCCTGGATGGTGGCAGCATTATCGAGAGCTGGAATAGCTGCAGGTGCAGATGGATTATTGGTAGAGATGCATCCTAACCCTTGTGATGCTTGGTGTGATGCGGATCAAGCAATAAATCCAGAAGAATTGAAAGTATTAATGAAGGAATTAACTGCAATTGCAAAGATTTTAGGACGCTCTATCTCAGAATAACTCATGGATTTCATGAGTTTTCTTTAGATGTTTTCCCCTGTTTCATTCTATAGCTATCATTCAAGATTCCTCTTTTAATATTGTTTAGGGTTAATTCATGCATATAAGAGTTTTAGGTTCAGGTGCTGGTGGAGGTTTTCCGCAATGGAATTGCAATTGTGAAAATTGTGCAGGCTTGAGAGCTAATAATCCTAATTTAACTGCAAGAACACAATCCTCTATTACCGTTAGCTCAAATGGCGAAGATTGGATTTTATTCAACGCATCTCCTGATATTAGAGCCCAAATTGAATCATTCCCACCACTTCAACCGGCCAGACAGATTAGAGATACAGGAATATCGTCCATTGTTATAACAGATGGTCAGATTGATCATGCCACTGGATTATTAATTTTAAGAGAGCATGATAAGCCTTGGGATATATATTGTACAAAATCGGTATATGAGGATATGACTACAGGCTACCCAATTTTTAACATCTTAGGGCATTTTAGAGGTGTGAATTGGCATGAAGTTTCAACCGAACAAGTACCTTACAGAATCCCAAAAGCAGATAACTTAATTTTTACAGCCGTTCCTCTTAAAAGTGAGGCACCTCCTTATTCACCTCATAGACACAATACTGTACCTGGCGATAATGTTGGGTATAAGATGGAGGATACTAAAACAGGTAAGAATTTATTTTATGCTCCAGGTTTAGGGGTTATAGAAAATCATGTTCTCGAGTATATGAACAATGCTGATGTAGTTTTAATTGATGGCACTGTATGGACTAATGATGAGATGTCTAGACAGGGCATAAATGATAAATTAGCGAGTGAAATGGGTCATTTAGACCAATCAAGTAAGGGCGGCATTATGGAAACTTTAAGCAATCTCAAAAAGCCACGGAAAATTTTAATCCATATTAATAACACTAACCCTATTTTAAGAGAAGATTCGGATGAACGTAAAATTTTGAATTCTCATAATATCGAAGTGTCATACGACGGTATGGATATTATTATTTAGGGACTATTAATGAGTAAACCTTGGACAAGAAAAGAGTTTGAAGATAAATTAAGAGAAAAAGGGAAGGGATATCATATATATCATCCTTTTCATGTAATGATGTATGAAGGTAAATTATCGAAAGAGCAACTACAAAGCTGGGTGTTAAATAGATTTTATTATCAAATTAGTATCCCTTTAAAAGATGCTGCAATTTTATCTAACTGTCCAGATCAAGCGATAAGAAAAGAATGGATTGTTAGAATTCTTGACCATGATGGAGAAGGTGAGGTTGAAGGTGGCATTGAGGCATGGATTAATTTAGGCAAAGCTGTTGGTCTATCAAGAGAGGATGTAACTTCCCTTGAGCATGTTAGCCCAGGAGTTAAATTTGCAGTTGATGCGTACATAAATTTCGCTAAACAACGCTCATGGCAAGAATCAATATGCTCATCTTTAACTGAATTATTTGCACCACATATTCACCAACAAAGAATTAGTTCTTGGCCAGAGATGTATCCTTGGATAGATGAGTCAGGCCTTACTTATTTTAAAAAGCGTTTAACCGAAGCAAGAAGAGATGTTGAACATGGACTCGGAGTAACGTTAGATTATTTTAGCCAGACAAGAGACACACAAGAGCAAGCTTTAGAAATTCTACAATTTAAACTTAATGTATTATGGGTAATCGCAGATTCAATTATGCTTGCTTCATCAAATATTAAAGTAGAAGATAGAGACTATTTAAGGCAACCAAGATAATTATGGCTATTGAAACTTCAGATATATATAAGCTTGCAGCCCATCATCGCTTTCAATGGGAAAAAGCACAGGATTGTTATGTCATATTATTCCCAGAAGGTATGGTTAAATTAAATGGTGGCGCTGGAGAAGTTTTAAATTTAGTTAATGGTGAATCAAATGTAGAATTAATAACGAATGTATTAATTAAAAAATTTCCAGATGCCCCAGATATTGCTAAAGATATTGTAGGGATGATAGAGTTAGCTTTAGACAAAGCTTGGATTGAAAAAATAAATTAGGTGCATAGGTATGAATGATAAAAATAACGGAGTTTCAGCATCAACAACCTCAACTCAACCATTATGGTTGCTAGCTGAAATCACTTATCGTTGCCCACTACAATGTGCTTTTTGTTATAACCCGACAGACTATGATAAGCATACTCAAAATGAATTAGACACTGATTCATGGATAAAAGTTTTAAGGCAGGCCCGTGAACTTGGTGCTCTTCAATTAGGTATCTCAGGAGGTGAGCCCTTATTAAGACCAGATATTGAAACCATTGTAGAAGAAGCTAATCAATTGGGTTACTACAGTAATCTCATAACATCCGGTGCTGGGATGAATGAAAAAAGAATTAATGCATTAAAAGAGGGGGGTCTTGATCATATTCAATTATCAATGCATGACATCACTGAAGAAATTAATAACTTTATAACCAATACCAAAACATTCAAATTAAAACAAAAAGTAGCAGCTATGATTAAAGATAGAGGCTATCCAATGGTTCTTAATGTGGTTATCCATCGATATAATATTGACCATATTAAAGAAATTCTGGAAATGGCAGAGGGTTTGGGCGCAGATTATATAGAATTAGCCAATACTCAGTATTATGGATGGTCATTGGTTAACAGAGATCAGTTGATGCCAAAAAAAGAACAAGTTGAGCATGCATTAAAAGTAACAAATGAATTCCGAGAACGTGTTGGAAATAAAATGAAAGTATTCTTTGTGGTCCCAGATTATTTTGACGACAGACCTAAAAAATGTATGAATGGGTGGGGCGAGGTATTTATGATTGTTACTGCTAATGGCGACGTTCTTCCATGCCATTCTGCAAGAGTAATTCCTAATTTGGTATTCCCTAATGTTAATGATTCATCACTAAAGGAGGCATGGTACGATTCTCCAGCCTTCAATAGATTCCGTGGTGATGATTGGATGAAAGAGCCATGCAGAAGCTGCTCTGAAAAAGAAAATGATTTAGGTGGGTGCAGGTGTCAAGCACTTTTATTAACCGGCGATGCCGAAAGTGCCGATCCAGTTTGTACAAAATCTCCAAATCGTCATGTAATTGATCAAGCAATAAAAGATTCTCAAAATCCTGGTGTTGAGGCTAAACCCATCATGTTTAGAACAAATGAAAATTCTAAAAAAATAGCTGAGGGTGATGAAAAAGATAGGCTAGCAAAATTTCACGCGACCCCTTAATTACAATTATAATTAAGGCAATATGAGTCTTTTTCTCAATCCAAGAGTAATTACATTAGCTGCTTTAGCATCACTAGCACCTTTTGCTATTGATACATATTTGCCAGCATTTCACATTCTCTCTGAAGATTTATTAGCTTCGCCAGAAGCAATTCAACAGAGTCTTACTTTTTATCTTCTTCCTTACACAATAATGCTTTTATTTCATGGGCCAATTTCAGATGGAATAGGTCGTATTAAAACCATGCAATGGGGATTATTATTATTTTTATTTGCATCTTTAGGTTGTGCTTTTTCAACAACAGTAGAGTCTTTATGGTTTTTTAGGGCATTACAGGGTATCGGTGGTGGGGCTGGAAGTGTTGTCGCAAGAGCTATGGTAAGAGACTT
>Ga0315339_1000307_pt1 | contig 69412 bp, 67 predicted proteins | sample ASW17metaG_FD_204514 | JGI IMG/M metagenome (GOLD analysis project Ga0315339, IMG submission 204514) | Ammonia-oxidizing marine archaeal communities from Pacific Ocean, United States - ASW #17 | ecosystem: Environmental > Aquatic > Marine > Oceanic | place: USA: California | collected 2016-12-05 | reverse complement strand
TCTGAACCATTGCCGGAATAGATCGTATCGGATCCAGTGCCACCATCCAGGATATTATCTCCAGCACTGCCGATTAAAGTGTCATCTCCCGAACCTCCATACAAATTGTCGTTGCCGGTATTATCAGAGTTGTTCAACGAGCTTACATATGACGAAGCTGAATAGATTCTTGTAGCAAAATTGTTACCCCCATGATTGTAGCCAGATCCGCCAGAACCACCGACAAGCAAGTCGTCACCGCCATAGCCATAAATAATATCGGTACCAACAGGTGATGAGGATATTGTGGATTGGTCACCATCACCCACAAGTATATTAACGTTGCTATCTCCTAGTATAGTCTCCGGACCACTACTTCCTACAATGTTTTCAAAGTTAGTCGCATTGCCAAAAGTAAGTGAGAGTGTTTGGTTATGAGTGCTCGTCCCAGACCTAGTAAAATCCAAAGTATCGCTACCTGCTCCACCATCAAGCTTGGTATAGCTAACTGAAGCAAATGCAGGGGTGCCGGTAGATCCAATTTCTAATTCAACTTCGTCGTCACCCGAACCCATATCAATACTGTCCGCATTCAACAAGGCCGCTTTATTTAACTCGTCATTACCGGCCCCTAAAGAAAAGGTTATGGCTCCAGTAAATTGTGATCTATCTGCGTACTCCATACTGACCCAGTCCGCCGTGGCAGTGCCAGAAACCGTCAACGCCGAGCTCAACGTGTAACCAGACAATAAATTTGACCAGGAAGGACTGTAGTTACCCAGATCTAATTTCGCATCATCGTACATGTAAATTTTATGTTCACTTGAGCTCCAAAAATAATTCAGCTGGGTAGAGTTTTGTTGAATATCAACATAGGTATTACTGCCAATGGTTAGGCTTTCAATATTCTTATATTGAATAGCATTGCCATCGGAATCAGTAAGTAACAAATAATCTCCGCTAGTTGATATAGTATAATCAGCCAAACCGGTTTTACCGCTAATACCAATCGTTAGACTGTCTGTACCTGAACCACCATCAACGGTTTTAGTGTCCGCGGTAACGCCTTGATAGCTTAGAACCAAGCCAAAAATGAGAAATAGTTTAGCTACTGCGGAAAGCTTCATGCGCGTCCGTCTATCCCGGCTGGCTCGCGGGGCATGCGACAGCACGTCCCGCTTCAAACGTTTGCACAAATTCGCCTGAATAGATGAAGTAATAGAAAACGACGTCAAAAACACAAAGCTTGAAAATAGACGGCGAAAGTGTCCCTTTGCGAGAAGCAAAACCTAACGCCATTCGCGCATCGTTCCTGTTAGGCCCTTCGGCGACAATTTGAAATTCTTGATGTGCACACGCTCGTTGACTAAGCCCTTCTGGCGTATTTTCCATAACTGCTTTAGGCCGCTGCAGGTTATGTGGAGGAAGGTCACCAAGGAATAGTTTGTTGTCAAAACAAAAGGCGTTAAATATGGGCGCCTTGTTTCTCAGGTCCCACACGGGAGGTGCTTTGCCCTCCTGGAACTTAGCTTCAAGGATTGTGATTTCCCACCCAAGAGCCACCTGGCAGGTCCACGCAAGCACAACCACGATCACGATCAGGCCTTTCGTCATTCTTTTCCATTGTTTTATTGGCAATCTTCCCCAAGAAAATACTACACCTTTTCCGCAAGCCTTTTCTTGAAACTCACTACCCAACGATATTTCAGAGCATTTGCCCTAGGTACAGATAAAGGCAGAGATATAAATGGAAATGATACGAAAGGTATGAGAATGATTATAGAAATGAGTAGAGATGTGGATGTTGCCGAGGCGGCATTTAGCGCACCTAGGACTTTAGTCAACCAGTTCTAAAAGCTTCACTATTCGGCTGTACTGCAGCAGCTTCGGGATCGGTTCTCCGAATTGATCCTTGGTGGCGGTTGCAACCCGGCCAACAATCGTACGGTTCCTAAAGCGAGTCAGGGGAATCTCGTCGCGACGTCGCGGTTTCTCGTCAAACAGGAAGACAAAGTCTCGCATTAAGGCACTGTACCAACCCGCACTAATTCTCTGGTTTTCATTTCGGCCGACAACCTTAATGTTGTAGTACCGCGGCACTTCTTTCCCGGTATAGCTCAGCGATTGAATATTCACCGCGCAATCCATCCAGGACTATTCTGATCTTCTCTTCAGATGAGAACTTGCGACGGGTCTTTCGTCGTATATCTTTAACGTGTTTCTCTGTGTTTGACATGCTCATTTGAAACTCCTCTGCTTCAGTTTAAATTAGCAGAAGTGTCTCTTAGCAAACTGGGCCAGATGGTGCCATATGGGCTGACGTCACACATATTTTAAAAATATTGTAAAGCTATTAAAACTTATACGTGGTAGTACTGAATCACATCATCGATTTACTGCGGAGTTAATTTGAGCTGCATGAATAAATCAATGCTTATTTCCAGCATTTTTATTATTGCCTCCTGCGGCGGTGGTGGTGGTGGTGGAAAAACCACTCCTTCAACTCCAGCACCCACCGTAAATTTATCAGCTGAACCAACATCAGTTTTATTGGATAGCGCTTCAACCCTGACGTGGTCCTCAACCAATTCAACTTCATGTTCAGCGACTTGGACTAATGCAACAACGGGTTCAGGTTCAGAGGCAGTAACTATTACTTCTGCTGGGAATAATACTTTTTCAATCAGCTGTACGGGTGCGGGTGGCGCTGGGTCTAAATCGATTACGGTTGAAGGCTATAGAAATATCGATGGGATAGTTGTAGATGGTTATATTTCTGGTGCTGAAGTTTTTATAGACGAGGATAATGATTGGATAGCAGATTCAAATGAGAGCTCAACCACATCAGATAATGATGGTACGTTCACCATCAAATACGCTAACGGAAATCTTATTTCCATAGGTGGAACCGATTTAGACTCTCAAGCTCCATTAGACAATTTACTTATTGCCCATAAATTAACCGCCCACTCAGACTTTAAAGCTGTTACTCCTGTGACTTCTGTCGCAACTTTTATGACAGATAGCTCTAATATAAATGCAGCTCTTGGCATTGATTCCTCTATTGATATCTTTACTTTTGATCCGGTCGCCAATAGAGGTGACGGTGGCATCAATGATTACTTATATGAAAAAGGTAATCAGTTAACGACTTTAGCTTATGCGCTTCAAAACATTACTAACAACTTAAAAAGCACTACAGAAACAACCCAAGATTATTTTAAGGCTATTGCTGAAGAAATAGAAAAAGAATTTACCGAAACATCAACTAAAGTTGATATTGAAACCGAAAGTTTTATTATTAAAGCTCTAGATAATGTTGTTGCTGCAAAAAGCGTAACGATTTCCGATGAAGCTGAAGCCAATACCACGAAAGCACTCTCAGGAATCATGCCAGTTATTGAAGTTAAATCTTCAACTAACTTAACTACTTCAGTTATACGTTTTGCAGTGTCAACACTACAAACAGACATTAAAGCCATAGCCAATGGGACGGCATCATCTGAAACAATCACAAGTTATACCGAAAATATTTTAAGTTATATCGCAATTGATCAGAGTATAGATTCTGATCAAATAGCACCTGATATCAGTGCTATAGCAGATGCTATAACTACTAGTGAGGATACAGCCGTTGAGATTAATGTACTTGCTAACGATTCTTTTCTTACTTCAGCGCCTATAACTGTTTCTTCAGCTAATGGAACAAATGGCTCTACTGAAGTATTAAATAACTTTATAACTTATACCTCAGACGCAGATTATAACGGAACGGATACCTTTAGTTATACCATCACCCAAGGAGACAAAACTTCAAGTGCTGATGTATCCGTTACAATTGAAGCAATAGATGACGCTCCAGTATTTACGTCATCCACTACCTTTAGCGCAGCAGAGAATCAAACCGCCATTGGGACGGTTACGGCCACTGACGCAGATAGCGGCGATACCGTTACCTTTATTGTTTCAGGGTCTGAGTTAGCGATCACCTCAGCGGGAGTGTTAACTTTTGCATCAGCACCTGATTATGAGACTAAGTTCTCTTATACAGCGACAGTGACGGCCAGCGATGGGACGAACACCACCACCCAGGCCATTACGGTCAGCGTCACTGACGTGAATGAGTCGCCTGCGTTTGCCTCTTCAGCAAGCTTTAGTGCCGCTGAGAACCAAATCTCAATTGGCACTGTTTCAGTCAGTGATCCTGAGAGTCAGTCAATTACATATTCTCTCAGCGGCACTGATGCCAGTTCTTTGTCTATTTCAAGTTCGGGTGTTTTAACCGTTGTCTCAGCTCCTAACTATGAAGTTGATAACTCATATTCTGCAACTGTAACGGTGAGTGATGGTACAAACTCTACAGCACAAAATATTACAGTGAGCGTTACTGATGTAAACGATTCTCCGGCTGCCACAGCAGCAAGTTACCCCATGAATTTACTTCCCCAATCTCAAACTTCAGGAAGCTTAACTTTAGCAGGTACTGATGAAGATGGAGATACTCTAACTTACTCAATTGGTTCAAATGGCTCATATGGAACAGCATCTTTAAGTGGTTCAACTGTTTCATACCAAACTTCTGCTAGCACTCAATCTGCTCAATCTGAGAGTTTCACCTTTAAAGTAAATGATGGGACTGTCGATTCTTCAGCGGCAACTATATCAATTGATTTAAGAACAGATCCTTTATATCAATATCAATGGCATCTCAATAATACTGGTCAAACAAACTTTGCAACCGACGGTGGGACTGCAGGTCAAGATTTGAATCTTGATAGTGTTATTGTTAATGGAATTACAGGTGACGGGGTAACAGTTGCCGTAATAGATGGGGGTCTTGAAATTGCACACGAAGATTTGGCAGCTAATATCGTTACTGGTTCATATGATTTTGTAAATGAAGATGAGGATCCAACGAATTCTGCTAATGATGGAGATCACGGAACAAGCGTTGCTGGCATAATAGCTGCGGAAGGCTGGAACAACAAAGGTGGTAGAGGAGTTGCTCCCAATGCCTCATTGATTGGATACAATTATACGCGGACCTACACGAGCGAGTCTAATCAGATAAAAGCTTGGGGCACCAATCCTCCTGTAAGTGTTGATGTTGATATCTATAATATGAGCTATGGGGAAAGTTATACAACCACATATGATTTACCTGAGTTTTTATCATCTGCCAAAGAAGCTGCGCTTATAAACGGAACAAGCCTTAGGGACGGTAAGGGAGCGATATATATCCAAGCTTCCGGTAATGACTATGGCAAAAATCCTACCGATGATTGTGGAGGTAATTTGAGTTGTACGGAAATAATAATGGATAACACGAGCGCTGTACCTTACATTATCCAAGTCGGAGCGCTCCAGGCAACAGGAGGTGTTTCAAGTTACACAACGCCTGGAGCAGCTCTTTGGATTTCAGGTTTTGGTGGAGAGTATGGGCATACGTATCCAGCAATAACCACAACCGATCAGTCGGGATGTACTAATGGATATGTTGGTTCCAATGGCCCAACGCAAAGTAATGCTTTTGAAGATCATGCTGGAGGCCATTCAGAAAATACTAGTTGTAATTATACGAGCACATTTAATGGCACTTCATCTGCTGCACCAACTGTGGCGGGTGTCGTTGCCTTAATGCTAGAAGCGAACCCAGATTTAACGTGGCGAGATGTAAAACATATTCTTGCAACCACAGCAGACAAAGAAGGTGTAGGTAATCAGTCTTATGTGCTTAGTAATCGTACGCAATATGAATGGGAAACGAATAGCGCGGGATATGAATTCCATAACTGGTATGGTTTTGGAAAAGTAGATGCTGCCGAGGCGGTTTCAACAGCCACATCGTATACTGCCGATAGTAGAGGTACTTTTGCGACAACGGGGTATTCATCAGCCGATTTTGCCGGGTCGGGCAACAATCCGCCTGAGGTTATCTCTTATTCAGGTGATGGCTTAGGTTCTACGTTAAGTTCGATATCCGTTACAAAACCATCTGGGTCAAATGATTTTGTCGAATTTGTAAGGATATCCGTTCAGTTCAGCCACGAGATTCCAAAATCAATTGGAATAAGACTGCAATCACCTGATAATACATTGATTAATATTATGCAGCCGATGACGAATATTGGTGCAAACCCATCTGAGACATTGTTTGATATTGGCGTTAGCGGACTCTATGGTGAAAGTATTGAAGGCTTATGGACTATAGCTTTCAATGATTATAAAGATGATGACACAGATGGAGTTTTTATTAGATGGGGGATAGAAGTTTATGGAAACTAAGAATGTAGGTTTATATATAGGTCTAAGTCTGTGTGTTATTTTAGCTTTACCTAATTCAGTTGATGCAAATGATTTTAATAGATTTGAAGTCAATTTCGTGGAAAATAATTCAGACGAAGTTCATATTAAAAATTCAGACTCGAAGGATCCCTTAAAAAATAACACTATTTCGTTGGACAAAATATTTATACTTCAAGCTGATAATTCTTCATTAAGTAAAACAAATATGAGGTTTGAACAACAAAGTAGTATTGAAGGAAAATCAAATGATTATTCCAGCCTAAAAAATAATGAGTATGTTCAAGTAAAAGGAATTGATAATAGAACTAAATTATTTAATGGCTCAATAATTGTTGAATTTTTTCTAGTACCCGACTTAAATTATTTTGCTCTTTCAAATGGAATTCTGTTCGTTAGTGATTTATCTGATATCAATAGAGGAGTATTTAAAATTAGCAATCTTTATCAGGTTGAAGAAAAAATAAATCAACTAAAATTAGACTACAATGTTTTAAGTATTGAGTTAGATACGATAGACCCAACAATAAAAAGTCGATAATTTACTGGGGAGTCGGCCGCAAGTTCTCTAGCTAACCAGTACTGCTGCAGTTTTGCCTCTAGCTTAATCTGTATCTCTGCAGCTGAACGCACAGGCACCACGCCCAACGTCGCCCAACCTAGATGCAGGTATGCAAGACGATATAGCTCTACAGAGCTTTCAAAGTCTTTTAAAGTGAGATGTGGTTTATACCCATTTTTGGCAAATTATGAACGAGCAGGTGATATATATGGGTACACCCCCCATGGCGACCTGCCCCCTCCCACCAAAGAGTTATTCTTTCTGCTTTCGGAGGTAACAAAGGTTATATTTGAGGTTAGTACTAGAGAAAATACTAGATTAGTACTAGATTTTTAATATCTATAATAATAAGTTACTGAAAAATAATGATATTATGAATATGGCGGAGAGGGCGGGATTCGAACCCGCGGTACGCTATAAACGTACACTCGCTTTCCAAGCGAGCGCCTTAAGCCGCTCAGCCACCTCTCCGTTCTAGATTTCTTGCTCCGTCAAATACGGGATCAAACGAAGGTATCTCTATCCTTCGGTGTGAAGCTCGCCTTCCACGTCCGTGCTTAATGTCGGCGGTTTATCAAGACAGCCCGAACCCGGTTCGCGGGCCTCACGTGGCGATGCGCTTGGAATAACGAGCTCTCTGCTCGCTGCCAAACCGTCAAGACCATCCGGCGCGTCAATCCGTTTGCCGCTCTCGGCATACTCGTAAAACAACAGTTCTTCACAAGTGTCCGGGGCGCCACCACAACCGACCATGCTGGCAGTCGCGCCAAGAATTCCCAATGTTACTAACCGCTTCATGCCCTACTCCAGAGTAACGGAACGTCCTTCATAAATTTGACCCGGATTGCTCGCAGAAAATCCGTGCCCAAAACAACGCGGCGATGTTACTGTTCTCGCAACTGACTAGCAAGATGCATGTGCTCGGCAAACAGTCGCCGATCTTATGTGTTTTCTGTCCAACTCACGTCTAATTTCGTTTATAACATATATGTCACAACTCATTGTTTTATCAGCTCTTGGAACGGACCGCCCGGGTGTCGTCACGGACATCAGCAGATCGATACTCGACTGTGGCGGCAATATTGAAGAAAGTCGAATGACCTCACTCGGGTCAGAATTTGCCGTTCTGATGCTAATTTCTGGAAATTGGCACACACCTGCCAAGCTGGAAAAGGCGCTCGATGACCTTAGCAAAGCGCATAACCTCAACATCAGCCTCAAGAAAACCGGGGCGCGTAACGATCATGAGGACTGCATACCGTATGGTGTTGATGTCATTTGCCTGGATCAATCAGGCATTGTATTCAATCTGTCTGAGTTTTTCGCGTCAAGAAAAATTGAAATATCGGATCTGCTCACGCGGCGCTATGCGGCACCTCATACAGGTGCACCGATGTTCTCAGTACAAATGGCTGTGAGCATTCCGGCCTCGGCCCCAATCGGACAGTTGCGGGAAGACTTTCACGAATTGTGCGAGCAACTGAATCTCGATTCAATTTTGGAACCGGTCAAAGCATAGAGCGCAATACGCTCAATAAAACGACCCGACACCGAAATTCGCGTCCAAATTACGTCAATAAACCACGCTATGGAACAACTTGAAGGAGACCTTCGTGGCAGCCCCAACCCTCAATCGTGTCGTTAAAGACTTCAAATGTGCCGCGACCGGCGACCAGACCATCCAGCTTAAAACACTGCGTGGAAAGAAGGTCGTGTTGTACTTCTACCCAAAGGATGCAACCCCTGGCTGCACGACTGAGGGTCAGGACTTTCGCGACCTGCACGCCAAGTTCAAGCGCCAAAACACAGTTATTCTGGGCGTGTCCCGCGACAGCCTCGCATCACACGAGAAATTTAAGGCAAAGCAGAGATTTCCATTCGATTTACTCTCCGACCCCGATGAAACGCTCTGTAAACAGTTCGATGTCATCCGCGAAAAGATGCTTTACGGCCGCAAATACATGGGAATTGAACGCAGCACCTTCCTGATCGATGCGGACGGCAAACTCAGACAGGAATGGCGGAAATTGAAAGTCAAAGGGCACGCAGACGAAGTGCTTCAAAGCGCCAAGAATTGCTAGCGCTATAAAAACATATTTTTCAAAAACTTATGTGAAATACTGATCTGCGTGAAACGCAATGAATCGCTCCCGCATCTTGTCTTAAAGGGTATGATTGGGAACGTGCTCCGATCTATAGGGTCGAAGAACAAGGTAAGCGATAACGCACACACGGTGGACGGACGGTTTTTTGAAAACTTCGGCACTTAAAAAATTCAGTATCGCGGCTCTCGTCGTTGGATTGACACTTGCTGCCGGCATCCCAGCGGCAGAAATCAATCTGCCCGATATTGGCAGTCCAGCCGATGCGGCGTTGTCGAAAAATGAAGAAGCCAAAATAGGCCGAGCGATCATGCAGCAGATTCGTGCGAGTGGCGAACTGGTTGAAGATCCGCAGGTGACCGAATATATCAATGAGATCGGACACCGATTGGCCGCCCAAGCCAATATTGATGGCATTCACGAATTCTCATTTTTCGTGATCGACAATCCAGCCATTAACGCTTTCGCTTTGCCCGGTGGCTTTATCGGCGTCCATACGGGCCTGCTCGAAGCGACCCGCAACGAAGATGAATTGGCTGGCGTGCTATCGCATGAAGTTGCTCACGTCACGCAACGACATCTTGCACGCCGTATTCATGCCACTCAACGGCAAAGCATATTAAGTACCGCCATCATGCTTGGCGCTGTTCTCGCGGGCGTTGCTGGCGGCGCCAGCAGCGACGCCCTACAAGGGGCTATAGCGATCTCACAAGGTACTGCCGCTCAGCAACAAATCAATTTCACCCGAAATAATGAATATGAAGCCGATCGCGTCGGCATCTCCTCGCTTGCCGCGGCAGGCTTCGATCCGCAGGGCATGGGATCATTTTTCGAGGTCCTCTCCAGAGGAAACATAACTCCGACCGACCGGCGCGTCCCTGAGTTTTTGCGTACGCACCCGGTTAGCAGCGCACGCATTGCTGAAGCTCGCGGGCGCGCACGAAGTTATGCGCCTGTGCATACTGCAGATAGCATTACTTACGGGGTCGCACGAACACGCATCATCGTCGCCGATCAAAAAACACCGGAAGCGGCAGTGGCTTACTTCGAACGCGAACCGTACGAATTTCAGTCTGACGTCGAGCGTTACGGTCGGGCAATTGCCTACTTGCAGGACGACAGGCCGGTCGAGGCCAACAAGATCTTCGAAGAACTTGCCAACAAAGACCCTGAAATTATCGCCTACCATATTGGTCTTGGCGACTCCCTCCTCGCGATGGATTTGTTGCCTGAGTCAATCGAGGCATTCGAGTTCGCGAAAAATCTTTTTCCGCGAAATGCATCGCTAGTCATCCACTATGCGAACGCATTGATGCGCATCGGCGACGCAAAACCCGCCCACGCAATACTGCTCGACTTATTTAACAACGTTACGCCGACACCTGAACAGGTTCGGTTAATCGCCAGAGCGGCAACCGAGGCCGGTGAAGACGCTGAAGCGCGTTACTACATGGCAGAATATCGTTTCATGATCGGCGATCTCATCGGCGGCATTCAGTTTCTCCGTCAAGCGCTCAGAATACCCGAACTGGATGAGATTCAACGCATTCGCTTCGAAGCCCGAATCGACTTCGTTCGCGACTTCATGAGCGAAGACCAATTGCAGCAACTCCAACGGGGCCGCACTCCCAGTTAAATCAAATATTCAGGGCTAAATTTTATTAGGAAAATGTATCTGCCGAGGCGTAAATGGGTAGCAGTAGCACCGCAAGCAGAGGAATTAACTTCCCATAACGCGATGGGGTAGTGAACCTAACTTGTTAACCCAAATATCTCATCTTCATTTCAAGGCTGCCAGTGACCAAATACATATCGCAGGCCACGAGAGAGGGCGCCGGCACCTACAGACATGTGGGTCTCATCTGGTAAGTTGTAGCAATCGATGGTCAGGCCCGGGTAATTGCGGGATTTTAGTTTATCCGCAAACTCGGGTGTAATACTGGCCATACGTGGCCACCCGTATTGCTCGTATAACGCTGCAAATTGCTATGTGGCGGCTTGTCTGGGGCCTTCGATGGCGGCCATGGCTGTTAGCTCTTGTTTCATAAGGCTTTGTGTCTCCAGACCGCCGGCAGTCACAAAAACCGTGGCTTCAATATCCTTTCTTGCTGCCGCGGTAGCTTCTTCCCATTGCCAAACTTCTTCATCGTTCCACCAGATGGATGGGCTGATAATGACGTAGCGTTGAAAAGTTTCAGGGGCAGTCAATAATACCCAGGCAGGTAGCAACCCACCCAAAGAAATACCGGCAATCGTTGCATCACCAGAGTCGACTGCATAGTCGGCTTCGATGCCCGGCTTCAGTTCCTCTTGCAGAAATTTCAGAAAGGCCCGTCCACCACCTCGTTTTTCTACAGTGCTGTCAAACTGCGCCTCAGCAGCTTGAAAAGGGCCACCCAGCGTTGGTGTGTAATCCCGGAACCGTTTATCTAGGGTACCCATGAAGCCGTTGTCTACGCTATAGCCTACAGCGACCACATAGGCATTGGGAATTTCACCACCCATGCTCAACATACGTGCCACATCTGTTGCAATGCCAAATGTTCCATTGCCATCGAGCATGTATATCACCGGATATTTTTTCCCCGGTTCCATCATATTGGGTTCGGAGATAAAGATACGAAAGGTTTCCCCTACGACATCGGACTTTATATCGCGGTACTCAGCCTTGTAGGTCCCGACCATTTTGACTGCAGGGCCCAGTTCGGCAGCCTGGGCAAAATGAGGAGCAATCGTAAAAGCGGCTGCTAGTATTAATTTTTTGATCATGATGATTCCTTAATCGAAGTAGAAGTTTATATAACGTGGCGTAATTATTAAGATCGTCAAGCCACGCTTGTAGCTATCTATGGTAATGACAAATGGGAAATCTGATTAGGTTAATCCGACATATTTGTGTGCAGAAACGGTAAGCATAAGAGAGCATCTCATGATCAAAGACCAATTGGCTCAAGTGATACTCGGGCAAGCATCAGGGCAGACATTAAAATAGGTTTTAAGGTAGGTTGAACCCAACAAAATTGTAAAAGCCATAAACCACGACCGCCAGTAAGGCGGCAGTCTCTGTCACACCGAGGTGAATTCGCGAAAGCACGCCTCGAGCACCGGAGCCCCACAGGGGACTTCCATGCCCACCAGCTTTGCAGCAACGCCATCAGTAATAGCAGATTAGTCAGGGTGCTAGCGATTATGTAGCGCGATTAATCACCCAGCACTAGCCTAAGGATTCAAATAGGACTAAAATGGTCCTCTTTATATTTTATTTAGAGGGTCTCGCGTGCTCCGTATTAGCCGACTAACCGATTACGGCACTCTGGTTCTCGCGAACTTACCCAGCGATGAAGACCAGCTACTTAGCGCATCTGACGTTGCGGCAACCACTGGGATTGCACTTCCAACAGTGAGTAAATTGTTGAAATTATTAGCAAAAGCGAAACTCGTAACATCCACGCGCGGTGCGCAAGGCGGTTACCGTCTGTCGCGAGATGCCAGCCAGATTAGTGCTGCATCCATTATCGACGCGCTGGAAGGACCGGTTTCAATCACTGAGTGCAGTGCGTCGGATAGCCATTGTGACTTAGAATCTGTTTGCAATGTCGGCAATGCCTGGCAACGCATTAACGTCGCGATTCGCCGAGCATTGGAGGACATCAACCTCACTGACCTGCAACGCGCTCAAGCACCAATTCCGTATTTCGAATTGGCCGGAACCCCCATCAACGTCGTACGGAAGGGCTAAACCAATGTCGACCGACCCGAATGAACTCGACTCCCTCGTTAATCGACGCTACGAGCATGGCTTTGTTACCGACATCGAGACGGAGACCTTCCCGCCTGGCCTAGACGAAGACGTTGTGCGCGCTATTTCGGCCCGCAAGAACGAGCCTCCATTTATGCTCGAGTGGCGCCTCAAAGCCTACCGTCACTGGTTGACCATGAAAGAACCCGAATGGGCACACCTCTACTACCCGCGCATCAACTATCAGGACATCTCCTACTTCGCCGCGCCCAAGTCTGACAAGGATCGGCCGCAGAGCCTTGATGAGGTCGATCCGAAGTTATTGGAGACATACGAAAAACTCGGCATACCCTTGCATGAACGCGCGCGACTCGCCGGCGTTGCCGTCGATGCGGTATTCGACAGCGTATCGGTTGCGACCACCTTTAAAGGTAAGCTCAATGACGCCGGCGTCATTTTCTGCCCGTTTTCCGAAGCAGTCATCGAGCACCCTGAGTTAATTAAGAAATATCTAGGATCAGTTGTTCCCCACCGGGACAACTACTTTTCTGCACTTAACTCGGCCGTCTTTAGTGATGGTTCATTTGTGTACATCCCGAAAGGCGTTCGCTGCCCAATGGAGTTGTCCACGTACTTCAGAATTAATGCCGCAAACACCGGGCAATTCGAGCGCACGCTAATCATCGCGGAAGAAGGTAGTCATGTCAGCTACCTGGAAGGCTGTACTGCACCAATGCGCGATGAAAACCAACTGCATGCGGCGGTCGTCGAGTTGGTCGCCCTCAAAAACGCAGAAATAAAGTATTCGACAGTCCAAAACTGGTATCCCGGCGATGAAAATGGCAAGGGTGGAATTTATAACTTTGTCACGAAACGCGGTGATTGCCGCGGTGACAATTCGAAAATCTCCTGGACACAGGTCGAGACTGGTTCCGCAATCACGTGGAAATATCCGAGCTGCATACTTCGCGGCGATAACTCGGTTGGCGAATTCTATTCGGTCGCCGTTACCAACAATATGCAACAAGCCGACACGGGCACCAAGATGATTCACATTGGCCGTAATACGTCGAGTACGATTGTCTCGAAAGGAATATCCGCCGGTCGCGCCCAACAATCTTACCGGGGTCTGGTACGTGTTATGCCCCAGGCAACCGGCGCAAGGAATCACACCCAATGCGATTCCTTGCTGATTGGCAAAGAGTGCGGCGCACATACCTTTCCATACATGGAAATCAAAAATCCGACGGCAAAGATCGAACACGAAGCAACAACATCAAAGATATCAGCGGATCAACTTTTTTATTGTCGTCAACGTGGAATCTCTGAAGAAGAAGCCGTCAACATGATCGTCAACGGCTTCTGCAAAGAAGTATTCAAAGAGCTCCCAATGGAATTCGCAGTAGAAGCGCAAGCGCTTCTGAACGTCAGCCTGGAAGGCGCAGTAGGTTAAGCATCGATATGAAAACAACACTAGAAGTCAAAAATTTACATGCCGGAATTGGCGCGACAAAAATCCTCAATGGGCTCGACCTAGTCGTCAATGCCGGTGAAGTCCATGCAATCATGGGGCCAAATGGTTCGGGCAAAAGCACGCTGGCTCAGGTCATTGCCGGTCACGCAGACTATGAAGTCCTTGATGGTTCTGTTCGCTTCAATGGCGAAGACCTGCTGGAACTCGAACCGGAAGAACGCGCTCGTGAAGGAATTTTTCTGGGATTTCAGTATCCCGTCGAGATTCCCGGCGTCAACAACGCCTATTTATTGAAAGCCGCCGTCAATGCGAAGAGACGACACTTAGGCTTAGATGAAATTGACGCCTTTGAATTCCTGAAACTGGCCAGAGAAAAAATGGCGACACTTGGAATGGATCCAATCTTCTTGAATCGTGGCGTGAACGAAGGATTTTCTGGCGGCGAAAAGAAACGTAACGAAATCCTACAAATGGCGATGCTCGAACCTCGACTTGCGATTCTTGACGAAACAGATTCTGGGTTAGATATCGACGCACTCAAGACTGTTGCGGCGGGCATTAATGAACTGCGCGACCCGACACGCGCCATCGTTTTAGTGACCCACTATCAACGACTGCTTGACTACGTTGAACCAGATTTTGTGCATGTTTTGTCTGCAGGAAAAATCGTCCGCTCGGGCGACAAATCACTCGCGCTGGAGTTGGAAAAAAATGGCTACGAGTGGGTAAAAGAGGCTGTCAACGCGTGACACCGACCATGATAAATCAGGATCTTTTTACGGCTGCGGTTGAAGGACTGCCTCCTGGACAGTTGTCATCGCACCGCAGCGATGCCGCGAAACTATTCTCGGTCACCGGCTTTCCGACGGCACGCGACGAAGATTGGAAATACACTCGTCTCGATGGTGCCGCAGACTTGAGTAACGACTGGCTAGCCAGTCTCGCACAGAATTCAACATCGATCGAAGCTTCGCTCATGCTTACCGATGCACAATTGGCTCCTACGCAGAGTATCAATGCCGACTGGATCATCGTTCACAATGGCATTGTTGACGCTGCAGCGCTTGGCCAGCTAAAGCTACCAACTGGCGTCAATGTAAGTCTGATTGGCGAGGACAGCGAGCATTTGGCACTTGCCACCGATTCGCCGATGTCGGCATTTAATGCGGCACTGCTTACGGATGGCCTGCGGGTGCGGGTTGCTAATAATGTCGCTGTTGAAAAACCGCTGGGCTTTTTGATGGTTGATGACGATAGAAGCCGCGTCACCCAAATCCGTGTAGTTCTTGAACTTGGAGACAATGCTGCGCTGCGTGTAGTCGAATGTGCATTTTCGAGTGGCGTGGGTCCAACATTCACAAATTCAGTGACGCAACTCCAGCTAGCCGAAGGCTCGAAGTTAGATTTCCTGCGCTTACAAAATCACGCTCTCGACCACATCAGTACCAACCGATTCGTCGCCAACATCGATAAGGATGCGACGTTTACGCACAACAACTTTGATTTTGGTGGCGATCTCACCAGAAACGACATCGTCGCGATCATCGAGGGCGCCGGAGCAAGCGTAAATTTGACAGGCCTTTATCTGGCATCTGGCGCACAACATATTGATAATCACACGCGCGTGGAACACCGCGTTGGGCCAGCCGTCAGTCACGAAGAATATCGCGGCATATTAAATGGCAGATCCCGCTGCGTATTTAACGGCCAGGCCGTTGTGTTTGAGGGCGCGGATGGAACCGACGCTAATCAAGCCAATCATAATTTATTGCTATCCGACCAGGCCGAAATCGACACCAAACCTGAGCTCGAGATTTACGCAGATGACGTCAAATGCAGTCACGGCGCGACCGTCGGTCAATTGGACGAAACTGCTCTGTTCTATTTGCGTTCACGCGGACTCGACACGACCGAAGCGCGGCGTCTGCTAACGCAGGCGTTTGCCGCGAACATTCTCAATTTGCTGGCTATTGATGAGGCGCGTGAATACGTGAAATTGCAGCTCGATGAGCGGGTCGCGAGCCTTTTGGGTGATGAACGCACATGACGAGCCAATCGGCTAAAAAATCCAAGACGGATGATTCAGATTGGCGTGGAAACTTTCCTGCATTGCATCAGGAAATAAATGGCCACCCCCTCGTTTATCTGGATAGCGCAGCGTCATCACAACAACCTGCGCCTGTCATTGCGGCGGTGCAAACCTATCAGGAATGCAGCCACGCCAATGTTCACCGCGGCGTCCATACACTCAGCCACCGTGCAACTGAGGCGTACGAAGGTGCACGAGATCGAATTGCCGATTTCATCAATGCCAGCAGTCGGACGGAAATCGTATTCACGAGTGGTACTACCGACAGTATTAATCTGGTTGCACAAAGTTTTTGTCGCCCCACATTAAAACCGGGCGACCGAATTGTCATTTCACATTTAGAGCATCACTCAAACATCGTGCCATGGCAGATGTTGTGTGAACAAACCGGTGCAGAACTGGTTGTTGCATCGATCGATGAATCAGGTCAGGTCGATGTCAGCGAAATTACAGACCTGCTGGATGAGCGCGTCAAGTTACTTGCACTCGCCCATGTTTCGAATGCACTTGGAACCGTACTTCCTGTGAAGGAAATCATCGGTATTGCCAAAACTCGTGGCATTCCGGTCTTGCTGGATGGTGCCCAAGCGGTGCCGCATTTACCGGTTGATGTTCAAGACCTTGATTGTGATTTCTACACGTTTTCGGGTCACAAGATGTTTGGGCCAACCGGAACAGGCGTCCTCTTCGGCAAAGAGTCATTGCTGGAGGCTATGCCGCCTTATCAAGGCGGCGGCGACATGATTCTCGAGGTCAGCTTCGAGGGCACGACCTACAACGACCTACCCTATAAATTTGAAGCCGGCACACCGAACATTGCAGGTTTCGTCGGCTTGGGCGCGGCAGTAAAGTATTTGCAATGCATTGGTATGCAGCGGATCTGCCAACACGAAAAAGAGTTGCTTGAATACATGACCACGCAACTCAGTGAGATCCAAGACGTTCGTTTGATTGGAACAGCAGCGAATAAAGCCAGCGTTCAATCCTTCATGCTTGCTGACATTCACCCGCACGATGTGGGGACAATCCTGGATCACCAGGGTGTCGCAATTCGGACTGGACATCACTGCGCCATGCCGGTCATGGAATACTTTGGTATACCGGGAACTGCTCGTGCATCACTTGCGCTATACAACACGCGCGACGACGTTGATGCGCTGGTTGTCGCATTACACGCGGCACACAGGATTTTTTCCTAGTGAACACGCAGTCACAACCGACTGATGATCTGCGCGACCTTTATCGTGAGCTAATTCTTGATCATGCCCGTAGTCCAAGACATTTCGGCAAACTGGAAAGCACCTCCCATCAAGCAGAAGGCATTAATCCATTGTGCGGAGACAAGTTGCGCCTGTATCTGAAAATTGACGCAGATCAAACTATTTCTGCGGTTAATTTCGAGGGCTCCGGTTGTGCTATATCGGTCGCTTCAGCGTCACTCCTCACGGAAACGATCAATGGTCTCAGTACCGAGCGCGCTTTGGACTATTACGCAAACGTCGTTTATTTACTCACCGGCGTCGATGCAGCGAACCCGGAAATACGCTTGGATCTCGGCAAGCTAAAAGCGCTTGAGGGCGTTCGAGAATTTCCATCTAGAGTAAAATGCGCGACGCTTGCCTGGCATGCATTGCATTCAGCTATCAATAATACAAACGACACAGTTTCGACGGAGTAAGCATAAATGTTCGGACACACCAATGAACCCATCACGTTGGACCGCGACGTTAGTGCCGTCATCATTCCGGCCGGCGAACCCGTTATGTTGCGCGAAGGTACGCCCGGATTCATTACCCAGGCATTGGGTGGAAGCTTCACTATTTATGTTGAAGGAAACTTGTTTCGCATTGCCGGCGCGGACGCGGATGCGCTCGGAAAAGAACCGGTTCCGCCCCCCGCAATTCCAGAGAACGCCACGGATCAAGACATAGAAGAAGTCATCTGGGCGCAACTAAAAACTTGTTATGACCCGGAAATCCCGGTCAACATCGTCGATCTTGGACTGATATATCGATGCGATGTCAGTTCACTGCCTAACGGCCAACGATCAATCAGCGTCGACATGACGTTGACAGCACCTGGTTGTGGCATGGGTGAAGTTCTGGTGCAGGATGCACAAGAAAAAATCGCCGTAATTCCGACCGTATCTGACGTACAAGTTGAGCTGGTGTTTGACCCGCCATGGAATCAAGGCATGATGTCTGACGAGGCAAGATTACAGACCGGACTGATGTAAACTCTCGATTATCATGAAAACGATTACCTTACTTCGGCATGCGAAATCGAGCTGGGATAATACCGACCTGGTAGATTTCGATCGCCCTCTCAACGCGCGCGGCAAAAAAATGCGCCGGACATGGCGCAGAGGCTGAAGGCAGCGGGCATCAGGCCATCATTAATTCTGAGCAGTCCTGCAAAGCGAGCCTGGTCAACCGCAAAGATCATCGCAACCAAAATCACCTATCCAATCGAATTCTTGCAGCGAGATCGCGATTTGTATCACGCGGGAGTCAATCGCCTGATCGAGGTTCTGGCAAGTCAGGACGAGGGATTCGAGAACATAATATTGGTTGCGCACAACCCAGGACTGACCGATCTGGCGAATGAATTGATCCCTGAACTAACGACTAACCTTCCGACGTGCGGGTTTCTATCCGTACTCGTCGATGTCGACACCTGGGACTTACGCGGCCGCCGTTCGGCCGAGCTAATTGAATATAATTACCCCAAGAAGCCACAATAAAACAACCTGGCCAAACCCTGCGGTCAGAGAAGATTCCACCCTGATCTCAGTCTGTTTCTCTATTTCTTTCTCGGAGTTTTCGCCGTGTGTGCTTATCTGGCTTGCCAGCAGTCCGCGGCATCTGCCGGCGATCGGCACCAATCTCCGCTCGCACACTTTCCCGCGCCTTAACGGACTCCTCGTCCTCGAAATAGGCGAGCTTTGCCTCTGCCGCCGGCCCACGTCGGAGCGGCAATTCGCGCGCTTCGATTTCATACAATAATTGATCACGAACCAGTGTTATTGCATCGCCATTCGATATCTTGCTGGATGACTTTGCACGAGTACCGTTAATCTTAACATGGCCGCCTGTGACAGCCTTCGCGGCGAGTATGCGCGTTTTGTAAAAACGACAAAACCACAACCATTTGTCTATCCGCATCGAGTTCTAACCTATTCCACATTATCGAATGTTGGTAACGTCCTAGCTTCTGATAAACTTTGCGGCGTTTCTGGTCTGAGAGCAAACCGGTGCCAAACGAATTCCTCGCCTCCCTTGCGTCGCAAACTGAGGCGCTAAAAGAACAAGGCCTCTACAAACACGAAAGACTCATATGCGGTCCGCAACAGGCGACTATTGACGTCCGCGGCGATCGCAGTATGTCTACTGTGACCAACTTATGCTCCAACAACTACTTGGGCCTCGCTAATCACCCGAGCGTATTGGAAGCCGCGCATCGCGCATTGGATGAGTACGGCTACGGCATGGCTTCTGTACGTTTCATTTGCGGCACACAGACCGTACACAAAGAACTGGAAGTACGCATAAGCCAGTTCCTGGGTACCGAAGACACCATCTTGTACCCCTCCTGTTTTGATGCGAACGGCGGTTTATTCGAGACCATACTCACGGATGCAGATGCCGTTATCAGCGATGCCCTCAATCACGCCAGTATTATTGACGGAATCCGATTATCCAAGGCGCAACGTTTCCGCTACCAAAATAACGACATGGATCATCTCGAAACCCAGCTAAAAGCAGCAGGTGAGGCCCGCCAGAAGTTGATCGTAACGGACGGCGTATTTTCGATGGATGGCACAATTGCGAATCTCGGCGACATTTGTGATCTAGCCGATCGTTACGACGCGATAACGATGATCGACGATTGCCATGCGACCGGCTTCCTGGGCGCAACCGGTCGCGGCACGCACGAGTATCGCGACGTCATGGGGCGAATCGATATCATTACGGGCACCCTCGGAAAAGCGCTGGGTGGGGCCTCTGGTGGCCTTACATCGGGGCGCCGCGAGATAGTCGCATGGCTTCGACAACGCTCAAGACCGTATTTATTCTCCAATTCTGTCGCACCACCAATAGCGGCCGCTTCTGTGGCTGTCCTGGATTTGCTCGAGAACGACAACAACCTGCGTAAGAAGCTGCACAATAATGCCGCCTACTTTCGGCAGGGCTTGACGAATTTGGGGTTTGAACTCAAACCAGGCGAGCACCCGATTATTCCCGTCATGCTGGGCGACGCGAAGCTGGCGAGTGACATGGCAGATCGACTACTGGGTCACGGCATTTATGTAGTTGGATTTTCGTTCCCTGTCGTTCAGCAAGGACAGGCTCGCATTCGCACCCAAATGTCTGCCGGCCTCACTCCGGAGAACCTCGATCACGCCATCGCCGCATTCGGGGACGTCGGCCGTGAACTTGGCGTCATCAACTAAGGAAACATTAATGCGCGCACTAGTTAAAGCGAAAGCAGAACGCGGAATCTGGCTGGAGGACATCGAAAAGCCCACCATAGGCCACAACGATGTATTGGCAAGGGTTCGCCGTACGGCGATATGCGGCACCGATATTCACATTTTCAAATGGGATGATTGGGCGAGCCGAACCATTCCTGTGCCGATTGCCGTAGGCCATGAGTTTTGTGGCGAAATTGTCGCTTTCGGATCGGAAGTAAAAGGCCTTGAAATCGGGGATCGCGTTTCGGCTGAAGGGCATGTCACTTGCGGCGTTTGTCGAAATTGCCGCGCCGGTCGCCGGCATCTGTGCATGAACACGGTCGGTATTGGCGTCAATCGCGCCGGCGCATTTGCAGAATACATTGCCGTGCCTGCGTTTAACGTTTTCAAATTACCGGACGCCATTAGCGACGACATGGCTGCTATTCTCGATCCGCTCGGAAATGCCACCCATACCGCTTTGTCGTTTGACTTGGTCGGCGAGGACGTCTTGATAACTGGCGCCGGGCCGATTGGTATTATGGCCGTCGCAATCGCACGCTATGCGGGCGCGCGGCATGTGGTAATCACCGACGTTAACGACTATCGCCTGTCCCTCGCGCGGCAGATGGGTGCCACAGTCGCTCTGAACATAACCGACGGGTCCATTGATCAAACGATGCAAGACCTTGGCATGGAGGAAGGCTTCGACGTCGGCATGGAAATGTCCGGCAACCCAACGGCTTTCCGCGACCTGCTCCGCACCATGCATCATGGTGGCAGCGTGGCATTGCTCGGGATCCCCCCAGACGACACTGTGATCGACTGGACTCAGGTCATTTTTAAGGGCCTTGTCATCAAAGGTGTTTACGGACGAGAGATGTTTGAGACCTGGTACAAAATGTCCAGCATGCTGCAAAGCGGTTTAAACATAGACCCAATCATTACGCATCACTTCCCGGTATCTGCCTACCAGGAAGCGTTCGAACTGATGGAATCCGGGCAGTCGGGAAAGGTAATTCTTAACTGGGATTAGTCATGGGGTCAGAGTCGTGACTCTGACACCGCAACGAACCCGCTTACGCCCTGCTATTGAAAGTCGCACATGCAGTGCGCGTAAATTCCTTTCGGATCGTTAAATCGGACCAGCGGCGATAGCTTGGCCTCGACTACGTCAGCTAAGCGCTCCAGCGATGATCGTTTCCGGCTGAACACGCCAACATCCAGACCTAACTTACCCGTACCGGACATCAAATCGAGTGCAAGTTGTTCTCCGGGTCCGAGTTCCTGGGCAAAGTATTTGATTCCATAGCTGTCGGATTCAAGATCCGCTAACTTTGCTGCCTCGACAATAGCCTCATCAATGTCTCCAATGCTGTCAATGAGTCCGTTCTTCAATGCATCGCTGCCGGTCCAAATCCGACCTTGCGCAATACTGTCGACAACCTCTTTTTCCATACCGCGATGCATCGCCACGCCGGATATAAAATCGTCGTATCCTTCGTTGATAAACATCTGGAATAACGTCCTGGTGTCAGCTGACATTTCTCTGTCCGATCGCAACTCCCCCGCCCACGGCGTCGTTCCAATGCCGTCTGTCGATACACCAATGGTGTCGAGCGAACGTTCGATTGTGGGAAACATGCCAAATATGCCGATTGATCCGGTTATCGTGTACGGCGTGGCAAAGATGCTGTCCGCGGCCATTGAAACCCAATAACCGCCGGAAGCAGCAAGACTGCTCATCGACACAACGACGGGCTTGCCTGCTTCTTGCAGCGCCTGAACCTCGTTAAGGATGAGCTCTGACGCGAATGCGCTGCCACCGGGACTGTCCACGCGAAACACAACAGCGGACACGGCATCATCATTTCTCGCCTGCTTGAGCAGGTTTGCCGTCGAATCTCCGCCAATTAATCCAGGTGCCTGTGACCCATTGAGGATTTCACCCGCAGCGACGATCACCGCGACATTTTTTTCCTCTACTGTGTCGCCTTGCAACATGCGCATCTGGGGCAAATAATCGCCCAGCGCTGTCCCGGTATAAGAGTCATCGTCCTCTGTCTTTCCAGCCACATCGATAATGAGCTGCTGGAGTTCCGCACGAGTGACCAAACCATCAACGAAGCCCTGCTCAAGTGCTAATTGCGCCAGATCACCATTCGTCGCCTCAACATGCGCGATAAGGTTTTCGAGAACGTCCTGTATCACGCCACTGTCCAGACTACGAGCGGCCTCAACGTCGGACATATACTGCACCCAAAGTTGATCAAGCACTGCCAACAGCGCTGCCTCTGATTCAACGGACAGGTCGTCGCGCATGAAGGGTTCGACAGCCGACTTATAAGTGCCAACCCGAAAGATGTTCCAATCGATTTTCAACTTATCGATCGCGGTCTTGTAAAAATTACGGTATGAGCCGAATCCGCTGAGAACCAGAGCGCCATCGGGATGCATGTAAACGGTATCAGCATGTGCGGCTAAGTAATACGATCCCTGGCCATAATAATCTGCCGTAGCGATGACAGGCTTTCCGGACTGTTTGAAGTCTTCAATAGCCGAGCTGATTCTTTTTAATTTACTGAGCCCGCCTCCTGGCATGGCAGACAGGTCCAGCACTACAGCTGAGATCCTCTCGTCATCCTTCGCAAACTCAAGCCCGTCGACGATATCTTTCATCAAGGTCTGCGGCGGTCCGTCGCCCATCAATTCCTGTAACGCACGGTCAAACGGGTCACCCGCCAATTGCTCAACAATATTCCCAGCAGGTTGGATCACCAAAGCGCCACTCTGAGGAATCACTACAGAAGATGATGCTAGCGAACTGACAATTATTGAAAAAATAAACAATAAAACCATCAAATGCAAAATCTTTCGTAGACCGTCAACACCGCTCCATAGGAACCGAAACAGTCGCGATAGAGAACTCCTAATACTCATAAATTTATTCCACAGTTACGTTAGTGACACCTTCGTCCAAGGGTCGCGAATATGCAATTCGATATATTACGCCGTTTTGATCGTCGCTCACGAGCATTGATCCATCGGGCAAGGTCAGCACGTCGACGGGTCGTCCGGATACCTCTTTGCCCTGCAACCATCCGTCGGCAAACGTTTCGTAGCCGGCGGCTGCGCCCGCCTCCATTCGCACCAGACTAATACGATAACCAATCTTTTTGGATCGATTCCACGATCCATGCTCCGCGATAAACGCCTGCCCCGTGTATGAACTCGGAAACATCTCGCCACGATAAAACTCAATGCCCAAAGGCGCAACGTGCGGCCCAAGCTTCTGGGCAGGCGCAACAAATTCGGAACAGTCTCGTCGATCTCCAAACTCTGAATCGGCAATGTCCGCGCCATGACAAAAGGGAAATCCGAAATGCATTCCATCAGTTGGGGCACGATTGAATTCTCCGGGTGGAGTATCGTCGCCTAACATGTCGCGACCGTTATCCGTGAACCAAAGCTCATCGGTATCAGGATGCCAATCAAAACCGACAGAATTTCGTATGCCACTTGCAACGATCTCCTGATCACTTCCATCCCCATTCATGCGCGAGATATTGGCGAAGCCTTCGCGCTCACAAACATTGCAGGGCGCTCCGATTGCGACATAGAGTTTGCTATCGGGGCCAAAATCAATATAGCGCCAGCCGTGATGTGTCTCGGTGGATAGCGTGTCAATGACAACTGCCGGGTCCGGAATGTCATCTAGCCGCGTTTCAATACCATCAAAGCGTAAAATCTGATGATTCTCTGCGACATACAGATCGCCGTCATGAAACGCGATGCCATTCGGCATTTCTAGACCTTCCGCAATGGTAATCACCGTCGGTGATGATGCCAGTTTCGGAACAACAGCGTAAACCCTGCCATCTCTTCGAGTCCCTACAAATACCGTCCCGTTTGCACCCAATGCCATTGATCGAGCATTGGGCACTTCATCAGTCCAGATCTCTATTGCAAAGCCCGGTGGCAAACGGATATCTGCAAGGTCCAGCTCTGATTGCGCGATGACCTTAAGGCTAAGGAGCAACCCAGCGACCAGCACGCAAGAAACTATTTTGATGGGGTTCACCTGTACTCGCAAGAAATCAGGGTTATTGAGTCAAACGATCAATCTGATAGAAGCCAAAGCGACAAGCCCGGCCAATACATGATCAAGAGAACAGAGATCATCAGGATAATAAGGAATGGGAACGTAGCCGAATAAACGTTCATGATGGGTCGATTAAACCGGTAGCTGGCGATAAACAAATTCAGACCCACTGGCGGCGTCAGGTAGCCGAGTTGCATTGCCGCCAGGAAAACAATACCCAGATGAAAATCGTTCACGCCATACTGCGCGGCAATAGGCAAAATTAATGGCACGACCAGTACGATCGCCGAAAAAATATCAAGAATGGCACCCAGAATTAACAAGAAAATAAACAAGAGAAACAGGAAACTCGCCTGACTAGAAACGTATTCCGTTATATAGGCAAGAATTTGCTGCGGTACGCCAGCGTCAATCATGTAATTGGTCGAAGCCAACGAAACACCAAGAATAATAAGTATGCCGCCGACCAAGAGCATCGATTCACGCATAAGTCCGGGTAATTCCTTGATCTTTATTTCGCGCAGTATCAACACTTCGACAATGAAAACATAAAGCGCTGTTACTGCTGCAGCCTCCGAAACCGCGAAGTAACCTGAGTAAATGCCGCCTAGCACAACAACAGGCAGCGGCAGTTCCCATTTTGCTTCCCACAGTGCAGAACCAACCTCACCCCAGGAAAAGGACCCGAGTGGTTTACGGTTGTGACGATTGATCCATAGACTGTAACCGGACAATAAAACCAGCATCAAGATGCCGGGCAACACGCCGGCGCGGAACAGATCGTCAATTGAAATCTCAGCAACAACACCATACAAAATGAGCGGTAACGAGGGGGCAAACAACAACCCGAGACTGCCCGAGGTGGTCACCAAGCCAAGGTTGAAATTGTCCGGATAGCCATCCTGCTTTAGTGCGGGATACAAAATTGCGCCAAGCGCAATTATCGTGACACCTGAGGCGCCGGTAAATGCTGTAAAAAATGCGCACGCTGCCAGAGCGACCAGAGCCAGCCCTCCCGGCATCCAACCGAGCATTGCGCTTGTAAGGCGAACCAGCCGATGCGGTGCGTTACTCTCGCTCAACAAATAGCCCGCAAAGGTGAACAATGGAATCGCGGAAAGCATCGGCATACTGGCAATGCCCAGCACCTCGATCGCCATTGCCATCAGATCGATCCCTTCATTCTGGTAGCCGAACATCGCGCTCGCGGCAATAATCGTAAACAGGGGTGCGCCAAAAATGGCCAGGATTATTAGCGCAATACTAAAAATCATTCCGCTGCCTCATCCGGTCGAACTGCGCGCACGACCTCACTGCCACAGGACAGCGCGAATCGATAACTCATCAATACGAACGACAGCGGCAGCAACGAGTACGCAATCCACGCTGGAAAATCGATCAGAATAGAGTCCTCGAACTCGATGGTCAGTTGCACGAAACGCCACGAATGCCACGCCAACAGTGCACAAACTATGGCAGCGAATGCCTCAACGATAATGCGTGGGAAGCGGGCATACTTATCTGCCACGAAATGTGACAGCAGATCGATTCGCAGATGTCGATTGCTGCGGCTTGCCGCAATGGACGCAATTAACGCGATCCACAATACAAAAAGTTTGACGAGTTCATCCGCCCAGATGAAACCGTAACTAAAGAAAATTCGTAGGACAATTTGGCCGACTGCAAGCAGCATTAAAGCGCCGAGTAATAAAACTAGCGCGGTACTTTCGAGTGCGGTGCCCCATTTTTCGAGACGCGCCGCTATGCCAGACGTCGATGACAATCTATTGGCCGTTAGCGAGCGCCGCACTGCGATTACGATATTCTGTCAGGTAGGCCTGCATTTGCTGATACAAGTCTAAGGGAAAGATGCCTTCAGTGGCCATCGCCTTATTTGACTCACCCATTGTCGCCTGTAACTCAGAAAACTGACCTGGATCAGGCACAACTTTCTGAATACCGATTTTAGTCAAAGCCTGCATTGCATTTTCAGACTCTTGCGGCGCAGCAAGATCAATTTTTTTATAGACCTCAGTCAAGACCTCGGTCAGAACGCCTTGATCATCCGCTGACAGATTGTCGAATTTTCGTTTATTGATTGCGAGAAAACTCATTGCATACGCAACGGGCATGTCGGTGAAGTACTTAACTCGTGTATGCCATTGCAACGCGACCGCAACCTCTGGAGGAATCGCAGCAATGTCCAATAGTCCAGTTTGCAACCCGGTTAACACGTCGGTCACTGGTAATGCGACAGGAGATAATTGCAGTCGCTTCATAGCTTCGTAACTAATGGTGTCACCCTGTGGCAGCCAAACTTTCTTGCCTTTCATATCTGCATGATTGCTGATCGGCACATTGGATAAAACAATGGAAAATGATCCAACAAAACCGAACGTGACATAGTTAAGTTCGTCGAATCCTACTTTCAACAATGGATCCATTTTGTCGCGCACGTAGCGCATTTCTTCCCAGTTTTCGAAAACAAATGGCAGGCCGTAGATGTTGACAGCGGTGTTTTGTTTCATAAAGTCCGTTGGTGCGAAGGTACCGCCGTCCAACTGGCCGATACGTATCTTCCGCAACACCGCGGATTCAGTTCCCTGTACGCCGCCGCCATAAAATTTCAATTTAACGCGACCGTCTGTGCGAGCCTCAATCACTTTGCCCGCCGCACGCATATCCTGCATCCATTGCGATTGATTGGGAAGCAAGGTGGATATCTTGATCTCGACCGCATTGGCCATCGTCGCACTAAGACATAAACCTGCCAGTGCAAGAGAAACTAGGGTTTTGGGGTGTCGCATCATCATCCTCCGCTGAGCCCGTTTAAATCGCTTACGTCAAAACGGTACGTTCAAAAATAGTCGTCGGCTGATTTAAGCAGATCTTCTGCCTGACGTTGAGCAAGAACGTTCAAAAGTGTCGCCCCCGGCACATTTGTGTCGGCTTCCAGCACTTCCGTTAACAATTGGTCATGGAGCTCACGCTCATACAATAAGCGCGCATAACCGTTAGCGTATTCGACCTTTGCACTGAGATCAGTTCCATCGGATATGTCGATTGCGCGCAAAAAGTGCTCGCGGCCCTTATCTGGCTTACCGCCCAGTGCCGGCGGGATCAGGGTGTTGAGTATTCCGAGATAGGTATGAATAGCCCCATCGTCACTGCCGTCATTGATCTCCAGATAGCGCTCAAACAGTAATTCGCTGTAAGGCAATATGGCGATTGCGGCATAGTCCGCGCTGTGTGCTCGAATATAGGCGAGCGACGCAAGACCATGACTAAACACCACGTCAGCGTGTTTTGGCTTCAGATCCCCGAGCGTTTGCTGGTAGTCGTCAAAGAGCATGCCGTCCCACTCACAGGAAGCCGCATAGGAAATACACATTGCCTTGGTACTGTACGTTCGCGCCCGCTCGGTGAGTATTTGCGCTCTCTTGGGATCGTTGGCGAACACGGTCCCATACGTCGCGTACAGCGCTGCAGCAGCGGACAACAGGGCGGGATCATCGGGGCTCCCTTCCAGCAGGCTGTCCAGGAGCAGCAGATAAGCAGGCGCCCCATCACGAACGATCTCTGGATCACTTTGGTTGAGGACTGCCGCCGATAGGTTGTCGGCGAACTTGCTGGCGGCCGAAGACACGAGAACAGCACAGCCCGCGAGCAAAAGCAGCAGGCCAGCAGCAAGCATTTGTCCAAGCCAACGTTTGGATTGCGCCACTATTCCATACAATTTGTTCATGCCTCGACTGACTCCGAATTTGGGAGCTGGTTCAGGCAAAAAATCGCTGAGACATCCATACGGGTCAATATTACCCGTATTCAGGCGATTCCTAGATTTTTTCCTTAATCCTGGCAGCCCTGCCAGTCAGGCCACGCAGGTAATACAACTTGGCGCGCCTTACGTCGCCACGTCGCTTGACCTCGATGCCACTCACAACTGGGCTGTACGTCTGAAAAACACGCTCCACACCTTCACCGTGAGAAATCTTGCGTACCGTGAATGACGAATTTAGGCCACGATTTCGTTTGGCAATTACAATGCCCTCGAATGCCTGCAATCGTTCGCGGACTCCTTCCTTTACTTTAACCTGCACAACGACTGTGTCGCCCGGCGCAAAGGTCGGAATTTCCTTGGACATTTGTTCCTGCTCAAGTACGTCAATTATTTTGCTCATTTCCAATCCACCTGCCAAACCTAAGGTTGGCTAATTTATGTCTGATTCTTTCAAGTACAGATCAAGCAGCAACTGCTGCTCGTCATTTAATTCTAATTTCTCAATCAAATCCGGACGACGCAAATACGTCCGACCTAACGCTTGCTGATAACGCCATTTCGCAATTCGCGCATGGTCGCCAGACAACAACACTTCCGGAACACGCTGCCCGTCCAAATCTTCCGGTCGCGTGTAATGCGGATGATCCAGCAGACCCTGCATAAACGAGTCTTGTTTAGCGGACTCCTCGTCACCGAGCACTCCGGGCAACAACCTTACAACCGCATCAATCACTGCCATCGCAGCGATCTCTCCGCCGCTCAACACGAAATCGCCAAGTGACAGCTCCTCATCAACTTCAGACTCCAATAGCCTTTCATCGATGCCCTCGTACCTGCCTGCCAGCAAAATGATGCCAGGCAGCTCTGCGTACCGCTTCGCGATCGCCTGATCAAACACTGCACCCTGTGGTGACAAACAAACGACCGGCGACCCTTCTGGCATTGCCTTTCGCGCCGTTTTCAACGCCGCTGAGACAGGCTCATATTTCATCACCATTCCAGGACCACCGCCATAGGGTCGATCATCGACCGTACGGTGATTGTCCGTCGTGTGTTCTCGCGGATCTTTACAATGCAGAGCCAAGATTCCTCGCTCTACGGCGCGACCCACCACACCAAATTGCACAACGGTTTTTACCATTTCCGGGAAGAGCGTGACGACTTGCATCTGCATCACGTCAGTCCCATTCCCAGTCAACGCTGATAACCCCGTTTTCGAGATCAACGTTCTTAATTACATCGCCGATGAGGTACGGGATCAAAACTTCCTGATCACCCTGCACCACCAGCACGTCATTCGCTCCGGTCTCAAGCAGATAGGCCACCGTACCCAGTGACGTTCCATCCTTTCGCTCGACCCGTAGCCCTTCTATGTCAGACCAGTAGTGCTCATCTGCTCCCGTTGCCGGCAAAGTTTGCCGCGGCACCCCAAGAGCACAACTTACAAATACGGCCGCTGCATCACGATCCTCAATGCCACCGAATCGCGCAATTACCGTTTTTCCGTGCCGCTTGCCCTCGGCAAGCTCAATTTCCTGCCAAACGCCACCTGACTCGATAACCCAGCCGGTATATTCCAGCAGCGCGTCTCGTGGGTTTGTGAAGGAATGGATTTTCACCCATCCTTTAACACCAAAGAGTCCCGAGACTCGGCCAAGCACAACAGGCTTATTATCGAACACGCCACGCCGCCCCTTTTACGCGGCGGACTCGGATTAGCCGGCTGCGGCTAGTTTCCGATGCGCCTTCAGAAGTGAAGAAACGCGATCTGAAGGTTGCGCACCCTGGCCAAGCCAGTAATCCACACGGTCCAAATCAATCCGAACGTTCTCTTCTTTTTCTTTCCCAAGTGGATTAAAGAAACCGAGTCGCTCGATGTAACGACCGTCCCGACGATTTCGACTGTCGGTAACCACAAAGTGGTAAAAAGGCCGCTTTTTCGCGCCAGCGCGCGAAAGACGAATACTAACCATTACAATTCCGCTTAATTCTAAAGTGAGGCAGACATGCCAGAACTCGGCCTGAGCCGAGTAAACGGCGCATTGTACGCATTTTCGGCAGAATGTGAAGCTCAAATACAGCCCCGAAGGCGCGCAGTTGCAGCCTTTTTTGCAGAACGCCTATCCGGCCTGCAATGTTTAGCGCATTCCGGGCGGCATACCGCCACCAGGCATGCCCCGCATCATCTTCTTCATGCCGCCCTTCGACATTTTTTTCATCATTTTTTCCATTTGAAGATGCTGCTTCAGGAGCCGATTAACGTCCTGAATCTGTATACCCGCACCCAGTGCTATGCGCTTTTTCCTGGATCCATTGATAGTTTTTGGAAAACGTCGTTCGCCGAGCGTCATTGAGTTGATTATGGCGATCTGACGTCGAAACTGCTGCTCATTCGCAGCTTCTTTTAGCGCCGCAGGATTGACGTTGCCGGGCATTGGCAGCTTTTCGAGCATTGCAGCCATCCCGCCCATGTTCATCATCTGCTCAAGCTGAGACTTTAGATCTGTCAGATCAAAGCCTTTACCTTTCTTGAGCTTCTTCGCCAACTTTTCGGCATCGTCTTTATTGACCTTGTCCTCAATTTCCTCAACCAGCGAGAGAACATCGCCCATACCCAAAATGCGTGAGGCCATCCGATCAGGATGAAAGACTTCTAATGCGTCCGTCTTTTCACCCATGCCTAAGAAACGGATTGGCTGACCGGTCACCTCTCTCACGGACAGTGCAACACCGCCTTTTGCATCACCATCGGCTTTGGTCAATATGACGCCGGTCAGTGGCAATGAAGCATTGAAAGCGCTCGCGGAGTTGACGGCATCCTGACCCGCCATGCTGTCAACGACGAACAGAGTCTCGTGTGGAGCTGCCCGTGCATGGATGCGTTTGGCCTCAGCCATCATCTCGTCATCGATATGTAAGCGACCGGCGGTATCGACGATTAGAACATCCATATGTTGGCGCCGACTCTCATCGAGCGCTCGATCGACTATTTTCTCCGGCTTATCTTTGACAGAACTGTGGCAAAAAGCTGCATCAACTTCCTCCGCCAACGTTTCAAGCTGCAGAATTGCCGCCGGCCGATGCACGTCGACACTGACCAACATAACCCGCTTTTTCTCATGAGAAATTAACCGTCGAGCAAGCTTTGCCGCCGTTGTCGTTTTACCTGCACCCTGCAATCCAGCAAGGAAAATAACGACCGGCGGTTGCGCTCTTAGATCAAGCGGCACAGTTTCGCTGCCGAGTACCTTAGTCAGTTCAGCATGGATGATCTTTACGAAAGCCTGTCCAGGCGTAAGGCTCTTGCCAACCTCAGCGCCGATCGCTCTCTCGCTCACTCGCGCGACAAAAGACTTGACGACCGGCAGCGCGACGTCCGCCTCCAGAAGCGCCAAACGCACCTGTCGAACGGTATCTTTTACGTTCGCTTCGCTAAGCCGACCTTTACCAGTAAGGTCCCGTGCCGTCTTCGTAAGACGATCCGAAAGGGTTTCAAACATCATTTATTGCCCGTAATGAAATCTCGCAGAGTTTACCGCAACTAGTGGTCCAAAAAGGTAGGATTGATGGATACAGAGCCAGTATTTCGCGAATCAAATTGGGCGAGCGGAGGACGCTCTAGACGTCGATTACCGTACCAATCGACAACATGCGGACATTCCTATTAGGGATGGCTTCTGTCACTTGCGTAATAATTCGAGCCTCTAGCCCCGGCTTCATCCCGGTAATCCAGATATCCGGCTCATGCCGCAAGCGCTCCAGATCACGCGATAGGGTCAGTGGGCAATAGTGACCTGATTTCATCGCCAACGCTTCCTGCTCATTCGGAAACGACACCTCAACAACCAGCACGCGCAAATCATCGCAGGCGTTTAGTGCAGGCCACAATGTATCGTTCGTTTTCGTGTCTCCGCTTACTGCAAATACGCCACTGGAGCTTTGTACCGTATAACCCAATGATGGAACGCTGTGGCTAACGTCGATTGCTTTGAATTCGCGATGTCCAATCGTAATCGCGTCGCCCGGGTTGCAGACGACATACTGAAGCATGGCGCGATCTATACTCGGAATTTTTGATAAATCGGGCCATATGACGTCATTGAAAAGATGCTTTTTTAGCGCGTCGATCGTTTCTTCACGTGCATAAACGGTCACTGGCGTTTCGAAGTTTACATCGAAATTCGCATCAATTAGCATCGGCAGACCTGCGATGTGATCCAAGTGAGCGTGGGTCAGAAACACATGGCGAATGGCATCCAATTCATCCAGACCCAGATCACCCAGACCTGTGCCAGCATCGATCAGAACATCTGCGTCGACAAGCATGGCGGACGTACACAATCCCGCGCTAATTCCACCGCTACAGCCCAACGTTCTAATCCACATAAAGCCACGACCTTCTGCACCCTCTTTCTACAAGGGTTCTCATGCTCAACCCCGTATGGGATAATTGAATACCAAAATATGGGTCAGCTCGCAATATGTCTGTGTTTCAATTCACAAATTTTTTCTTGTACATAATTGCTGGCGCTTTGTTCGCAGCTGTTTGCCTGCCACGTTATGCAACACAACGCAGCATGTTGCTCATTATTGCGTTTGCCACTGGACTGACGGGTTTGCTGTGGCACACCTGGATCTTGTGGGTCGCTATCGCCGTTCCGGATGGCATTGTTCTTTCAATTGGAAATGCGGCGTCCTTTATTGGACTGTTACTCGCGATAACCGGTTTGATGGGGGCAGCAGTTAAATCACTTAGAGGTCTCGCTGGCGGTCTCTTCGTGTTAGCCGCTGTGGCAGCGCTCCTGACTAGCCGTCCGGCGACGTCTGAATTGGTAGCGCCGATGACCTGGCAGATTCAATCTCACATTTTGATCTCTCTCCTTGCTTACGGGCTACTAACTGTAGGCGTCATTGTCGCTTTGTACGCGCTAGCGCAAGAACGACGGCTCCAGGCAGGAAAGTTTTCTGAGCTTAATCAATTGTTCGCGCCGCTTGAAACCACTGAACGACTGTTATTCGGTATCACGGCAGCAGGCTTTCTGGTGTTGCTGATCGCGGTGTCCACTGGCGTCGCATTTGTTGACGATTTATTCGCGCAGCATTTAGTGCACAAAACGGCACTTTCGATATTAGCGTTGGTTCTTTTCGGCGCGCTGCTTATTGCTCGATGGCTAATTGGCTGGCGTGGCAAACGCGCAATCTATCTCTACCTTTGGGGATTTCTCTTTTTATGCCTCGCGTATTTCGGCAGTCGGTTTGTCTTAGAAGAAGTACTCGGCCGCAGTTGGAGTTGAATCTGCCGTAAAGAGCTCTTCTATTTCTTGACACTGTTCTTTCGTCCTGATGAACTGGATCCGTTCATTAATTACGGAGGTGCCCATCCATTGGGCGGTGACATATCACTAGCAGCGCTAATCGGTCTGCTCGTCGTCCTGCTGATTCTTTCCGCGTTCTTCTCGGGCTCGGAAACCGCCTTGATGAGCCTGAATCGCTATAAATTGCGACACAAGGCTCGCTCTGGCGATCGCGGCGCAAAATTAGCCGAAGAATTACTTCAAAAACCAGAACGGCTTATTGGCTTAATTCTGCTTGGCAACAATGCCGTCAATATTTTTGCGTCTGCGCTAGTCGGTGTTGTATCGAATGAACTCGGCGGCGACGTTGGACTCGCGATCGGCACGGCCGTATTCACGCTGATTGTCTTAATTTTTGCGGAGACTGCACCAAAAACAGCTGCAGCACTCAACCCTGAACGCATCGCCTTTCCGGCCGCGTTCATTTACTACCCTCTTCTGAAAATTACCTACCCATTCGTTTGGCTCACCAATTTGATAGCAAACGGTGTGCTTTTTTGCTGGGATTACGACGCGCGGGTGCCGACGGATACGCATTGAGCAGGGAAGAACTGCAAACAGTGGTTTACGAGGCGGGCGTACGAATTTCCGGGAAATACCGACAAATGCTCTTGAGTATTCTTGATCTGGAGAAAGTATTGGTCGACGACGTCATGGTTCCGCACAACGAAATTATCGGCATTGACCTTGACGACGACATCGAGGAAATCTCCGAACTGATTCGTGGCAGCGAGCACACAATGCTGCCGTGGCCCCCAACAATGCAGAAGCAGAATAGAGAGCCTATGACTGATTAGGTCAGCGCAGCCGCGAGAGCTTCATCAAGTCGACGAACACCGATTACCTCAATACCTTTCACTGCGTTTCGCGGCACGTTGGCCATAGGAACAATCGCGGTGGTGAAACCTTGTTTCTGCGCTTCCTGAATTCGCTCAGTTCCGAATCGGACTGGACGCACCTCGCCGGCCAAGCCTAATTCACCGTAGCTGATCAGTTTTTCCCTGCAACGTCGGTCACGAAAACTGGACACGATTGCTAATACGGCCGGCAAATCGGCAGACGTTTCTGTAATTTTCAGACCGCCAACAACGTTCAAAAATATATCCTCACCTGCAAGCGCAATACCACCATGCCGTTGCAAAACCGCGACCAACAGCGACAGACGATTGTTATCCAACCCTTGCGCAAGCCGCTTGGGATGACCACTGCTCGCATCGGCAACCAAGGCTTGAATTTCGACTAACAATGGCCGACTCCCTTCCCAAGCCGTCGCAATCACGCTGCCCGCACCACCACCGTCTTCCCGCGACAAGAATATCGCGGACGGATTCGTCACTTCCTTGAAACCACTTTCAAGCATTGCGAAAACACCCATCTCGCTGCTCGCGCCAAATCGATTCTTAACTGCGCGCACGATGGTATAGCGGCTGCCGGGATCCGATTCGAAATACAAAACGGTGTCGACCATATGCTCCACCACTCTAGGTCCAGCAATCGCGCCTTCCTTCGTGACATGTCCGATCAGGAAAACGGCAACCTCTTTAAGTTTTGCAAAGCTGACAATACGACTGACACATTCGCGCAATTGCGACACGGTGCCGGGAGCAGAGGGAACATCCGCTGCCACCATCGTCTGGATGGAATCGATAACCAATGCTTTCGATTTATTCGCGCGCGCTTGCTCGAGAATGTTGTTCAAAGATGAGTCGGAAAGCAGACGTAATGATGGGCTGTCCAGTCCAAGACGATGCGAACGCTGTGCAATCTGACGCAAGGATTCCTCACCTGTTGCATAACAGGTTTGCAACTCGCTCGGCAATTGTGAAGCAACCTGCTGCAAGAGTGTCGATTTCCCGACGCCGGGATCGCCACCCAACAAAATCACGGATCCCGGTACGAGACCGCCGCCGAGCACCCGGTCGAACTCGCTGAAGCCCGTCGGATAGCGGAGGCCGTTGTCATCCGCCAGCGCGCTTAGCTCGGTCGCCTCCCTACCCTGACCGCGTTCCGCCGTACGGCTGCTGACTGTCGTCTGGGTCAAGGTATTCCAAGCATCGCAATCCGGACACTGACCCTGCCACTTGGGGGCGTGTGCGCCACAATGACTACACAAATAGGCTGTTTTCGCTCGCCCCATACGTATCGATTCCTCTGCTTTCACAGCACAAAAACTTACCAATTCAGAAATTGCGAAAAAAATCCGCGCAAGCGAACTTATCCGGCAACAGATTCCCAATTCTAGCACCCCTAGATAGGGTCCCAGCCAGCCAAAAATGCTAACCGTATCTCATTAAAAACGCTTGCGATTTTCTATACTCGCCACGTTATGTAGAGAATCGAACCATTGAGCCAAAAACGTAAAGAACATCAGGACCGTTGGGTCGTCTTGAGCTTTTTCAGCGTATTGCTGGTCTTGATATATGGACCGCTAGCGCCATGGTTCGTGGCGGCTGATCGATTTATCTACGATATATTTGTCCCAAGTGTTCGCACCTACTCATTGGAGGACGGCGTCATTGTAAGAATTAGCCCCGCCAGAAAATCAGCGGACGAGATACTGGCCAAATACGGAAGATTGCTCGAAAATCTACAGAACCAATCAGTTAAGAGAATCATATTGGCGGAACCACCGGCTATCGAGCCGACGGCCGAGTTGCCGGGATGGGCCGCGATATTGACGAGCAATACACCGATTTTCGTGCCGACCGACCATCGGCTGTCCGATGTCGCGAGCCGCACCGGCACGCTCAAGTTACAGCCAGACTCAGACGGCGTCCTACGGCAATCTCAACTTTGGCACCTACAAGGTGGCGTCATGTCAACCTCTTTGCCCCTGGCAGTAGCACTCGCTTCAGACAAATATTCTGTGGATGCCCGCATATCCGCTGCTGATTTAGCGATTTTTCTCACCAATTACGCTTCTCGGATCAGCAAGCCAACGATATCGAGCAAGACGAATTCGAAAAAACCATGGTAATACCTGCCGGCCAGCACAGTGCTGACCAGTCGGCAGCTGCTGAAAAAGCGGCCGAGATTGCAGCGGCAGAAGAACCACAAATTGCTGCAGCTGACCGCCGTGAAGATATGAAGGTCGACATGCCAGATTCTAATGCGGCACGAGAACCCATTGCTTCAACGGTTGCTCCACCGCCAACGCCAACGCGAGAGGCAAAACCAGAACCAGCAGCGCATACAGAAACTTCCGCCGGAGTCGATCCCAGACCGGCACCTAATCCGCTACCGCTCGCGAAATTGCAGGTACTAAGTGGGTCATTCGCTGGACGTGAACTTGAATTAACGAAAGCGCTCACCACGCTCGGGCGTCCGGGTGTACAAGTCGCAGCCATTACGCTACGCGCAGAGGGTTACTTCATCGTGCATGTCGAAAGCAGCGAGGAAGGTGACTATCCGTTGGTCAACGGTCAACCGATTGGTGCGCAGGCGCGCAAATTGAACGACAACGACGTCGTACAGTTGGCAGGCGTCAAAATGGGATTCTTTAAAGGCTGATTTCCCGCTACGGGTTTCAACCGGTAACGCACATCGGATCAATTCGCGATCGGCCTACGGGCCGATCTCGCTATTCGTCGAAGACCGCCGCTTCGCGATGAGTGATACCCGTGATCAATTGATAAGCCGCAGTTCGAACAGCTTCCGCAACTCGCTCGACTGGCAATGCGTCTCCCCATAACAATACGCGATCTCCAATATCATCTTGCGCATTTGGCCCGAGATCGACCGTTGTGAGGTCCATAGAAACAGCGCCAACAACGCGCACCTCTCTATTGTTAATAGACATAGGCGCTCCGGCCTGCATGTAGCATGCGTAGCCATCGCCATAGCCAACTGCGATCACTCCAATCTTGGTATCGCATGGGGCTTGCCATTCTCCACCGTAGCCGACCGGCTGACCTGCCCGTATCGCTCTAATAGCGATCAAAGTAGATTCAAAATTCATCGCAGGCTTGAGCCCCAATTCCGTTCCAAGACTCCCCTCAATAGGCGAAACACCAAAAAGCGCTATACCGGGTCGCATCCAAACTCGCCCTTCTCTGCTCGCATTCGAAAATCGTTGGAGACTCCTGGCAGCGCCGAATAAGCCGCCAGAATTGGCAATACTGATATCTCCTTTGAAGTCGTTCGCCAAAGTGGAAAATTGTTCCATCTGCCGATCAGTGATTTCGTCGTTCAGGTTATCCGCATTTGCGAGATGTGTCATCAAGGACAGTTTTTTGACTGCTGAGCAAGAATTTAGCCTAGCGATAGCCATTTCCGCAACGTTAGTATGGAATCCTAAGCGATGCATGCCAGTATCGATTTTCAGCCACACCTCGAAAGCACCGCATGCAAAATTTTCCAACCATTCAATTTGTTCATGATTGTGCACACAAAGCGAAACACCGAGACCTGCGGCCAAATCTAAATCGGACTCCGCCACTATCCCTCCAAGTAACACGAGTGGATGCTCGCACCCTGCGTCTCGAAGCTGAGCGGCCTCTGAAATTCTCGCCACCGCGAATGCATCGACATCTGCAAGCGCAGTTGCTGTTTCGAGCATACCGTGACCGTAGGCGTTGCCTTTGACTACAGCCATTACGCGGGCTGCAGGTTCGATTGAACAGATGACGTTTAGGTTATGCTGGATCGCGTTCAGATTGATTCGTGCGCGAGCACTGAAGGTCACCGAAAAGACTCGTCCGCATAGGAGTCGGGAACCCAGTTTTCGAACTTCGTGTATTTGCCAACAAACGTAAGTAGGAAATCGCCAATCGGGCCATTTCGTTGCTTGGCAATAATGATGTCGGCAATGCCCTTCTTGGGCGAATCCGGGTTGTAGACTTCATCGCGATAAATGAAAATTATAAGATCCGCATCCTGCTCGATTGCACCAGATTCCCGAAGATCTGACATTACCGGTCGCTTGTCCGTACGTTGCTCAACGCTACGATTGAGCTGGGATAACGCAATGATCGGTACTTCCAGTTCCTTTGCCAGCGATTTCAATGAACGGGATATTTCAGAGATCTCTGTAGCACGATTTTCATTGGCACCATGCACCTGCATGAGTTGCAAATAATCGAGCACAATTAGTCCAAGATTTGACTCGCGTTTTAGGCGTCTTGCACGAGCTCGAATTTCCGTCGGTGACAGTCCGGGCGAATCATCAATATAGATCGGCGCATCTGACATCAGCTGCACAGCCGTATTGATTCGCGACCAATCTTCGTCGGGGAAATTACCCGTACGAAGATTCGTTTGATCAACGCGACCAAGCGACGAAATCATTCTAAATGCCAATTGTTGTGCTGGCATTTCCATCGAAAATACTGCCGTTGGAATACGTGCACCAATTGCCGCGTTCTCCGCGATATTGATCGCCAACGTCGTTTTGCCCATCGATGGGCGCCCGGCAATGATTACAAGGTCACCTGGTTGCAACCCTGCGGTCAGTTTATCGAAGTCACTAAAACCGGTAGGAATACCGGTAATGTCTCCGTCCGATTGGTGCAGCAGATCGATTCGATCGACCGCGTCGGGAAGAATTTGTTTTAACGATCTAAATCCGGCTTTGCCGCGGGACCCTTTCTCAGCAATATCGAAAACCAGGCGTTCTGCCTCGTCGACCAATTCGGTCGCGCTTCGACCCTCTGTCGTAAAGGCGTTGCCACTTATCTCGTTGCCTGCCGAAATAAGTGACCTCAACGTAGAACGTTCGCGAAGGATGGTCGCATACGCCCGAGCGTTCGCGGCACCAGGCGTTTCATTGGTCAGCGTTGCCAGATACTCAAGCCCACCGGCTGCATCCAATTCGTCGCGATTGCTTAACCACTCGGAAACAGTCACCACATCACAGGGATGACCGTCTTCGGACAGATCAGCGATCGCTGTAAAAATAAGCTGGTGATCTTTGCGATAGAAGTCATGTGCGAGGATAAGGTCGGCGACCTTGTCCCATGCTTCTTTATCTTGCATAAGTCCGCCAAGCACGGACTGCTCGGCTTCAATGGAGTTTGGTGGCACCTTTAACCGACGCTCCATCGCATCGGGTGGTAATCCGTCATCCAAAGCTCGAACCATTTAGACCTGTCTCTCCGGACATTTCATGCAATATAGTAACGGCAACGATGGCGTCGGACAACTCGCGGTGTGTTGCCTGACACGACCACATACCGTACCACAGAAAACGTTTTACTCTTCTGGAACGACCTTCAAATTGACATCAACATTGACGTCGCTATGCAGGTGCAATCCAATCGTAAATTCACCAATCTCATGTATCGGGCCATCTGGCAAGCGCACTTCAGAGCGCGCAACCTCAACACCGACTTTCTCGAAAGCATCGACAATATCAATGGGCCCTACGGAGCCAAACAACTTACCCTCTACCCCAACATTCGCCGGGATAACGAGGTCCATACCGCTCAACAAATCTGCGCGAGATTGCGCACTCGCCCTCTCGATAGCGGCCGCCTTTTCAAGGTCCGCACGCCGTGATTCTACTTCAGCGATATTCTTATTTGTTGCCAAAGCAGCCTTGCGCTGCGGCAAAAGATAGTTTCGACCGTAGCCCGGCTTCACGTTTACCATGTCGCCGATCTCACCAAGATTTTCAACTTTGTCTAGCAAAATAACGTTCATTCTAATAACCCTATCTCAAATTGTTTCGTCACAGCTTGCGTGACTCTCTCAAGCCGCGGTTGCGGTGCGCCTGGCGCGAAAATTAAACCACGCATCCAAATATCCCAATATCGCTAGCGCGATAACTATCAATCCGTTCAATACTGGCACTAACAAAAACGCATAAGTTGTCAGCAAAACGAACAACGGCAAGCGTTTGCCCGCATGCAGCCAATGCATGACCGCCAATCCCTGTAACCAAAATACTACAAATACGACAAATGCTAAGTTCTGCAACCATGCAGCCCCGCTTGCAAGCGCCAAAACCGACGTCAGCGCCATGACAGCAGCTAAAACCCGGCCAAAATTCAGGTCACAAAACCGACCAAAAAGCGCTTGTTTACCCGGCAGGCTCTGGAACAACCCGTAGCCGAGCAATAACACCAAAACGATCCATATCCAAACAGTAAAAACAGCCATCATCGTCATTTGCGGAATGATCAACGCTCTCGATGCCAGCAATTGATCCGCATATTCAGACTGACCGCCCGCTCGAACTAGCGTCGTCCACTGCACTAATACGTCATTCCAGAAAACTATTGGATCGCCTAGAACAACAAAAAAACCTAACACACCGACCATCGCAAGTATGACCGTCACCTGCAACGCCAGAGTCAATGACCGCAAGTATACGGTCAATCCAGCCGACGCTGCTGCCGGCAACCAAATGATACTCGCCGTAACGACCACCTGCATGGCCTCTGCGTTCGAGACTAGTGCAAATGCACCGAGAAAAATGGCTGCTGTAACGCCCTGGAAAAGCGCCAGACGAATTCCGTTCGCGAAAACGAGATGCGCCATCACCACGCCACCTATGACCGGACCTAATCCGCTGGTCACACCGCTCAACATAGGCAGTACCAGCGCTGTGATTAGACCCAAGCCGCCATTAAGCGGTCGGGCAACAAGCCATGCGGCTAGCGGCTGCATCTCCCTCGTTCGACGTTAATCGCCATCAATGCCGATCGGTGTACGGCAACAGAGCGAGGAACCGTGCTCTTTTTACCGCCGTCGATAACTGACGTTGATAGTTTGCTTTCGTGCCCGTAATGCGACTGGGTACAATTTTGCCGGTTTCTGTTACGTACGCTTTAAGCAGAGTGAGATCTTTGTAATCAATCTCCGTAATACCCTCAGCGGTGAAGCGACAATATTTCCGTCTGCGTGAATATCGACTCATTGCTAACTCCTCCGTTAGGCGCTCTCAGATTTGGCCGGAGCCTCGTCTGATGCGTCAGTAGTTTCTTTAGATTCGGGTGCATCAGCCGGCGCAGCAGCTTTCTCCGGTTTCGACTCGTCGGCGCCAGCCGCAGCCGGTGATTCTTTTGCAGGCGCTGCTTCGGCCGCTTTCTCTTCGACTGGCGCTTCTTCAGTCGCTTTCTCTGCAACTGGTGCTTCTTCAGTCGCTTTCTCGTCGACTGGTGCTTCCTCAGTCGCTTTCTCTTCGGCTGGCGCTTCTTCAGTCGCTTTCTCTTCGACCGCTACTTCTTCGCCTGCTTCAGGCGTATCAGCCTCTTTTGGCTTCGCAGCCAACATAGCTGACTCAGCTGCTGCTTTCGCATCCCGCCGCCGCTGTGACTCTTTCTCACGCGCCTTTTCTTCTTCTACCGCTACCGCCATATGTGATGGCTCGGTAATCGCATCTTTACGGCTAATGACCAAGTGCCTCAACACAGCATCGTTAAACTTAAATGCGGCAGTGATTTCTGAAATCACGTCATGGTTGGCCTCTACGTTCATCAAAACGTAGTGGGCCTTATGAACCTTATTAATTGGGTGTGCGAGCTGCCGTCTACCCCAGTCTTCCGTGCGGTGAAGAACGCCGCTCGATTCGGTAACCAAACTTTGGTATTTCTCAACCATCGCCGGCACCTGCTCGCTCTGATCCGGATGGACCAGAAAAACGATCTCATAGTGTCTCATTGTCTTACCTTTTGGGTGAAATTACATCGAATGCTCTGCAAAACTGACAGGAGCGCTCGTGTGAATTACAGCTTCCCGGTTAAGCCGGTGAAGCAAGGGTTCCGCCTTTATTAGTGCGGAGGCGCATCCTAGCGGAGCTAAGCCATGTATTCAAGGCGATCAGCGCGCAAAAACTGGGTCAGAGCCCTTTATGGAGCTATGGTCTCGGCTTGCCTCAGCAAATCAGCCATCTTTGCGCTGGCGGACGATCTCATAAAGGCAGATTCCCGTCGCCACGGAAACATTCAGACTGGACACCGACCCGTGCATCGGCAGGCTGATAAGTTCATCACAACGAGCAGCAACATTTTTTCGCAATCCAGAGTGCTCGCGCCCCATCACCAATGCCACTGATCCGCTCAATGAACAGTCGTAAAGACTCTTTTCGCCAGTATCGCTGGTCCCAACGATCGTAATTCCGTATTCCACCATCCAGGCGAGTGTTTTGCCGATATTCGAAACGGCAGCAAACGGCACTACCTCGGCGGCACCTGCGGCCACCTTGCTCACTGTCGGCCCCAAACCGGCAGCCCCGTGTTTTGGTACCACAACGACGCTAACGCCTGCGGCATCAGCCGACCGTATACAAGCACCCAGATTGTGCGGATCTTGAACGCCATCGAGCACCAGAATGAGAAGCGATTCATCCTTTGCGAGGCACTCTTCAACCAAGGTTCGAAGCGAACCATCATCAAGGACTTGGCTACGCCGAATCTCGGCCACGACACCCTGATGTCGGCTCTCTCCACCCATTTGCTGCAATCGTGCTCGATTGGCCGATTGAATCTCGATTCCCTGAGTATTAGCCTGATCGATGACCGCTAACAATCGTGGGTTGGACGTTTGGTACTCCGCATAGATCTTGAGCACTTCTGCCGCGCGTTGTGACAAGAGTTGTTCCACGGCACGAAGACCCGTGACATATCTTGCTGTGCTCATTTTTTACGCTTCGGCTTGCGCGATTTCGACCCAGGTGGCGCACTCTCGTCGACAAGATGAAAGTCAATGCGTTTGGATTCGAGATCAACGTTAGCAACGACGATCTCCAAGGCATCACCAAGCTGATAACGCTTACCCGTTCGATCGCCGACCAGGGCCTGGCTATCGGCATCAAACTGGTAGTAATCGTTAGCCAAACTACTCACATGAACCAGCCCATCTATTTGCAACGATGAAATCTGAACAAATGCGCCGAAACTGGTAACACCGGTAATCACGCCAGGAAACTTCTCGCCAACTTTGTCTTCCATAAATTGACATTTGAGCCAAGCTTCAACCGCGCGAGTGGCCTCCTCCGCACGCCTTTCATGGGCAGAGCACACTGAGCCGAGATGCTCCATCTCCTTCCCGTCGTGCGAATAGTTACCCGCTTTGCCACCACCCGTAATGTGTCGAATTGCTCGGTGCACTAGCAAGTCAGGATAGCGACGAATGGGAGACGTGAAATGTGCGTACGCATCGAGCGCAAGACCGAAGTGTCCGATATTATTTGGCGTGTACTCGGCATGCGACATTGAACGCAACATCGCCATTGAAATAGCCGCCGCATCAGGTCGATCACTAACCTGCTCAATCAACTTGCTAAAGTCCCGAGGCTCGACGTGATCTGAGTGCGGAACTTTCAATCCAAGGCTGACCAGATAGTTGCGAAGATCATCAAATCGATCCGGATTGGGTTTCGCATGATTTCGGTACAATCCGGCGATCTTGTTTTTTCGAATAAATTTGGCTGCCTGTACGTTCGCAGCAATCATGCACTCCTCAATGAGCCGATGAGCGTCGTTTCGCTGGACCGCAACAATACTTTCTACTGTTCCATCTGGGCCCATTTCAATTCGAGATTGCGGAATATCCAGTTCAATGGCGCCGCGATTCCGTCGGTTCGAAGAAAATGCATAAAAAACCGCGAGTAGATTATCCAAATCCTCATGTAACTCTGTCGCGATTTTCTCGCGGCTCGTAGCAGTAAAAAAGTCACTCACCTGTGAGTAAGTTAGTCTTGCCGCTGAGCGCATGACGGCATCGTAGAATTTTGCTTTGGTTACTTTACCGTCTGGCTCAACGCGCATCTCACAAACCATGCACAATCGATCGACGTTCGGATTCAGAGAACACAGACCGTTCGACAGCGCTTCCGGCAACATCGGCACCACGCGATCTGGAAAATAAACCGAAGTACCGCGACGAATAGCCTGAGTGTCGAGGGGTGAACCCTTCTCTACGTAGTGAGAAACATCGGCAATCGCAACGAGCAGACGAAAACCGCTACCGGCAGGTTCGCAAAAAACCGCATCATCAAAATCACGTGCATCAGCTCCATCAATGGTCAACAAATGTGTGTCCCGTAAATCGACACGATCTGTTTTTGCTTCTGACGGCACTTCCGATGCGTAACTCCCGGCCTGTTCTGTAACCTCTGCTGGCCAATCCGTCGGAATACCATGTGACTGAATGGAGATGTCGGTCGCAAGCCCCTTATCGCCCGGACTTCCCATGACTTCAATAATCTCGCCCGTCGCCTGCTCGACGTGGGTCGGGTAATCTAAAATTCGCACAACGACAATTTGTCCAGGCTTAGCGTTATTCGCGGCACCTTTCGCAACAAGAATCCGGTGTGCCAACTTAGGGTTATCAGGAATGACGAGGCCAATGCCACGCTCACGAATAAATTGCCCAGGGATTTCGCGTATTCCGCGCTCCAACACTTCCACCAGCTTCCCTTCGGTGCGACCACGCCGATCCTCGCCGATGACTTTTATCGCAACGCGATCCCCGTGGAAGAGAGCCTGCATTTCCCTTGCCGAGAGAAAAACATCATCACCTTCATCATCCCTGTTAACGAAACCAAAACCGTCTCGGTGCCCGCTTACTTTTCCTGTCACCAGATTAAGTTTCTCGACCAGGCAGAATTCGCCGCCCCTGTTTTCGAGAACTTGACCCGCCGTGACCATATTGCGAAGTTTGTCGATCAATAAGGCTCTTTTTTCCGGCGCCTTAAGACCAAACTCCTGAAACAATTCGCCAGGTTTTTGTGGACGGCCAGCATCCCTGAGAAACGCGAGAATCCTTCCGCGTTTAGGAATTGGGTATTTATACGATTTATCTTTTTTTCCGGCAGTTTTTTTTGCTGCAGGTTTCTTAGGCTTAGCCAAGCAGAATGACTCCGGAATATGATGGGGACGAGCGAGTGATTGACAGACTGCGAACGCTTTGAGTACAGTGCGCCACCCGCGAGAAAACGCATTGTACGCGGTTTTAGCGATGCTTAGGTGGCGGAATTGGTAGACGCGCCAGCTTCAGGTGCTAGTGGGCCTATGTAGCTCGTGATGATTATCTACCGGAGAATCACGCGGTTACAAGGTGAGGTCGACCACGGACAATGCGACTGGTATCGTTTTTGTCGTATGGTCGGTTTGATAAGATAGTTTGATATCTGATTGGCAAGTGTTATGCCCAGGTGGCGGAATTGGTAGACGCGCCAGCTTCAGGTGCTGGTCTACGTAAGTAGGTGGAGGTTCAAGTCCTCTTCTGGGCACCAAATCCTCCTGCTATTTGTGCACGTGCGCAAATGGTGGGTGAGGGTTTATCTTTAGTCATATCTCACTAGATAGACAGCGCAAAACTCCCTACTCAAACGAGGGGCTTTATTCTACGGGTCGGGAATCGACACCGTCATAAGTCCATGTGTATTGCCGGGGAATCGGTCCTTTGTTGCGCCCGCCCTGCTGTGTCTGCTCCCAGGCATGCGCCAGAATACCGACCGAACGGGAGAGGCAGAACAGCCCTCGGGCCAGCGGTGCCGGAAATCCCAGTTCCGCGTAAATGACCGCCGTGGCGCCATCGATATTCATGGGGACATTCTTTCCCTTGCGTTGCTTCAGTTCCGCTTCGACTCGGCGGCCTATGGCGGCAAATTGGCCCGACACAGTACCCCGGGCGGCGGCCAGGTCGACGCACTTGAGCAGGCGCGGTGCCCGGGGGTCCACAGGGTGGTAACGGTGACCGAAACCGGGCAGATACTTGCCCCTGGTTGACAGGAACTGATCAATCTCGGCCACCACTGCCGCGTCCGGTGCCGCCCCCTGTTTCTCCCGTGTGGCAATCGCCTGATAGAGCTCGAGCGCCTGTTCACCTGCGCCACCGTGCACATCGCCCAGTACGTTTATGGCCGAGGCCATAGCGTTGTTCAGCGCCACGCCGCAGGTGGCCGCCATTCGAGCGATGGCGATGGAAGGTGCCTGTGGGCCATGATCGACCGCCGACATAAGGGCGACATCAAGCAATTCGGCCTGCTCCCGACTCGGTAGTTCACCCCTCGTCAGCAGCCAGATCATCTGGGTGAAAGAGACTTTCCCGATCAGATCCTCGATGGCATAGCCACGATAGCGAATCGCTCCAGGCTCCATCTCGATGATTTCCGTATGCCACCAATCCTGCACTTCCTGTCTTGCATCGCTCATACCACGTTCTCCCGCCTCAGCTCTTCGATTTCCGCGGGCGACAGCCCCAATTCCGCCAACAGGGCATCGGTATGCTGCCCCAATTGCGGCGGCGGTGTATCCACCGCGGGCGCTGTGCCGTTGACCTTAGTACCGGTCCGCACCAGTTGAATGTCCCGGCCCACGCCAGGAACATTGGCGAAGGTGCCCAGCATGTCTCGGTCGGCGATCTGCGGCTCCACCAGGACTTCGGGAACGCTATTGACCGGACCGGCCGGAACCCCGGCGGCGCTAAGTAAACCCACCCACTCAGCCGCCGGCCTGGCCTTTAGGGCGTCTTCGAGAATTTCGTTCAGTTCTATCCGTCGCTGCAATCGGTCCCGACGCTTTGCGAAGCGCGGATCGGTGGCAATGTTTTCTTTCCCGACAACCCGGCACAAGGATTCGAATTGCTCTTGTTTGTTGGCGGCGATGTTGATCGGTCCATCACCGGTGATAAAGGTGCCAGACGGGCTGGCAGAGAAATTGTCGTTTCCCATCGGCTCAGGCGCCTTGCCCGCAATTAAGTAGTTGGAGACTATCCAGCCCATGCTTGCCAGCGTTGCCTCGAGCATGGACACGTCGATGAAAGTTGCGCTGCGTTTTTCGCCTGGGGCCAGCGCCGCGGCAACGGCGAAGGCCGCCGTCATGCCGCCGATAGTGTCGGCCACGGGATAACCGACGCGGCAAGGTGCAGTCTGCCGGTGCCCGGTGATGCTCATAACACCAGACATGCCCTGAATGATTTGATCGTACGCTGGCAGGTCGTTCAAAGGGCCGTCCTGTCCGAAGCCGGAAATGGCGCAATAGACCAGCTTCGGATTAATATTTTTTAGTTTCTCGAATCCCAGATCCAACCGATCCATGACCCCGGGCCGGAAATTCTCGACGACCACGTCGGCAGTCTCGACCATTTGCCTGAATATCGCCTTGCCCTTGACGCTTTTCAGGTTGAGGGTCATGGATCGTTTGCCTGAATTTTGCGCCAGGAAGGACACGCCCATAAGCTTGCTGTTCAGTTCCGTGTCCGCCCCCAACTGACGCGCCAGGTCGCCGCTGCCGGGGACTTCAATCTTGACGACGTCCGCACCGAAATGAGCCAACTGGTGGCAACAAAACGGCCCGGCCAGTACGTTGGTCAGGTCGAGCACGCGGATGCCTTTCAGGGGAGCCGTCGTAGCGGGCTTCCGGACGTCAGATTGAAGCGGCATGTACCACCTTATAACCAGTGAAAAACTCCCGGCAGTAAGTGCTTTTCTCCGGCGGACCGAAAGACGAGCCTTTCTTGCCGGTAAAAGGCGCATGGAAATCCATTCCCGCAGTTGGCAAATTGATCTGTGCCATGCCGGCTTCGATGTTCTCTATAAAGTGATTTTGCAGCTTCGTGTCTTGCGTGATGATGCCGGCTGACAAGCCGTAATCGGTGTCATTGGCATTCTGCAGCGCTTCGTCGTAATCCGCAACCGAGATTACGGCGGCAATCGGCCCGAAGATCTCCTCCCGGTTTATCTGCATCTGGTTACTTGAATTCACAAGAAGAGCCGGGGACAAATAATATCCAGGAGCACTCAAAGAGAGACGTTCACCACCAATCGTAATTTCAGCACCTTCCGTGGCGCCTGTTCGCAGATAGAATTCATCGATTTCAAGCTGCTGCTCACTGACAACCGGTCCAAGATTGGACTGCGGCGCGCGTGCGTCACCGACGACCAGCGCTCTTGTCCTTTCAATCATTGCCTCGACGAAGGCATCATGTATTCCTTTGGTCACGATGATGCGTGAAGACGCCGTGCAACGCTGTCCGGTAGAGTAAAAAGATCCATTGATGGCACAATCGACGGCTTTGTCCAGGATAGCGTCATCCAACACAATCAGTGGATTCTTGCCGCCCATTTCCAGTTGTAATCTGCCACCTCTTTCAAAAACTTTGGCGCCGATACTTTTCCCAATTATTGTTGAGCCGGTGAACGTAATGCCCGCGACGTCCTTGCAATTCACAAGCGCGTCACCAGCTTCCTGACCTGAGCCCATCACAAGATTGAAGACGCCCTCGGGCAACCCGGCCCTGCTGATGATTTCGGACAGCAGCCAGGCGGACCCCGGCACGAGTTCGGCGGGTTTAAACACCACAGTATTTCCGTAGGCCAACGCCGGCGCGATCTTCCAGGCAGGAATTGCGAGCGGAAAATTCCACGGTGTAATCGCACCAACAACGCCGATGGGCTGCCTGCGTACATGAAGATCGACACCGTCACGAATAGACGTGTAGCCATCCTTGTCCGAGCGATAGACCTCGCCCGCAAAGAATTTGAAAAGGTGGCCGGCCCTGTGCGCTTCGCCACACGCTTCGGCAAGCGTTTTTCCTTCCTCCCTCGCCAGCATATCGCCGAGCTCGTCCTTGCGGGCGATGATTTCCGAGCCAATGGCATCAAGGGCTTCGAAGCGCGTCAATGGAGAAGTTCTGGACCAGGCCTTGAACGCCTGCTTCGCCGCCGCGATTGCGTCAAGCGTATCCGTGCGACTGGCTTTGGCGTACCGACCAATACTGTCCCGAGTATCCGATGGGTTGATGTTCTCTGTGCTGGACGCAGCTTCGCGCCATTCTCCGGCAATAAAATTCTTTTTCATCGATACGACTTCCTGGGCTTCATTGCTTTACATTGTATTGTGACGCGACCTTGCCAAGAATCACGAAAGCCTCATCGACATGTGACTCATTAATTATTAGGGGAGGTAAGAAACGCAGAACGTTGTCGCCTGCGACATGGCAAAGCAGACCTTCCTCCAGGGCCGCGGCAACCAGTTCTGCATTGGGAACCCGGCACTTGAAGCCGAACAGAAGACCGCGACCCCTGACTTCTTCGAAAAGATCCGGAAATTCGGACACCATGGATTGACCGCGGGCAAACATGTGCGCCGACACACGCTCAACAGCTGCAAGAAAACCTGGCGCAAACATGACATCAAAAACTGCGTTTCCCGCCGCTATTGCCAGGGAGTTGCCGCTGAAAGTAGAGCCATGGGTTCCCGGCTGCATGTGTTGTGCAACGCGATCGGTAACAGCGACTGCACCGATGGGCACACCACCGCCGAGACCCTTCGCCAATGTCATGATGTCGGGCTTGACCCCAGTCCATTCGTAGGCAAAGAGTTTCCCGCTACGGCCAATACCGGTTTGTACTTCATCAACCATCAGGAGCAAATCGTGGCTATCACAAAGATCGCGAATTCCGCTAAACAATTCATTGGAGACAACATGCAACCCTCCCTCGGCCAGTATGGGTTCCAGAAGTATCGCCGCCGTTGTCTTGCCAATTGCAGCCTCGATTGCGCCAAGACTCAACTCAACCTGGTCAAATCCATCGAGGTTGGGGGCGAAACCCTCCATGTACTTCGGATTTCCGGTTGCGGCCAAAGCCCCTATGGTACGTCCATGGAACGCGTGCTCCATTGTGATTATCCGGTTTTTATGGACGTTTCCTTCGCAGAAGTGGGTTCTTCTGGCCATTTTTATGGCACCCTCAATTGCCTCTGCACCCGAGTTACAAAAAAAAATCGCATTCGCAAAACTGCTGGTACACAGACGCTCGGCAAGACTTTCCTGTTCCGGCACTCGATACATGTTGCCGACCAGCAGATATTTCTCAACCTGCGACTTGATGGCGCCCACCAGTTGCGGGTGGCAATGTCCGAGACTATTGACGGCTATCCCCGACACGAAATCCAGATAACGCCGACCATCCGCTCCGAACAGGTACGGACCCCTGCCATACTGGAAGGCAATGTTGTTGCGCTTGTGCAGTGGCAAGAGATTAGGCGGGAATATCTTGTTCATTTCTGTCCCTCATCATTCCCTGCCCATGCTGCTGATCGTCTGCGGGCGACTGAGTTGGTCAGTACACACAGCAATTCCCACATCAGGGTGATTCCAGTCAATGTAGTCAAGCCGCTGGGATCCAGGTCCGGAGCCACTTCAACCAGGTCGCATCCCACGATGTCCAGCGGCTCCAACGCCCGGATCATGATCTGTGCCTGAAGCGTATCGAAGCCCCCGATTTCCGGAGTTCCGGTACCGGGTGCGTAGACCGGATCCAGGCCATCTATATCGAAGCTGACGTAGACCGGCCCTTCTCCTATTTTCGACAACGCTAGCTGACCGATAGCATCTGCACCGGCACGGTAAACTTCCTCCGTGGTTACAATTTGAATTCCCTGGTCTTTGGACCACTGAAAGCTGTCATTGCCGTAGAACCCGCCACGTATGCCGATCTGGATCATTCTTTGTGGATCGACTAAACCCTCCTCGATCGCCCGTCGAAATAATGTTCCGTGCGCATATTTCTTGCCGAACTGAGTATCCGTGGTGTCCATATGCGCGTCGAAGTGAACCAGTCCAACCGGCCCCTTTTGCGCCAGGGACCGCAGTATCGGCAGGGTAATAAGGTGATCACCGCCTGCTGCCAATGTCGCAATGCCGCGTTCGTGAATGGGACGAAAGTAAGTTTCAACAGATCGAAGTGTTTCGTCGATATCGAAAGGATTGACGGGTGTGTCACCTAAATCAGCGCAATTTGCCAATAAAAAGGGGGCCATTCCGGAATCATGGTTGACTTGGCGCATCATGCTAGAAGTCAGACGAAGTTCCCGTGGTCCCATGCGTGCGCCAGGGCGATTGGATGTCCCGCCATCCCAGGGTACGCCGACAATGCCAACTTCAACATCATCGGATTTTTCAATGCCCAGATAGGGAAGACGCATGAATGTCGAAAGGCCAGAAAAACGCGGTGTAACTCGTCCCGAAAGCGGCGCAAACAATTCATTATTTTTTGGTGGTGTTTTTTGCATAAAAACCTCTTACGAAATGACTAGATTTCGGTGTGAATTTCGCTTGTGAATTTTGCTAAGGAAACAAAAACCATGCTGCCATCAGGAAAATCGGAAATGTAATCACAGTGCGCAGACAGAAAATGACGAACAGTGTCCAAAGATTCAATGAGAGAGATGACCGCAATAGCAGAATTCCTATCTGACCCATGAAAATCAGCTGGCACAGTGACAGTCCTGCCAAAACGAAACGGGTAGTTGCACTTTCGATGCTTCCCGCTACTAGTGCAGGCATGAATTGGTCAAGAAAACCTATCAGGAATCCCGGTGCAGCAGCCTTTGCCTCGGGCAGTCCAATCAAATCTAAAAGTAGCGCAATCGGATATGCCAGGACATCAAACACCGGCGTGTGGAAAACTAGCATAGCCGCAACAGTTGCAATTGCCAGACATGGTGTTAACACGCCAAAGACAACATCCAACGCTGAATGCCAGGCCTTCAAGAATAATGTCCTTGCACTTGGGACATTCCTCGCGCGCTCCATTGCTTGCAATACGCTCCACTTGAATACTGAATGGTCATTGCCAGATACATTTTTGAGGACCTGTTTACCCGTGGGTCCATAGAACGAATCAGGCAGAACACTGACAGGAGGTATCCGCACAATGATCATGGCGCAAATAAGACAGGCCAGCACCACCGTCGCGTACCATGGAAAGAAAACATGATCGAGTCCTGACACATTCGCGATTACGAGGCTAAAGGGAAGAGATACCACTGAGAAATTCGTCGCAACAGCGACCGCTTCTCTCCTCGAGTACATGCCCGTCTCATATTGGTTAATTGTGATTAATATGCCGAGAATGGAGGAACCGACGAATGAAGCTATGGCGTCAACGGCAGATCGTCCTGGCACCCTGAAAAGTATCTCGAAAGGCTTACGCAGCATGCTTCCGGCAAACTCCATCAGTCCGAAGTCTGTCAGGAAGGGCATCAAGAAACTTGCGACTGACATGACTACCAGTACTGGAATTCCGATTTCGACAAAAACAGCATGTCCAGTCGACTCTCCTGAAATAATTTCGGGGCCCCAGCCGAAGAACACCATCAAGCCTACGATGCCACCTACAAAACGCAGCAGGAACCATTGCAGATTGGTATTGCAAATTGCATGGAGCGCGGGTCGGGTCTGGCTCCAGTCCGGCTTAAACAGCAAGAAATAGGCTCCACCCAAGGTTGAGATCGTTGTGACTGCTACGACCGCTTCCAGCAGAACGTTGCTGAGATTTTCCCGGAGCAGTTTTGTGATAGCACCAATCAGGATGGTCTGATTACCATCAATCTCGACTGGAACTAGGAACAGGGCGATGCCCACGAGAGAGAAGCCCAAGGATTTGAAAAAAAGCCTGTAGCTAAACTGTTCCGCATGCTCCACGGCTGGTCCGAGTCCCATCATCGTCACGCGCTCGTTTCGAATAGAAGTGATTCAGAATAGGATCGTTTATTCTGTGCCGCAAATCATATTATCCAGCTACCGTGTTCAAGTTTCTCGACCCAAGCAAGCAATACTGCTGGTGATGGAAGTATCAATGATTCCCGCAGTCCGGCGCCCGTATCAGCAGGGACCTCTGCTTCGCAGCTGTTCGAATTTCAGGCTTGTTGCCTGAATATCCGCTTGCAGGCGATCGAGCAACAGGCCGATGGTCCTATGACGCGAATTAGCGGAAAAGTAAAACTGTAATTTCATGGGAGAGGTGTAAACCCGGTTAAACGGTGCGACAAGTTCCCCTGATTCCAGTGCGCCGGTGATGCTCAATACCTCACCGAGGGCAAATCCACGACCCTGGAGCGCGTTGTGGTAGGTGCCCAGTGAATTGTCAAACTGGACTCCTTGTTCCAGCGGTGGCCGGTTCACGCCAACCATCTTGCTCCACGCGAACCATTCCTGGCGAGTGAATTTCGAAACCAGAATTTGATGGTCAAAGATTCGGGCCGGCTCGGGCAGAGGACCTACCTTTGCCAAGAACGACGGAGAGCAGATTGGGAGGTACTGTTCTTGGCATAGATCAACCACTTCACTCTTGGTCCAAATTTGCGATGCCGACATTCCCAGGGAGGTGATGGCAATATCGACTGTGGATTCAGTCAACGTGTGAAAATCCGTTGTGAGGCTCAGATCTACTGCGAACCCCGTATCCGACTCCTTCATGCGTTCGAGAAAACTCATGAACCAGACTGATCCGAGTGTCGGCGTGACTGCCACCCGCAGGCAGGCAGATTTGTGACTGGCGCCAACCAAACCTGCCGCTTCCGAAATTGTCGTCAGTGCCGACGAAATCTCCTGGCTATACGCGAACGCAGCATCTTCCAGGCGAACGCCGTTCGGCGTCCTCTCGAACAAGCTCACGCCGAGATATGCCTCGAGTTGTCCGATGTAGCGGCTGACAGACCCGACTGATATGTGTAACTCTTCCGCTGCCCGTCGAAAACTCCGGTGTCTCGCCGCAGCTTCGAATGAAGCCAGCGCTTTCAATGGCGGCAGGGAGATCGACATTCCATTGAACCTTCAAGAAAGTTGAACACTCAGGCAAGATAATATGGTTTGCCGCACCGGGTCAATCTACCTGATCAGTCGTCTGCGCTAGGTGTTCTCTCTCTTGTTCGGAGTTTGCCGTTCAGTAACTCCCGTCCGTCGTCAAACAAATGGAACAGACGTAGCGTTTATCGAATGGAAAGAACGCTGGGTGTTGAATCGTTTGATCAATAGTGAGTGCTTTGCCCTGATTGATCAGAATCCCCTCGAGTAACAACTCGGCCAACTCTCCCTGAGCAGTAATTGATTGCAGACTACCGATGTAATTACCTCTTTTTTCGGAATCATTTAGCACTCCCCATTGAACCATCGAACGCACGATCCGTTGTGCCGCCAGGCGCAATAAAGACTCGTCATGCGCTGTATGTTTGATAGCCCCAACTATGTACTTTCCCCGCACTGTCTCGCGATACGTAATTGTACTGACAGCGTTGTCATTTCCGGGGCGACGCTTCGACCTTGGAACACTATGAAACAGCGCTGGAAGATCGAATTCCGTTCCATCAGAAGCTGATCTGCGGCCTTGGCGGCCTGTTTACGCTTATGCCGTCAATGATTGCCGACGTCGTCGATATGGACGAACTCGAAACGCGTGACCGCCGAGGAGGTCAGAATTCAGCTCGAACGACGCCGATTAGATATTCATTGTTTAGCGAGAAGGGCTGATCATCATCACGTTGCCAGGTTTCCGGGTGTTCATCGTCATGAATTTCACCATTCTCATCCCGATAGCGCACGGCGACGGTGTAGCCGCCGCTGGAAGCGCCACAGTCCTCGTTCTCGATCGTACCCGTGACATTGGCCATCGTATTGCGTTGCGTGTATTCGATTGAGATACGGGCTTGACGCGTATTAAGATAAATAAACGCAGTTTGGTTTCTTTTTCGCCCCGATCTATCCGGACTCTTCTTTAAGAGTTTGTTCGTCCCTCTTACCATAAACATATCGAAAAAATTAAAACCACAGCCGACATCGTACTAAGCAACAAGCTGTCCGCTGATCAGTTGATCATCGACGCAAAACCCATCAAAGATTTACTAACTAAGATTACTCATCTTTAACACCAATCCCCATAATTTTTGATCTCTTTTGAATATAAATAATAACCATACCTATGTAACCGACTATCATCAGTCTGCCAGTATTATCGATATCTGAAAAGGCAAGGTTCGCTTGAACAAGTAATATCAGAATGCCAATCACACTTATCGTTTTTACCATTTTCTCAGACATTCGGATGCGCGCATTTGCAAATATTTCAGGTAATTTCCTAGCAAGATAAAATGCGGCAAGTAATGGGAATATATCGTAAATAAACACAAGCCCACTACCCAGCATAATTATATATCGCATATCTTTACCGGCGAGTATCGGTATTGATGCAACGATCAGAATAATAGTGAGCATAATATGTGGCGTATTGAATCTTTTGTTAACAACAGCCAACCTTTTGGGCAGCCAACCGTCTTCACACGCAATAATCACTGATTTTGTCGCCCAGGAAAATGTCGAATTAATACTGGTTGCGAATGCGAAAAGTGCCGCGCTAACTATAAAAGCAGCATAGAGAGACGGCGGTAATATTACTCTTGCGACTTCAGCTAATGTCTTTCCTGCTGTTTGTTCAATTGGCAATATACCAACTGCGACAATCGACACGGTCGCTATGAAAAAGGCCGCAAGAAGCGTGCTGTAAATAATCGCGCGGGGAAGATCATGATGTGGGTTCTTCATTTCACCACCAAGCTCGGAGACGTAATAAGCACCCCCGGTGGCAAAAGACATTAGAACACAAGCCATTCCAAAACCGTACCAACCGTCGGGAAACAGTTTTTCCTGATCAGTAAAGTTGGTGTAATCCACCTCTAAAATTCCAAAGAAAATGAGCGCGGATAACCCACAAAGAAGAAATGCAATCATCACTTTCTGAATTGCAGCAGCCTGTCGAATTCCCAACAGATTAACAATATAAAAAGTAAGCAAAACACCGAGTGCAACATATTTCGCGTTTAAATCCGGCAATAATGCGATTGCATATTCAGCAAAACCTAATGCGAATAAGGCAATAAGAAAGTAAGTGACAATCAAAAGCGCGAGAAAGAAAAAGCCAACCTTTGGCCCTAAGACACGTTTGCAATAGACATAAAGTCCGCCAGTCGCGGGCATTGCCGAGCCCATGAAAACTACGGGCAGTTGTTTGATGATAGAAAATATTGCCGACAGAACAATGGCAAAGGGTACAGCATAGGCGGTAAAACCGATCCCGATCCCGATAAGCACCAAAACTCCCGAGCCGATTACCTGACCAAGTGCAATGGCAAAAACATCCCAAAAACCAAGGCTCTTTTTTAGTTGCATAAAATTTTACTTTCTACAAAAGGGCAAGCGCCGCATCAAAATCAGCGATCAAATCTTCTACGTCTTCAAGCCCTGTAGACACTCTGATCATTCCGTCCCGGATTCCCATTTCAAGTCGCTGCTCAATTGGAATATCAAGAAATGCCATCAATGCCGGAATTTGCGTGGTTGTTCTGACCCCGCCAAGACTGGCGGAAAAGCAGCTAAGCTCAAGATTATCAAGCACCTTAAGCGCTTCATTACCGTCTTCAACTTCAAAAGTGAGCATACCTCCAAACTTGGGCATCTGTCCTTTGGCAATATGATGTTGAGGATGACTTTCAAGGCCTGGGTACCATACCTGCTTCACTGAGGGATGGTTTTCAAAATAAGCAGCAAGGGTAGCCGCAGAGCGACAGGCTCTTTCCAGCCTAACACTTAGAGTTTGAATACCGCGCCCCAGTATCCACGCATTAAACGGCGCAAGCGGTGCACCCAGTTTTACCATAGTATTCCAGCGAATTTGCTCGAGAAAATCATCCGGGAGCAATTCCGATTTCATGCATATTGCCCCGCCAATCACATCACTATGGCCACCGATAAATTTTGTTGCGCTTTCCACCACAATATCCACGCCAAAATCCAGCGGTCTCATTACATAAGGAGAGGCAAATGTATTATCACACACAACAACAATTCCCCGGTCATGTGCGATCTTCACAATAGGCGCGATAGGCGCCACTTTCATGGACGGGTTGGCGATGGTTTCAAAATAAATCACTTTGGTATTAGGACGGATTGCAGCCTCGATCGCCGCCATATCCGCCGTATCAACAAAGGTGGTTTCGATATTATAATCTGTTAATCGGTGATCAAGCATCTCATGAGTTGAGCTATATGTGGTCCAGTCGCAGACGATGTGATCACCACTTTTGAGAAGGCCAAGAAGCGTTACTGAGATTGCCGCCATACCGGATGCCGTAGCAAGACAGGCATCCGCTCCTTCAATAACCATCATTTGATCTTCAAACTGATATTCGCTGGGATTACCGCATCGACCATAAATATTTACGTCCTTGCGTTCACCGTCAAGAATACGCTGAAATATATCGCTATCATATTGAAAACTGGAGGCCATCACGATCGGCGGCGTTACAGCTTTGGTCGCTTCATCCGGCGGAATATAGGCTGTTTTACTATCGAAGCGAAGATTGTTACGTTTTTCTTTTTTCATTGATGGCCCCAGTTTACTGCAAATTTATATCCCACTTGATCTTGAATCCAAAAGACAACCAATTGCAAGAGAAGCCATGGCAGAAATCATTGTAATGTCGTAACTGCTAAAAATATCATAGCCAAAATCCATAATCGGCGTATAAGACAAATAAGCGCTGTTTTGCATCAAGCGCGGAAGTATTCGAACGCAGTTTGGTTCCTTTTTTGCCCCGATCTATCCGGACTCTTCTTTAATTGACAGTGCACTGCCCTGTACCCAGGGCACCTTCTCGATCGCTCCGCGATCTCACCTTGAAGTTACGCGTTTAAATCGAGTGTCGATTTCTCCTGCAGACTTGGCAAGTTTCCACGTCAATGTTGAACACTTGTTTCAATCTCTGAGCCCAGGACATCGCCACATGACATTGCGCGGGTGTTTTCTCCTCGTGATCAGCGGCAACCTTCCAGTTCGCCTTACCCCGCCTGGCCGGGGTCACCCGCACTCGGTGTTTGCTGTCGGTGCAAAAACACCATGGTATCGGGCCAGGTTGACTCTGGGTTTTGGTACCAGGGCGGCCAGTTTGGCAAAAGGTGAATGAATGGATTGCCAAATATCAGAAAATAGTTGACGTTGATCCTAGGCTAGGCATTGAGTGCGCCACAGAACCACACCAAACTGGCGCTATTTAGGGTCATTCCGGTACGACTTTCGGTACGACCACTATCCCCACAGATATACATGGTTACTGCCCACCGGTTGTTAACCCATTGATTCCCCGCAGTATGGGCGGGGTTGCCCACGGGTTACATAGCCTCAGGTGCTGGTCTACGTAAGTAGGTGGAGGTTCAAGTCCTCTGCTTGGGTTACGATTCACTGGTGAGCACGAAGACACCCACTACTAAGCGCAGCCTCCTGGGAAGCGTACGCAGGCAATCGTACCTGACTACAAACTCCGAAGATGAATCACCCGTCGGGGACCAACGTTGACTCGTCCGAAAACAAAGAAAGCGCCATTCAGCACTAGGATCATGCCGGCAGTGCTCCGACGACTAAAAAAAGTCGGAATTCATTTTGATCCCTTTTTCACGGTTCGCGAGGGCGATAGCCGCACAGAGTTAAGTGACAGCGATGAATTCAGGTTCGATTTCATCGCTGAAAATAAGTTTGATTCAATGGTCACGTTCGAAAGAACCGTAGATCGTTCAACACTTCGCTCGTGGCTTGATTCGGGAAAACGATGTTTTGCCGTATGGGACAACGACAAGCTGATCGCAACAATGTGGTGTGATTTCGATGAATTCAACTTCGCCCCGAATTATCGACAGCTCGCCACAGACGAAGTCTACTTGTATGCCGCTTATTCGGATCCGCGCTATCGCGGCCGGAATGTCGCGCCAAACATGCGGCGGCGCTACTACACCGCCTTGCGCGAATTAGGGTGTAGTCGATTTTACAGTTACATCCAGTTCTATAATGTCGCGGCACGCCGCTTCAAAGAGAAACTGGGCCCACGAAATGAACAGCTATGGCTTTACTATTGTTTGTTCGGGCGCTGGTCAAACACAGTCACATTGCGTACCTACGAATGAGTCGAATCCAATTGACGCGCGTGAGCCGATGAGCAAGACAACTTGGTTGCGGAACCCCGCGGCGGTGTTCACGGGAACTGGCAGCGATGCAAACGGCGGCATTCTGATCAACAATGGCATCATTGTCGAAACAGTGTCTAGTGGGCACACGCCTGCTCACGAATGGGATGAAAGCGTCGACCTGTCTAACGCTGTCGTTCTTCCGGGACTAATCAATACACACCACCACTTCTATCAAACGCTAACTCGATGTGTCCCTCAAGCGCTTAATAAACCCCTGTTTCCGTGGCTCAAGACGCTTTACCAAATTTGGCAATTTCTGGATGCAGAAATGCTAGCCGCAGCAACCGAGCTGGCAGGCCTGGAGCTAATGTTGTCTGGCGCAACGACTATTGCTGACCACCATTATGTGTTTCCAAAGGGGCTGGAAAACGCAATAGATGTCCAGGTTGAGGCAATTGGAAAATTGGGTTGCCGCGCTGTCTTAACACGAGGTTCGATGAGCTTGGGTGAAGATAGTGGGGGCCTGCCTCCCAATGCGGTGATACAGGCAGAGGACGTCATACTGGCTGACAGCGAAAGAGTGATCGACGAATTCCATGAAGATCAGTCTGGCGCAAAAATTCAAATCGCATTAGCGCCTTGCTCACCGTTTTCTGTCACCCGTGCGTTAATGACGGCCACGGCCGAACTTGCCGAAAGAAAAAACGTTCTCTTGCACACGCATTTGGCAGAAACCAAAGACGAAAACGCTTTTTGCCAACGTCAATTCGGGCTGCGCCCATTGGAGTATCTTGAACAGTGTGGCTGGCTGACTAATCGAACCTGGCTTGCGCACGGAATTCACTTTGATAGTGACGAAATATCGACGCTCGGCGCTGCAGATATTGGCATCGCACATTGCCCAACGTCGAATATGCTCCTTGGATCCGGCATTTGCCCATCGATGGACCTGATCGATGCCGGGTGCCGTTTTGGACTTGCTGTCGACGGATCCGCATCGAATGACGGCTCGAACATGATTCAGGAGGTTCGCCATTCCCTACTGCAACAACGATTGCGCTACGCGCCTCAGCAAATTACCGCCGAAACCGTACTGGGGTGGGCGTGCAAGGGGTCTGCATCATTGTTGCGTCGTGATGATATCGGCGAAATTTCAGCCGGCAAGCAAGCGGACCTCGCTATATTCAATCTCGACGAACTACGCTTCTCCGGTGCGGGTGACCCGATCGCCGCACTCGTCACCTGCGGCGCACATGCTGTTGATCGTCTAATGGTCGGTGGCGAATGGCTAATTGAAAGCGCCGAGCATCGCGACTTTATTGCGCGAGATATCATTCAAAAACACTCTCAACTTGCCAAAAAACTTCAGAGTAGCTGATCTCTTCTACATCACCTGTCCGGACGCGGATCGTTTTTGATACTGACCCATTCCTGCATGTCCCAACCACTCGTCTCCATCGACAATCAGGTTTCCCCGCAAGAACACTTTTTTGACTTTTCCGGTCACTTTTCGTCCCTCAAAAAGTGAGTAGTCAACATTTGAGTGGTGTGAAGCCGCACTCAATGTATGTGTTTCATTTGCGTCAAACAAAACCAGATCTGCATCGCTGCCAACAGCAATCGTCCCCTTCCTTGGAAACAAACCAAACATCTTAGCGGGCGCTGTCGCCATGACTTGAACAAAGCGATTCAAATTAATCCTGCCGTCGTTAACGCCGCCATCAAAAAGCAACGGCAATCGAAATTCTACGCCCGGCGCCCCATTTGGAATTTGTGAGAAATCATCAATTCCTAGCTGTTTGGATTTGAGTATGCCGTGGGCCTTTTCATTGAAACAAAACGGACAATGATCAGTCGACACAACTTGCAGATCATCAAACTTTAGACCGCGCCAAAGTGCTTCCTGACAATCATGATCGCGAAGTGGCGGCGTCATAACGTACTTCGCACTATCGAATCCGGGCCGCTCGTATTCGGAACTATCTAAAAACAAATAATGCGGACATGTTTCGGCAAACGCGGCGATGCCGCGGTCACGTGCTTCGACCACTGCGTCCAAGGCTTCTTTGGCGGAAAGGTGAACGATATAGACCGGCACTTCAGCGAGTTCTGCGATACGAATGACTCGATGCGTCGCCTCGCCTTCCATGAGTTGCGGTCTGGTCATCTGATGATACTTGGGCGAAGTATTGCCTGCCGCGAGTGCTTCTTCGATCAGTGCCTGAATAATGACGCCGTTCTCCGCGTGCAAGTTGACCATTCCACCGTGATCACCCACTTTCCTCATCGTCTTATAGATATCCGCGTCATCCACCATGAGGACATCCGGATATGCCATATAAAGCTTAAAACTGGACACACCCTCCTTATTGACCATGTCCGGCAATTCAGAGAGCGACGCATCGTTTACATCGGTAAGAATCGAATGAAAGCCGTAGTCGACACAGCACTGCGGTTCAGCTGAAGCCAGACGTCGTTCCAACGCCGCTTTGGGCGAATCGCCCTTAAATTGCTGGGCAAAATCGAGAATCGTTGTCGTCCCACCAAATGCGGCCGATCGGGTACCCGACTCAAAAGTGTCGCAAGTCTCAACCCCATTACCCATTGGCGTTTCCATATGGACGTGGGCATCAATTCCGCCGGGCATCACCAGGAGACCATTCACGTCATAGACTTTCGCGTCGTCCGCCGTCAACTCACGGCCGAGAGCTTCTATCTTGCCGTTCTCAATGAGTATGTCTCCGACGTAGTCATCGACTGCGGTTACGATGCGACCGCCTTTAATTAGTACTCGACTCACGCAGATTCTCCCAGTTAGACCGATCCGAATTCGATTATTCTCGATCTCGAATACGTCGTGACAATGCACCGGACCGGTTAGCGAACTTTACTGGTAGTACACGACAATAGGCAACAGAAACCCATCGCACCATCAAATTGAGGCGCAATACGGGTAGACCAGGACTAGTGACGATGTTTAGGTTGCATAGAAACCTATGACAGTGCGGATTTGGAAGACAATTTCATCAGCTTGAAATTCCAATTTCCGTACGGCAAAGCGACGCCTCCCCTCCTTGACTTCGACGGCGACGGAGCTGCCGACTACAACGAATCCATATCGGTAAAATGGGGCAGCAACGGTGCCTGAGTACTTGATCGGAGAAGGTGTCAGCGCTGATCGTATGACGACACGCGGTTACGGCGAGGCTAACCCAATTTCGGACAACGGATCAGCCGCTGGTAAAGCCGATAACAGACGCGTCGTATTGCGCATTACAGCTAGATAGACTACTTGGGCAATGGACGGGAAACCGCCCCAGTTTTTTATTCTTAAACGTTGGAACAGCTTCCAGCCGCGATTGCGACGATTGAACTATGTGATATTGACCGGAACCACATCGCGGCTGGAAACCACTCCTACGGACACGTCAAAAAATTCAACGCGACCGACGAGTCAACGAAATTGATTGCATCAATTTGTGTCCGAAGGGCCCAACTTTAGTAAGTACAATTAATCGCCCTGCCTTGAGAGCTTGCGTTGAAAACGTTGCATGCCTGCTATCCAACGATCATTGTCATTCGCTTTTCGCTGGACGTAGGTCGCGACTTGGGGATGCGGCAAAATCAGAAAACGCTTTTTCTCGATACCTTCAACAATTCGATCTGCAACATCCTCCGGGCGGAGAATGCCATCAACATCGTTCCCCCCGAATCCACCCTCGAGCGAATCTGAATCGTCTGCAATTCCGATCATTCGGGTTGCGACTGCCTGCGGGCAAACGACGGAAACATGTATGCCTTGTTCTCCATGCGTTATCGCCAACGACTCGGCGAACGCAACTGCAGCATGTTTAGTTGCTGAATAGGCGGCATCCCCGATTTGACTCAACAGACCCGCCGCCGATGCGACGTTGACCAGGTAACCGCCGTCTCTCGCAACCATCAATGGAATTAATGTCCGCGCTGCATAGACATGCGCCATGACATTAACGCGCCAACAGGCCGCCCATCGGTCTTCCGCATTTCCGATACCACCACGTTTTGAGCCAGCCATCGAATCAGCATCACCAAATCCGACGCCAGCATTAGAAACGAAAAGATCAATCGGGCCGACGTTCTCTTCAACGGACAAAATAAATTTCGCAAAGCCATTCTCATCACCAACATCAACACCGTAACCGCGACCACCGATTTCTCCGGCAACCGCGACAGCGGCATCTTCCTCGATATCCGCCACAACCACATCGCAGCCGTCACGGCTTAAGCGTCGGCATATCGCCCGACCAATGCCATGACCGCCGCCAGTGACGACGGCCAGCTTGATATTATCGGCAATAGGCACTATTTGCTGATCCGTAGTAATTCGGCGGTGCCCTGTGGACCATCCGACTCTTCGTTCGTCAACACACAAAGCGCACCGTCGGCCCCCTGCCGCAATTCACGAGTTCGATGTCCACGATCCACTAACAGTTTTTCTTCGGCCACAACCCGATACCCATCCATTTCCAATCGCGTAATATGCTGGCCGGACAAAGAGGTGACGAAAGTATTGTCGCGCCATTCTGGGAACATATCGGCCGAATAAATCATCAGTCCAGACGGTGCAATGGATGGGCGCCAGAAATACCGTGGCTGGATTAACCCCTCAGCACGAGCTTCACCCTCGCCAACAGGTTCACCCGTGTAGTTCGTTCCGTAGGAGATTAATGGCCAACCGTAGTTGGCTCCGGGCACGATGCGATTCAATTCATCGCCCCCGCGAGGCCCGTGTTCTGTCATCCACAATTCTCCGGTTTCAGGATGCACGGCGATTCCCGAAACATCTCGATGTCCCATCGAGAAAATTGCGCTAGGCGTATCGGCGTCGCCGAAAACGGGGTTGTCCTGCGGTATAGATCCGTCGGCGTTAATACGCAGCAGTTTCCCGGTATGCGTCGATAGGTCCTGACCATCGCCTGACGCAGATACGCCTGACAAGAACAGCGTCCCATCCGGCGCGAAATGCATTTCCTGTTGGCCGTCCGAATCAACAATTACAACAACATCTTTAAGACGCAACCCTTTGGCATCAAGAGTCGCACTTGCGACGCGAGGAATATTCGGTGACTCTGGATCGCCACTTGGCGCCGTATACGAAAAATACACCCGGTTATTCTTTTCAAAGTCAGGATCAAGTGCGAGGTCAAACAGTCCTACCCAACCCTCGTGTGAAATTTCAGGCAAACCCTGCAGCTGCTCCGATGCAATTCCTTCGCTGTCGATAATTCTCATGCTGCCGACATATTCGTTAATCAGGATCGAGCCATCGGGAAGAAATGCCAGCGCCCATAGCGTGCTGAGGCCTGTTGTCAATGTATCGACACGATAAATTGATTTGTTCGCAACCGGAGCACGCGTCTGTCCTGCAAATGCAGGCATCGCAGGAATACGATCCAGCTTAAGCGTGGGCAACGCTTCTGGTTCCTGCGTATTGGCTGTAATCGACCAACATGTCGCCAAAAGTAACCATGCACTTACTTTAAACGCGTTCATTGCAGGACCTCTACAAATGGGTGAACCCGCAGTATATCGGATTGAACCTATTCCAGAACCATCCAGCCGAACCTCGGTTACAATGCTCGTTCAAGGAACAACAATAATGAACGTTGGGAGCGCCAAATATGAAAAAACTACTGAGTCTTGAAAACTCCCTGGAAGCGATTGCTGCATTGATTACGGCTGGTGCGGCACTCGGCGTACTGCAAACCTTCGTCATCGGTAAGCACTTCGTCATCCCAACGATGGTTTTGCTATTGGCTGTGCTGTTTGGCAATCTGGTTCGATCAGGGTTACGAGGCCAGCCGTGGGCCAAACATATTTTGTTCTGGATGTTCTTCCTAGTCGCCGCCCATACGTTTTTTGCATTGTTTTGGGCAGCGCCCGCACGCCCCGGCCAATTTTTCGGGATGGCATTTTACCCGGTCTATGGCGGCGTCTGTGTCGTTACGAGCCTGCTCTGCTGGCAATACGCGAAACGAAACCGATTGTTCAGCTAACATTCCGGAAAACAGACTAGCGGTTCCTTTCTCCGCCAGTGGCAATTAACCTGCTCTGTATGCAATATCAAACACTTGTATTCGATCTTGATGGAACCATCAGCGACCCATTCGAGGGCATATCAAAAAGCATCAATTGCGCGCTCGATTCGCTGGGCTACGACACCGCGCCAGACGAAATGATCAGATCAATGATTGGACCGCCTTTAGACGATAGCTTCAAATTACTCATTGGCGAAAAAAATTCTGCCATCATCAGCGAGCTTGTCCACAAGTATCGAGAAAGGTATGCGGCGGTGGGCTTTAGTGAGAATGTTATCTACCCGGAGATCCCTGCGACAATCGCAGCGCTTGCCGAAAAGGGCTACCGGATGGGTGTTTGTACGTCAAAACGCGCTGATTACGCGCTAGCAATTGTCAAGATGTTTGAACTCGCACCACACTTTGATTTCATCGATGGTGGCGGCGACGGCGTCAACAAGACGCAGCAATTGGAGCGTCTTGTTTCACAAGGACTGGATGCAGGCTCATCGATTATGATCGGCGATCGACATTTCGACATTTTGGCCGCAAGAGCTAATGGTATTCGATCGGTTGGGGTAACCTGGGGATTCGCAGACGAGAACGAGTTTTCAGACGCAGCACCTGATTACATCGTTGATTCGCCCGCTGAACTACTAAGGTTATTTACATGAAAATATCACGCCTCATTTTGTCGCTTGCACTCTTTCTACCCGTGCTCCTTATGGCCGATGATCAGAAATATACGGTTGCTGGGCTTACCGAACCCGCGGAAATCATCGTCGACAAATGGGGTGTTCCACATATCTATGCCAACACCCACTACGACGCGTTTTTCGTACAAGGATTTAATGCTGCAAGAGATCGCCTATGGCAAATCGACACCTGGCGCCGACGTGGACTGGGCCAGTTATCGTCAGTTTTCGGTGCAGAATACTTGCAACAGGATCGTGCCACACGGCTGTTTTTGTATCGGGGTGATATGTATCGAGAATGGCTCGCCTACGGTTCTGATGCAAAAAAGATTGCGGAGTCTTTCACGGCAGGTGTAAATGCATACATAGACGTCATTGACGCCAATCCGGAATTGATGCCTCCGGAGTTTGATTTACTCAATTACAAACCTGCTCACTGGCAAGCAGCAGATGTCGTCAGAATTCGCGGTCACGGACTGTGGGGAAACGTCGGCAGCGAAGTGCAGCGCGCCCAAATCGTGTGCCAAGTGGACTTGGAAACCGCCACTTACTGGCAGTCATTAGAACCTGAATGGCAGACGCGTATCCCTAAGGGACTCGATCCGTGTGTGATTCCTGCCGATGTTCTGGACAACTACTATTTAGCGAAGGCACCCGTGCGATTTGACAGTCCTGCCATGGCCATGAATGACGCGAAGATAAATTCATCCGACCGCAGTTTAGGAAGTAATAATTGGGTCGTCGCGCCGGCCCGTACGTCAACTGGTCGGCCGATTCTCGCAGACGATCCACATCGCACACATGCCGTGCCTTCGCTACGTTACATCGCTCACTTAGTTGGCCCAGGGCTGGATGTTATCGGCGCCGGAGAACCTGCGCTCCCTGGCATATCCATTGGTCACAATGATCGAATAGCATTTGGACTAACTATTTTCCCGATTGATCAGGAGGATCTGTACGTCTATGAAAAAGTCGATGATGGATATCGATACCGCGAAGGCGCAAAAAACTTTCGCAGCATTGTCGAATCAATCTCAGTCCGTGATCAGGATGACTCCGATGTCGAATTGAAGTACACCGAGCATGGACCCGTCGTATTTGAAACGGACACACACGCGTTTGCCGTACGTGCCGCATGGTTGGAACCCGGCATGGCTCCGTACTTTGGTAGCGTCGAGTATATGCGCGCATCCAACTGGCGTGAATTCGTCGCTGCACTCAATCGTTGGGGCGCGCCATCTGAAAATCAGGTCTACGGTGACGTCGATGGCAACATCGGTTACAAGCCCGCGGGACTGTTCCCCAAGCGCGCCGGTTGGGATGGGCTCTTACCTGTTCCCGGCGATGGCACATATGAATGGCAGGGTTTTTTCGACATGGATGTACTGCCCGAAGAATTCAATCCGGAGCGGAATTTTGCTGGCACCGCTAATTCAATGAACTTACCGGATGACTATCCAATCGAAACCTATCCGATGGGCTTCGAATGGAGCGCGAGTTGGCGCTACGACCGATTGTGGGAAGTTTTGTCCTCCCAGAGCAAGCACACAATGGAGGATTCAGCTGCACTCCAACGTGACTACAAATCTCTCATGGCCATTCAGACGATTAAGTTGATTCCAAATGCTGCTGGCGGACCAGGAGCTGACCTGTTGAGGAAATGGGACGGAGTAATGCATCCTAACTCGAGCGCCGGTGCGTATTTCGCCATTTGGTATTACCGGCATCTTCGCCCGGCATTGGCGAAAGTACTGTTGCCGGATGAACCGGAACTTGTTGCCGATATGGACACCAACGGTGTCTTACGTTTGATGCAGGAAGAAAGGGCCCAATCGGCCGTTGCCGCATCGCTAGAGACTGCGTTCGATGAGACAACCAGATCGCTTGGTAGCGAGCCCGACAATTGGCGTTGGGGAGACATGCACAAAATTCGCTTTACACATCCGTTGCTGAGTTTCGCAGATAGCGATCTCGCCGATAACATGAAATACCCCGCATACCCGCGCGGCGGCGGCGGCTACACCACAAATAATACGGGTTTTAGCGCGAGCGATATGCTGGTCCGCGCCGGTGCATCGTATCGTCAGATCATTGATGTCGGCAACTGGGACGCGGCAACGATGACGAATGCCCCTGGTCAGTCTGGGGATCCACGCTCGCCATTTTATGACAATTTGTTGAAAGGTTGGGCAGAGGAAGAGGCATTTCCCCTGCTCTACAGCCGTGAGAGCATTTTGGAAAACGAATCGTTCAGAATTACGTTGGAACCGAAATAGCGGATACACAATCGTGAGAGATCTCGCCGAGCTACGTACAGCAGGACAGGATTTAACGCTTTCCTGCCAGGAGCGTTGTCTTGAACTATCTCATAGGCATCGTCGTCATAGCGTTGGCCATCGCTTACGTAATATTGCGCAAGCGAAAATCTGACAGCAATGTTCGACCTGATGAGAGTCAAGAACCAGCAGGTAAGCCCGACTCAACGTTTCACGCCGTGTCTTTGAAGTTTTCCACAAGTGCAGCCAAGCAGCAAAGGACATGGGCGGGTGACCATTTTTCTCTGGCGTAGCCCCTCGCATTCCGCTGCCCGGTTGTGATGCGAATGAATGTAGATGCAAGTTTGTACACCACAGCGATCGGCGTCCCCGTGAAGGTCGCCGCAGCCCATTTCGCCAAGGAACGGAAGGTGACGCCCCAGAGGAACAGCGCACCTCCAGCGAACGACGAGAAGATACTCCTGACGATACTTTTTAGGGCAAAAAAAAGCCGCGATCCTGTCGCGGCTTTTTCATAATGGAAGCCGGCAAGAAGCGCCTGGCCGGCGATATTATCCGGCAGGCCAATAGCAGCGAAGTCACTGACCTACGGCGTGAGGCCCGAGATCTCAAAGAGGTTGTCGCCGAGCAAACCCTGGAACTGCGGCTGCTCAAAAAAAGCATGCTCGGGGATGGGGAGGATCTCGGGTGAGATATTCGGCCTCTGAGAAGCTTGAGATCATCCGGCTAGTGGAACGATCGCACCTTCCGGCCAAGCAGACGCTCGA